>Ga0157372_10001978_pt1 | contig 22270 bp, 22 predicted proteins | sample C55metaG_FD_115307 | JGI IMG/M metagenome (GOLD analysis project Ga0157372, IMG submission 115307) | Corn rhizosphere microbial communities from Kellogg Biological Station, Michigan, USA - C5-5 metaG | ecosystem: Host-associated > Plants > Roots > Rhizosphere > Soil | place: USA: Michigan... | reverse complement strand
TCCCGGCGACCCCGAGTACGACGTGCGCGGCCTGCCCGACGGCGCCCCGCCCGAGATGCGGCACCTGCGCATCCCGACCGGCGCCCGGAGCGCGGACAACTCCGACGGGACCATGACGGTCTACGACGTCAGGCGCGGCTACGTCGCGCTGCTGACCGACGCTCACTACCGCCCGGCCACGAACACCTGGTCGGCGTCCGGAGGCACGGTCACGTTCCTGGACTCCAACGGCCTGCTCGCCGCCACCGGCAGGTCCGACGACCCGCGCAACGTCGGCACCCACCGCGGCAACAACGGCGCGACGTCGTACGTCCGGTTCGACATGGTCCAGGACGGCGACGTCCGCAATGTCCTGAAGATCGCCTCCGGCCCCGAGCTGTCGGACCGCTTCGTCTTCCCGATGACCGGCTCCGACGGCGACGTCACCGACCCTTCGGTCGGTGCCCCACCCGAGGGGCTCCGGCTCCGGATCAAGCCCTCCATCGACCTCAAGTCCCTGGGCCTGCACCCGCAGGCGCTGGTGATCGCCGAGGCGCTGCAGAGGTACGGCCTCTACCTCGGCGACTCCGGCGGCACCACCGCGCTCAAGCTCGAGGACACCAAGGCCGAAGGGCGAGGCCAGCTCTGGACGGTCACCGCCGAGGACCTCTGCACGCTCCCCTTCACGCCTCAGTACTGGGACGTCCTGCAGGAAGGGTATGACCCGAGTGCGCACTGACACGGTTCCCGACTTCCTCTACATCGGCACCAGCAAGGCCGGGTCGACCTGGCTGTTCAACGCGTTGGCGATCCACCCCGACGTATGGCTGGCGTCCAACAAGGGCCTCTACTTCTTCGACACCCACTATGACCGCGGTCTGGACTGGTATCGAGCGCAGTTCGAGGGCGCCGACGGCCGCGCCGTCGGCGAGTTCTCGCACTCGTACCTCTCCTCACCCGAGGCGCCGGCCCGGATCGCGACGTACTCGCCCAGCATGCGCCTGCTGGTGTGTCTGCGCGAGCCGGTCGACCGGGCGTTCTCCGACTATCTCGACCTGGCGAAGAACAACGGCTTCGCGGGGAGCTTCACCGAGGCCATCGAGCAGTACCCGCGGCTGCTCGACCGCGGTCGGTACGCCACCCACCTGACCCGCTACCTCGAGCACTTCCCGGCGACTCAGATCCACGTCGGCCTCTTCGACGACCTCAAGACCGGCGCCCAGGAGTACGCCGATGAGGTCTACGACTTCCTGGGACTCGACCGGATCACGCTCTCGGCGGGTGATCTGCGCGAGCGGATGCCGGCCGGCCGGCCGCGGAACACCGTCATGGTCGGGCTGGCCAAGCGTGCCTCGAAGCTGGCCGCCTCGGTCGGCATGCGTCGGTGGCGCTCGAGGATCAAGCGCTCCACCGTGGTCCGCTCCGCGCTGTACAAGCAGTACCGGGACGACAAGCCGCGCCTCGACCCGGTCGTCGCGGCCGAGCTCCGCCAGGGCTTCGCGGACGAGGTGGCGCGGCTCGACGAGCTGCTGGGCCTGCCCGTCTCCGTGCGCTGGGGCTACACCTCCGCGCAGGTCAACTGATCGGGGAGAGCTCCAGCGCCTCGCGCTCCTCGGCACGCTCGAGGTAGCTGGCGCTGCGATAGAGGGCGACCATGATGAACGCCATCCAGAAGAACTTGTAGCCGAGGTTCGACAGGAACAACGACGCCTGGTACGTGCCGAGCAGTGCTGCGAGCGGTGGGCCTCGCACCGCCCGGGGCAGTCGCCACGCCTCGAACAACGTCAGGCCGAGGACGGAGAAGAACAGCAGCAGGCCGGGGAGACCGAGCTCGATGCCGACCAGCAGGACCACGTTGTGCGGCTGGTAGGAGCCCCCCTTGCCGACCAGCACGTCGGCGCCCGGCACCGTCGGTTGGGTGCGCTCGTACACGATCGGGAACGTCTCCCACCCGCTGCCCAGCGGGCAGTACTGCGGACACGCCGCCAGGCCCACCTTCCAGATGCTCGTGCGGCCCGACGACGACGTGGTGGAGACCTCGCGCTCGGCGAGCCCGAAGGGGTGCAGGAAGAACGCCACCAGCCCGGCGACGACACCGGTGATCAGGAAGCCGGCCAGGATCCCCCTGCCGCGCGGTGCCGCGGCGATCAGCACCAGCATGCACAGGACCGCGGCGAGCATGCCACCACGCGAGCCGGTCATCACCATGCCGACGAACATCAAGAAGGCGAGGAAGGCATGCAGGTGACGCGTGCTCGCCTTGGGCGCCGTGGCGGCTCGTTGCAGGCAGATGCAGAACGGCAGCAGGAAGGCGACGGCGTTGTTGTTGGGACCCAGCATGTCGTTGCCGAACCGGCCTCCCGGTCCCGGCGGAAGCCCGGGTACGTCGTTGGGGAAGCCGCCGAGCAGGGTCAGCTGCACCACGCCGTACCCGACTGCGGCGAGACCGCCCGCGATCAACCCCTGCTCGACCCGGTGGACGATCTCGCGGTCGATCTGGTTCATCGAGATCAGGGCGTAGAGCCCGACCAGGCTGCCGATCTCCAGGATGCCGTTGACGGTGAGCTGGGGACCGAGGCTCCACATCGTCGTGGTGGCGGCAACGGCCACGAAGCCGATCCAGAGGAAGACCGTCCCGGACAGCGGCGCCCGCTGCTTGCGAACGACCACCAGCCGCAGGGTGAGGCCGATCAGCATCAGGAAGCCGAGGATCGAGGAGAAGGAGCCGAAGCGGGAGTGTCCGATCCCGAGCAGGCTCCCGAACGGGATCAGGGCCGCGAACAACGGGAGCGCGACGGTGAGGGGCTTCTGGATGCAGAGCAGGGCGAAGAGCAGCCCCAGCGGGGCGAGCAGCACCAGCATCAGGCCGGGCATGCCCCCACCCCCTCCGCGTGCCTGCGTGCTAGCCTGACGACCCTTCTCCGGGCGTCGTATCGGCCCGGACCGAGCAGGCGACGGGGGCACGGTTGGCGGTCGGGAGACTCGTCGAGACCCTCACGCAGCGCATCGCCCCGCTCACGCACGAGTGGTTCCCCGACCGACCACACTCCGGTGTCGAGGTGCGGGTGCTGGCCGACCGGCCGAAGTGCGTCCTCCTGACCATCCACCTGGACCGGGCCGAGGTGCCCGCGGCGATTGCCAAGCTCCGGCGCGAGGTCGTGGGCGGGTCCGGTGCCGCAGCGCGCCCACGATTGAGGAACGAGGTCGCGACCGCCGAGCAGCTGACCCTGCTCGAGTGGGCGGGTCTGGAGGCGATCGAGGCGGCCTGCGGGGACACCGCCGGCCTCGGCGTCGTTCGCCCCCTGCTCCTGTTGCGCGACGAGGCAGGGCTCGTGATGTCCTTCACCGACGCGCCGACGCTGCGCGACGTCGTGCTCGACCTGAGCCGGCTGCGTCGCGGGCGCGGGAACCTGGACGAGGTCCTCGCCGGCTGCACGCTCGCCGGCCGCTGGCTGCGCACGTTCCAGGAGCACGCCGGTGGGTCCGGCAACCCGGTGCGCCAGGGCACGCGTGAGGAGGTGGTCGACCGGATCCGCGCCTACGGCGAGTTCCTCGACTCGCGTGCCTGGCGTGGCGTGGCGCGCAAGGGCGCGGACCTGGTGACCGACCTGCTCCCTCGCGAGCTGCCGCTGACGGTCGGCCACGGCGACTTCGCACCCCGGAACATGCTGCTCGGCGACGGTCGGCTCACCGTCCTCGACCCGCTGCCGCGGTGGCGCGTGCCGGCGTACGACGACCTGTGCCGCTTCCTGGTGGGCATCCGCCTGATCGGCGAACAGGTCCACACCCACGGACTCGCCTTCGGCTCCGGCACGCTCGACGCGCTCGAGGACGCTGCCGTCGCCGCATACCTCGAGCCGGGTGCCGAGCGTGCGCCGTTGCGCGCCTATCAGCTGCTGATCCTGATGGACAAGTGGACCGCGATGCTCGACAACCCGCGCCGCGACGTCCCCGGCAGACTCGCCCGACGGTCGGCCGCGCTGGCCGACCACCGGGTCCGCGCGGAGGCCGAGCGGCTGCTCGACCTCGCGCAGCGGGCCACCGGATAGCGAGACGCGCCCTGAGGCTGACATCTCAGCCCTTGACAGCGGGCTTCGGCTTCGCGTGGCCGCGGTGCGTGGTGACCAGGACGATGCCCGTGGGAGCGCCGGTGTCGTGCGCCTCGGCGAAGAGCCGCAGGCTGCGCGTGCTGATCCCCTGGGGGGCCAGCAGCAGCGTGTAGGCCTTGTCGTCGGGAGCGCAGATCCAGTCGTCGGCCTTCTCGGGGGCCATCACCTTCGGCATCGGCGCCACGCCACCGTTCGTACCGGGTCGCTTCGGGATCGGCCGCGGCATGGGCGGCATCCGCCCGAACACCTCGTTCATGACCGCGGCCAACTGCTCGGCCTGTGCATGGTGGGGCGCAGCCACGTGGATGGTCGACGCCGACGTGGTGAGCAGACGGCGACACAGCAACCCGATGGCACGGTCCTCGGAGTCCTGTGGTCCGCGCCGCGGTAGTCGGATGCGGCCGATCACCGGTGAACCGGTGACGTCACGGGCGGTGGAGATCTCCACGACCGGACGACGGATCACCAGCACCAGTCCGACGAGCGCGACGCCGGCGAGCAGACCGGCCACCAGGCCGAGCGCCACCGAGGCGTAGCCGCCCGCGATCTTCGGGACCTTCTTGGCGAAGGTGGCCTGGTGCGTGAGGATGAAGGGTGCGACCGACGCGTCGTAGTCGCCGAGCTCGATGACGAAGGTCTCGGCCGCCGTGTTCGCGATCAGGATCGCCTGCTCGGGCGTCGACGCGTGCGCCTGGACCTCGAGGACGAGGTTGTCCTGGGCCGCGATCAGCCGCACCTTCGACGGGATGATGTTGCCCTTCGGCTGGCCGATCTGCTTGCGAACAGCCACCTCGACCGCGCCGTTGTTGAAGACCGACTCCGCGATGCGGGGCAGCGGATCGGCGTTGGACAGCTGCAGCTTCGTGTGCGGACCGACCTGCGCGGTCGCCTGGTACACATCCGCGCGCTGGGAGAGCAGGAGCGGCACCAGCACCCCGAGAGCCAACATCATCGCCAGCACGAGTACGACGTAGCGGCGGAGACCCCAGGTCAGGGTGGCGAAAACGTCAGACCCGGTCTCCAAGCGGTCCCCCTTCACCGCACCAACAGTAGAGGGCACGTGGTCACCTTGTGAGCGAACGGGCGTGTCGGTGACTCTCATTGTCCCACCGCCCCGTAGGGGATCATGGCGTCCAGGTCGGACCGGAACCCGTCACATCGCGAGTTGTCGACGAACTCCGGATCACTCGAGAGCACGATATTGCCGCTGCCATGCACGATCTTCCTCACTTCCGGACGGAGGAGCTGGGCTGCATCCACCGCCACGTTGTTGTTCACCGAGGTGCCATGCGGCAGCCCGAGATGGAACCGGATCATGGCCGGCGCGGCACTGCCGCCGACGATGTTCCGGCTGATCTTGACCCGGTGCGGATGGCCGCGGACGTCGATGCCGAGGCTGCCGCCGTAGATGGTGTTCCGGAGCAGGCTCACCCGGTTCGGGGCGCCGGCACCGGAACCGATCCGCACGTTGGGTTGGTTCTCCGCGTTGAAGACGACGTTGCGCGACACGATCCCGTGGGCTCCCGAGTGCATCGTGCCGAGGAACAGGTTGGTCGACGTCGTGGGCAGGTCGGGGAGGCCGTGCAGACAGTTGCCTCGGAAGTCGAACCCAGCCGGCTCGTCGACGCCGAAGCCGGTGATCAGCACGTTGGCCCGGCTGGTGGTGCCGCGGAACTCGCTGTTCTCCCACGTCCACGAGCGGCCACCGATCATCTTCACCATGAACCTCGGCGGATCGGGGGTCGTCGGGTCCCCGGTCACGTCGATGTCGTCGATCAGCCAGTACGCCGGCCGGTGCAGCGAGATGCTCCCGATCAGCACGGGGTTCTCGCCGGGGTACGCGAGCACGGTCACCGGGCTCTCGGCCTTGCCGACGTGCAGCGGGACGTGGTCGATGTTCTCGTGGTACTCACCGCCGCGCACGAACAGCACCTGCCCGCCGTAGACCCTGCTCAGCGCGTAGCCCAGGGTGCGCCACGGCTGTCCCAGGGTGCCGCGATCGTGGTCGCTGCCGGTCGGGCTGACGTACCGCACGAGCGACGGCTTGCTCGGCACGGACGGGGTCGGCGTCGGGGTCTGCACCGGCGTCGGCGCAGCCGTGACCGGCTCCTCGTCGGAGCAACCGAGCAGAGGTGTCACGAGCAGGGCCAGGGTCAGGACCGTGCCGGCGACCCGCCGCCTCATCTCCCCCTCCTGGCCGCCGTGCGCGCGACGTTCGTCAGGTCGGTGACGAACGGGCGTGGGTCGCGGGCCGACCAGATGGCGTGGGTGCGGGGTCCGCGCAGGGAGGTCAGCCACTCGCGCGCAGTGAGCTCGCCGCGGCGGATGCCGACCACGGCGGCCTGCACGTCACGCCGTACGTCGAGCCAGGTCGTGCCGACGTACTGCTGGGTGCGCGCCTCGGGCAACGGCAGACCGGCCGCGTCGCAGTACGCGGTGTAGACGAGCTCGACGCCGCCACCCTCGGCGATCGCTGAGCGCCCGGTCGGGCGGCCGACGTTCGGCTCGATGATCGACATCGCACCGGTGCGGGAGTCGCGCTTCATCTCGAGGTAGGCCAGGCCGTGGAAGTCCACGGACCCGAAGACCCGCAGGGTCTCCTCGAGCACCTCGTCGTTGCGACACTCCTCGCCGGACGCGCTCGTGCCGACCTGCGGCGGCCACTGGCGCAGCTTGCGAGCGACGAACGTGACCAACGGGGTTCCGGACGCGTCGAAGTAGGCGTTGCACGAGAACAACCCGTCCTCGGGTCCTTCCACCCACTCCTGCGCGAGCAGCACCGGAGCCCAGTCGGCGACCCGGTCATAGACGTCGAGCAGCTCCTCGGGACCGTGCACGGGGATCCCCTTGGCACTCGTGTGCGCCAGCCAGGCCTCGGCCTTCACCGGCGGCTTCACGACGCTCGGCCACGAGAGCACCTCCGCCGCCTTCTCGGCGTCGGCGTGGCTCCGCAGCACCTCCGTGCGGGGCGCCGCGAGGCCGTGCATCATCGCGTGGTCGGCGAAGCGCACCTTGTCCATCAGCAGGTCGATGCCGTCGTGGTCGCCGAGTGGCAGCCGGAAGAGATCCAGCAGCTGCTCGCGCTGCGCAGAGAGCGACCAGACGGCGCCGTCGGTGCACGGGATGAGTACGGCGGGGTCCGGGCCGAGCCGCCGCGACAGGCCGCGCAGGGTGTCGACCAGCTCCGAACCGGACAGACGCGACTCGACCACGTGGACGCAGGCGTTGGTGCGCGCGCCGAAGTGCCGCCGGTTCGCGGCGACGCCGTACACACGCACCCCCCGGTCGGCGAGGATCCGTGCCGTCTGCAGGCCGGTGATGTTGTCCAGCCCGACCACGACGGCGGCCGGACCTCGCCCCATCGACCGGCCCGACGCCCTGCGCCGAGTGTCAGCCCTCCTCATCCGCCTCCTCCGCCTGGATCGTCTCCGTCGTGTGGACGAGGTCGAAGATGTGGTTCACCGAGGCGATCGTCGGGTCGGCAGCCGCCGGCTTGCGCTCCTTGTCCAGGACCTCGAGGGTCTCCTCCATCGCCTTCACCGCGGCCCGCATCGGCTGGTTGGCGAGGATCACCATCGAGAAGCCCTTCTGGTGCAGCTCGTCGGCGGTGTAGTCCGGGAACAGGGTGGGCACGGCGACCAGCGGCTTGGTCATGCCGGCCGCATGCCATGCCTCGAGGAAGCCCGTGATCTCGGTCAGCGTCTTGTCCTTGCTGTGGATCAGGATCGCGTCGGCACCCGCATCGGAATACGCCGTGGCCCGCTCCATGGCGGCCTCCACGCCGTGCCCGGCGATCAGGGCCTCGACGCGCGCGATCACCACGAACGACTCGGAGTCCTTGCCCTCGACCGCGGCCTTGAGCCGGCGGGCCTGCTCCCGGGTGGGGATCAGGTCGCGCTTGGACTGGCCCTGGTAGAGGCTGTTCCGCTTCGGGAACAGGTTGTCCTCGATGCAGATGGCGGCCACACCGGCGCGGTCGAACTCCACCGCCGTGCGCACGACGTTGCTGTAGCCGCCGAAGCCGTTGTCGCAGTCGACGACGACCGGCAGCTCGGTGACACCCTCGATCGCCCGGGTCACCGCGAGCGTCTCGCTCATCGTGACCAGGTTGAGGTCCGGTTGCCCGTAGGCCATCGCCGAGACCCCGAACCCGCTCACCCACACGGCGTCGAAGTTGTAGTTGCCGATCAGCACGGCGCTCATCGCGTCGTGCGCACCGACCGCCACCACCGGGGTGTCGCCCGCCAACCCTGAGCGCAGTCGCATCCGTTTCGCGTCGGCGCGGCTGAGGCGCAGTTGGTCAGAGGACATGTTCTCCATCACGAATCTCCTCGTCGAGCTTTCCGTTGTCATAGGCCTGCACGAGCTCGACGATGCGTTCGCCGATCAAGCGCTGTGAGTCCACCGCCATGGCCCCGATGTGCGGTGTGAGGACGACGTTGTCCAGGTCGGCGAAGCGGGACAGGGTCCCCTCCCCCTCGGTCTCGTGCACGTCGAGGGCCGCGCCGGCGACGGTGTCGCCCTGCGTCAGCGCCTCGAGCAGGGCCGCCTCGTCGACCACGCCGCCGCGAGCGACGTTGATCAGCAGCGAGCCCGGCTTCATCCGCGACAGCGCCTCGGCCCCGATCAGGTGTCGGGTCGACTCGTCGAGCGGCGTGTGCAGGCACAGGAAGTCGGAGGTGGTGAGCACCTCGTCGTAGTCGGTCAGTCGTACCCCGCGGCCCAGCAGCTGCTGGGCGACCGTGTCGTTGGGGTTGGCCACGCAGCCGATCGCTCGCATGCCCCACGACGCGCCCATCTGGCCGACGAGAGCACCGATGTTGCCGGCGCCGACGATGCCGAGCGTCTTGCCGTGCAGCAGCGGACCACCGAGCGTCGGCTTGGGCCAGTGGCCCTCGCGGAGCCGGCGGTCGGCCACGGTCACCTTGCGGGCCAGCGACAGCAGCAGCGCGAACGTGAACTCGGCGACCGGCGGAGCCGACATGCCCGGGATCTTCACGACCCGCAGCCCCTGGGCGCGCGCCTGGTCGAGGTCGATGTTGTCGAGCCCGGCTCCGGCACGCACCAGGAGCTTGAGTGCCGGTGCGGCCGCCAGCACGTCGGCCGAGAGCATCACGCCGCTGCGCAGGACGACGATGTCGCGGTCGGCGATCGCCTCCTTGAGCGCCTCCGGTGTCGATGCGGCGGGCTTGACCACGTCGTACGACGCGGCGAGGACGTCGACGGTGCCCGGGTCGATCGGGCTCGCCAGCATGATCTTCACGCGCTCTTCGCCTTCCAGGATGACTCGATGACTGCCACGACCTCGGAGACCGCCGCCTCGAGGGGACGGTCGACGTCGACGACCACGAACTGAGGAACCACGGGAGCCAGCTCCAGATACTGCTGCCTGCGTCGTTCGAGCCACGCCACCGTGGCCTCGGGCTTGCGGGCGTGCAGCACCTCCGCCGGCGCGTCGAGCATGATCACCAGATCGGGCTTGGGATACACTCGTTCGAGCATCCAGCCGTGCAGCCGCTGCGCCGGGCCACGGCGTCCCGACTCGACGTCCGCATGGTAGTAGTCGAGGAAGAAGTGCCGGTCGAAGATCACGATCCGGCCGCGCAGGCTGTGACTGAGCGCGACGAGCTGTCGGAGCCACTCCTCGGTCATCCAGACGGCCATCCGCGCGGTGCTCTTGACGGAGGCGCCGCGACCGGCCGGCGCCACGGGCGTCTCGTCCACGTCACGCAGGCTGCTGGCCACCAGGTCCGGGCGGCCACCGCGCGCCCGCTTCGCGGCGAGCAGCAAGCGGGTGGTCGGGAGCATGAGCGTGCTGGCCTCGAGGTTCACACCCATGTAGATCGTCTTCACGGGTGCCGGAAGGGTGGCCTGACGCAGGCGTGCAGTGATGGTGCTCTTGCCTGCCCCGTCAGGACCGACGAGGGCAACCGTGAGCCGCGGCCGAGCCACTGGACTTCCCCCTTTGCCAATGTTCGAAGTGTCAGCGTATGGGGCGATCCGCGAAAGCGGTCGGGGACGGCGAAATCCTTGACCTGATCTCCTCAATTCCGGGTACGCGCCCCGCGTGCCGCGTCCAGCACCGCGCGCCCGAGCTCCTGGACGTCGCACGGGTGCGGGTGGGTGACCTTCGCCGAGGGCACGTGGTCCAGACGGTCGGCGAGGAGGCGCGCCTCGAGGTCGCCCGCGGACTCCAGCAGCGGAGAGGGCCGGTCAGGGAAGGCGTAGCGGAACTGTCGGTAGTGCACCATCAACGGCGCGCGCTCCTCGGCCAGCGACGCCGCCATCCGGCGGGAGATCTCGCCGGGCTCCGCGGCGTGCGCGACGGTCTCGGGCGCCTCGTGGCTCAGCACCAGGACGACCGCGTCGAGATGCGCGCTCGAGACCATCCCGTCGGGGCCGAAGAGGTCGGCCGGCGGCACTTGGAGATAGGCCTGGCGACCGAGAGCCGGGGCGACGCGGCGCACCAGGCCCGAGCCCTTCCACGACCGGTCGGCCACGCCGTCGGCCACCCGCGACACGGTCGTCCACACGCGCAGACGACGCCGCTCGGCCGCGGTGCGGGAAGCGAGCAGGTCGGGCCGCTGGGCCAGCTGCCAGGCCCAGAGCCGGATCGGCTCCGGCAGCCCGAGCATCCGGCCGTCCGACGGCAGATGCACCCACTCGTCGCCGACGTAGCGGGCACCGAGGCGGGTCGCCGCGAGCAGGGTCTCGGTCTTGCCGCCCTTGGACCAGCCGGTGACCAGGATCCCCTCGCCGTCCAGCTCGATCGCGGTCGCGTGCAGCGGGAGCACGTCGCGGGTGAGCAGCACGAGGTTGACCGTGGCCAGGAGGTGCGGCACCGCGGGGATCCCGCGCTCGCAGACGATCTCGGCACCCGGCCCGAGCCGGTCGAACGGAAGCCTGGTCCTGCGAGGACTGCCACCCTTGGCCGTCAGCAGGTAGAAGGACTCGTCGTCGTACCCGCTCTCCCCCACACCGACCAGGGTCAGCGGCGCCGGGGCGAGGCGGTCGACGAAGCGGACGGTCAGGTCCGGTTCGCGGTCGAGGGTCGTCTCCGGGTGGCCGAGCTGACGGCGTACGACGGCAACGTCGGCGGGCGTGCCGTCGACGACCCGCACGCCGACCAGTCCGTGCAGGTCGAAGTCGGCGCCCTCTTCCCGAGACGCCATCAGGGACTGCCGTCGTGTCGCAGCGACGCCCACGCGCCCTTCACGTCGGCCCAGCTGCGGCCGCGCTGCACGCGCCGGGCGGCCTCCGCGATCCGCACGGCTCGCCGGGCTCTGGTCCGGGCCAGGGCCGCCTCCACCTGGGCCAGTCGGCGGGCCAGCTCGGCGGGGTCGGCGTCGAGCGCCAGCTGCACGGTCGGACCGGTCTGCTCGAGCACGCCGGGGTGCTCGGCGCAGCGCGCCGCCAGCTCCTTGCCGGTGGCCGTCCACTGCCGGGTGCCGGCCGGGAAGGGAGCGGCACCGGTCGAGGTGTACCCGAGGACCTGGCTCAACGGCGCGGCCACGGCGAGCGCGTCACGCTGGGCGGCGGTGATCTCGTCGGCCCACCTCTCGGCACGCCGCGAGTCGATCGGGTCGCGCGAGCTGGTGCTGCCGTCGGTGAGCTTGGGGGCGCCCTGTGCCCGTTGCACCTCGTGGTGTCGCAGCAGTGCGGGGTCGAACTCCTCGGCGATGGCGGGCATCAGCTCGCGCAGCACGTCCTCGCTGTTGCTCACCAGGTCCTCGTAGCGGCACAGCGTGAACCGGTCTCCGAGCTCAGCGGCGGCGGCGAGCATCTGACGGTTGACGTCGCACCAGTAGGCCACGGCCTCGTCGAACGCGTAGTGGAAGCTCCGGTGCAACGATGCGGCGACCGCGCCCGGATGGCGGACGATGCCCACGAAGACGGCGTCCGGGAAGACCTGACCCATCTCCTCCATGTGGGAGGTGTGGAACGGGGTCTTGTCACCCCAGCGGGCCTTCCCCTGCGACTCCGCGTGGCGCTCGAACATGCCCGTGTAGAACTCGCGGAGGCGGGCGTCGAGCTCCTGCTCGGTCCAGCCGATCCGGTCGAACCACTCCGCCCCGTGCTTCCAGCCGGGGATGCGTCGGGCCGCGAGCAGGCCTCCCATGAAGCCGGTCTCGGCGCCGATCGCGATCCGCGGGTGGCTGTCGAGGATGAGACGCAGCATCGTCGAGCCCGAGCGCATCGAGCCCACGACGAAGATCGGTGCCTCATCCATGCGCGCCATTATGGCGGCAGACGGAAGGCTCCGGGCCAGCTTGCCCGGAGCCTTCCTGGGGGGGCGGCTCGTCAGGGGCGGTAGCCGCCCTTGACGAACACGTAGTCGCTCCACGGGATCTTCGCCAGGGAGTTCCTGTTCAGGATCCCTCCCCAGTTGGTGTTGCCCTGGAGCTTCAGGCTGTTGCCCTGGCCGGAGTTGTCGCCGACCACGGCGCCGTACTTCTGCAGCGCGCGGGCGATGACGTACGCCGCGGGGGAGAGCGAGAGCCGCTTGAGGTTCAGGGTCGGCCTGATCCGGATGACGGCGCCCTCGGGGACGACGCCGGACTTGCCGCTCTCCGAGCCCGTCATCGGGAAGTACGCGCTTCGACCCTCGGGCGTCCGCGAGGCCGTCTCGTGCCAGTAGATCTCGAGGCGGTGCCGGATCTTCCCGCGCTGGATCTCGGCCTTGGTCACGGCAGGGACCGAGGCGGGGATGCCGCGGTGTCCGAAGTTGGCCTTGCGACCACCCGGGAGCCCGCCGGCGATGCCGTTGGACTGGTAGCGGTAGCGCGACACCGCCGAAGCGCTCCAGTTCCCGTTGGAGTAGTGGGCGCCGAACAGACCCACGACCTGGTTGGTGGAGCGGTCGATCACCGTGAGCGCCGCGTCGCTGGCGTTCATCGGACGGGCCTGGCGCGGAATGTGGACGCGCACGCTGTGACCGTTCGAGGAGAACCGGTACACCGGGTCCGAGGCCTTCGAGCGGTAGACCGGCATACCCCAGTCACCGATGATCAGGTTCAGGCCGTGGCCGCCGTACTTCTTGGCGTCCTTGATCCACTGGGAGCTGTGCGGACTGTGCGGCGCCGGGCCGAGCCGGGTGTTCCAGTAGCTGGTCGGTCGGAAGGGCCGGGAGCCGGCGGCTGCTGCCGCGCGATCGACCTGGCCGTTCGCGGGTTGGGTCGCGCCGTGGGCGGCCGGGGCAAGGGCCCGGGGAAGGGTCGCGGCGGCTGCCACGAGGGCGACGAGGGCGAGAAATAGCAGGTACGGGCGCAGGCGCCCGAGATTCAAGGACATCGGGGGAGTTACCTTGTGGGTTGGGGGCATCCTTCAGCGACGAGTAAGGCAAAGGTCACGGGAAGATTGCAAGTCGGCGAACGTCCGGTGTCGGTCGCTCAGGCGGAGTCCCCGTGTCTCACATCGTGGAACACTTGGTCGATCGCCCGCGCCGTCGCGGAGCTCGAGAAGGCCTCGACGGCCCGTCTCCGGCTCGCCTCACCCTGGCGCCGTCGCAGCTGCGGATCGACCAGGAGCGCTCGCAGCGCGTCCGCCAGCCGCCGCGGGTCCTTGGCCGGCACGACCGCCCCGCACTCCGGCGTGACCAATCGCGAGACGTCCCCCACATCACTCGCGACCACCGGCAGTCCGGCCGACATCGCCTCCAGGACGGACAGCGGCATCGCCTCCCACCAGGAGGGGAGGCAGAACACGTCGGCGTCGGCGTACTCGGCGGGCATCTCCTCCGGCGGCCGGGTGCCCAGCAGCCGGGCGACGCCCTCCGCGGCGGCCAGCACCGGCTCGGCGGCCTCGGGGCCCTCGTCCGGCATGCCGCCGAGGAGGAGGAGCTCGTGCTCGACCCCCTCGTCACGCAGCAGGCGGGATGCCTCGATCAGGTCGAGGACGCCCTTGCGGGGCGTGAGGAGGCCGACGTAGAGCACGCGGGGCGGATGGTTCTCGGTCGCGGCCGGGACGAAGCGGGCGGTGTCCACGCCGTTGTCGATCAGGCTCACCCGGCCCGGTCCCAGGGCACGCCCCAGGGTGTGCTCCCCCGCCGACCAGACGGCGACGATGTGGCTGGTGGGCATCATGGCCAGGCGCATCAGGGTCCTCGTGCGCCGGGTGGTCAGCCAGGTCTCGATGTTCCCGCCATGGGCATGCATGACGACCTTGGCCCCGCGAAGCCGGCCGGCCAGGGCCAGCAGCCCCGCGCGGCCGACGGTGACGGCCGGCGCGAGGGCGGAGTGGATGTGCACGATGTCCTGGCCCTTGGCCATCCGGAAGACACTCCTGGCGTCGCGCAGGGTGCGGCTGATGTTGCCCGCGGTCACCTCGCCGCCCTCCGGGGTGTCGAAGTGGGCGACGTTGAGGAAGGTGATCTCGTGGCGCTCCCCGAGCTCGCCGTTGCGCAGCGTGCTGAGGAACGTCGGGATCCCGCCCCGGTCCGGATAGCCCTTGCCGACCAGCAGCACCTTGCTCATGCGCCCTCCCCCTGTGCGCCGGCCAGCGCGACGTACTGCGTGAAGAGCCGTTGTGCCTCGCCGAGCAGCCGAGCGGCGCGCGGTCGCCGCAGCGACGCGGCGATCTCGGCCTTCCGGGACTCCCGCTCGGCCGACGGCCGGCCCACATGGGTCTCGACCACCTCGCCACCGCTCTCGAGCCGGTTCATCTCCTCGACCAGCTCGAAGGCCGCCGCCTCGTTCGCGGGCGTGGCCTCGTAGCGCGCGAACGTCGTCCCGAACCGCTGGTTCACGCGGTCGATCACCGTCCCGAAGTCGTGGGTGACCGCGTCGAACAGGCCGACCACGAAGGCGTCCCGGGCCGGCCAGGCGGTCCGGTAGAAGTCGAGGTACTCCACCAGGGCGTCCTCGGCGCGCAGGCCCGCACGGCGGATGAGGTACGACGGGACGGCGTCCTCCGGCGCCCGCACGAGCGCGACGGCGGGGATCCCCAGCCGCTTCGCGCGGAGCAGGTGGGGCGCCCCGTGGAGGTGCCGGCCCAGATGCGGCTGCGGGCCGTTGGCGATCCGGAAGGCGGCGACGCTGAAGGTGTTGCCCGAGCGCGGGAAGCCCTCGATCACCAGGGCACTGTCCCGCCGGGCCAGCGTGGAGCGCTTGTCGGCGCGGGCGTACATGGCGGCGTCCCAGGCGTAGGGCAGTCGTGACACCGGCCTCCGCAGATGGAGACGGAGCCGCAGGAGGTCCCGACCGACATGCACGGCGAAACCGTACCGGCCGCGGTACAGGCCCACGGCGGGATCGGTGAAGAGTGTCCGGAACGGCCATGGGGTGACCCGCCTCGCGCTACGGTGCCGGTGTGGCGGCCAGGCGGGGGAAGCACACGGACGAGCTCGTCACCGTGATCATGCCGGCCCGCAACGAGGAGCAGGCGATCGGTGCCGCTCTCGACTCGGTGCTGGGCCAGACCTACCAGAACCTCCAGTTCGTGGTCATCGACGGCGGTTCCACCGACCGCACCCGCCAGATCATCGAGGAGCGGCAGGCTCAGGACCCGCGGCTCGAGGTGGTCACCAACCCGCTGCCGAACATCCCCGTCTCGCTGAACATGGGGCTCGCCGAGGCTCGCGGGCGGTGGCTGGTCCGGGTGGACGCCCACAGCACGGTGCCTCCGACGTACGTCGCCGACCTGGTGGCACGCCTGCGCGAGGGCACGTGGGCAGGCGTCGGCGGCGTGAAGCCGGGCGTGGGCGTCACGCCGGCCGGGAAGGCCATCGCGGCGGCGATGAGCAGCCGGTTCGGTGTCGGCAACAGCAAGTACCACTACGCGACGAGCGAGGTGGAGGTCGATCACCTGCCGTTCGGCGCCTACCCGGTCGACCTGCTCCGCGAGGTCGACGGGTGGGACGAGAACCTGGTGGCGAACGAGGACTACGAACTCGACTACCGGCTCCGCCTCCGCGGTGGCCGCCTGCTGCTCGACCCTCGTGTGGTCATCGCCTGGCAGTGCCGCCAGTCCGTGCCCGATCTCTACCGGCAGTACGTCCGCTACGGGAAGGGCAAGGCCGACGTCGCCCTGCTGCACCCGGCGTCGCTCTCGGCCCGCCATGTGGTGGCGCCCGTGCTCGTCGCGTGGCTGGCCGTCGCCGCACTGCGAGCGGGACGACACCCGGTCCAGGCCGCGCTGATGGTCACGCCGTACGTCGCGGGCGTCGCCGTCGCGACGAAGCAGACCCGCCGGGCGTTGGCGGACGACGCCGACTGGGTCTACCTCCCGGGCGCGTTCACCGCCATGCACATCGGCTGGGGCTACGGCTTCTGGGCCGGGCTGGTCCGCGGAGTGGCGCGCCGGGTCTCGGCCCGTTAGTCGAGCGGCAGGTACATCACGTGCAGGCCGACCCGCCCGTGCGCGGCGGAGCGGAAGGCGCCGGGCACGGTGCCGATGATCTCGAAGCCGAGCGCCTGCCACAGGTGGACCGCGGCCGCGTTCGTCTCCACGACCGCGTTGAACTGGATGCCGGCATAGCCCTGCTCGCGGTGCCAGTCGACGACGTACGTCGCGAGCGCGCGGCCGACGCCCCGCCCGCTCGCACCCGGGTCGACCATGAACGACGCGGTGCCGACGTGGTCACCGCGCGAGGGTCGGTTGGGGCCCATCTTCGCGGTCCCGAGGACGCGGCGCTCCTCCTCGAGCACCACCGTCAGGCCCGGCGGTCGCTCCATCCAGAGGTCGTACGCCCGGTCGGAGTCGAGGTCGTCGGGGTAGGCATAGGTCTCTCCTGCCGCGACGATGGCGGCGAAGAACGGCCAGATCTGCGGCCAGTCGTCGTCAGTGGCCCCGCGGATGCGCGGGTCACTCACCGGTCTGGCCGTCGATCGACTCGCGGATCAGGTCGGCATGCCCGTTGTGTCGGGAGTACTCCTCGATCAGGTGGACCAGGATCCAGCGCAGGGTGAACGTGGAGTCCTGGTGCCGGCTCTTCCGCGCCGACTCCTGCTCCAGGCCGGCGTGCGTCAAGGCCTCGTCGACGACGGCGTCGGCCCGGCGGACCGCCTCGTCGAACAGGGTGCGCAGCTCCTCGGGGCTGTCGTCACGAGCGCTGTGCCATTCCCAGTCGCGGTCGGCGTCCCAGTCGACGGTGTCGAAGGGCGGCATGAGGTCGACGCCGCTGAACACGGAGTCGAACCAGTTCGACTCGACCAGCGCGAGGTGCTTCATCATCCCGCCGAGCGTCATCTCGGACGGTGGCAGCGGTCGCGCCAGCTGCGCCGGCGTGAGCCCCGAGCACTTCCACCGAAGGGTGTCGCGGTGAAAGGTCAGGAAGCTCCGCAGGATCGTGACCTCGTCTCCGTGCAGGGGCGGATCGACCCGCGGATCTGCCGCCACGTCACTCACCGGTCATCCCGTCGATCGACTCCCGGATCAGGTCGGCATGGCCGTTGTGCCGGGCGTACTCCTCGATCATGTGCAACAGGATCCAGCGCAGGCTGAAGGGCCCGTCCTTCGAGCTGGGCTCCGCCGACCGGGCATCGAGGCCGTCGCGGGCGAGGGCCTGGTCGATGGCGGTGTCCGCACGGCGTACGCAGTCGTCGTAGAGCGCGCGCAGCGCGACGGGACCGTCGTCGGCGGCGGTGCGCCACTCCCAGTCGGGATCGGCGTCCCAGTCGATGTCGGTGAACGGCGGCGGGTAGGCCGCACCGGCCAGGGTGTGCCCGAACCAGCCCACCTCGTTGAGCGCGAGGTGCTTCATCAACCCGCCGAGCGTCATCGTGGACGGCGCGTGCGGCTGTGCGAGCTGCTGCTGCGTCAGGCCGGAGCACTTCCAACGGAAGGTGTCGCGGTGGTAGTCGAGGAATCCGCGCAGCGCCGTGACCTCGTCGGCCCGCAGGGGCGCCTCGGTCCGGGTGCTCGTGTCGAACGTCTGGGTCATGGTCGCGACGCTAGCCAGGGTCACCGACGAGTCGCACCACGTTTCTCCGCGGCGCCGACGTACCGGTCACTGTCCCGTCGAGCCGTCGATCGACTCGCGGATCAGGTCGGCGTGGCCGTTGTGCCGGGCGTACTCCTCGATCATGTGCAGGATGATCCACCGCAGACTGAAGCGGCCGCGGTCGTCGACCTCGTCCGCCACCGAGAGCCCGTCGAGACCCACGCCGCCCGGTGCCAGCGCCTCGTCCAGAACGGCGTCGCTGCGCCGTCGCGCCTCGTCGAGCAGGGCGAACAGCTCCTCGGGCGTGTCGTCCTTGGCGCTGTGCCACTCCCAGTCGGGGTCGGCGTCCCAGTCGACCGTGTCGTAGGGAGGCATCAGGCCGCGGCCCATGAAGTCGTCCTCGAACCAGCTCTGCTCGACCACCGCGATGTGCTTCATCATGCCGCCGAGGGTCATCTCGGACGGAGGCAGCGGTTGTGCCAGCTGCTCCTGGGTGAGGCCCGAGCACTTCCACCGGAACGTGTCGCGGTGGTAGTCGAGGAAGGCGCGCAGCGTCGTCGTCTCGTCGGCCCGCACGGGGCGGTGGGTGCGTTCCATGGCGACGACGCTAGTCCCGACGGAGGCGCCGCGCTCTGGCGCGGCGCCTCACCACAGCCCCAGCAGCTCGCCGCCGATCCGGACGATGAAGCCGGTCACCACCACGATGAAGAGGACCCGGACGAAGCGAGTGCCCTTCGCCACCGCCGTGCGGGCACCGAGGTACCCGCCGAGCAGGTTGCAGCCGCCCATCACCAGCCCCACCTTCCAGAGCACGGCGCCCTGCGGGACGAAGACGCAGAGCGCGGCCAGGTTGGTGGCCCAGTTCGCGAGCCGGGCCTTCGCCGACGCCTCCAGGAAGCTGTAGCCGAGCAGTCCGACCAGGGTGATCACGAAGAAGCTGCCGGTCCCCGGGCCGAGCGCTCCGTCGTACACCCCGATCGCCAGCCCGGCCAGCATCGCGACGCCGACGTGTCGTCGTCCGTGGTACCGCAGGGCGGTGGTCTCGCCGAGGTTCGGCCGGAACAGGACGTAGGCGCCCACCACGATCAGGACGACGAGCACGATCGGGTCGAAGGCACTGTCGGAGATGTGCGAGCCGATCAGGGCGCCGCCGATCGAGCCGACGAAGGCGCACCCCATCAGCGGACCGAAGGTGCGCGGGTCCGGCTTGATCCGGCGGTAGTACGTCGCGCTGCTCACGGTGGTGCCGCAGATGGCGCTGATCTTGTTGGTGGCCAGGATCTGGACGGGCGAGGCGCTCGGCAGCCCGAGCAGCAGTGCCGGCAGCTGGACCAGGCCGCCCCCTCCGACCACCGCGTCCACGAACCCCGCGGAGAGCCCGGCCAGCCCGAGCAGCAGCAGGGTCGTCGTGGACGGGTCGGTCACGCGCGCACTCTAGGTGGGGCCGTCTCCCGCCTCGCGCGTGCACCCCGACTCAGTAGAACCCGTGCCGGGCGAGCGGCCCGCGCAGCTCGCGCTCCTCATAGGCGAGGTGGCTGAGCAACCGGTCGCCGAGCGTCCGCAGCGACTCCTCGACCGCGTCGAGGGCTGCCGGGTCGGCGTCCTGCACCAGGGACACCAGCGCCGCGTCGACCCGGTCGAGCAGGCCGTGGATGACCACGTGCTCCTCCTGCAGCCGGTCGAGCACCGGGGCGACGTCGGGGTCGGCGCGCCGCAGGTGTGGAAACACACTGGCGTCCTCCAGGGAGTGGTGACCGTTGACGAAGCCGCAGTAGGACTGGCAGTACGCACCGAGGGTCCAGTTGTTCTGCCGCAACGACATCGCGTGCACCACCGACCGCGCCGCCCCTGCGGTCAGCACGCCGCGACGTACCTCGTCGAGAACGGCGTCGATCCGCATGAGCTCGCTGCGGAGGTGGTCATGGATGTCCACGAGGTGCTGGACCACCGCCTCCTGCACCGGGGGGTACGTCGTGCCCGCCGGCTCGGCGAGCGTGGGCCGGGTCGTCTCGTCCCAGGTCTCGTCGCTCATCTCGCGCCCAACCTAACGACCTAGGGTGGGGGCGTGCGGATCGTCTCGCTGCTGCCGTCGACCACGGAGATCCTCTTCGCCATCGGGGCCGGCGACGACGTGGTCGGGGTGACCTTCGAGTGCGACCATCCGGCCGAGGCACGCACGCGCTCGATCGTGTCGAGCTCCGCGATGCCCGAGGGGCTGACGCCGGCCGAGATCGACGCGTTCGTGGTCGAGGCGATGACGCGGGGGGACGACCTGTACCACCTCGACGAAGGTGCGCTCGCCGGCCTCGACGCGGACCTCGTGGTGACGCAGGATCTCTGCGCGGTCTGCGCCGTCGACGTCTCGGTCGTGGACGACGCCTTGGCTCATCTCGGCTGCACGGCCGAGGTGCTCACCATCGACCCGCACACGCTGGAGGAGGTGCTGGACTCGATCGTGACCCTGGGCCGGGCCACCGGCCACCTCGCGTCCGCGGAGTCACTGGTGGCCGAGCAGCGGCGCCGGCTCGACGTCGTACGCCGTCAGCGTGGGGGGCGGCCGCGTCCCCGGGTGATGTTCCTCGAGTGGACCGACCCACCGTTCGCGCCGGGACACTGGATCCCGGAGATGATCGAGATCGCCGGCGGCGAGCCGCTCCTGGCGACCTCCGGCCAGAAGTCCCGCCGCGTGGCGTGGGAGCAGGTGTCCGCGGCCGACCCCGACGTCGTGATCGTGGCGCCGTGCGGCTTCGACCGCCCCGGCTCGCAGCGGCTGGCCGACGAGCTGGCCGCGAGCGGCGCGTTGCCGGTCGGCGTACCGGTCCACGCCGTCGACGCGAACGCCTCCTGGGCCCGCCCCGGCACCCGCCTCCCCGACGGTGTCGAGGAGCTGGCCGCCCTCCTGGCCACCCTCCAGATCGGGTCGTCCGCCTGAGCGGGTGCTCTAGCACCCCGTGGAGCGGACGACCCGAAGTGATGCCGCGTCGGAACGTCCTCACTCGACCCAGTAGCCCCGGCCACCGAACCAGTCGCCGTAGTGGTCGCCCAGCGCGGCCGGGCCGCGCGAGCCGAGGTAGGAGCCGACGACGGCCGCGCCGAGGTCGTCGAGCTCGGGTGAGACCACGCGCCCGTCGACGCGCCGCGCCATGGAGTCGACGAACCTCGCCAGCCCTGGGTCCGAGCCGAGCCGGAAGAACGTCGTCTGGGCACCGAGGCGGCCGGAGTTGTCGAGCTCGCGGACCGAGTAGGCGACGGTCAGCGGATGGGGCGGGTACTCGAAGTAGACCTCGCCGTTCGGCTCGAGGTGCGACGTCGGCTCGCCGTCGGTGACGATCAGCAGCACCGGCTGCGCACTGGGGTGCCTGCGGAAGAACCGGTTGGCCAGCAGCAGCGCATGGTGGAGATTGGTCCCCTTGTCCCACATGGCGTCGAGGCCGGTGAGCTCCTCGATGTCCATCACCTGCGCGTGCCGTCCGAAGCCGATCAGCTGGAGGGCGTCGCCGCGGAACCGCGACCGGATCAGCGTGTGCAGGGCGAGCGCGGTGCGCTTCATCGGCACCCAGCGGCCGTCCATCGCCATCGAGAACGACGTGTCGACCAGCAGCGCGACGGCGGCCTGCGTGCGTGCCTCCGTCTCGGACACCTCGACATCCCCGATCTCGATCCGGAGCGCTGGTCGCTCACCGGCGCCCTGACGATGCACACCCCGACGATGCGCACCGTGACCGGAGGCGACCCTTCGTACGGCGTTGGTGATCGTGCGCGTGACGTCCCACGGCTCGGTGTCGCCGAACTGCCACTCCCGGGTCGCGCCGGACAGCTCGCCCGCCGCGCCGGCCTGACGCAGGTCACGCTGGCCCTGGCGGCCGCTCATCCGGGTGGCGACGTCCTTGAGCAGCGCCTTGCCGAGCTGGCGCATCGCCTTCGGGCTGAGCTTGAGCTGGCCGTCGCTGCTGCGCTTGAGGTACCCGGAGTCGCGCAGCGCCTGCTCGAGCCGCTGCAGGGTCCGCGCGTCGACGGCCGCGTCGCTGCCCAGCTGCTGGGTCAGCTTGTCGAGGTCGATGTCGTCGAGCCGGGCGCCGTCGTACGACTGGGCGAGCTGCTCGGCGAGCTCGTCGAGGTCGGCGATGTCCTGGAGCACACCGGTGCCGTCGACGAGTCCGAGCCCCTGCTCGCCGTCGAACTGCTCCGAGCCGCCCCAGTCCTCGCCCGGCCGCAGCGACTGCAGGTTGGCGTCGAGCCGGCCCAGCTGCTGGGTCAGCTTGTCGAGGTCGATGTCGTCGAGCCGGGCGCCGTCGTACGACTG
>Ga0157372_10001974_pt1 | contig 22297 bp, 18 predicted proteins | sample C55metaG_FD_115307 | JGI IMG/M metagenome (GOLD analysis project Ga0157372, IMG submission 115307) | Corn rhizosphere microbial communities from Kellogg Biological Station, Michigan, USA - C5-5 metaG | ecosystem: Host-associated > Plants > Roots > Rhizosphere > Soil | place: USA: Michigan... | reverse complement strand
TTCAGCGTGATGTCCGACGGCTCGGTCGAGGTCGGCTCCTATGCCGGGTACGTGGACACGATCCGGCCCACGCTGCATCGCTATCCCGTCGACTTCGGGGCCGGCGGCACCGCGGGCGCGTCCGGCCGGATCCTGCCGCATACCGGCGTCGCGAGCTGGATCGATCCCAAGCTCGGCGTGGATGCGTCCGGCAACGTGTATTTCGCCGAAGGCGTCGCGGGCAACGGGTTCGCGTCGAACACCGCGGGCGTGCGCTTGCTGCGCTTCGCGCCCGACGGCAGCGCCGACGGCGCCTTCGATGCGTTCATTCCCGTGACCGGCGCCGTGGCCGATACGTTCGCGGACACGGCCGTCACGTCGCTTTGGCATTCGAGCGACGGCACGTGGAGCGTGCTCTTCCAGACCAACCAGTACGCGGGCGGCTTCGCGCTCATCAACCAGGACGGGCGCGCGCGGGTCGTCCGCTTCCGCGCGGACGGCACGGCGGATCCGTCCTTCACGCAGGGCGTCGTGCTGGCGGCGCAGATGCTTTCCGTCAGCCGCGCGACCAACGGCGACCTCGTGAGCCTTTCCAGCGCGAGCGGGCGCGACTGCGGCGAGCTGCGCCTCAAGGGCGACCCTCCCGCCGAGAACGCGATGGTCGAGTACTACGCGCCCGCGCTCGGCCATTACTTCATGACGCTCGAAGGCTCGGAGGCGATCGGCCTCGACACGACGCCCGCCGGCAACGGCTGGCAGCGCACCGGTCTTTCCTTCGGCGCGTGGATGCTGTCGGATCTTCCCGGCACGACGAAGCTCTGCCGCTTCTACGGCGACCTGCAGGCCGGACCCAACAGCCACTTCTATACGCCGGAAGGTCCCGAGTGCGACAGCCTCAAGGCGCTCGCGGACAAGACCCCGGCCGGTCAGTCCGCATGGCGCTTCGAGGGCCTCGCCGGCAACGTCGCCGTGCCTCGGGACGGAGCGTGCGCGAACAACTTGACGCCCGTCTATCGCCTCTACAACAAGGGATTCGAGAAGGGCGGCGTGCCGAACCACCGCTACACGACCGATAGCGGGGTCTACGACGAGATGCAGGGCCAGGGCTGGGCCGGCGAGGGCATCGCGTTCTGCGTGCCGCCGCCGCCCGCGAATCCCCCGGCCTGAGCGCCGCTAGATCCAGTGCCACCCGTTGAAGAGGCCTCCGAAGTATCCCGCGAGGAGGCCTCCGAAGATCGCGGTGATGAGGGTCACGAACGCGCCGAACACGAACGCGGCGGGAATCGCCGCGATGGCGAGCTTGATGAGCAGCCATACCATCTGCAGGAAGGGGATGTTCACGTTCACCACGTGGACGCGCAGCACCGCGTCGTCGCGGGCGTTGTCGCCGGGGGTCGCCGCCATGGGAATCCTTTCGGTTCGTAGAACCGCGATAGCATTGCCCGATCCAACGCCTTTCGCAAAGGAGGACAGCATGGCCGGATTGGAGAAGATCGACGTCGTCGAGGGACAGGGCGCCGAGGCGCGCGCGGGCAACGTCGTCGTGCACTACACGGGATGGCTGCACGATCCCTCGAAGCCCGACGGCCACGGCCGCAAGTTCGACAGCTCCCACGATCGCCGCGAGCCGTTCCAGTTCCGCCTGGGCGCGGGCCAGGTGATCCGCGGCTGGGACGAGGGTGTCGCCGGCATGAAGGTGGGCGGCAAGCGCACCCTCATCATCCCGCCGGAGATGGGTTACGGATCGCGCGGCGCGGGCGGCGTCATCCCGCCCGATGCGACGCTCGTCTTCGACGTGGAGCTGGTCGACGTGAAGTGATGCGGGCGCGAGTGCCCTAGCCGGCGACCCTGGCGCGCTTCGCCGTGCGCGTGGTGGCGTGGCGCAGGGCGCTCTCCGCGTCGAGCGGGCGCGAGAGCAGGTAGCCCTGGCCGAAGCGGCAGCCGAGCTTGATGAGGCGATCGAGCTGCGCGCCGGTCTCGATGCCCTCGGCGAACACCTGCTTGCCGAGCGCGTCCCCGAGCCGGAAGATCGCCGTCGCGATCTCGCTGCCGTCGCCGCCGGCGGTGAGCGGATCGATGAAGGAGCGGTCGACCTTCAGCACGTCGATCGGCAGCGTGGCGAGGTAGCTGAGCGACGAGTACCCGGTGCCGAAGTCGTCGATGCCGAGCGTGATGCCGAGCTCGCGCAGGCGCCTGAGCTTCGAGAGCGCGCTCGCGATGTTGTCCATCAGCACCGTCTCGGTGACCTCGAGCGAGAGCCGCGAGCCGGCCACGCCGTGCTCGTCGAGCACCTGCTGCACGTGCTCCACGAAATCCGGCTGGCGCAGCTCCAGGCTCGACACGTTCACGCTGAGGCGCAGGTCGCGGCACTCGGGGTGGGACTTCCACTCCGCGAGCTTGCGGCACGCCGCGCGCAGCACCCACTGGCCGAGCGGCACGATGAGCCCGCTCTCCTCGGCCACGGGAATGAACGCCGCGGGCTCGAGCACGCCGTGGTCGGGATGGCGCCAGCGCACGAGCGCCTCGAACCCCACGAGGCGCTGGTTCGCGAGGTCCTCGATGGGCTGGTAGACGAGGAACATCTGGTCCTCGCCCAGCGCGCGGCGCAGCTGGCTCTCCAGGATCAACCGGCGCGACACCAGCCGGTGCAGGCTGCTGTCGAAGAGCGCGTACTGCGCGCGCCCGCGCTCCTTCGCCTGGTACATCGCGAGGTCGGCGTCGCGCAGCACGTCGTCGGGCGAGATGTAGCCGTTCGAGCTGAAGGTGATGCCGATGCTCGCCGAGACCTCGAGGTCGATCCCGCCGAGGACGAGCGGTGTCGCGATGGCGCGCTGCAGCCGCTCGGCCATCTCGAGCGCTTCGCGCGGATCGTGCAGGTCCTCGGCGAGCACGGCGAACTCGTCGCCGCCGAGGCGCGCGACCATGTCCGTGGGCCTCACCGCCGACACGAGCCGGCGCGCGAGCTCCCGCAGCAGGTCGTCGCCCGCGCGGTGCCCGAGGCTGTCGTTCACCATCTTGAAGCGGTCGAAGTCGAGGTACATCGCCGCGAAGTGGCGGTCGGGATGCCGCTGCCAGCGCGCGATGGCGTCACCCAGCTGCTCGATGAAGCGCCTTCGGTTGGGCAGCGCCGTGAGGTTGTCGTGGAACGCGTTGTAGTAGAGCTCGGACTCCGCGCGGCGCCGGGCCGTCACGTCCTGCGCCTGGATCACGAAGTGCTGGATGCCCGACTGCCAGTCGTCGGCGAGCGAGATGTGCAGCGCCATGCAGACCTCGGCGCCGCCGTCGCGCGTCGCCTGCACCTCGCCCTCGGCCATCGGCACCACGCCCGAGGCCACGCCCCGGCACATCGCCTCGACCACCTCCGCATCTTTCCCGGCGACGAGCGACACCAGGTCCCGCTCGACGAGCTGCGCACGGGGCACGCCCAGCATCGCGCAGAACGCCTTGTTCGCCTGCGTGACGCGCCCGTCGAGGCTCGCGAGCACCATGCCGACCGCGGCGTCGCTGAACGCGCTGTGGAAGCGGGCCTCGCTCGCGCGCAGCTGGCGCAAGTGCGTCTCGTCCGATTCGCGGCGCGCGAAGTGCGAGTGCAATGCGTAGAGGAACATCGCCATCATCGGCACCGAGACGAGGAGCACCTGGGGGCCGAGCTGCTGGAAGGTCGCGAAGAGCAATGCCGCGACGAGCGCGCTGGTGGCGTAGGCGAGCCCGATCCACGCCATGCCGCCCCACCAGCGCAGGGGCCGCAGCGGCTCCGAGCGCTTGAGCGCGAGGAGCATGGAAGTGAGCCCCGTGTTGGCGGCGAAATAGACCAGGCCGAAGAGGAGGCATGCGGGCAGCATCGCGACCGTCTCGAGGCCATTGCCGAGCAGCCAGCCGCGCACGGCATCGAAGCCGGTGGCGCAGACGGTCATCGCGAGCGCGAGCATCGCGGGCGCCCCGATGCGGCTCGTCCAGCGCCGGGAGGTGCGCCACGCGGCGATGGCGCCTTCGAAGGTCGCCGCGATGATCGCCGCGGGCGGGCCGTAGACGAGGAGCGCCAGGAAGATGAAGATCTCGCCGCCCGAGATCGACATCTTGGTGCCGAAGATGCGCACCGGGAAGAGGCCCACGACGGCCGCGACCGTGGCGACCATCGCGACCTGGACCTGCGTGGTGGGGTCGGCGTGCGAGAGGCCCGAGAGCGCCCACCCGAAGCAGGCCACGCCCGCCGCGACTACCGTCCACCAGAACACGCGCGCCGCGCGCGTGTAGTCGTCCATGTCGATCAGGGCCAAGGGGCGGCTCCGCAATTATCGGGTGTTAAGGCTCTCCCAGGAGGATGAGGGTTCCGGCGTCCGTCTGCAACGGTCCGCTCTCGCTCACCACGACGCCCTCGGAGACGACCACCCCTTCCGAGATCACGACCGCCTCGGAGAGCGTGATGCCCTCCGAGATCACGACGCCCTCGGAGATCACGACACCCTCGGAGACGACCACGCCGCTCGTATCCACGATGCCCTGGGTGAGCGGCGTTGCGCTCCCGCTCACGGCCGCGGAGACCGCGCTCGACGTGCTGAAGGCGCCGCTCTGCCGCACGAGGCTCGCCGCGCCGAGCGTCGCCGTGATGTCGACCACGCCCGGCGAGAGCAGGGCGAATCGCTTCTGGCTCGAGAGATCGACCTGCTGGAAGCCGGAGATGGCGCTGCTGCCCTGGAACGTGTCGACCTCGACGCTGCTCGTGTCCTGGCGCACCCAGCTCACCTTCGGGTCGAAGATGCCCTGGTAGCGCGTGAGGAGCGCGGGACCTCCCACGACGCGGTCGCCGCCCGCGAAGGCGAACTGGCTCCACGGCACGACCTCGCCGCCGATGGCCGAATAGGGCGCGGGCAGCGACTTGCCCGGCGCAAGCAGCGAATCGCCGGACTTGAGCTTGTTGCCCGTGTCGACCTGCCGCGCGATGTCCGGCATGAGCACGGTCGACACCTGCACGGCGCCGGCGGCGTTCAGCATGCCGGCCCCATCCTGCAGCAGGTTGGCGCCGGGCAAGGGCTGCGCCGTGTACTGGAGGATCGCCTTCGCGAGCGCGGGCGTGAGGCCGGGGTTCGCCTGCAACATGAGGGCAAGCGTGCCGGTGACGGCGGGTGCGGCGATCGACGTGCCGCTCAGCATCATGAGCCCCGTGCCCACGCTCGACGCTTTCACCTCGAGCGACGGGAAGGTGGAAGCGATCAGGTTCACGTCGCCGAGGGCGTCCGTCGACATGGCGCCGAGCATGCCGTTGCCCGGGGCCACCAGGTCGGGCTTGAGGAGGTTGTCGACGGTCCATGCGCCGCTCGCGTCGAGGCGTGCGCCGCGCGTGGGACCGCGCGAGCTGAAGCGGTTCACGGTGTCGTCGGCGCGCGCAAGCGTGTCGTGCGGATTCGCGGAGCCGACCGTGATCGCGGAAGGCTCGGTGCCGGGCGAGGAGATGGTGCCGTAGGTCTCGCCGCTCGCGCCCTGGCCGAAGTTGCCCGCGGCGACCACGACGGCGAGGCCGGCGGCGACCGTGTTGCGCACCGCGCGGCACAGCGGGTCGACGCGGTACGACTCGGTCGAGTCCGCCGCGAGGCTCAGGTTCACCACGCGGATGTTGTATTCCTTGGCGTGGTAGAGCACCCAGTCGAGCCCTTCCAGGACGTCGCTCAGCTCACCCATGCCGGTGCCGCCCAGCACGCGCACGTCATAGATCGGGGCGTTGGGCGCGATGCCGGCGCTCTGCGAGCCGGCCGATGTGTCGCGGCCCGCGGCGATCGATGCGACGAAGGTGCCGTGCCCGTAGGGGTCCTGGAACGCAGCGGATGCGGCCTCGATCGTCTTCTCGAGGTACGCGCGCCCGCTCGTGTCGGGCGCGAGCGCGTCGCCGTAGTCGACGCCCACGCTCCAGAGCGTGGTGCCGAGGAGGTTGCCGAGCGCACGCATGTCCACGCTGCGCCGCACGCGCGAGCGGCCGGCGGCATCGAGGAACGCGTGGTGCGAGGCCATGATGCCGGAGTCGAGGAAGGCGATGCCGACGCCGGTGCCGTCGTAACCCGGGATCACGAGGCGCTGCGCTTCCACCGCGCCGGTGATGGAATCGACGAAGCTCGCCGTGCGTGCGGTCGCCCTGTTGGGGGTCATGCGCTCCACGTCGCCGCGGCGCGCGATCTGCACCACTTGCGCGGCCGGCAGCATCGCGAGCAGGCCGGTCACCGACGAGAAGCGGTAGTAGACCGACCCGCCGGCGCCCACGATGGCCGCGCGCAGCGCCTTGAGCGACGGGTCGTCGGTCGGGTAGCCCAGCACGATCACCTTCACGAGCCTTCCGCGCGGCGTCTCCCGGATCCAGTTCGTCGGCGGCAGCGGCGCTGCCGTGAGGGCGAGCTGCAGGTCTTCGCTCAGCTTGAGGGTCGCCTGCGCCGGGGTCACGAGCGCCGGCGCGGGCGCGGCCAGCGCCATTCGCACCGGCCACGCCGAGGCCATGAGCAGCAGGATGACGAACCTGAAGGCGCGCGCGAACGTGCTGGATTTCTTCTTGGACATTCCTTGGGCTCCAGGGTCCGCTCCCGGACGGGAGGGAGGCTGAGTGCCCGGGCAGCGTAGGGCTCGCGGCGCGCGTGGAATGTGAACTGCGTCACAGCGCCGGGAAACGCGATCGTTACATTCGTAATCGGAAAATAAGGCTTTTCACGTCAATGGCCTGCTGAGGCCATGCCGCGCTGCTAAGGATCGGGCTGCGCGGGCCGCGGCGCGGGGGCCAGGCGCAAACAATTGTGAGCATCAATTGCACAGCGAATAACATCCGATATAATTTCAGCCGTCACTTCCCGGTTGCGTGCGAAGAGACACTTGAGGGGCGGCCCCATGGCCGCCCCTTTTTCTTGCGACCTCCTCGCGGATAGAATTCGCTTCGATGCGGCCGCCACACGACGGCGGCTCGCGCGAAAGAGACCTCGCATGGGCATGCTGGCAACGCTATCCGCGTTCGTGGTGGGCGCCCTCTGCGCGACCACCGCGCGCTGGCTCGGAATCCACGAGAGGGGCCTGGTGATTGCGTTCGCCGTGATCGGCTGCGGCATCCAGTCCATCGTCCTCATCGGCCTTTACCTCTATCGCACCCGCTCCAAGGAGCCGCCGCAGCCGTTCGGCGAGCCGGTCCGCTTCGATCGCAAGGAATAGGAATTCGTGCCGCCCCCGACGTTGAGCATCCGGCCCCTCGCCGCGTCGGACCAGGAGGCGCTGTGGGACATCTTCCACGTGGCACTCTGGGACCCGCCGCCCGCGGGGCTTCGGCCGCGCGCGGTGCTGGAGCATCCCGAGGTGCGCATCTACGCGGAGGCGTGGGGATCGCGCGACGGTGACGTCGGCGTCGCAGGCGAGCTGCAGGGCCACGCCGGCATCGTCGGTGCCTGCTGGATGCGGCTCCTTCGCGGCGGGCGCGGGCTCGCCTACCTCGACGACGACACGCCGCAGCTCGGCATCGCGCTCTTGCCGCCCTTCCAGCGCAAGGGCTACGGCGAGCGCCTCATGCGCGCGGCGCTGGATGCCGCCCGTGCCCACGGGTTCAAGCGCGTGACGCTCACGGTCCATCCGGAGAATCCCGCGGCGGCGCTCTACCGGCGCTGCGGCTTCCGGCAGTTCGACGTGCGGCGAACGTATTTGGCGATGGTGAAGGAACTCGGGCCCCGGCCTGCGCCGGGGTGACATCAGCCGCGTGCGCCGCCGGCCACGAGCACGTGGTCGATCCAGCGCGCGGTCACCTTCTCCTGCACGCCGTTCTGCGCGAGGCGCTGACGCAGCCCGCCGAAGTCGACGAGGTCGAGCAGCTGGTCCTGGTTGAAGCACGAGAAGACGTAGCGCGTGACGCCGGTCTTCGGGTCGACGTGCGGCTGCAGGCACTGCGCGCAGATCTCCTTCATCATGCATTGCATCGGCGAGTTGATCGAGCCGATGCCGACGTGCGTGGGCTTGAGGTGCGGGGCCAGCACGCCGTGGCGTGCGCGCGCGACCGCGGCCATCATGCCGTCGGATCCGATGGCGACGATGCGATCGGCATCCTGCATGCGAACCTTCGCTTCCCCGAGCGCGCCCGACGCGTGCGCGGCCATGGCCTCGACGATGTTGCCGACGAATGCCTTGTCGCCCGCGCGCGAAGCCGCGAACCCCGGCGCCTCGTCCGAGCACCACACGACCTCATCGGCCGCGGCCTCGATCTCCGCGATCTTGTATCGGTCGCGCATCTTCTTGTAGCCCGCGAAGTAGAGCACGCGCGAGCCATTCGCCCGCAGCGCCGCTCCGATGGAGAACAGCACCGCGTTGCCGAGGCCGCCCCCCACGAGCACGACGGTCTCGCCTCCGGGCACGTGCGTCGCGGTGCCGGTCGGCCCCATCAGCACGACGGGCTCGCCGGGCTCGAGGAGCGCGCAGAGATCGCTCGAGCCGCCCATCTCCAGCACGATGGTGGAGACGAGGCCCTGCTCGCGGTCGACCCAGGCTCCGGTGAGGGCCAGGCCCTCCATCGCGAGGCGCGTGCCTTCCGGTTGCGCGGCGAGGACCTCGTAGTTCTGCAGGCGGAAGAACTGCCCCGGCAGGAACTTGCGGGCGGCGAGCGGGGCGCGCACCACGACCTCGACGATGTTGCCGGTGAGGCGCTCGACGCGCTCGACGCGCGGGCGCAGCTCGCGATTCAGCATCGCGGCGAACGCCTCGTTCTCCGCGGCGGTTCGCGCGGGGCGGCGCGCGAGCACGCGGCTCACGATGGGATAACCCTGCTTGGCCGAGCCCATCGCCTTCACGACGTTGCCGGCGAAGGACGGATGCAGGTCGCCGAAGAAGCTCACGTAGCGGTTTTCGGCGTCGCGCGCGACGAGGACGCGCGCCTGCGCGGGCTTGGCGCTTCGCTCCGGCTTCACCGGGTTGCCGTCCTCGTCGAGCGCCTGGAAGTAGCGCCCGTCGAGCATGTATTGCGTAGGCTCCTCGCGCGCGAGCACCGTATTCGGTTGGGTGCCGGCCGCGACGAGGATGGTGCGCGCGGCGAGCTCGACGCGCTCCTTGGCCACTTCGCCGGAGGGGGACACGCGCAGGGCTTCGGCCACGAGTGTGCTCGCCGCGCCGAAGCGATCGGTCTCGATGGCGATGGGGGTCAGCTGCTCGGCGAAGCGAACCCCCTCCTCGAGCGCGTGCGCCACCTCCTCGTGATTCAGCGTGTACGACGGGCTGTCGACGAGGCGCTTGCGATAGGCGATGGTGACGCCGCCCCACGACTGCAGCAGCTCGGTGATGCGCGCGGGCCGGCCTTCTTCCGCCGCCCGCTCGCGCTCCGCGCGCAGCGCCTGTGCGTGCGTGAGGAATTCCTCGGCGACCTGCGTTTCCTCCTCGCTCCACTCGTTGCGCACTTCGCCGGCGCTCTTGCCGGCCACGAGCTTCTCGTAGCGCGCGAGGAACTTCTCCACCTGCACCGCGTAGTAGGCGAGCGATTCGGTCGCGGTATCGATCGCCGTGAGGCCGCCGCCGATCACGACGATGGGCAGGCGCACCTGCAGGTTGGCGATCGACTCCTCGCGCGCGGCGCCGGTGAGCTGCAGCGCCATGAGGAAGTCGGAGGCGGTGCGCACGCCGCGCACGAGGCCGTTGGGCATGTCGAGCACGGTGGGCTTGCCCGCGCCCATCGCGAGCGCCACGTGGTCGAAGCCCATGGCGAACGCGTCCTCGGTGGTGATGGTGCCGCCGAAGCGCACGCCGCCGAAGAGCGCGAATTCGCCTCGCCTTTCGACCAACAGCCGCGCGACCTTGAGGAAATTCTTGTCCCAGCGCACCGTGATGCCGTACTCGGCCACGCCGCCGAAGCCCGCCATGACGCGATGCTCGAGGGGCTCGCGCAGCTCGTCGAAGTCGCGGATGGGGCGGAAGGGCACGCGCGCGCCGTCGGGCTTCACGCCGGAGACGGTCGAATCGAGCGGCTCGATCTTGAGCCCGTCGATGCCGACGACCGTGTGCCCGTCGTTCATCAAGTGGTGCGCGAGGGTGAAGCCCGCCGGGCCCATGCCGACCACGAGCACGCGCTTGCCGGTGGACTCGAGCGGGAGCGGCCGGCGCAGGTGGAGCGGGTTCCAGCGCGTGAGCAGGGAATAGATCTCGAAGCCCCACGGTAGCGCAAGGACATCCTTCAGCGTGCGCGTCTCCGCTTGCGGAATGTCCACCGGGGTCTGGCGTTGGTAGATGCACGACTTCATGCAGTCGTTGCAGATGCGATGGCCGGTGCCGCAGACGGTCGGGTTGTCGATCACGATCATGGCGAGCGCGCCCACCGCCCAGCCCTCGGTCTTGATCTTGTGGAATTCCGAGATGCGCTCCTCGAGCGGACAGCCATTGAGCGGCACGCCGAAGACGGTCTTCTTGAAGGGCTGGGTGCCGTCGTCGAGCGGCTTGTCGCGCATGCCCTTCGAGCAGGAGTCCTTGCCCTGCTCGTGGCACCAGATGCAGTAGTTCGCCTCGTCGAGCGCGCCGGCGAGGTCGGTGCCGGGATCGGTGAGCTGGAAGCCCTCCCGCGGGCGCAGGTCGCGCAGCGAATGCACGGAATAGCCGCGGCTCGTGTCTGTTTGCACGGGCACGAGGTTCATCGGATCGACCCGTTGCGGCGGCTTGAAGAGCACACCATGGCGATAGCGGCGCCGTCCCTCGGGCGTGTGCGCGGCCCAGGCGCTGAAGCGCTCGGCGAGGTCGAGCTGGGCGGCATGCGCTTTCTCGTCGGCCTGCCAGGCCAGGATCGCCTCCGCGAACGCGAGCTCGTCGAAGGAGCCGCCGAGGAGCGCCGCCACCTCGCGCTCGAGCGCCGGACCGTCGAGCGCCTCGGCCGCGTCGGCCTTGATCTTGAGCATCGCGCGGCGCTGCACGAACTTGCGCTTCACGCGATAGAGCGGCGCCAGGCGATGGTGCGCGCGGTTGAGCGCGTCCCACTCGGCCTCGATGCCGAAGAGCTTCGCGATGAACGCGTCGACGTGGGGGGCGAGCGCGATGAGGAACTCCGCCTCGGCCTTGTAGGCGAGGCCCTCCTGGCTCGCGCGCAGCTCCTCCAGGCGGCGCCGGAGGTCGGCGTCGGAAGCTCCCACGGATTCCAGGAACGCGCGATCGAGCCGCGCGAGGCCGGCGCGTTCGTACAGGTCCTCGAAAGCGAGGCCGAAGGCGAGTCGAAGCGGGGCGGGTGCGGCGGCGTTCATCGCGACGCGAAGGGACAAAAGTCCTCCATTTTATCGGATGCGGCCGCGGCACCCGGGCCATCCGCTATCGGCCTTGACGCGTATCAAGCGCGCCCTGCGCGTTTGCTATCATTTCCCTCACATCCTGCCCGTCCACCTCGCCCCCCGGAGGACCCTCCATGAACCGCCGCAACTTCCTGCGCACCACCACCCTCGCTTCCACGGCCGTGATGTTCCCCGCCATGGCGCCGCCCGTCGCGCACGCCGAGGCCGGCTCCGGGGAGGCGTGGCGCGTCTTCGACGTGACCACCCGCGTCGAGATCCTGAAGCCCGCCGGTGTCACGCGCGTGTGGATTCCCACGCCGCTCCTCGACGACACGCCGTTCCAGAAGACGCTGGGCAACAAGTTCGATGCCGAAGGCGGCAGCGCCCGGCTCGAGAAGGACCCGCACTATGGCGCGGGCATGGTGGCCGCCGAATGGCCCGGCGGCGTGAAGCCCGTCCTCGTGCACACCGCGCGCTTCGCCACCCGCAACATCAGCGTCGACACCACGCTCCCGCGCGATTTCCAGCCCGATAGCCCCGAGGTCCTCGAGCGCTACGTGCAGTCGACCGAGCACGCGCGCACCGACGGCGCGGTGAAGGAGCTGTCCGATTCCATCGTCAAGGGCGCGCGCACCGACGTGCAGAAAGCGCACCTCGTCTACGAATGGATCGTCGAGAACACCTACCGCGACGGGAAGGTGAAGGGCTGCGGCAACGGCGACATCGACTTCATGGTCGAGAACAAGCTCTGGGGCGGCAAGTGCGCCGACCTCAATGCGCTCTTCGTGGCGCTCATGCGCGCCCAGCGCGTGCCGGCACGCGACGTCTACGGCATTCGCGTGGCCGACTCGCAGCTCGGCTACAAGAGCCTGGGCAAGTCCGGCGACATCACCAAGGCGCAGCACTGCCGCGCCGAGTTCTATTCGGCGAAGCACGGCTGGGTGCCGGTGGATCCCGCCGACGTGCGCAAGGTGATCCTCGAGGAGGCCGGCGGCAAGCAGCCCGACGACCCGATGGTGCTCGCCGCGCGCAAGCGCCTCTTCGGCTCGTGGGAGATGAACTGGGTGGGGCTCAACTACGCCAACGACGTGGCGCTCCCGGGCTCCACGCGTGGACGCATCGGCTTCCTCATGTATCCGCAGAGCGAGACGGCCGAAGGGCGCCTCGACAGCCTCGACCCGGATCACTTCAAGTACACCATCACGTCGAAGGAAATCGTCCTCGCGGCATGAGGCGAATCGTCGCCGCGCTGGGGGTCTTCGCGGCCGCGTCGCTTGCCATCGACGCCACCGCGAAGACCGAGCTCCGCCGCTGGGAGGGTGCCGAGCGCCTGCCGCTCGCCGCCGCGTCGCTCGACGGGCGGAGGGTGGACCTGCGCGATCTCCAGGGGCGCGTGGTGCTCGTGAACTTCTGGGCGACGTGGTGCGAGCCGTGCCGCGACGAGATGCCGTCGATCGAGAAGTTGCGCACGCGGCTGCAGGGACGCCCGTTCCACGTGCTCGCGGTGAACTCCGGCGAATCGCCCGAGAAGGTGGCGGCGTTCCTGAAGCGCGAGAACATCACGCTTCCCGTGGTCCTCGATCGCGACCAGAAGGCGGTCGATGCATGGAAGGCGAAGGGCCTGCCCATGACGTTCCTGGTCGACGCCGGCGGGCGCGTGCGCTACTGGGCCTTCGGCGAGATGGACTGGAACGCCGGGGAGGCCCTGGCGCTCGTCGAGCAACTCGTGGCCGAGACGCGTCATGCCGGACGCTAAGCCGATCCCGTATCGCCTCGTCGAGCATCCGGCCGCGGCCGCGGGCTCGGAGGAGACCGAGGTGATCGCGGGGCTGGAAGACACACCCGCCCGCGTCGCGCCCAAGTACTTCTACGACGAGCTCGGCTGCGCGCTCTACGGCGCGATCTGCCGGCTGCCCGAGTACTACCCCACGCGCGTCGAGCGCGCGCTCTTCCGCTTGCGGCGCGACGAGATCGCGGCATGCCTGCCGCGCGAGGCGCAGTTCGTCGACCTCGGCGCGGGCGATTGCGCGAAGGCCCGCGAGTGGTTGCCGTTCGTGGTTCCATCGCGTTATGTCGCGGTCGACATCGCGCGCGACGAGGTCGGCTCCGCGCTCGCGCGGCTCGCGCCCGATTTCCCGGGCATCGAGATGCTCGGCGTCATCACCGATTTCTCGACCCGGCTCGACTTGCGCGACGGGCTCGACCCGCGCCCGGCACTTTTCTTCTATCCGGGCTCCAGCATCGGCAACTTCGCGCCGGACGACGCCGTGGCGTTCCTGGCACAGGTGCACGAGCTCTGCGCCTCCCGCGCCGGCAGCGGGCTGCTCATCGGCGTCGACGGCAAGAAGGCGAAGCCGGTGCTCGACGCGGCGTACGACGATCCGCTGGGCGTGACGGCGGCGTTCAACCGCAATGTGCTCCTGCACTTGAACCGCCGCTTCGGCTTCGACTTCGCGCTCGACGGCTGGACCCATCGCGGTTTCTACAACGCGCAGGCGGGCCGCATCGAGATGCACCTCGAGGCCACGCGCGACCAGGTCGTGCACCTGGGCGGCGACCCGCGCGCCTTCCGCGCCGGCGAGCGCATCCACACCGAGAACTCGTACAAGTACACGCGCGAGGAATTCGACGCGGTGCTGCGGCGCGCGGGCTTCGGCGCCGTCTTCGGCTGGTCCGACGAGCAGACGCCGTACCACGTCTTTTACGCGACAGGGGACAGACCACGGTCATGATGTGAGACGGCAGTCGGCGCGCGCGCCGTTTCACATGATGACCGTGGTCTGTCCCCTGTCGTTCATCTCGCCAGCCGCAGTCCCGAGAACTGCCACCGGGCGTCCGCCGGGAAGAAGTTGCGGTAAGTGGCGCGGATGTGCGAGCGCGGCGTGGCGCAGGAGCCGCCGCGCAGCACGTACTGGTTCGCCATGAACTTGCCGTTGTATTCGCCCACCGCGCCGGGCGCGATGGCGAAGCCGGGATAGGGCGCGTAGTCGCTGCGCGTCCACTCCCACACGTCGCCGAAGACCTGCGCGAGCTCGCCCGCGAGCGGCGCATCGCGCAGCGCCAGCGGATGGTGCGTGCCGCTCTCCAGGAAGTTGCCCTCGACGGGCAGATCGCGCGCGGCGATTTCCCACTCCGCCTCGGTCGGCAGCCGCGCGCCAGCCCAGCGCGCATAGGCATCCGCCTCATAGAAGCTCACGTGGCAGGCCGGGGTGTTCTCCTCGATCGGCGCCATGCCGTGCAAGGTGAACGTGTGCCACGCGCCGTCGATCCTTTCCCAGTAGAGCGGCGACTTCCATCCGCGCTGCACGACGGCATCCCAGCCCGCCGAGAGCCAGAGCTCGGGCCGCTCGTAGCCGCCGTCCTCGATGAACGCCGCGAGATCGCCATGGGTCACGGGCTGCGTGGCGAGATCGAACGCCTCGTGGAAGACGCGATGGCGCGGGCGCTCGTTGTCGAAGGAGAAACCCGCGCCGTCGTGGCCGATCTCGTCGAGCCCCGCCTCGAACGCGACCCATCCCGCGGGATGCGGATGCACCGGCGTGAGGGGCCAGTGCTTGCGATACGCGGGCCGCATCGGATTGCACGAGAGCATGTGCTTCACGTCGGTGAGGATGAGCTCCTGGTGCTGCTGCTCGTGGTGCATGCCGAGCTCGACCAGCGCTTGCGTCCCGGCGTCCACGCCGCGCTCGATCGCCTCGACGACGCCGTGCTCGATCGCCTCGCGGTAGGCCATCACTTCCTCGAGCGAGGGACGCGAGAGCACGCCGCGCAGGGGGCGCGGATGGCGCTCGCCCACGGCGTTGTAGTACGAATTGAAGAGGAACGCGAAGGCCGGATGGAACGGCCTGCGCCCGGGCTCGGCCCGCGCGAGCACGAACGTCTCGAAGAACCACGTCGTGTGCGCGAGATGCCATTTCACCGGGCTCGCGTCCGGCATCGACTGGATCGCGCAGTCCTCGGCCGAGAGCGGCTCGGCGAGCGCGCGCGTGATGGCGCGCAACTCGACGAAGCGTTGCGCGAGCGGTGTTGCGGCGCACGGCGCATCCGCGCGCGGTCGTTGCTTCATGGCGACCTCCACGACAGGGGTCAGACCACGGTCAAGATGTGAAACCGCGTGCGTCAGCGTTGCGGTTTCACATCTTGACCGTGGTCTGACCCCTGTCGCTCATCAATCGACCGTGATGCCCGGCGTGCCTTCGGTCGCCTCGCCCACCACGGCCGCGTGCTCGAATCCTTCGCGGCGGAACGTTTCCAGCACCTCGCCCACCGCGCCCGGCGCGCAGGCCACCAGCAGGCCGCCGCTCGTCTGCGGGTCCGTGAGCACGCCGCGCTGCGCGTCGCCCAGGCGCGACGCGAGCTTCACGCGCTCGCCATACCCCGCCCAGTTCCGACCCGATGCGCCGGTGAGGATTCCCTCGGCCGCGAGCTCCACCGCACCGGGCAGCAGCGGAATGGCATCCCAGTGCAGGTTCAAGTTCACGCTGGAGCCCTTCGCGACCTCGAGCGCATGGCCGAGGAGCCCGAAGCCCGTGACGTCGGTGAGCGCGTGCACGGCGTCCATCCGGCCGAGCGCCGTGCCGGGCGTGTTGAGCTTCGTGGTCGAGGCGATCATCGCCTTGTAGCCGGCGTCGTCGAGCTTGCCCTTCTTCAACGCGGCGCTGTAGATGCCCACGCCGAGCGGCTTGCCGAGGACCAGCTTGTCGCCGGGCTTGGCACCCGCGTTGCGCTTGAGGTTCTTCGGGTCCACCAGCCCGATCGCCACGAGGCCGTAGATCGGCTCGACCGAATCGATCGTGTGGCCGCCCGCGATGGGAATGCCGGCGCGCGCGCAGACCGACTCGCCGCCCTCGAGGATGCGGCGGATGGTGTCGAGCGGCAGCTGGTTCACCGGCATGCCGACGAGCGCCAGCGCGAAGAGCGGCTGGCCGCCCATGGCATACACGTCGGAGATGGCGTTGGTCGCGGCGATGGCGCCGAAGTCGAACGGGTCGTCGACGATCGGCATGAAGAAGTCCGTGGTGGCGACGATCGCCTGGCGCTCGTTGATCTGGTAGACCGCCGCGTCGTCGGCCGTCTCGATGCCCACCAGGAGCTGCTTCGGGATGATCCCCGGCGCGCCCTTGGCGAGGATCTGCTCGAGCACGCCCGGGGCGATCTTGCATCCGCAGCCGCCGCCGTGGCTGAACTGGGTGAGCCGAACCTGCATGTCCATCGCGCTTGCCTCCTAGGGTCGAAGGGGGGATTTTACCGGGGCCAACGCGCCGATGAGATCGAGCACGGCCTGCCTCTCCCGCTCGGGGCGGAAAAGCGGCGCGCGCCGGGCGCACTCTTCCTCGAGAACAGCGCGCCACGCGGGCTCCTTCCATGCTTTTACGAGAAGACCCGCCAGCGCGGATGCATCGCGCGTCCCGAAATAGCCGGGATAGCCGGCGCCCAGCATCCCGACGTTGCCGGACATGCGGCTCGCGACCACCGCCGTGCCCGCGGTGATCGCCTCGACGATCACGTTGGCGCCGCCTTCCATGATCGAGGGGTGCACGAGGAGGTGGGCCTCGCGCATGGCCTGTCGCGTGACGTCATGCGTCATGCCGGCTTCGTAAACGTAGCGGCGATCCTCCCGCGCCAGCGCGAGCGCTTGCGCACCCAATGCCTCGTCGAGCGGCGCGCCGATGTGGCGCAGGCGAACCGGCAGCTCCCGTGGCAGCGCGCGCATCGCCGCGAAGATCGTCTGCGGATCCTTCTCCACGCGCAGGTGCCCGACCGCGACGCACTCGAGGCGATCGCGGGGCTTGTCGGCGCGGGGCAGCGCCGGCGCCGACTGGAAGATCACCTCCGCCTTCTCGCGCCAGCGCGGCTCGAGGAGGCGCAACGCGTCGTCCTGCAGGACCACGATGCGATCGGCGCGATCGAGCGTGGCGCTCGCCTCGGTGCTCTCCGGCAAGTCGCGATAGAGGTCGGTGCCCGTGAGCACCACGCCGATGCCGCGGCCGGGATGCGCGGCGGCGAAGCGCCGCACCGACGCGGCGCTGCGGCGCGCGTGCAGCGCCACGAGCACGTCCGCGGCGGTTCCATCCCACTCCGTCTGTACAATGACCTCACAGCGATCGCCGAGCAGCTCGGACCACCGCGCCGCGGTGCGCCAGTTGCCGTTGTTGGCCGCGGGAGTGCCGGGCGTGACGATGCAGACGACGAGTCGGTCCGTGGAACCCATGGGCGGATTATATGGAGGCGACGCGCTCGGCGCCGCGCTCGTCGACGCGCGCCAACGCACCCTCGCTCTCTACGGCCACCTGGGCGAAGGCGAGCTCGCCATCCCGCAGCTCGACACCGTGAACCCGGCGAACTGGGAGCTCTCGCACATCGCGTGGTTCCAGGAGCACTGGTGCCTGCGCGAGGGGCATCGCGATCGCGCGACACTACTGCCGGACGCCGATGCGTTCTTCGACTCGAGCGCGGTGCCGCACCGGACCCGCTGGTCGCTGCCTTATCCCTCGTGGGCGCGGCTGCGCGAGTACATGGACGACACGCTCGACGCCACCCTCGAGCGCCTCGCGCGCACGGCACCCGAAGCGCGTTATTTCTTCGAGCTGGCGCTGCTGCACGAGGACATGCACGGCGAAGCGCTGGCGATGACGCTGCAGACGCTGGCGCTTCCGGCGCCCGCGTTCGCACGGCCCGGCCCCGTGTCCCCGGCGCCGGCGAAGGGCGACGTCGCGTTCGAAGGCGGCGAATTCCTCATGGGCGCGCGCCGCGCCGAGCGCGGCTTCGTGTTCGACAACGAGAAGTGGGCGCATCCCGTGCGCGTGGCGCCCTTCGCGATCTCCGTTTCGCCCGTCACGCAAGGCGAATACCGCGCGTTCGTCGAGGACGGCGGCGGCGCAATGCCGCGCGACTGGCGGCGCTCGGCCGGCGCATGGCAGCGGCGCGCCTTCGATCGCTGGATCGAGCTCGAGCCGCACGCACCCGTCGTGAACGTCTCCCTCGACCAGGCGCGCGCGTATTGCGGCTGGGCGGGCCGGCGCCTGCCCAGCGAAGCCGAGTGGGAGTTCGCGGCGACGAACGGCGGAGCCGAGGACCGTTATCCGTGGGGCGGCGGCGATCGCGCGCTGCGCAACCTCGACATGCGCCATGCGGCACCCTGCGCGGATGGGTCCGAGCCCGCTTCGAAGAGGGGACTGCGCGGCCTGATCGGCGGCACGTGGGAATGGACCGGGACGGCCTTCGCGCCGTATCCCGAGTTCCGGCCCGATCCCTACCGCGATTACTCGCAGCCCTGGTTCCACACGCACCACGTGCTGCGCGGCGGATCCTTCGTCACGCGCTCGCGGCTCGCGCACAACCGCTTCCGCAACTTCTACATGCCGCATCGCGACGATGCGTTCGCGGGATTCAGGACCTGCGCGCTCGTGTCATAATCATTCCCGGCGGGCCTCCCCGCATTGAGGGGCGGTGAACCTGGTCAGGTCGGGAACGAAGCAGCCATAGTCGATTCCCTCAAGTGCCGGGGGTCAGGCTCGCCAATTAATTTGAATGGCTTATCAAGTCCTCGCTAGGAAGTGGCGGCCGAAGGTCTTCGAGGAACTCGTAGGCCAGCCCCACGTCGTCACGGCGCTCACCAACGCGCTCGACTCGCAGCGCCTGCACCACGCGTATCTCTTCACGGGCACGCGCGGCGTGGGCAAGACGACCCTCGCGCGCATCCTCGCCAAGGCGATCAACTGCGAGACCGGCATCACGTCGCACCCGTGCGGCAAGTGCCGCGCCTGCACCGAGATCGACGCCGGCCGCTTCGTCGACCTCCTGGAGGTGGACGCCGCGACCAACACCAAGGTCGACGAGATGCGCGACCTGCTCGACACGGCGCAGTACATGCCGGTCGCCGGGCGCTTCAAGGTCTACATCATCGACGAGGTGCACATGCTCTCGAAGCATGCGTTCAACTCGATGCTGAAGACGCTCGAGGAGCCGCCCGAGCACGTGAAGTTCATCCTCGCGACGACGGATCCGCAGCGCCTGCCGGTGACCATCCTCTCGCGCTGCCTGCAGTTCAACCTGAAGTCGCTCACGCCGCCGATGATCGCCGGGCACCTGGAGAAGGTGCTCACCGCCGAGAACGTGGCGTTCGAAGAGACAGCGCTGCTGCAGCTCGGGCGCGCGGCGGGCGGCAGCCTTCGCGACAGCCTGAGCCTCACCGACCAGGCGATCGCCCATGGCGGCGGCAAGGTCACTTCCGCGAACGTCGCGGACATGCTCGGCTCGCTCGGCAACGATCTCCTGTGGCCGCTCCTCGATCGCATCGTCGCGGGCGACGGGCCCGGCGTCGTCGCGGAGGTGGATCGCATCACCGAGCGCAGCGTCGCGTTCGATTCGGCGCTCGAGCAGCTCTGCGCGATCCTGCACCGCGTGGCGCTCGCGCAGGCGGGTGCGGCCGCATCGAGCGACGAGCCCGACGCGGCGCAGGTGGCGGACCTCGCGAGCCGGCTCGACGCGCAGCGCGTGCAGGTGATGTACCAGATCGCCATCCTCGCGCGGCGCGACCTGGCGCTGGCACCCGACGAGGCGGCCGGCTTCGGCATGGCGATGTTGCGCATGCTGTCGTTCGTGGGCCCGGAGCAGGCCGCTCCCGCGATCGCCAAGCCGGAGCCCGCCGCGGCACGGCCCGCTGCGGCGCCTGCCGTCTCGAGGTCCGCGCCGGCATCCGCCGCGGCGTCCACGCCGCGCACTGCATTCGACGGCGACTGGCCCGGGTTCGTGCAGCGCCTCAACCTCACGGGAATGGCGGGGATGGCCGCGCGGCACGCGGAGCTCGTTTCGTTCGAGAACAACCACCTGCAGCTCGTCGTCCCGGAGACGCATCGCATGTATGGCGAGAAGGCGTACCAGGACAAGCTCAAGGCGGAGCTCGCTCCGCATTTCGGCGAGAGCTTCCGGCTCACGGTGACCGTCGGCAAGACCGGCGGCAACAGCATCGCCGCCGCGCGCTCGCGCGAGATGGCGCAGAAGCAGGCGCAGGCCGCCGAGGCGATCGAGGAAGATCCGTTCGTGCGGGATCTCGTGAACGACCTGGGCGCGCAGGTGGTCTCGAGCTCCATCCGCCCGCCCGAGGACGGCGGCAATCCCAACGAGAAGAGGTGACACCATGATGAAAGGCGGCCTGGGCGCCCTCATGAAGCAGGCGCAGCAGATGCAGGAGAACATGAAGAAGGTGCAGGAGGAGCTCGCGCGCATCGATGTCGAGGGCCAGGCCGGCGCCGGGCTCGTGAAGGTCGCCATGAGCTGCAAGCACCAGGTGAAGAAGGTGTCGATCGACCCGAGCCTCATCGGCGAGGACAAGGACATGCTCGAGGACCTCGTGATGGCCGCGATGAACGACGCGGTGCAGAAGGTCGAGGCGACCGTGCAGGCGAAGATGGCCGGCTTCACGCAGGGGCTCAACCTGCCGCCGGGCATGGGCTTCTAGGAGCGCATGGAAAAACCCGCCGCGCTCGACGACCTGATCCAGTCGCTGCGCTGCCTGCCCGGCGTGGGTCCGAAGTCGGCCCAGCGCATGGCCTATCACCTGCTGCAGCGCGACCCTAAAGGCGCCGAGCGCCTGTCGCGTGCCCTGGGTGACGCGCTGTCGCGCATTCGCCACTGCGCGCGCTGCAACACCTTCACCGAGTCGGAGGTGTGCGCGCTTTGCTCGTCTGCGCGGCGCGATGCGTCGCTGCTCTGCGTGGTCGAGTCCCCCGGCGACCTGCTGATGATGGAGCAGTCGCAATCCTATTCCGGCCTGTACTTCGTGCTGATGGGGCGGCTCTCACCGCTCGACGGCATCGGGCCGCGCGAGATCCATCTCGACCGCCTCGCGAGGCGCGCCACCGATGGCGTGGTGCAGGAAGTGATCCTCGCGACGAATTTCACGGTCGAGGGCGAAGCGACCGCGCACTACATCAGCGAGATGCTCGCGGGCAAGGGGCTCAGGCTCTCGCGCATCGCGCGCGGCTTGCCGGTGGGCGGCGAGCTGGAGCACGTCGACAGCGGCACGCTCGCGCAGGCGGTGCTGGAGCGGCGGCCGGCGTGAGCCGTCACCCCGGCGCGACACCGGGGTCCGGTTTCACTCCGGCGCGGGCCGGGGCCCCGTCAGGAACCTGAACACCCTCCGCAGGACCCGCCAGAGCTTCGGCAGCACCCAGGCGACGAGAAGCAGGAACACCGCGATCATCGCGATGAAGATCGCGGGATGCGCGAAGGCGAGCCACGTGCCGCCGACCACGAGCGCGTCCTCGGTGAACGACGCGCCCCAGTTGCTGAAAGGCTCGGGCGACGTGTTGATCGCCGCGCGCGTGCCGGTCTTGGCGAAATGCGTCCCCGCCGTGATCGCGCCCCCGACCAGCCCCGCCGCGACCGTGAAGGCACTCACGTCGTCGCCCGTCGCCCCCGCGGCGAGCAGCGCGCCCGCGGGAATGCGGATGAAGGTGTGGACGGCATCCCAGACCGTATCGAACCCGGGCACCTTGTCCGCGAGGAACTCCGCGGCGAGCATGAAGCCGGCCGCTCCGATCACATAGGGATGGGCCAGGATGTGCAGGCCCGGCGGCAGCTCGATGTATTGAAAGTGGGCCGCCAGCCCCAACATGAAGACGACGAGGTAGAGGCGCAGGCCGCTCGCCCATGCGAGCAGGCCCGCCAGCGCGAGGGTCTGCAGGTGATCCCAGCCGGTTGTAGTCATTCAGCGACTCTTCTCGACGATGTTGTGGTTGGACAGCGGGCGGCGTCTGAAAAGCAGGTAGGAAAGTGTTGACGCACCGCGCTCCGAAGTGCCATAATTTCCCTCTCGTCGACATGCAGCAAGTCGCACGAGTCTGGCGCGGGGTGGAGCAGTCTGGCAGCTCGTCGGGCTCATAACCCGAAGGTCGCAGGTTCAAATCCTGCCCCCGCAACCAATTCCCCATATCTGCACGGCAAGGGGATGCCATCGCTCTTTAACAAGTTACAGCCGATAGAGGTGGGTACTGGGGTTCGCGCCAGTTCCGGCGTGGTTTCATTGCGCCGGAATGTCAAAGCGATACTTGCAGTGCTCGCTTCGAATCATGAAGTAC
>Ga0157372_10001973_pt1 | contig 22299 bp, 19 predicted proteins | sample C55metaG_FD_115307 | JGI IMG/M metagenome (GOLD analysis project Ga0157372, IMG submission 115307) | Corn rhizosphere microbial communities from Kellogg Biological Station, Michigan, USA - C5-5 metaG | ecosystem: Host-associated > Plants > Roots > Rhizosphere > Soil | place: USA: Michigan... | reverse complement strand
GGGGGAAATTGAACATCAAGCTCTGCAGATTTCTTTCCGCTGTCCCCGTATGCCTTACGATTCTGACGGTTGGTTGCGCGAAACCTTCCGGGGACAATGTGGCGGCCACCGTCGATGGCCAGAAAATCTATCGGGCCGATCTTGAGAAGTATTATCAGAGCCAAACAGCCGGCGCCAGCCAACCCCTCAGCGACGAACAAGCCACCAGCCTCAGGCTCAGCATCCTGCGCGAACTCATCGAAAACGAAATCCTGATGCATCGCGCCGAAAAGCTCGGGCTGCTTGCCACCGATGATGAAGTGCAACGCAAGCTGAACGAGATGAAGTCGCCCTACACGGCCGATCAATTCAATCAGCGCCTCCAGGAAAGCAAGATGACGGAGGACGATCTCAAGCGGAACATCCGCCGCGCGCTCACGGCCGACAAGGTTCTGCATAAGGAAGTCACTTCGAAGCTCAACGTCACCGAGCAGGACATCAAGGATTATTACAACTCCCACCGGGCCGAGTTTAATTTGATTGAGCCGCGCTATCACTTGGGCAGAATACTGGTGACGACCATGCCCGATCCCCAGGCGGCGAGCAGTGCCAATAAAGCTCACAATGAGGCTGAAGCCCGCAAAAAGATTCAAACGGTGCTGACTCGTCTGGACGCGGGAGATGACTTCGGATCGTTGGCCATGGCCTATTCGGAGGATAGCTCGACCGCTCCGAACGGAGGCGACATGGGCATTATCCCGGAATCCGCTCTCAAGCAGACCGACCAAGCCACGCGGGAAGCGATTTTGAAGCTGAAGCCAGGGCAGCACACGGGCATCATTCCGCTGGCGAACCCGGGCAACAAGCAGACCGGAGCCTTTCACATCGTCAAGCTCATCGCCATGGAACCTTCCGGACAGCGGGACCTTTCCGATCCGCGTGTGGAGCAAGAGATTCGTACTCAGTTGCAGGATCGCCGAGAACAGCTTCTGAAAGCTGCCTACTACGAGGTGATGCGCGATCAGGCAAAGGTCGAGAATTATTACGCCGAGAAAGTGCTCTCGAGCAATGGCAGTTCCAAGTAGCGGTCAATCAATAATTGCCACCACTTCGCCCGCATTCACCGCCTGGCCTTCCTTCACCTGAATCGAGGCGATAGTGCCTTCGCGAGGTGCACGGACCTCGTTTTGCATCTTCATGGCTTCAATCACCAAGACGCCCTCCCCAGCCTGGACCTTCGCTCCCGCCTTGGCGAGAACGCGTGCAACTTTCCCTGGCATCGAGGCTGTGAGTTTCTGGGGGCCCTCGCCTCCTCCCCCGTCCCGATGCCGGCTGCGCCAGGATCGCGGGTCCGTCAGTTGAACCTGATAGCTGTGGTCTCCGACCAGGACCACATCCCCTACGCCCCGGCGCACCTCATAGGACTTCCCCTCATAAAGAATCGACAGAACGTCGGAACTGATGCGGCTCATGTCGATCTGAGCGGCTTTGCCGTCGATACGGCACTCGAAGTCCGGGCCACGGCGAATGATTTCCAATTGATGTTGCTTTCCGGAAATCGAGGCGGAGAATCGCATACCCTATCGCAATGCCTCGGAACGTGCCGTCTTCTTCCACTCTGAGAAGTTGCTCCCGTTCGCCATCGACCGACTTCGACTCGAGTCGCTCTCTGCCGTCAAGGTGAAAATTCCGGCCGCGACCAAAGCGATGACTTCTTCCGCCTCCTCCGGGGATTTCAAACCGCGGCCGAGCAGACGCGTGAGCAATCCTGTGTTTGCCTTCCCCGCAAGGAATTCCTCGTTTTCTAGTATGCGGCGGAATAATGAGAGATTGGTTTTGATTCCACCGATGGCATACTCCTGGAGCGCGCGGCGCAGACGGGACATCGCCTGCTCTCGCGTTGCTCCATAGGCGATTAGCTTGGCGAGCAGGGGATCGTATTCCACGGGAACATTCCAGCCCGCATAAATGCCGCTATCCAGCCGCACCCCTGGGCCAGAGGGCTCCAAAAGCGAGGAAATCTTGCCGGGACTGGGGAAGTAGTTGTTTTCCGGGTCTTCAGCGTAAACTCGGCATTCAATGGCATGTCCACGAATCTCAATGTCTTCTTGCCGGAAGGGCAATCGCTCCCCGGCCGCGATGCGGATCTGAAGTGCAACCAGGTCGAGGCCAGTCACGAGCTCTGTGACCGGATGCTCCACCTGTAGACGCGTATTCATCTCCAGGAAGTAGAAGTTTCCTTCGCCGTCAGAAAGAAATTCGATCGTTCCGGCGTTCGAATAGCCGACAGCCTGCGCTGCACGAACGGCAATCTCGCCCATTTGGCGGCGCATTTCGGGCGTCACGGCAGGAGACGGGGCTTCTTCGACGACCTTCTGGTGCCTCCGCTGCACGGAGCAATCGCGCTCGCCGAGGTAGACCGTATTGCCATCCTCATCCGCCAGGACTTGCATTTCAATGTGCCGAGGATCGACGATCGCCTTCTCGAGATAGACTTCCTCATCTCCAAAGGCCCGCAGCGCCTCGCTTCGGGCCGCATCGAATGCCGACGCCAGCCCGGAGTCCTCCTCGACCAGCCGCATTCCTTTGCCCCCACCGCCGGCAGCCGCCTTGAGCATGACCGGGTATCCCAGTTGCGCAGCCATCTCCCTCGCCTCGGTGAGAGACGAAAGCCCCTGCGAGCTTCCCGGGACAAAGGGAACACCTGCGCGCTCCATGTTTTGCCGGGCCCGGGTCTTTGATCCCATGGCCTCGATCGCGGAAGCGGAGGGACCGATAAACTTGATTCCGCTTTGCTTGCAGGCTAGGGCAAAGTTCGCATTTTCCGACAGGAAACCATATCCCGGATGAATCGCGTCCGCCCCCGCCCGCCGGGCAGCCTCGAGAATGCGGTCGGGGTTGAGATAGGATTCGGGCGCGGGCGCAGGCCCGACAGGATAGGCTTCATCGGCGCGCAAAACGTGCAGGGCGGCCCTGTCCGCCTCAGAGAACACCGCCACGGCCGAGATTCCAAGCTCATGGCAGGCCCGGATCACCCGCACCGCAATCTCTCCACGATTTGCGACCAAGATCTTCTTGAACATTGCTTGAGACGGGCAAAGAAAAAGCCTCTCGATGCGAGAGGCTTTCTAACTCTTAAGACACCGGCCTACTTCGACTGGTCCATGGTGATGCCGTTCGAGCCGGTCTGCTTCTCGGCTTTGGCTTTCTTGGCTGCCATGGTCTTGTCCACCCACTCGTCGGCAGTCTTCAGATCAGCGGCTCGAGCGTCCGGCTCATCGCACTCGCGGTCGGCTTTCTCACGATAGAGCAGGTTCATATAGGCCATGGCATCGTCGTAATCCTGACGAAGCGAAATCGCTTTCGTCAAAGCATCCAAGCCGTCTTGAATCACCGCGCCGTGTTGGTCGCGCAGCTGAGCGCAAACTTTCTTGTCCTTCAAGGGCTCATCCGGACGCAACCCCAATTTCGAGCGCTCTTCCATGCGCGGCTGGTAGGCCTCGGTCCAGTCGATGACGCCGATGGAGTAGTAGGCCTCAGGATCATTCGGATCGAGATCGATAGCTTTGTGGTAATACGTCTTGGCATCGTCGAACTTTTTCATCTGCAGGTACAGGTAAGCAATTCCCTTGATGCTGTTGACGTTCTTCGGATCCTGATCGAGCACCAATTTGTACTGTTCAATCGCCGAGTTCGCGTTCTGAAGGTTTTCGGGAGAATCAACGCCTGGTATGTATTGCTGCGCGTAGGCGGTCGCCAGATAAAGCTTCGCGTTCAAAAGGGATGGGTCATAGGCCACCGCTTGTTTGAAGTTATTAATGGCCTGCTCGTACTTCGCGTTTTTGAAAGCATTGACGCCTTTATTAAGTTGGTCGCGAGCACGGAGCTTGTCGCAACCGGCGGTTGCGAAAACGCTTAACGCAGCTGCAACAATCGCCAGTGTCTTCAGACTTCTTTTCATGTGAGTTGTTTTTGCCCCCTCAGCTGGATCGTGTCCGATCCAGCCGCATACGATATCACAAACGGACCTATCCGGTGGAAGGCGCGAGCGCTAGAGCCCAATACTGCCGCACCCATGCAGAACCAGTTGTCAGTTGCCAATGGAGTTCCCACTGGCAACCAACCTCTGTCAAGGCAGCTCCTAGCTGCCTGCTTCGATCTTCGCGGTGATGAGGCCAACTTTGTCCACACCCGAAGCGTGTCCAATGTCGATCACGTTGGCGACGTCGGCGAAGGGTATATTGTCGTCGCCCTTCACAAACATGACCTTCTCGGCGCGCGTTTTGAAGATGTCCGTCAGACGTCCCTGCAGGTTGTCCCAGGTGACATCGTCCTGGTTAATTTTCAATCCAGGAGTTTGTCCGGGTCCGTGATCAATCACCTGCACGACAATGGTGCGGTCGTTGGGCTGGTTCTTGGGAGCGTTCGGCGGCGGCGGCTGAGGCACCAGGGCATCCAGCCCCTTCGGAGTCAAGGGCGTGATCACCATGAAAATGATCAGCAGCACCAGCAACACATCAATGAGCGGCGTTACGTTAATTTCACAACTCTGGCCCCCGCTCGGGCCAACTGCCATTCCCATAACACTCTCCCTGAAACTCTATTGGATCCCGCTTGCCGGCGCTTGCGGCGGCGGAGGATTTCCCGACTTCTTCTGTTCGGTCAACAAACCCAAATCGTCAACGCCCGCAGAACGGACATTGTCGACTACGTCAACCACGAATTTGTATTTGGCCCGGGCATCGGCCCGCACGTAGACGATTTTGCTGGTGCGGTTCGCGATTCGGTCTTTGATCTTGTTGCTCAGCGCGTCCAGCTGAATCAGGTCGTTGCCAAAGAAAATATCGCCATTGCGCTTGACCGCCACGACCAACGCGTCTTCCTTATCGGCATCGGGCATTTGCGTAGGGGCGTTGACCTTGGCCAAGTCTACTTGCACGCCTTTTTGCAACATCGGCGTGATGACCATGAAGATGATCAGCAGCACCAGCATCACGTCCACCATGGGCGTGACGTTGATGTTGGAATTAACCTTGGCACCTTCATTTCTAATAGATATTGCCATAATTCCTCTCCCACCCTGGAATCAATCACTTTTGTGGAGGCGGGTCTGGCGGCCATCCGCCAGACCCAAGCAACTCAACTTCAAGCCAGGGCTTCGTCTTAGCGACGAACTGCTCCTCGGCGCTTCAGGAAGTAATCGATCAGTTCGCTCGACGAGTTGTCCATCTCGACGTCGAATGCTTCCACGCGGCCGGTAAGGTAGTTGAACATCATCACGGCCGGAATCGCCACGAGCAGTCCGAATGCTGTGGTCACCAGAGCTTCCGCGATACCGCCAGCGACAGCCGCCAAACCGGTCGCCTTCTCGGTCGAAATACCTTTGAAGGCGTTCAGAATGCCCATCACCGTTCCGAACAGCCCAACGAAGGGAGCAGTCGAACCGATGGTAGCAAGGCCACCCAGTCCGCGCTTCAGCTCAGCGTGAACGATGGCTTCGGTGCGTTCCAACGCACGCTTGGAGGCTTCGATGGTCTCACCCGGAATGTCGCTTGAATCCTGGTGCGCGCGGAATTCCATCAAGCCAGCGGTGACAACTTTGGCTAGGTGGCTGCGCTTGTTGCGCTCCGCAACTTTGATCGCTTCGTCGATCTTTCCGTCCCGCAGGGCGCCGGCCACTGCTGGAGCAAAAGCCCGCGACTGTTTACGGGCCGCATTGAAAGCCATCCAACGGTCGATCATCACGCCAAACGACCAGCCTGACATGATGAACAGAATGATGACGACCGTTCGCGCCACCCATCCCATCTGTTTCCAGAGGGAAATCGGATCCCACTGCGGGCCTGCCGCTTCCTGGAAAAGCCAGGTGGCGGTGCTGTGAAAGTGTGTTACCAGGTGCGACGTTGCTACATGATCTACGAACATGAGTTGCTACCCTCCTCGATACCTAAGTGCGATTTTGAATAAACTCGGGAACGCCCTTTAGCCGAATACCCCGAGCAGCCAATCCGCCCGGAGTACCTTCAACTGAGATGCTGAAGACTATCCGCCCGACAACGTGAAGTTCACAGTAATCGTGGTATCAACCTCTACCGGTTCCCCGTTCAAGATGTAAGGCCGATACCTCCACTGCTTCACCGCTTCCAGAGCTGCCTGATTCAGCAACGGAGAAGCCGTGCTCACCACACGCAGGTTTTGAATGGCTCCATCCTTGCCGATGACTGCTGCCAAGACCACCGGTCCCTGCACACGGGCGATTTTCGCCATCTGCGGATACTGCGGAGTAACATCGTGGACCTTCATGCCCGCCGTTACGCCCTGCGAAACCCGGACCCGGGTCGGCGCGGCCATCTTCGGGACCGCGACCGGTGTAGAACTGATAATGCCACCGATTACTCCGCCCATCTGCCCGCCCGGGACCCCTCCCGGAACGCCCCCGACAACGCCAGCGGAGGGCGGCGGTGCCTCGTCTTCCTTAATGATCTGGACTTTTTGTGGAATCTTGGTGGGTTGCCGGAGCTGGTTGTTCACGATATCCGTTTCAACCACCTTTACGATTTTCACGGCTGCCGGTGGCGGCGGTGGCGGCGGCGGCGGAGGAGGAGCCACCAGAAACGTCATCAACTGCCCTTTCGGCAATGCTTCGGTGAACATTAGAGGAATCAGGATCAGGATGATGACGATCACCGCCTCCAGGATGAACGAGAAGAACGTCATACTGGCGCGCTTGGTTTTGAGCTTACCGCCCGATTCGATCAGGCTGTCCTCGAACATATGTTTTCCCCCTGCAGAGACCTACAATGCTTTAGACACCAGCTGCCATACCGTTGTTCCAAACTGGTGCTTGGAAAGACCAGCTGAAGCACAGCAAACCTATCGCCAATCAGGAAAACCACTCTAAGCCCTTGCTTTTGCTTTCTCTCTGCGCCCAGAGCCAGTCTGGTTGCGGCCTGCAGCTCCTTGTGCTGCAAGCCCAGAGTTCATGCGATCCAACCGCCAGTCCTGGTACGCCACCAGAATGGGGGCGGCGATCGCGATCGAAGAATAAGTCCCGATTAAGATGCCGATTACGAGCGCAAAGGAAAACCCGTGCAACACTTCGCCGCCAAAAAGGTACAAAGCTAGCACAGTCAGGAATGTTAAACCTGCTGTCAAGATGGTTCGACTCAGGGTCTGGTTGATGCTGCGATTCACGATGTCCGACAGCTTCTCCCGCCGCATCAATTTGAGATTCTCACGAATCCGGTCGAAAACCACGATGGTGTCGTTGTTGGAGTAGCCGATCAGGGTCAGGATGGCCGCAATGACCGTGAGCGAGATGGGTTTATTGGTCAGCGAGAATGCCCCGATGGTAATCAGGGTGTCGTGGAACACTGTAATCACAGCGGCCACCCCGTAAATCCATTCAAACCGAACTGCCAAATAAACCAACATGCCTGCGAGTGAGTACAGGGTGGCCAGAACGGCTTGGCGCCGCAACTGGGCACCTACCTGCGGACCCACGATCTGTACGTCATAGACACCGAAGTCGGAAAGATAGAACCCCTCCTCGAGGGAATTCAGCACCGCCGGATCCACGACGCCCTTCAGGTCGTCGAAGCTGGCGAGGACGCCGCCCTTCGTCTTGTCGCGGTAGTTGGTGACTTGCTGGGCCAGCGAGGTGTATTTTTGGCGGGCATCGGTTCCGAGGTGCAAGGGGTCGTTGCGCAACAAAAAGTCTGCGATGGCAAGAGAGCTGGAATTATTCAAATCCAACTTACCCGCCGGCGCGCTCGTCTGCAGCGCTGCAATGATCTGCTCTTTGCCCTTGTCGAGCGCCTGCTCGCTTGTAAGCTCCTGAGGAAGATCGATGAGCAAGTCGTTGCTGCCGGGCCCGCCGAAATTGCGGACTCGGGCGTTGTGATAGCCAATCCGGTCCATGGTCTTGGTGACGGCATCGATGTTGGGAGGATGCGAAAACTTCACGCTCACCTGAGTGCCGCCGCGGAAATCAATGTCAAGGGGGATGCCGTGCCAGAACAGCATCGAGCAAACACCCGCCACACTGAAGATCAGTGAAAACGCAATGAAATACCACTTCTTCCCAAGAAAATCTATGTTCGGATTTCTAAATAATTCCACGCTGCAAAAACCCTTTCTGCGAACTAAATGCTCAGTGCCTCGCCTACCCGCTTGCGGCTCAACACCCAATCAAAAATGACGCGGGACACAAACACTGCCGTGAACAGATTCGCAAACAAACCGAAGCTCAGGGTGACGGCAAAGCCCTTCACCGGTCCGGTGCCGAACAGGAAAAGAATGATGGCCGAGACGATGGTGGTGACGTGCGTATCCACAATCGTGACCCAGGCATGGGAGAAGCCCTGCTCGACGGCAGAAGGCGGTGTCTTGCCGTTCCGCAATTCTTCTCGAATGCGTTCAAAGATCAGAACATTCGAGTCCACGCCCATACCAACAGTAAGAATCACACCTGCGATTCCGGGCAAGGTCAACGTGGCTCCGCTGAAGCCCAGAAATCCAAGCAGAATGATCAAGTTCAAAATCAGGGCGATATCGGCATTGATCCCGGCGGCCCGGTAGTAAATCAACATGAACACCAGCACGGCAACCATGCCATAGATGGCCGCTTTAATGCCGGCGCGAATCGACTCGGTGCCCAAAGACGGCCCCACGGTTCGTTCTTCCAGATACTTGATGCCGGCAGGGAGTGCCCCCGAGCGGAGCACCATCGATTGATCCTTCACTTCCTGGTCGGTGAAGCGGCCTTGGATGATTCCAGAATCGTGTATCGCCGACTTTATGACTGCCGAACTCTGCACCCGGCCATCGAGCACCACCGCCAGCCTGTCGCCGACGTGCGCCGAAGTAAAAGCATAGAACTTGCGGCCACCATCGCCAGTGAGATTGAACCCCACAGCGGGGCGCCCGTTTTCATCCTGTGTGGGCTGGGCGGACCGCAAATCCGTGCCTCGAACTGCGGGGATGCGGGAAACCACATACCAAGCCTCGCTCCCGTCAGCTTCATTCCTACCCTGCATCAACATCTCGTCAGTATTGAGATGCCCCCCTTTTGCCTGCAGGGCAGTCTCCTGGCTCGAGAAGGGACCCTCCGATAAGAGGCGGATATCGAGCACGGCTGTCGACTGAATGATGCCCTTGACGCGGGCGGGATCGTCGATTCCGGGGAGCTCAACCAGAATCTGGTACTGCCCCAGTCCATGCTCTTCGATGACTGGTTCGGCCACGCCCAGTTGGTCGACCCGGTTGCGAATCGTTTCAATCGCCTGCGTCACCGCCTGGTCTTTCATCGCGGCGAGGGCGGTCGGCTTCATGGCGATCGTCCAGGTATCGTTTGCCCCCGAAGCTGCGTCGTACTGCGGCAGCCTGGCTGAGACCACATCGCGTAGAGCGGAGCTGGACTCCGGCCCCACCCCCTTGATCACAATCTGCTCGGGATGGTTTACCGGGTCCGGCTTGACGATCTCTGTGTAATTAACCTTGGCCTTGCGCAGGCCGTCTTTGAGAGACTCGACGGCAGTGTCAGAATCGGCATTGATGGCGTCGTTGACTTGAACCTGCAGAATAAGGTGAGTTCCGCCCTTCAGGTCCAGGCCGAGGTGAATGCCGTTGCGGAAGGTGCCGGAACTCAGAAGCGCGTCCGCCAGTGCCCCGCCCGAAACGCCCGCTGGGATCCCGAATATCCCGTAGGCAAAAATCAAGACCACCGCAATGATTAGAATGACTTTCCAGCCAAGACCCTTCGTCATAAAAAAGAACTGCTCCCGAAATTAGCTACTTTGCTGCCGGCTCATCCGGCGTGGTCACGGACACAATCGATCCGCGGGTGACTTCAAGGCGCAGATTGTCAGGTGGCACCCGGAGGTGAAGTGAGTCGTCTTTCAACGCCACGATAGTTCCCCGGATACCGCCGCTTGTCACGACCTTGTCACCCGTCTTCAGCTCACCGAGCATGGTCTGCCATTTCTTTTGCTTCCGGTTCTGCGAGTAGAACATCCAAACGAACAGCAGAACGATGGGAAGGAACAGGATGAGGCCTGCGCCTCCGCCGGCGGTAGGAACTTGCAATGCGATGAGTCCGTACATATCCATTCGATGCCCACTTCCAATCTCCACCGGCCACAACATGCCTCGTCACGCATGGCGGCAAGGGGATTCCTCGCGTTACGAATTTGCGGAGCTTTTATGTATTCAGAACCGGGCGTCCTTCAACCGGAATGGCAAGCTGGGCCATTGTAGATTGCCCAGAGAAGAAACCGCGCGCATTCCCAAGTCAAATAGAATGCCGGACGCGCTGCATGGTGTCAAGGTAGAAACTCAGGTTGTGGATGGTATTTAGGACTTGAGCAAGTACTTCGTGGGAGGCGTAGAGATGCCGCAAATACGCTCGCGAGTACCTGGCACAAACGCGGCATTTGCAGTTTGGGTCAACTGGACCCTGGTCGGAAGCATAACGTACCTGCTTGATCGAGATCTTTCCTTCTGAGGTGAACAGCAAGCCGTGCCGGGCAGCCCGCGTGGGCAGGACGCAGTCCATCATGTCCACACCCAGTTTCGCGTAGGCTTCAATTTCTTCAGGAGTGCCTACCCCCATCAGGTACCGCGGCTTGTCCTCCGGCAAGTACTCGAGAGTTGCTTCGACAACCTCTCGCGTCAGGGCGCGTGACTCGCCAACGCTGAGGCCGCCAATGGCATAGCCGTCGAATCCGATTTCAATGGTCCGCTCCGCCGATTCCCTGCGGAGGGTGAGATCCATTCCCCCCTGCACAATGCCGAAAAGTGCCTGCCTGCAATCCGGCGTGCTACTCAGGACCGAGCCCCCGGTGGTGCCCCAGGGCACCTGACCGTTGTGCTCCTCGAAGTACCTCTTACTTCGGATCGCCCAGCGGAGCGTCAATTCCATCGAAGCGCGCACCCGCTCGGCGTCTGCCGGGTACTCCGTGCATTCATCAAAGGCCATCACGATGTCCGCTCCGAGCCCGATCTGCGCCGCGATTGCAGTTTCCGGGCTCAGAAAATGTGCGGAGCCGTCGAGATGGGAGCGGAAAGTAACCCCTTCCTCGGTAAGTTTCCGCAGTTCGCTGAGGCTGAAAACCTGAAATCCGCCGGAGTCGGTCAAGATTGCCCGCGGCCACGACATGAACCCATGCAGGCCACCCAGGTTTCGCACCTGCTCGATGCCGGGACGGAGCCATAGGTGATAAGTGTTGCCGAGCAGGATCTGAACCCCAAGCTCTTCTAGAATGTCCTGGGGAATGCCTTTCACCGTCGCCTGCGTCCCCACCGGCATGAACACCGGCGTTTCGACCCGGCCATGAGGGGTGATCAGGGCCCCTTGTCGGGAGGAATCCCTCCTAGCTTTGATCTCAAACGGAACAGACATGGAATCAGCGATTCTATAAGGAAAAAGGGCAGGCCGGACCTAGGGGCTTTGCTTGCAGGAGAGGGGAATCAGCTCCGCTCGGAGGGTGCCGTTTGCGACGATCAACCGCCCGATAGAAACCGGCAAGGAGAATCTCCTCGGCCCTGCACTGCCTGGATTGAAATAGAGCACCCCGTTTTTCATCTCTTGCCTGGGTATATGACTATGCCCATAAATGACGGCAGCAAACCCCGAGGCTTCTGGCTTCAGGTCCAAGCGATCAAGGGCGTGCAGGATATAGATCGAAAGCCCTTCCACTTCAAGGACGTTGGTCTCGGGAAGCTCGATCGCCGAGGCCCCGTAGTCAATATTGCCGCGCACCGCAGTCACCGGCGCAAGTTGCTGCAGTCGGTTCAGGATCGTGCGATCCCCAACGTCGCCCGCATGAAGGATGTAGTCCGATCCTCTCAGTGCCTCTAGCGCTTCCGGCCGAAGCAGGCCGTGAGTGTCGGAAATGACGCCGATGATCGCCACGGGAATTTGAAACACCGCCGAATCCGGCCTTAGCGGTGAAGAGCGCGAATCAAATTGACGCTACTTCCCGGGTACGACCGGCAGCACCAGCGCCGAAGGGTGCTCCCCATCATGCAGTACAACGTTGGTTGCCGTTACAAAACTCGCACCCGCGTCGCTTGACTTCACATAGCGCGTGGCGCCGTTGTTCAGGTTGCGATCAAAGCGCGGGAAATTGCTGCTCGAGACCTCGAGCCGCAGCACATGTCCTTTTTTAAAAACGTTGGCGGTCGCCCACATATCGATGGTGAACTTATAGACCTGCCCCGGATTGATCAGGTCGGGCTTCTCGCGTGAATCCCGGTAACGCGCTCGCACGATGCCTTCGGTCAGATTTTGGGCAAACCCGGTAGGCCATACGTCCACCAGTTTCGCTGTGAAATCGGTATCCACGCCGGACGATTTTGCAAAGAGCTCGAGAGACACGGGGCCGGTGACCTCAAGATCTTCTGTCATCGGAGGTGTCGAATAGACAAGCACATCGTCTCGAGCTTCAACCGATCTTTGGTCGCGCGGCCCTGCCGGCCAACGCTGAGACTCGCAGCACAGCGGTCCGCCGACGGTCGGCACCGGATTCGCGGGATCGTAGCTAAATTGGTCGGAGCCTTCTTTGCCCGGAGCGGCGGTGGAGAGCGAGCCCTGCCCCCGCAGAGAATTGGCCTTTCCAGCCGAATGCAGGAAGTACTTCGTGCTCTTCGCCTGCGGAAGGGGCCAATCATCTTCATCGCGCCACTCGTTTGCGCCCATCAGGAACAGCTTGACCGCCCTTCCGGAAGCAAATTGATTCTTCACGCCTTTGAACAGATAGTCGTACCACTGGAGCTCCCACTCATCCTCCGGCTCCTTTGCGTTTGGACCAAAATCGACATCGCCGACCTTGGGCATCTGTCCAGCATGCCCACCGATGACAACCACCAATTGCTGGCCTTTGCGAGCCGCCTCGCTACCGCCATGATCGCGGATTCCCACAAAGTTCTTGAGTGATCCGCCGAGGAAAAGGTCATACCAGGCCGCGACGTGCAAAGCGGGGACGGTAATGTCTGAGAAGTGTTCCTCGATCGAAATGCTCTTCCAATAGTCGTCATAGCTCGGATGTGCCAGCCAGTCCAGGTAATACGGCGCAACCGAGGCGTTTGACCCCAAGTCCGGGCGCTTTCCCAGGTTCAGGATGGGATAGTCGGTCAAAGGAAGCGCCCAAAGGCCGCCAACTGGATCGTTCTGGTGTCCAACCAGGCGCTCGTAGGTGTTCTGCGCCAAGCCCGAGGTCCAGTCCTGGTTGAACCACTGCGCAAACGCACCGCCCGTGTAGGTCCAATTCTCGTGATAGTTGCTCGCGGTCACTACCGGACAAATTCCGGCAAGGTGGGGAGGATGCGCAATGGCGGCGAGCATCTGCGTGGCCCCGACATAGGATCCACCAAACATTCCCACCCGGCCGTCGGAATAGGGTAGCGCTGCAGCCCACTCCACAGTGTCGTATCCGTCACTCGGTTCGTTCTTGAACGTGTACCATTCGCCCTCCGAGGCGTACCGCCCGCGCACGTCCTCGAAAATAACCACGTAACCTCGCGCGGCAGCTTGCATTCCGAACTGAAAACCCGAGTCCTTGTTATAGGGAGTGCGCTGCAGCAGGATGGGGAACTTGCCATCGACCTTTGGGCGATAGATATCGGCGCGCAAGGTAACTCCATCGCGCATCTTCACGGCGACATTGCGCTCGTAATGGATCGGGTATTGATCGGCTGCGACGAGTGGGGAAGAAACGGCCAGCAGTAGGACAGAAGAACACAGCAGGAGACATCTCGACATAGCTAGTCCTCCGGGATTCCGCAACCGGAAAAGATACCAGAGCCCGAGAGGGAGAGAAAAAGGCTGCTGAGGAGCTTGCCCGTCGGTCCCTGGGTTAGTTAGTAACCGGAATTCAGAAATCCCGAACTGAAGCAGCTATTCAAGACCAATCACGTCGCCCTCGAAAGATCTTCATCTCGCTTTTAAGTTAGTGAAATTGAACAAGTTATAGCCCCCCCGCGGTTGTTACATTTTTCAGACTACAAACGAAATCGCGAATTTCGTGCGGAGTCCCATCCTCGGCTCCACGATCGACCCTGCAAGCCATTTCCACCTCGGAGATCTCACTGTGAAAAGAAGTCTGCTTCTACTCGCTGCTTTTTATCTGGCGCTCTCAATCGGGATCCCAAGAACCGCCGACGCTGAAGTGCCGATATGCACGCCGAGGGCGTGTAGGTAGGTTGGCGCCAGTTTCGAGTCTTGTGGGCCACTGATCCAGGATTTAACATCCCAGTGGCCTTATGGATTATGTTTTCTATATTCTCTGGGCCGCCCCCCCTGTTTGTCTGGCGGTGAGTATCCCGTTCTTACTCAGGCGAGGCGTGCACCGGCAGCTGCCCTTTTTTTGCGCTTACGCCGGCTATTTGGTGATTGAGTTCGTTGTGCTGTTCCTGGTTAGCTTTCTTTCGCCCAGGTCGCACTCTCCCGCCCTCTTCTATCGATCCTTCGCCACTGCCAGCCTGGTCATATCGATTACTCTGGAATTTCTAGCCATCTTCGAGTTGCTGAAAGAACTCACCCTGCCGCGTGAGTTGGTCGACAAACTAGTTCCGGTTTTCCGCTGGGTGGCAGCGCTCCTTCTGCTGAGTGCAGTGGGTTTCTCTGCGCGGTTACTGCAGAGCGGCCCTGGGCCACTCGTAGCCGTCTTCGAGACACTGGTGTTTTCTGCCAACCTGGTGAAACTTGGACTGCTCCTCCTTCTACTGGTTTGCACAATCGGACTGAAGATACCCTGGAAGAGTCTGCCCAGTGGCCTTGCCCTGGGTTTCGGCATTCAGTCGTCGGCCGACTTGGGGGCCTCTGCTTTGTATTCCGTCTTTGGCAGACCCGGGTTCATTACGGTCGACATGATCCGAATGGGTGCCTTCCTGTTGTGCACTCTTGTTTGGCTGGTCTGCATCGTCCGGCCTGAAAAACCCCCAGAATTCAAAGACCAGGGACTGCGGGTTTCGGAGCTTGAACTACTCGAGCAGCAAATGCAAAAGATGATGCGCCGGTGAAGCCGGACCACTGGGTTGGCTCGCTCGTGGCGATTGTCGCGAGGAGCACATGCAACGAATGATGCCGCGGGGGGGGCGATGTCCAGCACGGGCCAGTTCCTCTTGACCCGGGTTGAAGCAGTTCCAACATCTGCCGGGCGAACTTTCCGGAATCGGCTAGAGCTTCGGGGTTTTCTCTGCGATCAAGTTCCGCACCTTCTCCCGGAACTCTTCCGCGGCCATGTCTTCCGTCTTTTCCTTGCCTCGGGTCCGGAGGTTCACCTTGCCGGCTTCTGCCTCCTTGTCGCCGACGACCAGCATGAACGGGACTTTCTGCAGCGCATGCTCGCGGATTTTCGCGTTCATCTTTTCGTTGCGGGCGTCGACTTCCACCCGAACCTCGGAGGCTTGAAGCTGCGCCGCGACCTTGTTCGCGTACTCCACATGGCGCTCCGCGATGGGGATCACAACGACCTGTACCGGCGAGAGCCAAACCGGAAACGCACCTGCGTAGTGCTCGATCAGGACGCCAAAGAATCTTTCCACCGATCCGTAAAGCGCACGGTGAACCATGACCGGCTGCTTGCGAGTGCCATCTTCGGCGACATACTCGAGACCAAAGCGCGCCGGAAGATTGAAATCGAACTGCACGGTCGAGAGCTGCCACAAGCGTCCAATCGCATCCACTAGCTTGATATCGATCTTGGGGCCATAAAAAGCCGCTTCTCCGGAAATGGTTTTGTACTCGACATTAAGCCGCTTGAGAACCCTTTCGAGTGACAAGGTTGCCAGACTCCACTGCTGTTCGCTTCCCACGAAGTTCTTCTTGTCCTCTGGGCTCCACGTCGAAAGCTCGGTGATGAACTTGTCAAAACCGAAATCCTTCAGCACGTCGGCAGCGAACTCCACACAACTCGCAATCTCGGCCTCGATCTGTTCCGGCGTACAAAAAATATGGGCGTCATCTTGGGTGAACCCGCGCACGCGTAGCAAGCCGTGCATGACTCCTGAACGCTCATAGCGGTATACCGTGCCCAGCTCGCCCAGTCGGACTGGCAGATCGCGGTAGGACTTCAGGCCGTCCTTATAGATCAAGATATGGCCGGGGCAATTCATCGGCTTGAGGCGATACTCGGCATCGTCGAGCTTCATCACGTCGAACATGTTTTGCGAGTAGTAGCCCTCATGGCCCGAAACTTCCCACAGGTGTTTGCGCATCACGTGCGGCGTGTAGACCAGCGAATATCCGCGTTTGATGTATTGCTCGCGCATCCAGTCTTCCATCTCTTTGCGGATGATGCCGCCCTTCGGATGCCAAAAGATGAGTCCCGGTCCGGCCAGTTCCTGAATCGAAAACAGATCGAGCTGCTTGCCAATGACCCGGTGGTCACGCTTCTTGGCCTCTTCGATTTGGTGCAAATAGGCATCGAGATCTTTTTTCGAAAAAAAGGAAGTTCCGTAGATGCGCTGCAGCTGCGGATTTTTTTCGTCACCGAGCCAATATGCCCCGGCGATGTTCAGCAACTTGAATGCCTTGATCTTGCCGGTCGACGGGATGTGCGGCCCGCGGCAGAAGTCGAGAAATTTACCCGTCTTGTAGATGGAAATCTTTTCGTCCGGACGCGTGAACTGCTCAATGAAGTGGCACTTCATGAAATCGCCTTCATTCTTGAAGCGCTCCAGACCTTCTTGCCGCGGCAAGAATTCGCGCGCATACGGCAGGTTCTGCTGCACCAGTTCCTGCATCTTCTTTTCGATCTTTTCCAGGTCGTCTGGCGTGAACGGTGTCTCACGATAGAAGTCGTAAAAGAATCCGTTCTCAGTCGCCGGACCATGCCCAAGCTTGGTCTCGGGGAACAACTCAAGCACCGCCGCCGCGAGCAGGTGTGCTGACGAATGTCGATACACCTCCAGCGCCTCGGGGTGCCTTTCAGTGAGAATTTCCAGCTTAGTGTCTTTGTCTAAAGGGCGAGCCAGGTCGATCAGCGACGATTGGTCCCCGTTGGAGGACACCTTCGCCGCAATGGCCGCATCGGCCAGTCGTGGACTTATCTCTTTGGCGATCTCGAGTGCCGTCGTGCCCCTGGGCACTTCCTTTTCACTCCCATCCGGGAGCTTGATGTGAATGTTATCTGGCATGGGAAGTTTCAGTTTAGTAAGCCCTCGGAGAGGGGTCAAATCCATTGTGGGGTAGTACACTTCGGGAAAAATTCGGCTACACCCTAGGGGCGGCAGCCGGGAACTGCGGGCGTTGGGGCTGGGAGCGGGTGCAGGTGCGGGTAACCAGATTGTCGGCGAGTGAATGGATGGGGGAAGGATGTTTTAACTTAGCTTTCGATTTGTACTACGGTGATCTCATTCGAACCAGCCACGGCGAAGCGTCGGCTATTGGCATCGAGTGCCATCACTGGAAGCTTGGCATCCCAAACAATGCTGCTTGACTGAGTGCCGGTGTCTAGATCGTCGCATGTCGCGATGGTCTTTCCAGAATCTAGGCTGATAATACGAGGGTGCTTGAAGAAGCAAACCGCGTGGTTGTCACCAAGCGGCATGATTGTCCCTGCGGGTTCGTCAAGTACCACGGATTTAACGTACTGGCGTGATGTAACGTCATAGACCGCAATACCTTTGGGGCGTAGCCGCAATTCTGGAGCACTGGTCTCGACGACTTCTGCTGAATCTTCTTCCTCCGACGACGCTCCAATCAGTACCCGGTCATTCGTCTGCCAACACGCCGAGGAGTGCTCTGCAAGCTCGACGTTGAACGACTCAGGAGCGATGTTGTCGTCTTTGTCCAGGCGTGAAGGGTTGCGTAGAGCGTCGCATAAATCAAAATAGAGAACATTGTTCCACGGGTGCCAAGCCCAGCCTGCGCTGAGCAGGCGCGTTCCGGCAGGATTGACCCGCAGCCGCGAGTGAAAGAAGTCTATTGGATTGCGCTTGCCTTGCGTGAGCCGCTCTCCGGTTTGTGCGTCCTCGATCTCAATCTGGTTGTAGTGTTCTGGGCAATGCGCAATGAGGGCCCGGCCATTCGGATCTTGCCAGATCGCTATTGGATACTCATATACATGGGCCTGATAAAAACTGCGGTTCAGTTCCCGCAAACACTTGGTTCCGCTCAGCACCAAGGCTTTTGTTCCACATCGCTGATAAATGACGGCAAATCGACCGTCGGGAGTTGCGCAAGCTGCGTCGAAGGGAAACGCCCAATTGATACACGGGTCCTGACAGGTGCCATCTAAGCGAAAAATCCACCCGCCGTTAACCCAGTCCGTTAGCACATCACCGTGCCAGACTAGCGAGCGAACACGCGACGCCGGAATGACCGACCGGGAGAATTTCATGGTAGCGACCGATCTTAGCCTACAGTAATCGGCACCGGCCAATACAAAGCAAGCTTGTGACATCGCTTGTTATCAGACAACGGTCGTGGACGTTCTGAGCAGTTTAGACGCCTGGTTAGGAAAGGAGATCACTCGCAGCCAGCGAGGGAGAGACGCGCTCACGGAAGAGAGCGTAGGACGTGCTGCCATCGGGCAGGTCAACATCTCCCCGATACAGCAACGCCAGAGTCGGTGTCTCGTCGGTAGCCAGAGTTCCCGATAACAAGCCATCGGACCCAGCATTCATGAGTCGGCGAAAAAACTCTTCAACACTTTCCCCGGCCCGGCGCGAAAACTGAGTTAGCTCCTGGCCGCGCAGAGTCACGCGCCTGCAGCGGGCTGCGGCGTGGAGTAAAGCGAGATCGAACATCGACGGGCGCACGCCGCTGCCGAAGTAGGCCATCAACTCTGGACAGATTTTAGCAATCGCAGCTTTCGAGCTCTCAACATTATTCATTTCGAATTGCCCCCTGGCGTGCACATCCAACCAGTGAATCAGGGAGTCGTGGAGATCAAAGACGAGCGGCAGAAAGACACCATGTTCGCCACTCAATGCAAATTTCAACTGCACAGTTCGAGGATCGAAGTGAGATCCACCCGGGTCATCGCGAAGCATGACGCCAGCGAAACTACGCTCCAGGAGGCTGAAGGGAAGGCCAGCATAGCTGTTAACTACGACGACGGCGTAGCGTATCCCTGCTGCGACTGCCTCCTCACGATGCAGATCGACGAACTCGGTTGCGCCATCGGGCCAGGGCGCGTCGCGGAGGTCACCCGCACTACGTGCGATCACTCCGCCATTCGTCGGGGCGAATTCCAGCTGGTAGTAAGAACAAACGCCCACATACCGCCACGCATCATCGTAGAACGCAACCGACAAATCCAAGTCTGTGGTCTTTCCGCCTTTTGGCTGACACCAATGGAGAAACAGACGGACCAGCTTGCCTGTCGGAACGCAGACACGTGACCCGCGCGGCAAAGATACGGCAGACGCACTCGCGGTTCTTTCGTTGAACGGCACAACGATGTCCCTTAGCCGCTCGTCGATCAGGCAGTGTTGGAACGAAGTCTTGTCTGCAAATCTGCGAAGGAGTTCAGCATCGATGACGCGAACGATTGGTTCAATTGTCTGGCAGGAAAGAACGGATCGCTGGTCAGGCGCCGACACGCCCATAGACACACGGCCCTTCGGCCAGAAAATACGGATGTCAGCCTTCGCCAATCGTTTGGGGAGGTGACTTCGCAGAGTGACGAGTACCGGTGTTCCGAAGTCTCTTACTCTGGCATTGAATGCCGCAATCACTTTATTGCGGGCGTTCTCACTGTTGGCGACCCGTAGCGCATGATCCAACCGACGTGCCAGTTCGCCAGGACGCTCAGCGAGCGTGTTCAACATCGCATCAACGTTCTTAGCGCGGAAGGCTTGTTCGACCTTCGCGTACCAGGCTTCAAAACGTGGTGCTACCGTTCCATCCGGCGCCTTCTTGCGTATCAGGAGAAAGGCACGCGCAACCTTCGGAAATCTGGCCGCGTATTCGTGAGGATGAAGGAACTCGCCAACCCACACCCAATAGGAACGGTGTCGGAGCATGTCTTCTGCCAGCCGATCTGCATCCATTCCTTCTAGCAAACTGAGTAGAGCACGCCTGAGCGAACGCGAAAGTCGTGCGGTTTTGAACCGACAGATGCGCAGCGGAACGAGCAACGTTCTTCGCGTTGAGCCTGGTGGAGTTGCGCCAAGAAGTTCCGCGATTCGACCCCAAAAACGGCTTGGACCCTCTGTCCGCTCTACGGACTTAAACGTGGTCTCCCTCAAGAGCGAACCATCTGTGCCAGACAGAACCGCGATAAAGCGCAATACGTCTGTGGCGGTCTTCATGTACTTCCTTGCGTGTGGAAGCACTTCGGAGGGATCGCAATTCTGAAAGAGCGTCCCGAAAACAATGGCTACGTTCTCCCGCACGGTGATTGTTGAAGGCAACCACGACAGAACATCGGACTTGTGTTCGCGGAGGACGACAACGAGCGCCTCACGGTCAGAGGGCGACAGCGCCTGCTTGCGCTCGCACAGGCTTACAAACAAAGACCTAGCCTCGTCGACCGGGTTCTCGCCGAGATCAAGCAGCTTGAAGATAACTTTCTCGGATGGCACATCCCTTTGAACCCTTCGTTGAAAGAAAGGGGATGACCGGTCTACGTGATGTTCACAAGTTGGACACGCGCTGTAGTTTGCACCATCGAAGCATTGGTCGCAAATAACATGCCCGCACGGATTCAACACATGCGTCGTACCCGTGCGTCGGCAAAAAAGACAAGGCTGCCCCTCGTTCTGCATGAAATGGACGAGCACCTTTGTCCACCAGAGAGCGAGAGTATCAGCAGGAACACCATCGGGAAAATCTCGGAAAAGCGGCTCGTGTATTTGGCCTCCTCCAACGTGAGCACAAAGGACAGCCAAGCTCCAGGCCCGAAGAGACACAAGTTCCTCAAGGGAACATCTTCTAAGGCGCGCGCGGAGACGCGACGAGAGCACATAGCCGAGGGCGCCAAACTCGAGCTCCACCGCGCGTACTTGGTTTTCAGACACAGGGTCCGCGAGGGACGCTAGAAAGATTAAACCTCGTTTGGCCAACAACAGATCTGAAACCGAGCTGTATTTGAGCTCTGGCATGATGGCAAAAAAAAAAGGGAGGGAATCGCCCAGGCTGTAGGCGAGTAGAAGGAAGTCTGGGCTCAGCCTCCCGAGCCAGATGCTAACACAATGCCAGTCATTGATTATTCGGCCTGCTCTGGTGCGCTCGATCCAGGCGCTCTATCACAGCTTTCAATTTTGCTCTTGTGCTGGGGTGTACTCGACCGCCGTCAAGAAATCTCTCGACCGAATGTTGCGATGCTTTCGCCTCTCGCATCAATTGTCGTAGCCCGAATCGCCGTGCTTTCGCGATAAGTTCGGGATCGGCAGATCGAGTCTTCGCTTTTCGCCCGTAACCATAGCGAATTGGTCCTCTACCTTCGAGTACAGCAATGTCTTCCCCCTCTTGAGCCCTTCTTTCTACTTCCTTATCGATGTATTCAAACGGAAGCATGGCTACGACGGGGCGGCGCTTCAGAAGTCCGCGCGTGAACTCGTTGCACGGTTTGCTGTCGGGTCCAAGAGATTTGTCCTCAGGGTGCAAAAAGTGCTTCCAAATTGTGTGCGAAATTGTTTGCGGGGTGAGAAGTCTATCGCGATATTTGCTTCCGAGTTTAACCACATCGCCCGTGTGAACTTCGGTGTAATCACGGGTGAGCCATTCTTTTGAACGTTTGCTCGCTGGTGCAACAAGTGTGCACTCCGGAAACTCTTCGAGCAGTATTGGAGAATGCGCAAAATTGTAGGGTTTTGCTGCCCCAGGGTCTCGTTTTCTCAATGCTTTCAATACATTTGGCGTTGTAACGCGCACGCGCATCATTGCGGGTAAATTATCAAATCCCTCGGTGGCCACCCAAATCCGGCCAATGATGGCCACCTCAAAACCGGCCAACGAGAATTAATCCCGGGACGTTGATTGCGACGAGGGCGATGTACCCTTCGTCGGCATGAGCAACGTCTTGAGCGAAGAGAAACGACAGCAAGTTATAGCGTTAGGGCGTTTGGGCTGGTCCTTGCGAAGGATCGAGCAAGCGACTGGTGTGCGGCGGGAGACCGGGAGTGCGTACCTGAAAGGGGCGGGCATCGGCGTGCGGTCGCCAGGTGCTTGGGGGCGGCGGCCGGCAAAACCGGCCAACGGGGTGGCCACCGGGGCAGAGCCAGAATCAACAGTGCGGAACCCCGACCCCGACCCCGACCCCGAAAACCTTCCTAATAAGAGAAAAAGCCACACCCCCGATTCAAAACCGGCCAAAGAGGTGACCACCGGGTTTGGCGTGGGTTTGAGCGGGGTCGGATCCGGAAATC
>Ga0157372_10001969_pt1 | contig 22343 bp, 21 predicted proteins | sample C55metaG_FD_115307 | JGI IMG/M metagenome (GOLD analysis project Ga0157372, IMG submission 115307) | Corn rhizosphere microbial communities from Kellogg Biological Station, Michigan, USA - C5-5 metaG | ecosystem: Host-associated > Plants > Roots > Rhizosphere > Soil | place: USA: Michigan... | reverse complement strand
TGTCGCGCGCGACGTCCGACTTCGTCACGCGGTAATCGCCTTGCGGCGGCATGACCGGCTGCGGACGGCCTTCGATGGCGGCGCGACCCGCGGTTTCGGCTTCGTCTTTGGGTTCTTCGTTTGCGTCCACGGCGGACGGCGTCACAGTCAGCGTGTAGTCGCCTTTCGCGATCCACTTGTTCGCTGCAGCGAGCACGCTCTCGCGCGTTGCCGATTCGACGCGCGCGAGATCGGCTTTGTATGCCGCCGGATCGCCGCGATAGACCTGGCCCTCGGCGAGGATTGCAGCCTTGCCGTTCACGCGCTCCAGATGACGGATGAACGAAGCGCGCGTAGAAACCTTGACGCGTGCGAGCTCATCATCGGTTGGACCTTCCTTGAGGAAACGCGCCCACTCCTCGGCGATCGCAGCTTCGACTTTCGCGGGATCGACGCCGTGCTTCACGTCGACCTGCATCTGGAACATCGACGCCAGCGCGAACGACTGCACGTCGATCGAAACATCGTCGGCGATCTTGTCCTTGTAAACGAGCCGTTCGTACAAGCGCGACGTTTTGCCGCCGCCGAGTACGGTCGCGGCGAGTTCGAGCTGCGTTTCGTCAGGATCACCAAGCCACGGCACATTCCATTCGCGATAGATGCGCGTCTGCGCGACGTGATCGTCCATCGCGTCGCGCGTCGATTGGGTGAGCGGCGCGGTCCAGGGCTGCTGGTGCGGCACCGGCGGTCCGGCCGGAATGTCGCCGAAGTATTCGAGCATTTTCGCCTTGGCGATTTCGGGCGTGATATCGCCGACCAATGCAACGGTCACGTTGGCCGCGCCGTAATTCGTCGAGAACCACTGCTTCACGTCGCCGAGCGACGCGGCGTCGAGATCCTTCATCGAACCGATCGTGTCGTGGTGATACGGATGATTCGCGGGGAAAACATTCGCAACCATGCGCTCGTCGACGCGCCCGTACGGCTGGTTTTCGCCCTGACGCTTCTCGTTCTGCACGACACCGCGCTGCTCGTCGAGCTCCTTCTGGCCGATCGCGCCGAGCAGATGGCCCATGCGGTCGGATTCCATCCAGAGCGTCATGTCGAGCGCAGTGGTCGGCACTGTTTCGTAATAGTTGGTGCGGTCGAACCACGTCGTGCCGTTCTGATCGGTCGCGCCGGCGAGCTCGAACGGGCGGAAGAATTCGTCCTTGTGATTTTCCGAACCCTGGAACATCAGATGTTCGAAGAGATGCGCAAAACCGGTTTTGCGCGCCGGTTCGTCCGCCGAGCCGATGTGATACCAGATGCTGACCGCGACGACGGGCGCCTTGTGATCTTCGCTGACGACGACGGTAAGTCCGTTCGGCAGCGTGAAGCGCGTGAACGGGATGTCGATCGCATCCGGCGCCGCAGCGGCTGCCGCGCCGCCGAGAACAGCGGAGAGAAGTGCGGCGAGTCCGCCGGCGATGTGCTTGCGCATGAAAACTCCTGGATATTCGCAATGGCTCGCAGGACCGAGCCTGTTTCGTCGAACGGCGAGCGTCGACTTTTGGCGGCGCACGGTGTGCAAACCGCTGATTTCGACGCACGACGGGAGGCCGCATCGAGCTCATCGCAGGCTAGACCAGCATCGCCCGAAAGCGCAACGGACGATGGTCACGAACCGCAGTAGACTCGGCGTTCGATTCGAAAGTTCTCGATGGACGCTCGCATGCCACAGGCGCTGGTCAGCGGAGCCAACCGTGGTCTTGGCCTGGAGATGACGCGCCAGCTCCTCGTGCGCGGCGATCGCGTGGTCGCCGCGTGCCGGCATCCGGGACGCGCGCTCGATCTGACGCGACTCGCCGCCCAGCATCCGGGCCGTCTGCATGTGATTCCGCTGGATCTCATGGATACGCGCTCGATCGACGAGCTCGTGCGCGAAACCGACGCGCTGGAACTGCGTTTCGATCTCGTCATCAACAACGCCGGCGTTCTCGTCGAAGGCGAGCGCTTCGGCGAAATCGAAGCCAAGTCGCTGCGCGACAGTTTTGCCGTGAACGCCGAAGGCGCGTTCCTGCTGACGCAGGCGCTCGCGTCACGATTGGCCGAGGGCGCGAAAGTCATCAATCTTTCATCGACGCTCGCATCGATCGCGCGCACCGATTCGCTGTACAGTCCGAGCTACGCGATGAGCAAAGCCGCGCTCAACATGGCGACGCGGCTGCTTGCGATCGCGCTCCGCGAGCAGGGCGCAATCGTGATTGCCCTCAGCCCGGGTTGGGTGCGCACGGATATGGGCGGCGCCGGGGCGCCAACGAAACCGGAGGCATCGATCGCCTCGATGTTGCGCGTGATCGATCACCTGAAGCCGTCCGACAGCGGGCGGTTTCTTGCGCAGACGGGCGAGACGATCGCGTGGTGAACGGGCGCGCTGCGCACGCGCGATGTCGCGAGCGGAACGGCTCGCTGCGGCGGTGCGCGCGGAGCGAGAATCGCATCGGACTCGCGAGTGGCTTTTCGAGCGCGGGTTCGGCTAGTTTCGTCGTTTGATGGGCTGCAGATGAACACGAAGATGCGCGCCGCTGCGTTGATCGGTCTGGCCTTGGCCGCAGGCTTCGTGCTGGGGTGGGCGCTTCTTCGTGAACGTCATCAAGCGCCGGTCGCAGCGTCGCCACCGGCACACGCGGAGCCCGCGCCGGCTCCGGAAAAGGAAATCGCGTCGGCCGCGCCAGCTCCCGCACCTGCTACCGAAGTTGCGCAGGCGAAGCCCAACGAAAACGCGGACAGCAAGGCGGCCGAGACTCCGCCGCCGCCGCCTGTCTCCGAAACAGGTTCCAAACCGCCGGACGAGCAAGCCGTAGACGACGAGTCGGCCGATGACGCAGCGTCGGAAGAGAACGACGATGCTCCGGACGACACATCGAATTCGTCCGCGATCGACGTCGATCACGCCGCGGATCTGCTCGCGGACTGGATTGCGCGCGAGGACACGGCCGCGGGCGAGAGCGCCGATGCGACGGCCGACGCGCCGGCGAACCCGGCGCAGCAAGCCTGGAAAACATTCGATCAGGAAAAAGCCGATCCGCAATGGTCGGAGGCGAGCGCACAGCAAATCGAAGCGACGCTGGACCAATGGCTCGCCGCGCTGCCGGACGAGGTGAAGCAGCACATCGATGTCGTGCACGTCGAATGCCGGGAGACGTTGTGCCAGATTCTCGCCGCCGACAACGACGGCGCGACGCAGGCCGAACGGGCACAATCCGGCCAGGAATGGCAGCAGGCGATCGCGACCTTGCCGCAGCAGCCGTGGTGGACCGAGTTCGGGTTCGTCGATCTCGTAACGATGGTGGCGGGCAGCGATGAGAATGGGTACGTCCTCTACCAGTCCTATCTTCGCCGCGAGGTAAAGACGCCCGAATCAGGCTGAGCCGCGCTCCGCAAGCGGCCGGACAATGCGTTTTCGGACATCGCCGGATGTCCGCGGACGCCCGTTCAGGCACCCATGACTTCCGGCATAGAAACCTAAATCATTGTTTAGGCATCTATGTACGGAGCAGGGGATGCAACAGCGCTTTGGCACAGCGCTTGCGATGCCCATCATGGGCTAGAGGCGCAGGAGGAACGATGAACATACGCATGCAACTGATCAGAGCGGGCGCGGCCCTGGCGATCATCGGCAGCGTCGCTGCGGCCGAGTCGTTGTCAACGCCGGCGACGGAAGTGGATTGCCCGTTCGCGAAAGCCGCCAAGCCGCAGCGCATCCTGTTGCTGGATCCGATTCAGCGGCATCCGACCTGGATCGATGCGCGCCGGCAATCGCCGGGCGATGGCACGCTGCAAAGCACCGTCGATTCGAATCACGGCGATCGGACGCACGGCATCGTCGTCTCGTAGCGCGCGGCGGGCATCCGATCGCGATGCCCGTGCGCTGAGTCGAAAGCGCCCGCTTCGCGAGCGGGCGACGGGCGCATGCGACGCTCATCGAAATTCACTCCGCTCTTCCGCTCGCGGGAGAGGCCGCGCCACATGCGCGGGTGAGGGAAGCGCGCAGCATCGCGCTTCAAGACACTTTTCTTTCAACGCGCACGCGTCTCGTGCGACTTCGGCGCGTTCTCCCATTGTGCACATCGCGGACACTCGCGTACGTCCGCAAACGTGTCCGCCGACGCAGGCATGACTTCCGGACTAGCAACCTAAATGCCTGATCGAGCATCTATATCAACGCAAGCAACGCAACTCCAGCACGTGGCATGTTGCTTGCTCAACACCGCTGGAGAGATGTGCTCGCAGGAGAATGTTATGAAGACTCGCAGTTTGGTTACCGGCGCAACGCTCGCGATATTTTTCGCGACGAGCGCTTTCGCGACGGCACACGCCGGCGCACAGACCACGATGACCGTCGACGACAACGCACCGGTTCGCGCAACGCTGTTGCCGACGGTCAGCATCGACGAGGCCCAGCGCATGCGCGTCGCCGACACGTCGCCGTACGAAGTCACGTTGCTGCCGACGGTGCACGTTAAAGCGGCCGCGAATCCCGAGCTTGCTGTTACGTTGCTGCCGACGGTCTACGTGACGGCGCAGAGCGCAGACGCCTCCATGCTGTCCGACCCCGTCGCCGATCTCGAAGACTCCGCTCGTCAGATTCAGGCGGGCGACGATGAGTCGCCATGGGAGGTCAATCGGCCTTTCGGTTTGCGCGCGCACACGATGCCTCGATAATGGAGGCGTGCATGTCGTCCTGTTCCAGCCGGAGATTCCGCCGAACACCGGCAATGTGATTCGCCTCTGCGCGAACACCGGAGCGGACTTGCACCTGGTGCGGCCGCTCGGATTCGAGCTCGACGACAAGAGATTGCGACGCGCCGGTCTCGACTACCACGAGTACGCGCGCGTCAAAGTGCACGATGATCTCGCCGCTTTCATGGCCGCAGCGCTGCCGCGTCGCGTGTTCGCCGTATCGACGCGCGGTCGCATGCGCTATGACCGCGTGACGTATGCAAACGACGATGCGTTGCTGTTCGGTCCGGAGACACGCGGGCTTCCGCAGGACATCATCGATGGTCTGCCGGAGGAGCAGCGCTTGCGATTGCCGATGCGGCCGGGGAATCGGAGTCTCAATCTTTCCAACGCGGTCGCGGTGATTGTGTTCGAAGCGTGGCGGCAATTGGGATTTGCGGGTGCAGAGGTTGGCGGCGCGATTCGTAGTTGATCGTGTGCTGCTGCGCTGTGTGGCGTGGATCCACGCTTGCCCTCACCCTACCCTCTCCCGCAAGCGGGAGAAGGGAAACGCGAATTTTGGCGAGACCTCGAACTACTCAGGAGCCCCTCTCCCGCTTGCGGGAGAGGGTAGGGTGAGGGCAAGCGGAGCAATGTCCCCACCCAACCACCAACATCACCCAACAACCGGATACTCAGCCTTCTGCTCGCGCGAAAGCAGCGCTCGCATCGCTTCCGCCGGCGACAACTCTTCGCGCAGCACGCGCTGCACCAGCGCCGTGATCGGCAGCTCGACGCCGTGCCGCAATGCCAGCTGCATGACGGTCTCGACCGTCTGCACACTCTCGACAACCTGACCAATTTCCGCCACCGCGCGCTGCAATGGCACGCCGCGGCCAAGCGCCAGGCCCAAGCGTCGATTGCGCGAGAGATCGCCGGTGCACGTCAACACGAGATCGCCCAGGCCAGCGAGCCCCATCAATGTCTCGGCGCGCGCGCCGATCGCGGCGCCGAGCCGCATCATTTCGGCGAGTCCGCGCGTGATGAGTCCGGCGCGCGCGTTGAGACCCATCTGCATGCCATCGGCGACGCCGGTCGCAACGGCGAGCACGTTCTTCATCGCGCCGCCGAGCTCCGCGCCGAGCACATCGTTGCCGGTGTAAGCGCGAAACAGCGGCGAGTGCAACATCTGCGCGATGCTTCGCGCGAATTCGACGTCGGACGAATGCGCGGTCAGCGCGGTCGGCAAACCGATTGCGACTTCGCGCGCAAAAGACGGACCGGTCACCACGGCCGATGCGTGCTTGGGCAGGCGCTCGGCAACGAGCTCATGCAGAAAACGACCCGACTCCGGATCAAATCCCTTGGTCGCCCAGACGATGCCGGCGTGCGGCGCGATCCACGGCGTCGCGACGTCGAGCAACGCGGCGAACGCGTGGCTCGGCACGGCGATCAACACCGTGCCGGCATCGCGCACGGTCGGCTCGAGCGCGCCGGAGAGTTGCAGCTCGTCGGGAAAGGCCAGCTCAGGCAGATACCGCGCGTTGCGCCGCGCCGTTGCCATGTCGACGACGGACTGCGGCGTGCGGCCCCAAAGCGTCGTCGGTACGCCTTTACGCGCAAGAAGCACGGCGAGCGCCGTGCCCCAGGAGCCGGCGCCGAGAACCGCGACCGGCGTTGGACTCTTCATCGTCGCGCTGCGCGACGGTCAGGCGTTGGCGCCGGTGCCTTGCGCCGCGGCTTCCGCTCTTCGACGCTGCTGATCGGCATACAACGCTTCGAAATTGATCGGCTGCAGCAGGAACGGCGGAAAGCCACCGTTCTGCACCAGGTCGGAAACGACTTGACGTGCATACGGGAACAACACGTTCGGGCAGTACGTCGCGAGCACGGCATCGCGGCTCGGCGCATCGAATCCCTGCAGGCCGAAGATGCCGGCCTGATGCACTTCGGCGAGGTAGGCCGTCTTGTCTTCGATCTTGCACGTGCAGGTCACGGTGAGCACGACTTCGAACGCGGCTTCGCCGAGCTGCGTGACGCGCTGCGAAAGGTTCAGCTCGACATTGGGCTGATTGTTCGACGTCTGAAAGACTTGCGGTGCGGCCGGGGCCTCGTATGAGACGTCCTTGACGTAGATCTTCTGCAGACTGAGTTGCGCCTGCTGCGCCTGACCGTTCGCGGCGCCGTTGCTGGTCTCTGCCATGATGTTGCTCGTTCTTAAGGGAAAAGGGTGCGGATTATTCCATGCCTGCGTGGCCGACGCACCCGCGGAGCCGCCGAAAACGACGGCTCCGCGCTGGAAATCAGGGCAGGATCTGAACGGTGGCGCCGAAAATCGACGATCCCGCGTTGTAGAACGCATCGAACCACGTGAGCGTGTTGGTGTCGTCGGGACAGCTCGCGCCGTCGTCGACGCTGCTCAGCAACCCATCCGCAGTCGTTATCGTGCGGCTGTAGCACGCACCGAATGGGTCGAGGTACGTGTAGCTCTGCTGGCTCGATTGGTCCACGCGGCCGGTTTGATTGCCGCCGCTGTCGAACAGCACGGTATCGCCGGTCGTCATGTCCTGTGCGAGGCTCGCGGAATACGGCGTGTAGCCGGTAACACCGACATCGATGGCGCGCTGCAGGCCTTGATCGATCGACGTGACCTGCGCCGCCGTGCCGTCGCTGGCGACATCGAATGCATAGTCGACCGCAAGCGGCCACACGACATGTTCGGTCACGACGTGCGAATACACGCCGGTGTTCACGGTCGTCGTCGTGTCGATCTCGGTGCTCTGCTGCAACCGCTGCCGATACGTGGCGCTGCCGACGATGTCGAAGATCTGCGCGTTCGAGAATGCAATGTGCTGCGTCAGATCGGTCGTGATGTGCCCATCGGAGGTATCGACGGAGCCCGAGATTTCGTAGTCGCGTGTCGTCGCGACGCCGAGCGTGCCGGCGAGCGAGTCCGCTCCGCTGGTCAGATCCGAGGTGATTGCGACATCCGGATATTCGAGCGTGTTGGTCAGGAGATCGCCGGTAACGTGGCTCGAGCCGTGATCGAGATAAAGCAGGAGATTGGCCGTCGTCGAGAAATACGGCTGTGCATTGAAGACGCGCACGCCGATCACATGCTGCAGGCCATCGCTGAGCCACGCTGCGTAGGGCGAGAGATCGACACGATACGGCTCGAACGAAAGCGTCTGGATGCCGGGCGATGGACGCCACAGACCCGGGTCGATGCCTCCGGTGTAGATCCACGGATAGATCGGCGCGATGCCGGCGAGAATGCCGTCGACGGTGATTTCGGTTTCGCGAAAACCTGTGCCGGGGCACGATTCGAGCTCGTTTGCGAAATCGTCCGGAACGCACAGATACCAAAACTCATCGCTGTTTTGAGCTTGCGCGATGACGTCGAGAAAAACGCGCCTGATGTTGGTCGGCAGCATGAAATAGACCGAAAGATGATCGTCGGCGCTCGCCAGATCGACGGTGCCGCCGGTCGCGTCCGCGGCGAGCGGCAGCACGACATCGGGACGCGGCGGCTCATCGGGCGCGGTCGCAACACGCGGATAGAACGCGAGGCTCGCGCTGCCGTGGATGACACCGGTATAGGTGTCGTCGACCACGTTGCCGAGATCGACGCGGCCATTCTGGGCAGTCGTGAACAGCGCGCTGTAGTCGGTCAGGTCGCGCTCGATATGCCAGCTCGGCGCAACCGTCGCGCGCGGTTCCTGCGTCGTGCCGAAATAGACATTTGCGCCGCCGATCCAGATCTTCGCGGTGCGGTCGAACTGGCGACCGGCCGTGACGTCGAAATCGGCGCTGAGGACGACTTTCTGCCACGGGCCGGGACATCCATCCGGCGGCGCGAAGTCGAACATCTGCGCATCGAAACCGATGAATGTCAGCTGGTCGAACAGCGGCACGATGCACGGATCGCTCGGCGGTGCGGGAATATCCGGATCGGCGACCGCAACATTCGCCGATCCGATCGGCGGCAGTTCCGCGTGCAACGCGGTGAACGCGAATGAGCTCACGGCGAGCGCGCCGGCCAGCGCGCCGCGTTTGCAACTGGCACTGAGTTTTCGCATGACCGATCTCCCCACGGTGATGTGGAAATCAGCCTAGCATGGGCGCGCGCGATTGCTTTCGGTCCGGGCGCCGCCCGAACGTAAAGAACTTCAGTTCTTGCCTTTGGCCAGCGGCAGCTGCGCTTCGGTCCACGCAGCTAGGCCGCCATCGAGCCAGTAGACCTTGGTGAAACCGGCCTTGACGAGCCGCTGCGCGGCCTGACCGGATGCCTGGCCGTTGCGGCAATAAATCGCGATCGGCAGCTCCTTGGCCTTGGCGAGATCCTTGCTCTCCGGATCGAACTGGCTCATTGCGACGTGCCGCGCGCCCGGGACGTGGCCTTTCTCGAAGTCCTGCACGCTCGACACGTCGATCAACAACGCATTCTCGCGATTGATCAGCTGCGTCAGTCCGGCCGGCGTCAACGCCTTGTAGCCACGCGTGAAGCGCTGGGCCTCGGTCACCAGCAACGCGGGGAGGACGCCGATGAAACCGAGCGTGAGGTAGAAGTGATTGCCGAGGAACTCCGGCAGGCGGTGCACGAAATCTGACATGACGATGACGGTGATCGCGCTGGCGCGCGGCGGCGGATTATCGCGGAATGGGGCAGGTGTGGCAAAAGGTCACGAAGAACGACGCCTATTTTCGAGTGCGCGGTTTCAGCGCGGCACTCTTTCGTCATCCGAACGGGCGAGCTCCAGCGCTTCGCTGAAATCGCCCGCAAAGCGCAGATTGTCGCGATCCTCCGCGACGCCCATCTGCGCAAGAATGCCGAGCGGCTGCTCGCGAAGACCCGAAAGAATCACCTTCGTGCCGTGACGCCGGCAGCGCTCGATCATTTGCGTCAGCGCGGTCACGCCCGAGGCGTCGATCAGCGGCACTAGACGCATGCGCAGGATGAAAACGCGCGGGGCTTTCGGAAACTGATTCAAGACATCATCGAGTCGGTTCGCGACGGCGAAGAAAAGCGGTCCCGAGATCTGGAACGCTTCGACGCCGTTCGGCAATTGCGCGCGCTGATCCGGTTCGGAGGATCGGTCCGCGTCGGCTTGGTCTTCGTCGATCAGCGACACGTTCGACTCCATCGCGACAACTTCGCTCATGCGATGCATGAAGAGGAACGAGGCGAGCACGATGCCGACTTCGATCGCGACAGTGAGATCAAACACGACCGTGAGAACGAACGTCAGCAGCAGGACCACGCGATCGCCGACGGGTCCGCTCATGAGATGACGGAAACTCTCGATCTCGGCCATGTTCCAGGCAACGACGACGAGGAGCGCAGCGAGCGTCGCGAGCGGCACGTAGCTCATCAGCGGCGCCAGCACCAGCATGAACAACAAGAGGAACAACGCGTGTGCGATACCCGCGACCGGTGTGCGCGCGCCGGCCCGCACGTTAGTCGCCGTGCGCGCGAGCGCGCCCGTGGCGGGCAGGCCCCCGAACAGCGCCGAGCCGGCGTTGGCGATGCCTTGCGCGACGAGCTCGCAATTCGAGCGGTGGCGGCCTCCGATCATGCCGTCGGCGACGACCGCCGAGAGCAGCGATTCGACGGCGGCAAGGAACGCGATCGTGAATGCGCTCGGGAAAAGTTCTATGGTGCGTTCGATCGGAATATGCGGAAAGGCAAAAGCCGGCAGCGCTTCGGGAATACCGCCGAAACGCGTGCCGATGGTTTCCACCGGCACGCCGAACAACGCAACCACGAGTGCTCCGGCGATCACCGCGAGCAGGAAGCCGGGCCACGTCGGTAGCAAGCGGCGCACGGCGATAATGATGGCGAGCGATCCCGCGGCGAGCAGCACGGCCGCTGGCGCCGCGCTCGGCAGGTGATGCGCATAGGCCGACCAGCGCGCGAAGAATTCGGCCGGCACCTTGTCCATCGAAAGGCCGAGCAGATCCTTCACCTGACTCGAGAAAATGCTGACTGCAATACCGGCCGTGAAACCGGTGATTACCGGCTTGGGGATGTATTTCATCAGCGTGCCGACGCGCAGGATGCCGGCCGCGATGAGCATGAGGCCCGCAAGGAGGGTGCATAGCGTGAGTCCGCCGTAGCCGAACTTGTCGATCACGTTGAAGACGACCGGCACGAACGCCGCGGTCGGTCCGCCGATCTGCACGCGCGAACCGCCCAGCAGAGAAATCAGAAAACCGGCAACGATCGCGGTGTGCAAGCCCTTGTCCGGCGTCGTGCCGGACGCGATCGCAAGCGCCATCGAAAGCGGCAACGCGACGATCGAAACCGTGAGCCCGGCGAGAAGATCGCGGCGAAAGTCGGCCATGCCATAGCCGCGCCGCAGCACCGTGAACAGTTTGGGTTCGTACAGCGGCCACAGCGCCGCGATCGATTTCGCAACGGTCATGGAAGACGACTTGCGCGGCCGAGCCGTAGTCGAGCGCGACTCAGTCGTGACGCCTGATATCCGGCAGTCCGGTCGTCAGCCACCAGCGCTTTTCCTTTTCGTCGTAATGCCAGACCTGATGATCGACGATGCTCCGCGCGGCCTGCGTGTTGACATTGACGAGTCCGATCTCGACGGTCTGGGCGACTTCATCGGCGTTGATCGGTGCCGCGGGCTGGTCGTTGTAGGACGTGACCTGCACCTGGTGATAACGCGCGAGGTCAAGATCGCTCAGCGGATGCGCCTGCCGGTACTTGGGATCGACGAAGGCCAGAGCCTGGGTCATGTCGCCCCAGCGGATCGTCGCCGCATACGTCTTGAGCGTTTCTTCCAGGATGGTTTCCTTGGTCTTGATCTTTTCCATCGACATCGACGCGCATGCGGCTAGCAGCAAGGTCGACAACGCGGCGACGAACACGGCTCGGCGATGCATAGGAAATCCTCCGTTGCCCGATTGTGCCCTCATGCGGCGCAATGCGGAATGGCCCTGCCGGCATTCATCGGCGTTCGATCGCGACGAAGCGAGCTTCCAGCGTTGCCGCGGCGCTCCCGTCCGGCAGCGGAACGACGCAGCGCACGCGCGTGCGCGCGCGGCCACGCGAAGTCAGCGCTTCGGCCATCGCCAAAAAGCTTTCGCGATCGACCAAGCGCGCGACCGCATCGAAATCGTTCCACACCGGCGCGAGATAGCGCACGTCGCTGTCCTGCACGTAGATATCGCACGCGCGGCCCTGGCGATCCAGCGCGAGCTTGACCAGGCCCCACCCGGCGAGCGTCATCAGGCTGACCAGACTGCCGCCGAATGCGCAGCCCTTGTCGTTGATGTTGGGCACCAGCGGCGCCGAAAGCGTGAGCGAATCGCCATCGTATGCACTCACCGACAGCGCCATCGCGCGTGCAAGCGGAATCGCGGCGAGAATTTCATCGCCCAGAGCAGCGGCCGATTCGGCTTGCTGATCCTTGTTCATGCGGCTCCGCGGTCGCCGGCGTCTGCAACCGGCGAGGCGGACTATACCGGTCGCACAGCGCTAGTCGATATCGTTGGAGAATTGGAACGCTTCCGAAACGAAATTCGCTCGATCCGCTGCGGGCATCGTCAGGCGCAGTCCAGACGTGCGCGATCAAGCGCGTACTCCGACGATGAGCAGACCTAAGGCTGCGCGATGTCAGAGAGCACGGATCGATGGCCGTCGCGCCCTGCTACGCTACGACGCCTCGATGCTCGCCCGTGCGCCCGGATGAGCCCGAATGATCGGCAAGGTGTTTCGTGAACATCGCAGAGTCGAAAAGATCGCTGGACCGCTTCGCCGGCGCGAGCATCGTCATCACGCGGCCGGTCGGCAGCGGCGCGACGCTCGCGCGAACGGTGGGGGTCGGCGGTGGCCGGCCGTTGCTGCTGCCCGGTCTCGCGTTGCGCGCAGCTCCGACGGAAACGGCACGCGACGCGCTCGACGCGCTGAGTCGAAAGCACATCGCGATTTTCACGAGTCCGGCGGCGGCGCGCTTCGCATTCCAGGTTTGTCCCTCGCTGCGTGTCGCGCGCGGATCCGCATTCGCGCTTGGCGCCGGTACCGCGCGCGCTCTCGCCCGCCACGGCATCGAGGCGACCATTCCCACCGAGCGCAGCGACAGCGAAGGACTGCTCGCGCTGCGTAGACTCAACGATGTGCGCAGCCGCCGCATCGCGCTGATCGGCGCGCCCGGTGGGCGCGATCTGATCGCGCCGACGTTGCGTCGCCGCGGCGCGATCGTCGAGATCGTCCAAGTCTATCGGCGCGCGGCACCGCGCCTCACACGACGGCATTTCGATGCGCTCGATGCCGCGCCCGACCCATTGATCACGCTCGTGTCGAGCGGCGAGGCGCTGACACATATCGTCTCGCTGGTGCCCGCGCGACTGATCGAGCGGATGCGCGGGCAGATCATCGTGGTCAGCAGCGCCCGTCTTGTCGCCGCCGCGCGAGAGCACGCGTTCGAGGAGATCGTGCTTGCACGTTCCGCGGCGCCGCGCGATCTCCTCGCCGCCGCAGAGAGCGCGCTCGCCCATCATCGGCTTTGACCCTGAACGCCAGCAGGCGCCGCGCTGCCGCGCGCAACGGAGTTGGGCTAGCATGCCCGCATGGGAGAGCCCGAAAACGAAGTCGTCTCGTCGACGCCCGTGGTTGTCAGCGATGACGTGACGCGGCCGGTTCAGCGGCCGTCCGCGACTGCGGCGAACCGTGGCGGATGGCTGGTCGGCCTCATCGCACTGATCGCGTTGATTCTCGCCGGCGTGACACTGTGGCGCGTGGTGGTTCTCGAACGCGGTCAGGGCGATGCACAAAGCGCGATGCGCGAGGAGGCCAATCGGCGTATCGCAGAAATCGCGCGCGCGGGCGACGAGCGCAAACGCGATCTCGATACACTGCGCGCGCGCGTCGACGACTCGGATTCCGTGAACAAAAGCGTGCGCGAAGAACTGCTCGCGCTCGGTGAGCGTTCGCGGCATGTCGAAGATGCCGTCGCGAATCTGGCCGAGCAGCGCATGACCGGTCGCGATGCGCTGGCATTGAACGAGGCGGAATTTCTGCTGCAGCTCGCGCAAGAACGTCTCGAGCTGTTTCACGATGCGCAAGCCGCGCTCGCCGCATATCGCCTGGCGGATTCCGCGCTTGCGGCTGCCGAAGATCCCGTGTTCGCCGGCGTGCGCCAGACCATCGGCGCGGAAATGAAGGCGCTCGAATCGAGCAAACCGCTCGAAACGAACGCGACGCTTGCCGCGCTGGACCGCATCGGCGCGAGTCTTGCGACGTTGCCGCCGAAAGTGACTGCCGCGGCGACGCCGGCGGCGGCGCCGTCACGGTTCGAGGCGTTGCTGCAGCAGTTCGTGCACGTCAGCTCCGATCGTGACGCCGCGCCGCAGAGTCGCGACATCGAACTCACGCGCTCGCTCGCGGTGATCGATCTGCGTGCGGCGCAGGCTGCGCTGCTGGCACGTGATCCGAGCGCATATGCCGCGGCCATTTCGCGTGCACGCATGTCGGTCGCCGCGAGTTTCGACAACAATGCCGCGGCGGTGAAGTCGGATCTCGCCGAGCTCGATCGTCTTGCGGCCGCGCCGCTGGCGCCGGACGTGCCGGAGCTCGGCAGCGCGCTTCGCGAATTGCGCAATCTGCGCGCAACGCGTGCACTCGCGCAGCCGCGCGCCGCGGCCGGTGGCGGGGCAGGGCAGTGAGAATCTGGTTCGGCGTTCTCGTGCTGCTGGTCCTGGCTGCCGCAGCCGCGTTTGGCTGGCACTGGCTGGCGAGTGATCCCGGCTACGTGATGGTGCGCATGCGCGGCACGACGCTCGAGACGAGCCTCGTTTTCGCCGTCATCGTGCTTTTGATCGCGTGGGGCCTGCTATCGATTCTCGTGCGCTTTGCACGCTGGCCGTTTCTGACCTGGGGACGCGTGTACCGGCGCCGCGGACGCGAGCGTCTCGGCAGCGGTCTGACTGCGCTCGCCGAAGGACGTTACGTGCACGCCGAACGCGATCTGGCCAAGGCTTCGAATCACGCGGCGTTGCGCGGTCCCGCGTTGCTCGCGCTCGCGCAATCCGCGCACGAGCGCGGCGCGGACGAACGAGCGCGCGACGCGCTGCAGAAAGTCGAAGGTTCGTCCGAACCCGCGGCACTCGCGTTGCGCGCGCAGTTTCTGATCGAGAGCGGCCGTCCAGGTGAAGCACTCGCGCTGCTGAGACCGCGCGCCGCCGCCGGCACGTTGCCGCCGCGGGCGCAGCGACTCCTCATCGAAGCCGCGCTCGCCAGCGGCGATACGCGCACGGCGCTGGACGCATTGCCGGCGCTCGCGCGTTCGCAGTCGCTCGCGCCGGAGGATCAGGTCGCGCTCGATACGCGCACGCTTTCTGCCGCGCTCGCAATGACGCCGGATGCGGCGAGCCTCAACGCGCTTTGGAATGGCGCGACGCGCGCGCAGCGTCGTCGTCCCGAACTCATCGCCGCGTTCGCGCATCGCTCGGCCGAGCTCGGCCAGGTGCTCGCGGCGATGGACGAAATCGAATCCGCCGAGCGCCGCGAGTGGAACGATGCGTTGGCGCTCGCGTACGCCGATCTCGGTCCCGCAGAGCTTGCGGCGCGCACGCGCAAGGCCGAAGGCTGGCTTTCGATTGCGCCGAACAGCGCGGCGCTCGCGACGGCGCTCGGTCGTCTCTGTGCGCAGCAGTCGCTATGGGGCAAGAGTCAGCAATATCTCGAACGCGCGCTCGCGATCGAGGAATCGCCGCTGGCTTGGGAAACGCTCGGTGATTGCTACGCCGGTTCGAATGATGCCGCGACCGCGCTTGCTTGTTATACGAACGCGCTGCGCCTTGCGCGTGGCGAAGCGACGGTGGCGGTCGGTACACAGGCGCTGCGTGGGCCGGTGGATACGCGCGCTTTGGTGTTTGAAGAGCGCAGCGAGCATGGCGTGCCGAGATTGCCTGGGGCGCGTTGAGGTTCGATGAAGGAATCGTGTGAGGGTGTTGCAAGATTTCCCTCACCCTACCCTCTCCCGCAAGCGGGAGAGGGGATTCGTCAGCAAGCGGGGGAGGGGAGCGGTCAACGCTCGATCGATTCGATATTGTCGACGCGGCCGTCGACGAGGTGGAACATACGGAGAAATCGGTTCTCGCCGAAATCGTAGATCCATTCCTCGCGGCGCAGGTCGCGATAATGCTCGTAGCCCGGTATCGGTCGCCGCAGCAAGGTGTCGTAGTAGGTCCGACGCGATGCCGGTTCGCCGCAGCGTGCGATCAGCTCCCCGACACTGACGCCACGGTAGTCGCGATTCGGATTGCAGTCGTCGCCGATTTCGTCGACGCCGTAGCCGAGCGTTTCCTCGCGCAGCAGCACGCCATCGCGGAACACGAATCGACGCATCAGATAGCGCGGGCCGAAGTTGTAATACCAGACGTCGTATTGCACATCGCGGAATTGTTCGATCGGCCCGCGCGCGCCGAACACTTCGGTAGTGATGTACGTGTCCGCGTAGAACGGTTCGCCGCAGCGATCGCGTACCTGAAAGTCCTGCGCGCCTTCGCTGACGATGCGCGTTCCGCAACGCAGCGCGAATGCCGACGGGCTGGCGAAGAGGAGAAGCAGCACTAGAACCACCGTCTTGCGCACGATATCCAACCGTTTCACCGATCCGCACGGGGCGGACTACTCGTCGGTACGGCCCGACTTCAACCTTCGCCGCGATCGCAGAGCGTCATCTATGCGCCGCTTCGCCTGAAGGCCACCTTATTCCCGCATCGACGTGCAGCGCGTCAAGTTCTGCAAATTTTCCGCGAAGAACGTGCCTACATACCCATGATGCCGGCACGGCTGCGCAGGATTTCGGCAAGAACATCCGGCGCGTAGTCGAACGAATCGTAGAACAGCCGATCCTCTGGCAAACCGGCATCGACGAACGCGCGCCGGCCGGCGTCGATCATCGTCGGCGGTCCGCTCATGTAGAGATCGAAAGCTGAAAGATCGGCGTGATCCTCGAGCAGGGCTTCATGAACCAAGCCGCGTCGCAGCGCGCCGGCCTGCTCCGCGTCGGAGAGTACAGGGACGAAATGGAACGACGCTGCGTCGCGCACCCAGCGTTCGGGCAGCGCGCGCAGGTACAGATCGCCCGGCGCGCGTGCGCCCCAATACAAGGTGATCGGCCGGCGCGTTCCGAGATGAAGAAAGTGCTCGATCAACGCCTTGATCGGAGCGAACCCGGTGCCGCCGGCGACCATGACGATCGGTCGCTCGCTGTCTTCGCGCGGCACGAACGTCCCGAGCGGACCTTCGACGCGAAGCATGTCGCCGCTTTTCATTTCGTCGAAAACGTACGACGTGAAACCGCCGCCGGCGACATGGCGCACGTGCAGCTCGATCTGCTCACCTTCGTGCGGTGCATTCGCGATCGAGAACGCGCGGCGGCGACCGTCTGGCAAGAGCGCGTCGAGATATTGCCCGGCAAGACGCCGCAGGCGCTCACCGCGCGCGGTCAAAAGCGTGAGCCGCACGACGTCCTCGCTGAGAAAGACCTTGTCGACGAGTTTCAGCGTCAACGTGCGCCGCGGCATGTCGGCAACCGATGCGACCTCGCGCGCCGCGATGACAAGATCGCTCGCGGGCACGGCCTGGCAGAGCAGCACCTGATGCCGCGCCTGCTCGGCGGCGTTCAGCGCGGTCGGCGGATTGCGCGGATAGACGCAATGACCTTCGATCAGTGTCGCCTTGCAGCTGCCGCAGACGCCGGCGAGGCACGAATACGGCAACGCGAGTCCCGCACTGCGCGCGGCTTCGAGCACCGTTTCGCCCGGGTCGACGCGGAATTCCTTGCCGCTGGATTGCAGGGTGACGGTATGGCGCACGGGCTTCGTCGTGGCGGAGGCGGCGGAATTGTCGCCTGCTTTTCCCCTCTCCCGCTTGCAGGAGAGGGTAGTGAGGGCACGCGGAGTTGGGCGTTGAACCAAGATGGCCTGACCCGGGCCCTCTCCCGCAAGCGGGAGAGGGGGAAATGGCGGCGCGTTATAGTTCGAGCGCGACACACGCGCGGAGGTTTCATGACCATCTGGAAACAGCAGCCCGCCGACCTCGAGCGGATCAACGGCTGGAACGCAAACTCGATGGTCGATCACCTCGGCATGCGCATCACCGAAATCGGCGAGGATTTCGTGCGCGGCACGATGCCGGTCGATGCCCGCACGCGCCAGCCGTTCGGACTGTTGCATGGCGGCGCATCGGTCGCGCTCGCCGAATCGCTCGGCAGTCTCGCCGGCACGATGTGCCTTGATGCGACCAAGGAAATGGCGGTGGGTCTGGACATCAACGCGAACCACGTGCGCGCCGTCACCGAAGGCGTCGTCACCGGCACCGCGCGGCCGCTGCATCTCGGCCGTTCGACGCAGGTCTGGGAAATCCGCATCGAGGACGAAAACGGCAAGCTCGTCTGCATTTCGCGACTGACGCTCGCCGTCGTGCCGCGGCAGGCGCCGACTGCTGAGGCAGGAGGCCGGAGCGAACGGCAAAGCCGGCCCGGAGGGCGCGCCGCAGGAAGCGGCGCGTAAAGCCGCGTGAACGTCAGCGCCACGCCTTATTCAGGCCTCTCGCCGGATATCGTTCTGGATGCGATCGCAGCGACGGGCTCGACGCCGGACGGTCGTCTGCTCGCGCTTGGCAGCTACGAGAATCGCGTCTATCAGGTCGGCATCGAAGGTGGACCCGCGCTGGTCGCGAAGTTCTATCGGCCCGGCCGCTGGAGCGATGCGGCGATCGGCGAGGAACATGCGTTCGCGCACGAGCTCGAGGTGGCGGAATTGCCGATCGTCGCGCCGATCGCAATCCGCGGACGCACGCTGCTGACGCACAAGGGGTTTCGCTACTCGTTGTATCCGCGCCGCGGCGGCCGCGCGCCCGAGCTCGAATCGGCCGATCATCTTGCATGGATGGGCCGGCTTCTCGCGCGCATGCACGGCGTCGGCGCGCTCACGCGTTTTCGCGAGCGCGGCAGCATCGATGCGACGACGTTCGTGCGCGACGCCGCGCGCGCGGTGCTGGGTTCGGCGTTGCTGCCGGAACGTTACTTCGATACGTATCGCGCACGTGCCACGAGGTTGGCCGATCTCATCGACGCACGCTTTGCCGCGGCCGAACCGCTCGCGCGCATTCGACTGCACGGCGACTGCCACGCCGGCAACGTGTTGTGGACCGACCACGGCCCGCATTTCGTCGATCTCGACGACACGCGCATGGGTCCGGCGGTGCAGGATCTGTGGATGCTCGCGCCGTCGCCGCGCGCGCTCGACCAGCTGCTCGAAGGCTACGCGGAGTTTCGCGATTTCGATCATCGCGAACGCGCACTGATCGAACCGCTGCGCATCATGCGCCAGGTGCACTGGGCGGGATGGGTCGCCGCGCGCTGGGACGATCCTGCGTTTCCGCGCGCGTTTCCGCAGGTTGGCGAAGCGCGCTGGTGGGAACAGCACCTGACCGATCTCGCCGAAGCCGAATCGCGCCTCCAAGACGAATGACCGCAATCCCCTCTCCCGCTTGCGGGAGGAGGGAGGGTGAGAGCACGTCAGTTCGAGCAGCGCAGCCATCGCTCCGTTCGCCCTCACTCGCGCTGCGCGCGACCTCTTCCGCCAAGCGGGAGAGGCGAATTGCTTGCCGCACCGCACCACGCATCCGCTACCATTGCGGTCCCCATGACCAGCTCCGTCGACACGAGTGTCGAGCCGATCGCACAGGACCGCTGGCGCCCGCTGCGCTATCTGCTGCGGACGCCGCTGTTGCTGCTGCACATCCTGATTTCGCCGCCGCTCGCGATGCTGGTGCTGAATCCGGTCGCCGCGCGCATCCGGGTCGGTGACACGACACTCGAAAAATTCATGATCCGCTGGTGGTCCGGCGCGCTGGTGCGCCGCTTCGGTCTCAGGATCCGCCGTTTCGGCGAACCGCTGCCGGGCGCGGTGCTCTATGTCGCCAACCACATTTCCTGGCTCGACATCGAGCTCGTGCACAGTCAGCGCCCGGTGAGCTTCGTCGCCAAGAGCGAAATTTCCGGCTGGCCCTACGTCGGCTGGTTGTCGTCGCGTGCCGGCACGATCTTCCATCGTCGCGGCAGCACGGATTCGCTCGCGGCCGTGATGGCGCGCGTCGTCGAGCGTTTGCGCGCCGGCGAACCCGTGGGCGTCTTCCCGGAAGGCGGCAGCGGCCACGGCGACAAGGTCGGGACGTTCCACGCGCGCATTTTCCAGACCGCGCTCGACGCGAACGTTCCCGTGCAGCCGGTCGCGCTGCGTTATGGGCGCAATGGCCGGCAGGATCCAAGCGTTCCGTTCGCGCCGAAGGAAGGGTTTTTTCCGAACGTGATCCGCGTGCTCGGCAATCCTGCGATGGATGCGGAAGTCCATTTCCTCGAACCGGTCGCGGCGACTCCGGATGCGCGACGTCGCATGGCCGAAGAAAGCCGCGCGCGGATCGTGCGCGCGCTCGGCTACGGCGACGTCGACCAATGAACGGAACGGATTTTCGGCCGCCGCTTCTTTTGCGCAATCCGCATGTGCAGTCGCTGCTCGCGTCGAGCGGCTTGCGGCGTCTGATCGTGAAGCGGCGCGGCGGCGATATCGAAACGCACGCCGTCGAGCACATTCTCGACTGCGGCGACGGTATTCGGCTGCAAGGCTTTCATACGGTGCAAAGCGTTCTGCCGGACGCGCGCGGGCTCATCGTGCTGCTGCACGGCTGGGAAGGCAGCGCGCGCTCAAACTACGTGCTGAACACCGGTGCGCGTCTGCTTCGCGAAGGATTCGACGTGTTCCGCCTCAACTTTCGCGATCACGGCGAAACGCATCACCTGAATCGGGAGATCTTCCATTCGTGCCGCATCGACGAGGTCGTCAATGCGGTGCGCGACATCGCACAGCGTTTTCGTCCGCGCGCATTCGCGATCACGGGCTTCTCGCTCGGCGGAAATTTCGCGCTGCGCGTCGCTTTGCGCGCTCCTGGCGCGCGCATTCCGCTCGACTACGTGCTGGCGGTGTGTCCCGTCGTCAACCCATCGAGCGTGCTGTTCGGTCTGGAGCGGGGACCGCTCTTCTACGAACGCTATTTCCAGCGCAAGTGGACGCGCTCGCTGCGGACCAAGCAGGCGTTGTTTCCGGACGCCGAATTATTCTCGAGCGATGAGCTCAAGAGCAGCTTGCGCGACCTTACGCGTTCGCTCGTGTTGCGCCACACCGAGTTCGGCTCGCTCGAAAACTATCTCAAGGGCTATTCGATCGCCGGCGAAATCCTCGGCGCATTGCGCGTGCCGGCGACGATCCTTACGGCGGCCGACGATCCGGTGATTCCGATCCGCGATTTTCAATCGTTGAAATTGCCGCCGCAGGTCGAGCTCGATATCGCGGCGCATGGGGGGCATTGCGGGTTCATCATGGATTTTTCGTTGCGCAGTTTCACCGAGGATTACATCGCCGAAAGGATGCTCGCCCGGATCGGCTCAGCCAGCGGGCCGGGCTCCGACGGCTTTCCGCTCGCGGCCTCCGCATAGCGACGACGAGGGCACTTGGTAGCCCCGATGCGGCGGGCCGATTCGGCGCCTCGACCCGCATCGGGCATAATTCGCGCCGCCAGCAAGCTCCGGCGCAGAAAACCGCGCGCCCGCGGCGAATCTACGCGTTTTTCCGCGGACCGTTCCTCCGACGAGCACAGTCCGTATCTCGACAAACGAAGCGGCTCCGCTTCCCATTCACAGGTACACGCACCAGGCCGTCATGCTCAAAGAATCGATCGAACTCCATCGCCTGGGGCGCCTGGACGAAGCCGAACAAGGTTATCGCGAACATCTCGAGGGCGAGCCGAACGACGCCGAGGCGCTGCATCTGCTCGGCCTCCTGCGTCATCAACGCGGCGCCAAGGAAGAAGCCCAGGATCTTCTGAAGCGCGCGCACGCGCTGGCGCCGGAGAAGGCGGACATCGAGCTCACGCTCGGCACGCTGCGTTTCCAGGACGGCGATTTTGATGGTGCGCGCGCGCATTACGAAAAAGCGCTCGCGCTCGATCCGAACATCGGAACTGCACACGCGGGCCTTGGGCAAATCGCACTGCTGCGCGGCGAGCGCGAGGAGGCGGAACGCCATTTCCGGATTGCATTGCGCGCGGGCGAAGACGCGCAGTCGCTGGCCGGTCTTGGTTCGCTGCTGCTGGAACGCGGCGATCTCGAAGCTGCGCTGCGCCATCTCGGTCGCGCAGCGGATCTCGCGCCGAACGATCCGAATATCCAGTTGGCGCTCGGCCGCGCGTTCATCAAGCGAGGCACCGAAAGTTTTGCCGAGAAGGCTTTCCAGAATGCGCTGAAGGTCAAGGCCGATTTGCAGCCGGCGCTGCAGGCGCTCGGTGCGCTGACGCTGAAAGCAAAACGTCCGCGCGAAGCCGAAACGCATTTCAGCGCGTTGCTTGCGATTCCAGGTGCCGAATCCGCGGCTCATGTCGGCCTCGGCGACGTCGCACGAGCGGAAGAGCGTCATGCCGATGCGGTCGCTGCGTATCGCGCAGCACTCGCGATCGATCCCACGCAATCGGCGCCGGCTCGCGCGCTCGCGTGGTCGCTGATGCGCATGGGTCACAATGACGAAGCGATCGCGGCCTACGACGATTATCTCGCCCGCGTGCCCGGCGATCACGATGTGCTCAC
>Ga0157372_10001968_pt1 | contig 22351 bp, 17 predicted proteins | sample C55metaG_FD_115307 | JGI IMG/M metagenome (GOLD analysis project Ga0157372, IMG submission 115307) | Corn rhizosphere microbial communities from Kellogg Biological Station, Michigan, USA - C5-5 metaG | ecosystem: Host-associated > Plants > Roots > Rhizosphere > Soil | place: USA: Michigan... | reverse complement strand
CGTAGGGAGGTTTGATTGTTAAGTTGATCCCGGCTCTTAGGAAGTGGCCGGGATTTTTTTTAGCCCCAACCCAAACCCTCCCCGGAAGGGAGGGCTTAAAATTAAAAATCCCCCTTCCGGGGGAGATTTAGAGGGGGCTTATTAAAATATTACCCCTTGCATCAAACAAGCTTATGTAAACTTGGTTAAGGTTTTGTAAATTGTAACTGAACCCCTGCCGTGAAATATCTATGCTTAAAGCTGTAAAAGAACAACGTACCCTTAAAGAAAACCTGATGCTGGCCTCATCAACGGCATTTGTAGCAGGCGTTACCAATGTGGCCGGCATGCTGGCTTTTTTGGCTTTTACCTCAAATATTACCGGGCATGTGGCTAACCTTGCCAAACACATTATTGAACAAAACTACCGCCAGATGATCATCTTTTTAGTTTGGCTGCTGATGTTCTTTGCAGGGGCTTTTGTATCCAGTTTCATTGTACGCTCATTTGATGATAAAAGCAGGTGGCGGGCAAACTCCACCCCAATGGTAATTGAAGCTATGATTTTACTGGGAGTTGCCATTTACGGGCATAATTTTTACCAGGAAACACAGATGGAGCGCGAAATTGTGATCAGCGCTATTTTGTTTTCGATGGGATTGCAGAACAGCTTGGTTTCCAATATCTCGGGCGGACTGATCAAATCGAGTCATTTAACCGGTTTATTTACAGACCTGGGCAGTGAGGTGGCCGAATGGTTCCATCCGCGTACCAAAAATACGGAAGCCGCCGGTAATAAAATACTGATCAGGTTTACGGTGCTTGGCTTTTACCTGTTTGGTGCACTGGCAGGCGGATACTTTTTTAACCTGTATGAGTTTGCCATTTTTTATTTTATCCCCGTTATTTTGCTCACCATTATGTATTATGATATTTCGCCGCTTGCTTTGCATAAACTTAGCCGTATGTTTGCATCGGGCAGAAAACGTCAAACCGCATCTTAAAACATCAATTTTTTAAATATATGTGTGCTCAAATTCATGATACCAGTCATATCACCTACGAAGGCTTACTGGAAGGAAACAAAAAATTTATTGAAGGTGCTTTAGCCGAAGATCCGCAATATTTTGATAAACTGGCTAACGGGCAAAAGCCCCCTATACTTTGGATAGGCTGCGCCGACAGTCGCGTGCCTGCCAACCAGATCACCAATACCGCCCCGGGCGAGATCTTTGTGCACCGTAACATTGCCAACATGGTTATTCACTCGGACATGAACATGCTGAGCGTGCTTGACTATGCCGTGAACGTATTGAAAGTAAAACACGTAATTGTAACCGGTCACTACGGTTGTGGTGGTGTTAATGCCGCTATGAGTAACAACCAATTCGGCCTGATTGATAACTGGCTGCGCCACATTAAAGACGTTTACCGGTTACATGCCGATGAGCTTGATGCTATTACCGATGAAACTGAGCGCAGTAACCGCCTGGTTGAACTGAATGTGATAGAAAACGTGAACAACCTTTGCAAAACATCTATCGTGCAAAATGCCTGGAAAAACGGCCAGGAACTTGCGGTACACGGCTGGGTTTACAGCCTCAGCACCGGCCTTATCAACGATATGAAAGTAAGCACATCCAGCAATGAAAATATGGATGCTGTGTTTAAGTTCAAGTGAGAATAGAAGCAAGAGGTCAAGAGTCAGGAATCGAGAATATAGATTCAAGAAGTCAAGAGTCAGGAATCAAGACCGGAAGATTCAATAGCTTATAAGAAAACAAGAAAGAGTCGAAAAATCGGGTTTTAACATTTCCGATCTTCGACTCTTTTTATTTCTAAGCTATGACCTAAAGGTTCTTAAACCAGCTTCTTCTTGTCTCTTGAATCTTGGTTTCTTGACTCTCTTCTCAACTACACTTCCTTCGCCAAAAACGGGTACCTGTAATCCTTTGGCGGATCAAAGGTTTCTTTGATGGTGCGTGGCGATACCCAGCGAAGCAGGTTGATCATCGATCCGGCTTTATCGTTAGTGCCCGATCCCCTGGCGCCGCCAAATGGCTGCTGACCAACTACCGCACCTGTAGGTTTATCATTAATGTAAAAGTTACCTGCCGCGTTGCGTAAACGGGTGGTAGCTTTTTCAATAGCATACCTGTCCTGCGAGATAATCGAGCCTGTAAGCGCGTAGATGGAAGTTTTATCTACAACCTCAAGGATCTCATCAAATTTATCATCTTCGTAAACATATACGGTTAGTACCGGGCCAAAAAGCTCCTCGCACATGGTTACGTAATACGGGTCTTCAACTTTTAGCACAGTTGGCTCAATGAACCAGCCTTTGCTTTTATCGTAGTTGCCACCGGCAACAATTTCAACACCTTCGTCGGCTTTAGCAGCGTCAATGTATTTGGCCAGTTTATCAAACGATACTTCGGTGATCACGGCATTGATGAAGTTTTCAAAATCTTCTACCGGGCCAATTTTAAACGAAGTAATGTCGCGCTGCATGTTTGCTTTTACCGCAGGCCACAATGAAGCCGGGATATAAGCCCTTGAAGCAGCCGAACATTTTTGTCCCTGGTATTCAAAAGCGCCGCGAACAAGGGCAGTACTTACTACATCGGCATTGGCACTCGGGTGGGCAAGTACAAAATCTTTACCACCGGTTTCGCCTACAATGCGCGGATATGTTTTGTATTTGTGGATGTTGGTGCCAATAGTTTGCCAGATGTTCTGGAATACTTTGGTTGAACCGGTGAAGTGGATCCCTGCGAAATCAGGGTGGTTAAAGATCACTTCGCCTGCAACAGGGCCATCAACATAAATCAGGTTGATAACGCCATCAGGTACGCCGGCTTCTTTAAAAATCTTCATGATCACGTTAGCAGCGTAGATTTGCGTATAAGCAGGTTTCCAAACCACTACATTGCCCATCATGGCTGCAGATGCAGGCAGGTTACCGGCAATAGCAGTAAAGTTAAACGGTGTTAATGCAAACACGAACCCTTCTAAGGGACGTTGTTCCACACGGTTCCAAACACCTTTGCCTGATACCGGCGGCTGTTGTTTGTAAATCTCGGTCATGTACTCCACGTTGAAACGCAGGAAGTCGATCAACTCACAAGCCGAATCGATCTCGGCCTGGTAAGCGTTCTTTGACTGACCAAGCATGGTGGCTGCGTTGATTTCGGCACGGTATGGGCCGGCAATCAGTTCGGCAGCTTTCAGAAATATGGCAGCACGTTGTTCCCAGGCCAGGTTTTCCCAGTCGGCTTTAGCTGCGAGGGCAGCATCAATCGCTGCGGTAACGTGGCTTGCATCACCTTCGCTGAAGGTAGCCAGCAAATGTTTATGATCATGCGGCGGACGAATTTCCAACTTGGTGTTGGTACGTACTTCCTTGCCGCCAATGTACATAGGTATATCTAATTGTTGGGCACGACCGGCTTCTAAAGCTGCCTTAAGCGCCACACGCTCCAAACTCCGCGGACCGTAATTTAAAACGGGCTCATTTACCGGTGCCGGAACATTAAAAAATCCTTTAAGCATAGATGATAATTTATGTTGCCGCAAAGATAGGGATTTTGCAGGGGAAGGTTGGGTAGGCGAATGTCAAAATAATGGTGGAGGAAACATATTAAATGAGTGAATTGGGTGCAAAAAAGGAGTTTTATAAATTGAATATTTATTATTAATATTGACTAATAACCGATATCACAATATTAACCTAATGAACAATTATAAATACAACCCAATACAAGAGGTTGAGGATGATGGCCTAACGATACCTGAAGTTGGAGAATGGGGAAAAGAAAAATACAATCTCTTGGGATATTATGCTGAATTGTTTACAAAATCGATGCGGGATAAGTGGGGCAATCTGGTTTACATAGATCTTTTCGCTTCGAGTGGCTATTGTAAGATTAAGTCGACGGGGAAAATTATTAAATCAGGGGCATTGATAGCTTTATCTACCCCAATTCACTTTGATAAGTATATTTTTTGTGAAGAAGATAAAGATTTAATAGCATCCTTAGAGAAACGAATAGAACGAGATTTTCCGAAGGAAAGAGCTAAATCAGTATTCATACAAGGAAGTTGTAATGAGAAGATCGACGAGATAATCAAAAATATACCTCGATATTCTGTTAATAATACAGTATTAAATTTTTGTTTTATCGACCCCTTTAACCTGGGTATACATTTCAATACGGTGGCACGATTAGGAGCTTATCAATTAGACATGTTAATGTTGATAGCAACGGGAATGGCTGCGACTCGTAATGAAAAAAAATATCAAAGCCCATCTAACGATACAATTTCCTTATTTTTAAACGATTCGAGTTGGCGCAGTGACTTTTCTGGTGATGCAGATATGAAGAATCAATCTTTTACGCAATTTTTAAGTAAAAGATACAAGAGTAATATGATAAAGCTTGGTTATACTCAAGTCGCAGATTTTCACGATGTCCGATATAAACATAATAATAAAAATGTTTTATTATATCATTTGGCATTTTTCTCTAAAAATCCGTTGGGTAATAAATTTTGGAATATTATAAGAAAACAATATGCTGGGGATCAGCAGGCATTATTTTAACTAAATTTTTTAGTATTTTTGCATATGGCTGAATCAAGTATTGAATGGACAGAATTAACTTGGAATCCGGTTACTGGTTGTAAAAAGATTAGTCCCGGATGTAAATTCTGTTATGCAGAAGTGATGACCAGGCGCTTAAAAGCAATGGGGCAAGAAAAATATAAAGACGGCTTTAAAGTTATTAAAACACATCCTGAATCTTTAAATATTCCATTCACTTGGAAAAGACCCAAAGTGGTTTTTGTAAACTCTATGAGCGATTTATTTCACGATGAAATCCCATTAGATTATATTAAAGCGGTATTTTTAGTGATGAATCAGACTCCTCAACATATATATCAGGTTTTAACCAAAAGATCAGATAGATTATTGAAGGTTGCTAATCAGCTAAATTGGACGCCTAATATTTGGATGGGGGTGTCTGTTGAAAATGATAAATATCTTTACCGTGTTGACGACCTACAGAAAGTGCCAGCGAAAACAAGATTTTTGTCTATTGAACCATTACTTGGACCTGTAGCTGATTTGACCCTTGAAGGTATAAATTGGGTCATAGTCGGTGGAGAATCGGGCCATGGCGCACGGCCACTAAAGTACGAATGGATAGAATCAATTAGAGTCAATTGTGAAGGAAATTCTGTTCCTTTTTTCTTTAAACAATGGGGGAAGCCTAAATTTAATATTGACCCTAACGATCCAACCATTGATAAATTGCATCCTAAACACGCAAAAGGGGGGTGCCAACTTAACGGCAAAATCTATCGAGAATTACCGAATTGAGAGTTTATGCAGCTCTCCCAAATCGACACATTCTACTTAACCAAAGATGAACCAAATCACAGTTGTCTTCTTGCCCTGCGCGATATCATCATGGCACAGGATCCCGGTATCACTGCCGAATGGAAATATAACATGCCCTTCTTTTGTTATAAAGGGTTGTAATTAACAAAACAATGATTTGTCAGTGAGCGAGCAAGGTTGCGCGCAGGTGCGAAACAGAAATCTTGTACGCCATGCAAATCCGGTAAGCATGGTGGTTGATCATTTTCATTTAATTTAAAGAGACCGGAAACCATCCCATTCCCTTTAACCTTTTACATTTGCCCCTATGCAATCCCTACTCTACGAAGATCAAACTTTTACCAAAATAACCGCCGGTCAACTCACCGGCACCACTTACGAAAACTGCAAATTCATCAGCTGCGATTTTTCCCACGCCCGGTTTGCGGGGATCACTTTTGTTGATTGCCTGTTTGATACCTGCAACCTGCTCCTTGCCGAATTAGGCAATACCGGTTTGCAGAACATTCGTTTTAAGCACTGCAAAATAAGCGGCGTAAACTTTGGCAAGGCTAACGACTTTTTGTTCGAGGTACATTTTGAGGATTGTATTTTAGACAATGCCGTTTTTTATAAAAAGAAGAACAAGAAGGCTACCTACACCGATTGTTCCATGATGGAAACCGACTTGACCGAGGCCGACCTGAGCGATTGTAAATTCATTAACTGTAATCTTAAAAACGCCTTCTTCAGTCGTACCATCCTTAAAAACGCCGACCTGAGCACATCCTATAACTTCATCATCGATCCGGATGATAACGTCATCAAAAAAGCAAAGTTCTCGCTTCATGGTTTACCGGGATTGCTTAACAAATATGATATCCGGATAGGATAACAATATTTCACCCGCTTATTAGTTAATGTTATTGATTATAAACCTTATGCAAAAACTTGTCCTGTTTTTTTCTTTTCTGTTGATAAGCATCGGGGCTTTAGCCCAGGCCGATACTTCTGCGTTTACCAAATTCAATGATTTTAATAACCTGGTTTTAAACGGTGGTGTCAAAAAACCGGAAGCTCAAAAGCAATTTGAAACCCTGTTAAAACGAATTAACATGCTGGAAATGATCCGTGCTGAGCGGATCATTCCAAAAACGCAATGGGTATTCCCCTTAAAGGGCTATAAAAGCAGCGCCATTGGCGGTACTCATGGTAATGGTTATTTTGATAAAGGATACCGTTACCTTGACGGCAACAAGCATGGCGCCCATCCTGCACACGATATTTTCATCAACGACCGCAATCAGGATTGCATTGACGACCATACTCAAAAAGCGGTTGATGTTATTGCAGTTGATGACGGCTGGGTGATAGCCTGTACCAATCAATGGGAGCCCAACAGCAATATGCGGGGAGGCAAATTTATCTGGATCTATCATCCGGCAACTCATATTTTCACGTACTATGCGCACAATAACCAGATTTTTGTAAAACCGGGCGACTATGTTACGCAGGGACAAAAAATAGCCGAGGTAGGCCGTAGCGGCTATAACGCCTACAAAAAACGTTCGCCTACCCACCTCCATTTTTCAGCATTCAAGCTTGCGGATGGCATCCCGGTACCTTATAACCCTTATGAACAGCTAAAAAAAGCCAAAACGTTATGAAAATCCTGATCACTTGCCTGCTCTTATTTTTTAATATTAACATTGCTCCTCCGGATAACGTGATTAAAAGATTCGCGGTACCGGCAGGCTATCAGCGTATAACAGCATCGCCCGGCAGTTTCGGGGCATGGCTGCAGGCTTTACCTTTAAAGCCGGCGGGCACACCAACCAAAACTTATAAAGGCGATATTGCCCGTACCAATGTTTACACCGCTGCGGTTATTGATATGAGCGTAGGCAACCAGGACCTGCAGCAATGTGCCGATGCGGTGATGCGCCTCCGTGCCGAATACCTCTATCAGCAAAAAAAATACGACGAAATTTCTTTCAACTTTACCAGTGGTTTTAAATGCGACTATGCCCATTATGTTAAAGGCTATCGCTACAAAAACGACCATTGGGTATTGAAAGCCAAACCCGATTATTCGTACCCGGCATTTTTAAATTACATGAATTTGGTATTCGGTTATGCGGGCACTCTGTCTCTGCAAAAAGAATTAAAAACTGTAACTAACCCCAATGATGTAAAACCAGGTGATGTGTTCATCCGTGGGGGCTCGCCCGGGCATTGTTTTATTGTGCTCGATGTTGTAGAAAATGCCGCTCATCAAAAGCAATTTTTACTGGCGCAAAGTTTTATGCCGGCCCAAAATATCCAGGTATTAAAATATGATTCACCCTGGTTTGCTATGGACCAGCACAGCGGGATCATGTATGGCGAGCTGATTAGTAAAAATTATCTGAAGCGGTTTGATTAAAGTACCCTGTCCGGGATACATGTTGATGTGCCCAAAAAAGAACCGGGAGCACTTACCTATTTTTACTGCTTATCACCGGGTTCTAATATGGCCTTATCTATTACTATATTAAAATGCGGCATCATATTCCCGGCCACCGATATTGATTTTAACACCCCGCCTATCCTGAATAATTTACCATCATAACTTTTAAACTCGTCTATAGTAATGGGATGGGCGGGCACTATACTTTCAGAAGTATATAAATCTGTTCCCTTCCTGTTGGTGCAGGATGAGGCGAGTGTATCCGTTTTATTATCAGAACTTACAATGCGGTTAAGCCCATATTTCAGCGAAGTATATCGGGATGGGGAAAAAATAGTATGGCCGATATAACCCGAAACATTTTTCAATGCTTCAGTTTTGGTTAATTTATCCATGTACATTAAACCGGCCTCGGATATAATGTGCATGTACCTGATAACAGCCGGTGCATCATCGTCTTGCTTGTTTCCGGGAATTTTCTTTAAAATAGCTTCGGATAGTTTGGCGGCCTCAGGCCAGTTCTCCTCATTTAAAAAGCCGATGAGTGTTGAGAATTGAGCATCGGGAACCAACTCCTGGGCATGTGATCTTGTAAAAGCTACCGATAAGATAAATAGCAGAACGAGGAATTTTTTCATAAAGTTTAGGCGGGCTCTTTCTTATTGTTCCCGCCTAAATTTACATCAAAAAATATATAAATGAAATGAGCGCTACCTTTTTTCAACCCTGTCATAAAACCCACCGAAACTGTTCATTTTCACGGCATCCTCATTAAAAAAATCGCCGGGGAAACCTAATTCAATAGCGCTTACTTCATTCAGCTTTTTAAAATGCTCAGGGGTTAATTTGGTGTCGATGGCTTTGAGGTTATCGTTTAGCTGGTCAATTTTGGTAGCGCCCACAATGGGGATACAGCTGAAATCCCTGTCCATCATCCATTGCAGGGCAACATGACTTTCGGATACCCCTAATTCAGCGGCGATGCCAACAACCACTTCAGTAATGGTTTTAGCCCTGTCGTTACGGCGGTTACTTTCCGGTTTTACACGTCCCGGTTCGCCGCGCAGGTATTTGCCGGTTAATGCACCACCTGCCAACGGGGCCCATGGGGTAACCGTCATGCCATAATGTTTTGCCATCGGTATCAGCTCCCGCTCGGCAGTCCGGGCCAGCAGGCTGTACTCCACCTGTAAGGCAATGAACTGGCTCCAGCCCATCAACTCGGCAAGGGTATTCCCTTTTGATACTACCCACGCGGGCGTATCACTGATAGCGGCATAGGTTACTTTGCCCTGTTTTATCAGGTCGTCCAGCCCGCGCAGCACCTCATCAATAGGTGTAATATTATCCCAGATGTGCAGGTACAGCACGTCAATAAAATCAGTTTTGAGGCGTTTAAGGCTTTCTTCCACGCTCCGCATCATGTTTTTGCGGTTATTGCCCGATGCATTAGGATTGGTAGTATTATCTTTGAGCGTGTACTTGGTAGCCAGTACAAAATAATCGCGGTCATGATTGCCCAGGTATTCGCCAATAATCTTCTCGCTTGTACCCAGTTTATACACATTGGCGGTATCAATAAAATTGCCGCCAGCATTGGCAAAGGCATCCATAATGGCAAAGCTGGCATCTTTTTCGGCGCCCCAGCCACCTTCGGTACCGAAGCCCATAGTGCCCAGGCATAATTCAGAAACTTTAAGGCCCGAGCGGCCTAATAATTTGTAGTTCATATATGGTGATGTTTTGTGTAACGTTTTAAAATATGTCATTGGCGAAGCGCGGCAATCGTGTAACCTACATGTACAATTTGCAAGGTTGGCTGAGCATAGCTACGCGGTTCCCGCGCTATCGCTTATAATGACCGGATTGTAGTCATTGATATTAAGTGTGTATTTTTATTCTTTTTTTATAACATGGGCGTTGCCTGCGGCCCGGGCTTTCCGTTGCAAGTCCTCGCTTTTCCCGCCCACAATCCCTATACGCGCTGCGGGCTTTACACTGCAATCCCTAACGCGGCCCCCGCACCACCCTGTTGGCAATGACACCGTTGATTTTAAGAATTTATAAAACCATCCGGGAAAATACTTTCCAAACAATCCCTCCTTCAACTTTGTACTAATTAATACATCGCTAATATACCAAATTATGAAAATCATCACCCTCCATACCAATACCGACATCAACCAGTTATACCAGTTACTGCACGAAAAACTTAACCCGCTGTTTCATGAGCAACGAAAAAGCGAATTAAATTTCACCGTTGAGCGCAAAGGCGGGGCGGTTGAAATTTCGTTGCCTGCTGTTTATGAAGGCGCCCTGTTCAGCATCGCGATTAACGGTAACGAACTTTGGATCACCCGGAATGAACATTATGTTGATGACGTAAATTCGCTCACCGTCGAATCGATCCTGAACGATCTGTTCAGCAAAATTGCCGGTAATTTGGGAACCGATCTGGTGCAGGAAGGGTAAAAAGTTTTGATTTACCGAAGAATCATACGTTAAAAAGAGAGACGACGAAGTAATCGCTTGTTATACAATGCGCTATTCATGTGCGGTTACTTCGTTCGCAAAAAATATGGTTTCTGTTTCCTTTGTTAAGCAGGAGATAGTCCTAAGCAATACACAGCTTAAAAATGCAAAATATTCATTGCCGTTGGTTTTAACCAAACGGTAAAAAAGCTAAAAAGTCCTGGCTTTAGCCCCAGTTAGGCAAGCGGATTTAGGCTGAAGCCCTCTACCGCTACTCATTATTCCGTTGGTTAAAACCAACGGCAATGAAGTTTTATCTATCTGTAAACGATATTCACCCACTTTAAACAGCTTCTTATTTCCGCCAAATATTTTTTAGCTTTAACAGAAAAACATCCCTATGCCTAAAATTTATAGCCTGCTCATCCTTTTTCTGTTTGCTGCATTTACTACACAGGCACAAAAACTCCCTGAACAAAAAGGCGAACCGGTGATCATTAACCGGGATACCCTGTTTAAATTTTATGCCCCGCAGGGATTGTTTGATCCTAAAGAGCGCGCCGGGATTGTTACCCAACGCATTAAGGCCCTGATGAGCCGAATAGATTTTAACCCGGATTCGTTAACGCTTAAAAACGATACGTCCATATCGGTAATAACTTACAACGGCCAGATGATCATGGGGGTTAATAATACCGATGCCTCTTACTCCGAACTGAACCGACCGCAGCTGGCAGCAAGCTATCTGTCTATATTAAAAAATAAGCTCGGCAACGTTTTTGAAAGCAACAGCCCTAAACAACTAATTACAAACGTACTTGAAGCAGTCGCGGTTATTATACTGCTTATTGTGCTGATCTGGATTGTTAATAAAGGTTTTAGGTGGATAAAACTTAAAATTATACTGGGATGGGAAAACCGTGTTAAAAAGCTGGCAGAAAAAGGAGCTCCAATAGCCTATGCCTCGCGGCTACTTCCGTTTATCAGTGGACTGATAAATATTGCGCGCCTGTTCATTATCCTGTTGCTGGTTTACCTGGCCTTACCGGTATTGTTTTATATTTTCCCTTCCTCGCAGCCTATCGCCACACAGTTGATCGGCTTTGTGGTTAACCCGTTGAAAAGTATCCTGCTGGCCATTGTCCGTTTTATACCCAACCTGCTTACCATAACAGTTATTTACCTGGTTACCCGCTACATTGTAAAACTGGTAAAATTTATAGCTACCGAAATAGCAAACGGGGCCATAGCTTTAAAAGGCTTTTACCCTGAATGGGCCATCCCAACTTACAATATCATCCGGGTACTGATGTACGCGTTTATGTTTGTGGTGATATTTCCTTACTTGCCGGGATCGCAGTCTAAAGTGTTCCAGGGGGTTACCGTGTTTATAGGCGTATTGTTTTCGTTAGGTTCCTCCTCGGCTATTGCCAATATGGTATCGGGCATTGTGCTTACCTATATGCGCCCCTTTAAAATTGGCGACCGCATCAAAGTTGGCGAAATTATGGGCGATGTGATTGAGAAAAACCTGCTGGTTACCCGTGTGCGTACCATTAAAAACGAAGATGTAACCGTGCCCAACGCTACCATTTTAAGCGGTGCTACGGTTAACTATACTTCATCATCAAAAACTTTGGGTTTGATACTGAATACCAGTGTTACTATTGGTTACGATGCCCCCTGGGAAACCATTCATAACCTGCTCATCAGCGCGGCTGAAGCAACAGAAGGCATTCTTGCCAACCCAAAACCGTTTGTACTGCAAACCGCTTTGAATGATTTTAATGTAAGCTACCAGATAAACGCTTATACCGATCAGCCCGGCAAAATGGCCGTGATCTACTCAGCGCTATATCAGAATATACAGGATAAGTTTAACGAAGCCGGCATGGAGATCATGTCGCCGCATTTTACAGCTGTACGCGATGGAAGCCACATCCAGATCCCCGAAAACTACGTTGCCGATGGATATAAAAAACCGGGGTATAAGATAGAGAAAGATAGCTAAAAGCCATTAATAAGCTGAAAGCCGAAAGCTATAGGAAAGAAGCTAAAAGCAAAAAGCTTAAAGCACAAAGCTATGAAAAAGAAGCTTACCAAACCCGATTGCAAAGCAAAGCTTTAAGCCTTCGGCTTTCCGCTTTACGCTAAAATCAACCGTTAATCCAGGTAAACTTATACTCCAGCATTGGGTTTTTCATGCGCTCGGCTACACGCAGTAAGCGGGCCGGAAGGTTTACCACGTAATCGCGGGCCTTTTCGCCGGCTTCGTCCAAACCTGTGATACTTTCGATGTGCCAGTCGGTCAAAAGCTCTTTCAGGATATCCACATAGTCGATAGCGGTGTAGATCCCCAAACGCTGTGCAGCATCGGTGAAGTGACCAAAAGTTTGACCAACCTTTAAACCAACCTCGCGCAGGAAGTGGGCAGGCATTACAATCTTTTTACGCATCATATCCTCAAAAGCTACCATAGCCTCGCTTGGATCTACCTCAAATATTTTTTCGATAAAGTATTTGTAAGCTTTAGCATGGCGGGCTTCATCAGATGCGATAACACCACACATTTTTGAAAGCAGCGGATCGCCGTATTTCTTGGCCTGTGAGGCTACACGACGGTGCGATACATTGGTTGCCAGCTCCTGGAAAGAGGTATATATAAAGTTACGGTAAGGATCATGACCGGTACCGATGTCAAAACCATCGGCTATCAGGTATTGGGTGGAGATTTCCATCATGCGCATATTAACGCGGCCCGACAGGTATAGGTATTTGTTAAGCAAATCGCCGTGACGGTTTTCTTCGCCTGTCCAATGGCGTGTCCAACGCATCCAGCCTCCTTCTTCATCATCCGATACACCCTGCACCATGGTTAACCACGATTCATAAGTTGGCAAAGCCTCTTCGGTAATGGTATCGCCAATTAAAACGGCAATCAGGTCATAAGATAACCCTGCGGCACTTTCCTGTAGTTCTTTAATCTCGCTAAAAAACGACTCTCTTGAAGAATCGGGCAAAAAATCAGATGGCTGCCAGATAGTATCAATGGGCTTTAAATATTCATGTATTTTTTCTAACATGAACTTTTCAATGTGCACCATTACTTCTCTGCGCTTTTCTACAAAAAATTCCATAAAACAGGTATATTAATCAGCAAAGGTAACTAAAATTGTAACATTATGTTTTAAAATTTCACTGTACAGCGCTAATTGCGTCTTTCCTACACAAGGGTAAATTTTCCATCGCCGGCTTGCCATTAAACAGCGAAAAACTACAGTTAAAATCCCAAAGCATGCCAGTGATATCAAGCTCTTTTAAACCCTTGTGTACAGACTTGTTATAACGGCAGCGACTATCTGCATCGGCATATTTGTTTTAAACGCCTTACGCACCGCAAATGATGAGCACATCATATTTCGGGGCCCGTTTTTACAATTTGCAGTTTATCCCTTATAAATTGTTCGTTGTCATCGCGCAGCTAACTCCGGTAATTACTTTCGCCGGGGGTGTTTTTTGCTTTTGGATTAAGTGCAGGAAAATTTTCCGCATTGTATGGAAATGATACCCCGATGGCTGAAACCTGGTTGCCTACCCGGCTTGCACCCTGGCGAATAAAAAAGAAAGGCTCGTAAAAGTGAAAACGGTAAACATATTTTTATCGGCCAGCCTTACCAACCTGCTTAGCTCATAGATACTGTATAGTTTGATGCACTTACAATCAGGGTACGTTGTTTATCAATTCTACGGATAAGCGTAACAATATTATACGCGGCAACTTTCCACAGTTTGGGGTTAATATGGGGCAGCTCATTATAATTCCCAAAAAACAAGTTACTATAATCTGCGTTTTTATACCTTTTAGTTAATTTTACGCACAAATCATTTGTTGCGGTGTTTCTGTGAGATAATTATTGTCGCCTAACCTGCCATAATGATAATCTGTCACCAGCCTCAACTCAATAAATATTGCATCGCTTAGCAACTTTATTCGCATTAGGTAAATAGCCGCGCTGTTGTTTTAAGGCCAAAAGGAAGTAAAAGCCATAGGAAGCCTGATACTTTTAAAGCCCAGCTTTTTGAACAGCATAAAAACGGACTTTTTAATGGCATTTAGGCCGCTGAGCTTTCGTTCGGAATTGCTCAAGCCATAAAATATTGATACCCTTGCTTACACTTTGACCCGGTTTAAAAGCAACTTCCCGAGCTTGCCGGGGAATTGGACGGCTTTTTGCAACGGCAATTATTACTGTTGGCAACAGTAACAACAAACCTGTTTAAATTATCGTATAACGAATATTTTTGTCTATCAAATATTTAACGGAGTTAATTTAAACAGCGGCCTTAATTTTTAATTACAATTCAAGATAACAAATAATGTTTGTTCAAATTACCAACGAAGAATTAATTAAAGAGACCTCCAAAAAAGCATGGTATCAAACCAATAATATAATCTGGACAATTATATTCCTGTACCCTCTTTTTAGTATTGTTGATTTTATTTACGCTACAAACTACTGGCTGCAGTTTTTTATTATCCGCATTATCACTATCCTTATTATATACGGCCTGTTCAGTTATTTTCAGCATAAACAATTTAGTTACCGCATATTATTGCATATCAGTTTCTTTATGCTTTCGGTAACGGCAGCTATTTTATGCAACCTGGTAAACATTCAGTTCCTGACCATTTATTTTATGCTGTTTGCTACCACCCTGCTGTTTTTTAACCTGCAGGTTTTTTGGGAGCCCTTAAACTCCATCATCCAAACCTTAATGGCGCTATTGTTATTGGCCATTTTCTTTAACCTGCTAAGCGAATACAATCTCGACCTGGTTTTAAGTAACGGCGGGCAGATCTTTTTTATCATCTCGGGCATCTCCTGCTTAATACCCGGGGCACGTTACAAGGTGATCCAGCGTGAAGTACGCGCGCAGATCATGATCGAAAAATCAAACGAACAGCTTAAACAGCAAAACAAGGATATCAACGAAAAAAACAACCTCATCGATCATCAGTATGAGCAGCTCCGCAAGCTCGACAGCCAGAAGAACAGCTTTATCAATATTGCCGGACACGATCTTAAAAACCTCATCGGCTCTATTATAATGAGCAACAACATGATCAGGGAGGAGGATTTCAGGCTCAGCACCGACCAGAAAGAATTTGTGGGCTACATCGCCGAATCGGCTGATAAGATGCAGTATATGCTTAACAAGCTCATGGATGTTAAGGAGATCGAATCGCCGGATATGAAATTCAACATGGAGATCTTTGATATCAACGTTGAAGTAATGCATGTTTTTAAAGGCCTGTACGAAACTGCCCTCATGAAAAACATCCACCTGGTTGATAATATCCTGAAGCTGCCCCTCAACGTGCGGCTCGACAAAGTATTTGCCGGCCAGGTGTTTCAAAACCTGCTATCAAACGCCATCAAATTTTCGCAAACCAATAACAGCATTAAGGTAGTAACCAGCCTGCAGCGCCAGCGTTTTGTTTTCGAGATCATTGACGAAGGTATAGCCATAGGCCAGCAGGAGCTGGACATGATGTTCAACAAGCTTAAAACCCTTAACGATACGCACGGCGTTACCGAAAGCCGCCTGGGTTTGGGTTTATCCATTGCCAAACTGATGACCCAGGAAATGGGCGGCGAGCTCAGCTACCGCAGTGATGACAACGGTAATTATTTCAGAGTAGAATTTTACGTAATAAATTAACATTTATATCAATGAATAAGTTTTTTACCTTATTAGCCTTTATCCTATTATTCAACACGGCTTCGCAGGCTCAGGGCAACAGCATTGCATCCTTTAAAGCCTACGGCCATGACGATGACGTGGTATACGGCATGAGCGGCGCTATTTCATTTTACTTCAAGATCACCCCTTTGATTGAAATGAATGGCAGTAAACTGGTTTTATTTTTTGAACCGTCGCAGGCATTGATAAAATCGCATTCGTACATTAACCTGGTTATTAATAACAAACCAGCATACAGCAGCCACCTGGGCCCCGATTCTATCCAGAAGATCACCCTTAACCTGAGCCGTGCCGATCTGAGCCCCGATAAGTTCCTCAAGATCCAGATCAAAACCCTGCTCACCATCACCGATGATCAGTGTAAAGACCTCGATAACCCGGCGATGTGGTTAAGGATCAAGAACTACTCATACCTGTCGCTGGTTAAAAGCAATAAAAACTTTTTTGATAACGTAAATATCAGCAACTGCTTCGACTCCAAAAAAGCTATCGTTTACCCGTCAAACCCAAGCCTGCACGACCTTAAGGCCGTAGCCTGGGCCTATTCAAGGTTAAAAAAGACCCAAACACGTGAAATTGCCGTTTACGAAGAAAGCAAACTGCCCGACAGCGTTCGTAACTACATCAGGGTAGGCGCCATTGATAAATTACCTGCCGATGCGCGCGCATTGGTAAAAGTTACCCCGCAAAATACGCAGGGTTTATTCTACCTGCATAAATCGGTGAGCCTGCTCACTGATACCATTGTGCACATGGTTGATGTAAAAGGCCGGTTTGTGCCGGTTAAAACCGTAACGCAGGAGCAATCGCCTAAAGAGGTGCTGTTTGTTACCGGCGGCGATGATACAGGTTATGAAAAGGCCATCACCGCCCTGGGCAACATGAACATCCTGAACTCAACCTATGGCGATTACCTGCTGATCAACAAGGCCGAGAACACCTTCTTTAAAACTATCGACGAAAACCGTTCAAAGCTATCCTTAAAGCAAATTGGCGGCGTGAGCGATTTCCTGTCGGGCATTGGCTCATTAAAGAGCGCTTACAGCTTTAAAAACAGCGATTTCAGCTTCACCCCTAAAGAAGTGGAGATCCGCTTTGTTGCCAATTACAGCGGCCTTGCCCCCGGCGACCGTGGTTTCTTCAACATATACCTTAACGGTTTGCTCATTAGCAGCGAAAAGCTGGATGCATCGGGCAAGCTGAACAGCTCTATCACCATTAACCGCTATCAGCACCATAAATACAACACGCTGGAGGCCGAATTCAGGTTTTACCCTACCAACGGCAACTGCCGCAATAGCTTCACCAACTTTTTTGCCGAAGTTGATGTTGACAAATCATACCTCGAATCAAAAAACCCCTTCATCACCAGCGACCTGAGCTTTTACCAGTATCCCGAGGCTTTTAACAACGGCACAACCAAAATTGTAGTAAGCGAGGAATACGCCAAATATGCCGCCGGCGCTATGGGCGAGATCATTTATGAGCTTAACAATAACATCAACGCCAACAACTTCCCCGAGTTTGTTTACTCGAAAGATTTGAAACCAACTGACTTCAAGCAATACAATATCATAGCCCTGCTGTCAAAAGATGATAAAATACTTAAGGAGTTTCGCGATGCCCCTATCCAGTTCGACAGGAACTTCAGGCTGTACAACACCGATAATAATAAACCGGTTTACGCGCTTTCGGATACGGTATCAAACGGCCTGGCGCAAATCTTTTACGGCGTAAGCAACAATGCTACCCTGGTGCTTACCGCTACCGGCACGCATGTTTCTGAAGCTTTTTTGGCGGTATCCAAATCCATTACCGAGCAGCTTTCAACCCTGTCAAGCAATGTTTGTATCTCGGATGTTAACTCCAACAAATACCTGTTCAACATCAACAAATCCAGCGAAAACCTGGAGTACATCGATACCAAGAGCGGCCTTACCCGTTTCTGGGACAGCTATAACCTGTACATTTTGTTGGGCATCCTGATCCTGATCCTGCTTTCGTTCCTGTATGTGCGGTCAAAAGTTCAAAAATCGCAGGATCTGTTTAACGATTAATATCTCACCCTGCCCTCTCCAAAGGAGAGGGTTTTAAGAAAAATGAAGTTAAAGTCCTCTCCTTTGGAGAGGATTTAGGTGAGGCTAAGGCATCATCATAAATACAATGACAAACCGCCTGCCCTCTCCAAAGGAGAAGGCTTAAAAAAAGCTCCCTCTCCTTTGGAGAGGGCGGGGGGTGAGGTTATAAAACACCTAATATGGATACATTGAGTATTTCTGTTCCTGAAATTTTGGTTGCCCACGGATTTATTTCGCCGGCCGACCAGGAAAAGATCCATGCTTTTTCGGAAAGATCGGGTATGTCATACCTCAAAATAGCCCTTAACTTCGGCTATGTTTCCCGCAAAAACTATGAACGCGCCTTAGGCAACGCGGGCTACCACTTTGCCGAGATCCGCCAGGAAGCCTTCGACCAAAAGATCCTCGACCAGGTTGACCTTAAATTTGCCAACGACCAGCTGGGCCTCCCCCTCCGCATCGAAAACAACAAGGTGGTTACCATCATGGCCGACCCCGGCAATGAACTTTTCCTTGATTTTGTAAGGTTTACCTATGACATGGAACCCGAAATCATCGTAGCATCCGATTTGGAGATCACCTGGCTAAGCCACAAGCTTACCGGGCAAAAATATGTGAAGGCATCTGTTTTTGAGCTCCTTAAGCGCGACCCTAAAAGCTCGGCCTCAACAACGTTCACCACATCACAGCTTGTTTTCATTTTTGCCTTGTGGGGCATTACCGCCATCGGCCTGTTCCTCAACTTTAAAAACGTATCCATCTCCATTAACTTAATCATCAGCTCGTTTTTCCTCATCGCCATTATCTTCAAACTATTTTTGGCGCTGGTAGGCTCCCGGTTTGAGCTGCACCAGGCCGTCACCAAAAATGACCTGCGCACTATCGTAAACGAGGAGCTGCCTGTATACACCATCCTGCTGCCCGTTTACAAGGAAGATAAGCTGATCAAAAAACTCATCTGGAACCTGCAAAGCCTCGACTATCCGCGCCAACAGCTGGATATCAAGCTGCTTATTGAAGAAGATGATGATAAAACATTAAACGCCGTAAAAAACCTCGATTTCCCCGCTGTGTTTGAAGTTATTGTGGTGCCTTTCCACATGCCTAAAACCAAGCCCAAGGCCTGCAACTACGGACTGCATTTTTCGAGGGGCGAATACCTCACCATTTATGATGCCGAGGATATCCCCGATACCGATCAGCTTAAAAAAGTGGTGGCCCTGTTTCATAAGCTGCCCGAAAACTATATCTGCATCCAAAGCGCCTTAAACTACTTTAACCGCAACGAAAACTTCCTTACCCGGATGTTCACCCTCGAGTATTCGTACTGGTTTGATTATATGCTGCCCGGTTTGGATACGCTGGATATCCCCATCCCGCTTGGCGGCACCAGCAATCACTTTAAAATGGACGCCCTGATTGAGCTTGGCGCCTGGGACCCCTTTAACGTAACCGAAGATGCCGACCTTGGCGTACGCGCCTATGCCAAAGGCTATAAGGTGGCCATAGTAAACTCCACCACATACGAGGAAGCCAATAACAACTTCTGGAACTGGATCCGCCAGCGCTCGCGCTGGATCAAGGGCTACATGCAAACCTACCTGGTGCACATGCGCAACCCGCCGGCCCTCATTCGTAAAATAGGCTTTCGCGGTTTCCTGGGTTTTAACTTTTTCATCGGCGCCACATCAGCCACCTTTTTAATTTACCCGGTGCTGCTCATCATCTTTATCTGTTACCTCATATTTGATTTTTCAACCATCCGCAATTTGTTTCCGGACTGGGTGCTGTTCATGTCGATATTTAACCTCATGGTGGGTAATATCCTCATGATCTATATCAACATGATGGCCGTATTTAAACGCCGCTATTTCGAGCTCATTTTGTTTGCCATAGCCAACCCGGTTTACTGGCTCATGCACTCGGTTGCAGCTTATATGGGCCTGTACCAGCTCATCACCAATCCGTTTTACTGGGAAAAAACCAACCACGGTTTAAGTAAGGTTAATAACCCCACAAACGTTATTAAATGAAAATTGCCAAAAGTACATACCTGTTTATATTTACCCTGGTGCTGGCAGCCTGGTACCTGGTTATCGGCATATACCTTAACCACTTAGGCTATTATAACCAGGAAAGCCTTTTTTATATCGAAAAAACAAAGATCGTGTTTGAGGGGCTGGGCAACCGCCTCAAGGTAATGGGCTTAACCGCCCCGCTGCTGCCCTTTTACTCCTCGCTTATATTTTCGTCAATAAACAGTTACCTCGCCCCGATAATAGCATCGGCGCTGGGTACGGCAGGCTTCTTTTATCTTATTTCGCGCTCGTTTGTTATCAGGGTGAAGGACGATTTTTACCTCTTCATGGTAGCCATCCTGTTCCTGCTGCATCCCGGTATCATTTACATGGCCTGCTCGGGCAAAGCCATTTATTTGGTAGTGATCTTCGTGTACCTGTTTTTCCTTAACCTGCTTAAGTTTTACCGCTCAAACACCACGTTCCACGTATCCATAGCCAGTATGTGTTTAGTGATGCTCATTTTTTGCGATTACCGCTTCATCTGGCTTACGCTGTTCTTTATCCCGCTGGTGCTGTCCATCACGCTGGCCAGCCTAAACCTGGGCGAAAAGGAATCCATTTTCAGGCTATTCATGAGCTTTAACAGTCCGTCGTTAAGGCGTAAGCTTATTAATAAAACCTTCGCCATTTACGTGATCCTGTTTATCCTGCCCGTGGTATCCCTCGTTTGCTATAAGCTGCTTAACCAAACCCACGCCAGCGACTATAATTACTTTATGGAAAGCCCCCTGGCCACCTGGAACGTACTGGTCGACAAGCTGAATTATGACACCGCCGCCACCGCCGTAAACTACCAGCTGCCCGAACTCAGCATCCTGGTATCATTAAGGGTGATTTATTTTTGTCCGCTGATATTGTTTGGCCTGTACCTGCTGCGCGAAAGTACTTATCATGTGCTAACCGTGCTCACCCTGTTTGCCTTTGTTGAGTTTTTGCACATTAAGTACGATAAGCTTTTCCTCACCTACCAGTACTACCTTATATTTTTATTTGTGGCGCTGCTGTGTATCATATTTAAGGTGCGTACCATTAAAAATATGCTGCCCCTTAAACTGGGCCTGGCCTTTGTAATGGTACTGCAGCTGTATACCGGCTACACCTTTTTAACCAACTCGCTCATTACCGACGAGCGCCGCTTCATCACCACCCTTAGCCGGCTGGAACCTAATACCGATCAAAACGAAAGCAAAGAAATAGCAGCCTATATCAATAGCCTGCCCGATGGTACGCACATCCTCATGGACGATGCCGTATCATACCCCATTGTGGCCTTTACCAACAATATCAAAAAACTAACCCTGCCCTACCAGCTCAACTCGTTCCTGTCGGCCATTGAAACCCCTTACAAATACGACGACTATATCCTGATAGCCACCCCCAAAAACCCCTTTACCGGCTACACCCAGCTCAGCGACCGGTACATCCCCGAAATCCGCCGCCTCAACAGCGGTGTAAACTACAAACGCGCCTACGAAACCGACGGCTGGATTTTGTATAAGGTGGTGACGTTGCAATAATCAGTTGGCAGTTTTTGGTGGGCAGTTTGCAGTTAGTTTTTTTAGTGGCAGTAGCAGTTGCAGTGATAGCGGCCTGTCAGCCTGAGCCTGTCGAAGGGTCGCGCGCAGAGGCCTACCTACCCATGACATAATAAAATTAAGGTCATGCTGAGTAAATTAAATCCGGAGCGGATTCCGAAGGTGAAATGACATCTCCGCCATCCGTCATGCTGAACTTGTTTCAGCACCTCACATGCTAAGTATACTTCATGCGGCTTGTCCTGTGGGTTCCCGAAACAAGTTCGGGATGACGTCATTTTATAAACTTGTCATGGGTAACTTGTTTCAGCACCCCACTCGCTAAGCAACCATGCTAATCAAATTTGCCACTTTTCTTGTGAGGTGCCGAAACAAGTTCGGCATGACTAAGGAGAGATGTCATACTACCTTCAGAGACCGCCGGATTTAAATACTACCCATGACAAGATAAAAAATGTGGTTTTTCGCAGCAGATCAGCTTCGGGCGAAAACGAACAGAACGATGCTGGGCGATGCGGTTGCAGGGGCATAGCAAGTTTTTGCAGAAGCGGAGGCATTGCGTGCGAATCGGGGCAAAATAATTGCAGCCCGTGGTTCTGTTCGTTTTG
>Ga0157372_10001966_pt1 | contig 22353 bp, 20 predicted proteins | sample C55metaG_FD_115307 | JGI IMG/M metagenome (GOLD analysis project Ga0157372, IMG submission 115307) | Corn rhizosphere microbial communities from Kellogg Biological Station, Michigan, USA - C5-5 metaG | ecosystem: Host-associated > Plants > Roots > Rhizosphere > Soil | place: USA: Michigan... | reverse complement strand
GAAGCCTCGCTAGCTGCAAGAGCTTGGTATCGAGCGGGTCGTAGACCATATCGAATACGTACTGCGCCTTGATCTCATCGGCGTTCAGCGGGGTCTCGCGACTGTTCCCCATCCCGATGGGCGTGGCATTGATGATGACGTCGAAATCCAGCCGCTTGAGGTCGGCTCGCTTGACGGTGCGGGCTTTCGCTTGCCGGGCGAGTTTCTGAGCTGCTGGCAGGCTGCGATTCAGAATGAACACTTGCGCGCCACGCTCTCTCAGGCCGAAGACCGCCGCCCGCGCTGCCCCTCCCGCTCCGAGCACCAGAATGCGAGCATCATTGAGCGTCATGCGTTGCTCGAGCGGGCGCACCACTCCGGATGTGTCGGTGTTGAATCCGTAAAGCTTGCCATCTTGAGAGCGCACCACCGTGTTGCATGCCCCAATCTTTGCCGTAAACGGGTCCGTGTTATCCAAGAACGGAAGGATCTCTTCCTTGTAGGGCATGGTTACGGCCAGCCCATGAATCGGGATCTCGCGGACGCAGGCCATGACGTCCTTAATGGATTTCGCGTGCAGCGGAAGAAAGACACCATTCACATTCTCGCGGCGCAAGGCTGCGTTCATGATGGCGGGCGAGAGGGAGTGCGAAACCGGGTCACCTACCACGCCATAGACTTTCGTAGCCGGGTCGACCTGCTCGATGCGATAGATACTGCGAAGTTCTTTTGCAGTCACTTGGCCGGGGGCAGTTTTTTCCCCGGCGGTCACGGCCGCAAACGTGAACCTGCTGCCCGCGCGCACTCCAAGTACACGACTGATGATCCCCTGCTCACCCATGCAGAGGCCAACCAGAGCGTGGTCGTCACGATGCTTCTCGAGAAAACGCATCATGGTCACGTTGTCGTAGAGCGACCGGGCGGATCCGACTACCTTGTAAAAATCGGCAGGATAGCCGGTCATCTTCTCAAGCGTCTCCTCCAGCTTGCCGGTGGCGTGAAAGTCATGGAAGGACAAGATGATAGTGGCCTTCGATCCGAGCTTTTCCAATTGCGCCGGCTTCAGGCGAACGGCGGTCTGAAGCTCCACGTCCACCAGCTGGCACCCTGCCATCCCGGCTTTTGCCAAGATTTCCATCTGAGCTGCCATTGAGCCTTGAAATCTGCCTCCGGCGGCGGCTCGCCGGCAGGTAGCAATTACCGTGATGTGAGGATGGGTTTCGCTGAACTGGCGAACCTTCCCCAGCGCCAACGCCGGTCGCGGAATATAGTCCAACCTAAACTCTAGAAAGGAGTTATCCCGTGCCAAGTGCTCCGCTTTCTCCACCAATTCGTTGGCGTCCGAGGCAATCACGGCCACGCACACCCGCGACAACCGCAGGTGCAACAACCGCGAAGCATAGTGGTTATTTTCCGCCATTAACGGCGCGATATTACAGGGACATAGCCGCAGATGCAACTATTTCAGGGCAATAAACTTTGAATCATATTCAATATGAGACCTGCGTAACCTTGACCCCCCTTGGGGGGCTTGTTACTTTCAGGACTGGAAGTTTGTTTGTTTTTAGCAACTTAGAGATTCCGTCAGCGAAAGAGGTCCGAGGGAGGAGCCATGAAAAGAGCTGTCCTAATTGGGTTGATGATCCTGCCGCTGTGCGTATCGTCAGCGCAGCAGAGCAATGCGGGAGATCCGACTCCGTCGGGCACGATCGCAACTTCCGTTACATTTCCGTCCGAGCATGTGAAGAAGCCCACCCATGCCGATCTTTATTGTGCCGGCTTTGTGGGGAAGGAGGTTTCTCACTCCAATTTTGTTGCCGGCGGACTGGACTCACCGTTTACGACGCAGTTCGCAAGCGGGGAAGTGCTTTACCTCAAGGGAAGCGGCTACGAGCTCGGCCAGGAATTCACCATCGTACGCGAATTGACCGATCCCAACCGCTATGAGCTTTACCCCGGCCAATGGGCCGCGGTGAGAGCAGCCGGCCAGCCCTACGAGGAACTCGCCACCGTAAAGATTGTGGACACGCGTAACAAGATGGCGATCGCTCACATAGAATTCAGCTGTGACACGGTTCTGCCCGGGGACTACGCCATTCCGTTCGTTGAGAAGAGTCAGATCGATTTCCACGCGCCCATGCGTTTTGATCGCTTCGCCCCGGCAAACGGACAGGTCAGCGGCCGTATCATCCTGGCCAAGGACTTCGACTCCGAGCTTGGCACTGGCGGCAAGGTGTATTTGAACATTGGAGCAAATCAGGGACTCAAGGTGGGAGATTACGTCAAGGCGGTGCGCAGCTATAGCGCAACGGCACAGGATTCGGTTGACTCACTTTCCTTCTCCGCCCCTGCAATGGAGCCAACACAGAAGCAGCAGCCTGCCATGAACCCCAGTTTGTTTAACAAGACGACTGGCCCGCAGATTCAGATCGCCGAAATGCCGCGCCGGGCGGTAGGCGAAATTGTCATTCTTGGAACCACCCCGGGTACGGCAACCGGAATGATCGTGTACTCACTAGAGCCCGTACACCTAGGCGATAGAGTGGAGCTCGATCAGCAATAACTCAGACGAAAGCCCCTCTTGAATGGCACGGTTCTGTTCACCGTGCCATTGCATTTTACGGATCCGCGAAATCTCTTGAGACTAGCGGCGGTGAGTGTTAACATCCCGCAAATTCCGCGTGGAGGCTGCGATGGTCACAGTTCTGCGCCCGCTCTCGACGAGCGAGTTGTTGGATAGTACTTTCCATCTCTACCGTAATAATTTTTGGCTATTCGTAGGAATAACAGCCATTCCGCAGTTCTTGGTGTTGATACTCCAGCTGGGAAACGTCGCGATGTTGGCGTCGCGCTTCTTTCTTGCGGCCGGCGTGACCACTGTTTCCATTTGGCTAGCCAGTCTGATCGCGGTAGAAATATCCCACGCTGGGATCGTCGTCGCGGTCTCCGATCTTCACCTGGACCGCCTTACTAACATTAGTTCAGCTTACAAGACGGCTCGTCCTAGTTTGCTTCGTGTGATCCTTATTTCGTTCGTGGTGATCTTGCTTCCGGCTCTGATCGCATTTCTGGCGGTTGTTCTCGTGGCTGCCATCGCCATTCCGCTCACCATTGCCACCCATGCGGTGGGCGGATTGGAAAACGTCACATTCATCCGGATCGCGAGCGGAATCGCAGCTTTGGTCGCGTTTATATTGGTTCCGGTAATTGCCTTACGTTGGTGGCTGTCTTGGGCCGTAGCCATACCGGTAACCGTGGTCGAGGGTGGTGGTCTGCGCACCAGCCTTCGCAGAAGTAAGTCGCTCACCAAAGGCAGCCGCGGCAGGATCTTCCTAATTTGTTTGTTGATGATTGTGCTCACCTGGGTTGTGAGCGCGTTGATTCAGGCTCCGATCCTCATTTTCGCGGGCCTGCGCTCACTGCAGCAACCCGCAAACATTGGCCCGGTTGGTCAGGCGATTGCCTCTGCCGGAGGCTTTCTGAGCGCGAGCCTGGTTGGTCCGCTGCTCACCATTGCTCTCACTCTTATCTACTATGACCAGCGTGTGCGCAAAGAGGGCTTCGACTTGCAACTGATGATGGCCTCGCTGCAGCCGTCCTCACAAGCGCCTGCCGCTGCCGCCACGGCAACAACAACCTAGATCGACGCGGGCTGGAGGGCGGATTTTCTCGAGGTTCTCATGATCACGGGGCTGCGTCCACTTTCCACCAGTGAACTGCTGGACCGGGCGTTCCATCTTTACCGCAACCATTTCTTCACGTTCGTCGGCATTGCCGGGATCCCGCAGCTATTTATCGTTCCTTTGACGCTGGGTGGCGCTGCTCTGACCATGCGCCAGAACTACTTCTGGTCACCTCTGCTCACCATGGGGGGGTACTTCCTGTACTACGTTGTAGCCTTTCTCGGTCAAGCGCCCATCGTGATCGCGGTGTCGAACCTGCAGGCGCAGAAGCCCGTTGGAATCGTCTCCTCTTTCCTTGGTGCGGGGAAAAGCTTCCTGAGGGTATTTTGGATCGTTTTCCTACTATTCATTATCTCCGGAGCGATATTCGGCGCAGGTGGGACACTCATCACATTGATCATCGGGATGATTGCTGCCGTCTCACCTACGGCGGTTACCGTGTCGGCGGCGCTCGTCCTCACGTTGCCCGCCTTGTATCTAATGCTTCGCTGGATGCTTGCCTGGGCGTTTATCATTCCGGCAACCGTCCTTGAAGGAGGCTGGTTTCTGAGATCGATGCGACGCAGCCTCTATTTGTCAAAAGGAAGCAGATGGCGGATCTTTGTCATTTACTTTCTTATGGGTATCTTCGGATGCGGGGTGGCGCTTTTAGTCGAATTTCTGCTGATGTTCGGCGTTGCGTTTTTGCACATCCGCGATCCGCGCATGATGGCGGGAATCTTACAAGCAATATCGGCTGTGTGTGTGTTCATCAGCACCAGCCTGGTGGGAGGGTTGGCGACAATCGCGCTCAGTTTGTTGTATTACGATCAGCGGATTCGCAAAGAGGGATTTGATTTGCAGTTAATGATGGCGAGCTTGGAGACGAGAGCCGACGTCAAGGCGTGAAACCCGTTGCGGTCGTAACAGCGCCAAAATGGAGAGATGATGCTGACCATACTGCGTCCACTTTCGACAAGCGAGTTACTCGACCGGACATTCCATCTATATAAGAACGACTTCCTGATATTTTTCACAATTGTTGCCATTCCTCAGTTGGCGCTTTTGGGCGTGAAATTGCTTTATGCCGAGTCTGTACATGGAATGACCCGGGGAAGGATCGGCCTGCTCGCGATTCCCGTCTCGCTGTTGACTGTTGTTTGTCTTGGAATCTCTCAGGCGGCCACGGTTCACGCGGTGTCTAATCTTCAGTTGGGCCGTCCCGCTCGTGTTGGGGAGGCATTTGCCGCGATCAGGCCCTCCATTTTTCGATACTTATGGATTGCATTTGCCCTTACCTACATCATTGCATTCGGATTCTTGTTACTGCTCATCCCGGGCGTGTATTGGACGCTCAAGTACGCCGTCGCCATGCCTTCCGCAGTTGTAGAGGGCACGGGGTTGAGCGAGAGTATGAGCCGGAGTTCGGAGCTCACGGAGCAGGACCTCCAGCGGGTTCTTGCCCTATATGCCCTTTTCACGCTACTGACCTGGACCGTCGGCGGCCTCTTACAGTTTGGCCTAGGGCTCCGATTCCCATTCTTACGGGTGCATGGACCGGTGATCTTTCATGCGACTCGGTACGTGCTGCTTACGGTCGCAGCCTTTGTCACGCAAAGCCTGGTCGGCCCTCTGCTCACGATTGCTCTCACCCTTCTCTACTATGACGAGCGGGTGCGGAAAGAAGGATTTGACCTGCAATTGATGATGTCCAATCTCGAAGGTGCGGCGCCGGCTGCCGCCGCGGTGGCTGCTCCTTGACCAGTCCGATGCGAACCACCAGCATCCTGCCGATCGTAGTTTTCTTCTGTCTTTCCGCGCAGGCGTCAGTCTTTGGGCGAACATTTTCGCTTCCCGAATACCAGACCGAATTGGACCGTCTTTCGACCCTCGCCAATCGGGCCATCGTCGACAAAGCTGCAGCCGATACCGCTCTTAGCGAACTACGCGGCGACTGGACCGTCGCGGCAGAGGGACAATCCTTCAACATCAAAACCAGCTGGCTGACGGATCAGTTTGAAAAGCTCAAGAACAACCCCAATGGGACCGTTGACGATGAGATCCTCGAGCGCTTGCATGCCATGAAAGCGAATGCCGCCGGCTTTCAGAACGCACCTTCGGAGACGGCGACGGCTCGTCAGAAATTGACCGACATCCTTTCCCGCGGCGAATTTCACCAGGTCCACGGGGCCACCTGGTGGGATCGATTGAAGTATCGCGTGGGAATGTGGGTCTACCGGATGTTATCGAAGATGTTTGGCGCCTCTTCGGCACCAACCGTTGGCCGGGTGTTCGTTTGGATGCTTGTTGGCATCGCGGTCCTTGCGTTGACCTACGTCATCTTTCGCACCATCCGCCAGAACGCGCGCCTCGAAACCATTATGCCCGAGGTGCTACCAGTCTCAGCCAAGCAATGGCATGTTTGGCTGCACGAGGCACGCCAGGCTGCCGCCAGGGGGCAATGGCGAGATGCAGTCCATTTAGGGTATTGGGCCGGGATTTCGTTCCTTGAGGAAAGCGGCATGTGGCGGCCCGACCAAGCGCGCACTCCGCGCGAATACTTGAGACTTCTGGCTGCCGATAGCCAGCATCGCGGCACGCTTACCAGGTTAACGCGTCGCCTCGAGGTGACCTGGTATGGCCGGGAAATCGCCGGCCCCGAGACATTCGCGGAAACGGTGGCAAATCTGGAGGAACTTGGATGCCGCGATTGAGCTCCCCGGATCGCAAGATATTAGCCATCGCCGGCATAGCCTTTGTCCTTTTGGTCGGCTTGGGCATCCTGCTCGCTCCCGCGAACACAGACAGCGAATCCGCCACCACCTACTCTGCCTCGTCTCGGGGGGCCAAAGCTGCCTTTCTCCTTTTGCGCGAGCTCGGCTATCGGGTCGAGCGTTGGGAAAACCCGCACACTGCGCTCAACCCGGACGCTCACACCGTGCTGATCATCGCCGATTCATTCACGGTTCCCGACGCGCAAGAAAAGGCCGCCGTCGCGAAGTTTATTGAAGGCGGCGGAAGGGTGATTACCACTGGGATGGTTGGAGCCATGTTCCTGCCCCAGGATGACACCGAAGACAATCCCGGGCCGGATGGATTGAGCAAAGAATACCGCGCGCTCTCTCCCTCGGCGATAACGCGAGCCGCTCCAAAAATTACGCTATTCCCGTCTGCCTCATGGTCGAAGGGCAGTGCTATCGGTCTCTATGGCGATCAAGATCACACCTATGCCGCCCAGATCCCCCTCGGTCAGGGTGACGCAATCTGGCTTTCCTCCGCAACTCCGTTTACCAACGCCGGCATTCGATCCTCGGGAAACTTGGAGTTCGTGCTGGCGGCTGTCGGAGACAAGGAGCATACGCGCGTACTCTTCGACGAATATGTGCACGGATATGGCGATCACAACTCGCGGAAACAAACCAGCCATCCGCTTACCAGCGCCTTGCTGGTGCAGTCGGCCCTGCTGGCGCTCGCAGCCTTGCTCACCTTCTCGCGTCGAAGCGGTCCTTTGCGGCCGGTATCTCCGCCGTCGCGACTTGCTCCATTGGAATTCGTGGAGACTTTGGGCGGGCTTTATCAGCAGGCACACGCCTCTGCGGTTGCGGTGGATGTGTACTACCAACGGTTTCACTACTGGATCACGCGCCGCCTGGGCCTGAACAAGAGCGCCACTCCCGAAGATATCGCCCGTGCCGTAACCGATCGCTGGAACATCAATGATGGCGCCTTTCTAGGCGTACTCTTAGCCGCTGCGGCCGCCCGTTACCAACCTGATCTTCCTCATAAGCAGGCGCTCGAAATCGTGCAGAAGCTGCATAACTATGCGGTACAGTTCAAGCTGTTCCCGAAGGAGAAACTCTGAATGCAAGCCGTTCCGCAATTACTGGAACATTTACGCCAGGAATCGAGCAAAGTCATCGTCGGGCAAGAAGAGTTTCGCGACCAGTGTCTTGCCACGTTGCTGTGCCGTGGGCATGCCCTTCTCGAAGGCGTGCCCGGCGTGGCGAAGACGCTGCTGGTAAAGACCCTTTCACGAATTCTCGGCTTGGATTTTCAACGGGTGCAGTGCACCTCCGACCTGATGCCTGCCGACATCATCGGAACCAATGTTCTCAATCTGTCGACGAGCGCCTTCAACCTTCACAAGGGGCCTGTGTTCACCGATCTGCTGTTGGTGGATGAGGTCAATCGCATGCCCCCGCGCACCCAGGCGGCGCTGCTCGAGTGCATGGAGGAGTACCAAGTCACAATCGACGGTGTCCGCCATCAACTGCCGGGGTCATTCAGCGTGTTCGCCACCCAAAATCCAGTGGAGTTCGAGGGAACCTATCCCTTGCCGGAAGCACAACTGGATCGTTTTCTCCTGAAAATTCGCGTGCCCTATCCCGCCGCCAATGACGAGGTGCAAATCCTTTCGAATGTGCAGAACGGATTCGAGGCCCGCGAGATCGACAGCATGGGGTTGACGCCCTTGCCAACCGGCCTTCTTGCCCAAGCGCAGCAAGAAGTGAAGTCGGTGAAGGTCGAACCGGCGTTGTTCACATACATCGTTCAGATTGCTCGCCGTACGCGTGATTGGCCATCGCTTTCCTTGGGCGCAAGCCCACGCGCTGCCATCAGCCTGATGGTCGTTGCCCGCGCGGTGGCTGCAATCGATGCTCGCAACTACATCATTCCGGATGATGTGAAACACGCGGCACCGCCGGTGCTTCGTCATCGTGTGGTGTTGAAGCCCGAGGCAGACCTGGAGGGGCTGACGGCGGACTTGATCATTACCGACCTGCTGAAAGCGGTTGAGGTGCCCAAGTAGCTCATCCACGGCGCAAGGACCAAATTGATCGCCACGCCACAATCCGCAACTCTCATCCCGCCTCCGGGAACGGCAAGAGCGGAGCCCCGCAGAAGGCTGGCGGGCGCGTTTGGTCCAAGATTTTTTCTTCTGCTGGTTGTCGGCCTGGTGTGGCTGGGCGCAGCGTTTCACGACTCCCGTTTCTACTATGCACTCGCGGCATGGGACGGCATTGTGATAGTCGCTTGGATCCTTGATTTGGTCAGGCTTCCGAAACCGAAGCAGCTCACAATAACGCGCCGCTGGAACTCGGCTGCTGCGCTCTCGGTTCCCAACAAAATCGAATTGATTCTTGAAAATTCCAGCCGGGTTACGCTGATAGCCAGGCTAATCGACAACATTCCGCCCAATCTGCGGCAGGATGCGCCTGAGCTTTCGGTCAAATGCCGGGGCCGCGCTGAGGCAACGGCCGGCTACACCCTCACTCCCACGCGCCGGGGTGATGTGGAGCTTGGCGCGGTGTACATCCGCTACCAAACCGCACTGCGGATTGCCGAGCGCTGGGCAATTGCACATCTGGAACAGAAAATCTCGGTCTATCCGAATCTGGAGGAAGCGCGCCAGCATTCCATTTATCTCATTCGCAGCCGACAGATCGAAATGGAGAAGCGGCACGCCCGCATTCGCGGTGCCGGACGGGAATTTGAGAGTCTTCGCGAGTACCAGGAAGGCGATGAATTCCGCGACATCTGTTGGACGGCGGCTGCCCGCCGCGGCAAGCTCGTCACCCGGCGGTTTCAAATCGAGCGCAGCCAGACCATCTGGCTCGTAGTCGACGCCGGGCGACTCATGCGTGCCCGAATCGCCGGACTCACAAAACTCGATTATGCAGTCAATGCCGCCTTGAGTCTGGCTGAGGTCGCACTGGGCACGGGGGACCGCGTAGGTCTTCTCGCCTATGGACGCGGAATTCAGAAGCGCATGCTCCCTTACCGCGGCAGCGCTCATTTGCGCCAGATGATTCAACAACTCGCCCAGGTTCGCGAGGAAGGACTTGAGGGAGATCACCTGCAGGCGGTGAGTGCGCTCTTGTCTACGCAAAAGCGCCGGAGCCTGGTTGTCTGGCTAACGGACTTCCCCGAGACCGCCATGACTCCAGAAGTCATCGATGCCGCATCGGAAGCAGCGTCTCGACACCTCGTCTTGTTTGTCGTTATCGGGCAGCCTGACCTGGCGACACTGGCGGGCAGCGAGCCAGACTCCGTTACCAATATGTACAGGACGACGGCGGCACAGGAAGCCTTGCACCGCCGCGAGGTCTTGTTGGCCAAGCTCCGACAACGCGGTGCGTTGGCCGTGGAAGTAAGTTCAGCAACAGCCTCGGTGACGGCAGTCAATTCCTATCTCGATGTAAAGGCAAGGAATCTGCTTTAGACTAACCTGTCTCCGGGCGGCTACTTGCCTCTTGACGTCTCGCGAACGCCAGCATAGAGTATCCGCCTGATCGATACCGGAGGCTCTGATGCTCAGCGGATTCAAGCAATTCATTCTTCGCGGTAACGTCGTCGACATGGCGGTTGGAGTTGTTGTCGGCGCCGCTTTTGCAGGCGTGGTTGGGGCGTTCACCAAAGACCTGTTGACGCCTCTCATTGCTGCCATTGTGGGTCAGCCGGACTTCTCTTCCATCCACTTTACGGTCAACGGCAGTGTGTTCGCACTGGGAGACTTCATTAACGCGTTGATCTCGTTCCTGCTGGTCGCCGCGGCAGTTTACTTTTTTGTCGTGACTCCGGTGAATATGCTGGTCGCGCGCATGCGCAAGGCGCCTGCTCCCGCCGATCCGACAACTAAGAAATGCCCGGAGTGCCTCAGCGAGATCCCGATCGATGCCCGGCGCTGTGCCCATTGCGGGCAGCCGGTAGCGGTTGCGCATGCCGCCGCTTAACGACAATCAGCGGATATTTTTTCTCCCGCACTCGCCAGGCGGCGAACCCAGCATTTCAATTACGATGGAAGCGTGAGCCGCAGTTGCATTGCGTCGACATTCGTAAGCGTGTGCGTGCTTCTCACTGGCGCCTCTCCTCAGAAAATTCCTCCCACGTCCGCAACTTCCCTTCCGAGTTGCGGGCCACTCGTCCAATTGGTTCTCAGCTGTCCCTTGCTCGGATTCGCCTACAAGGTGCCTTTCGGCTGGGTGGATCGGACAGACGACATGAACCAGAGAATCACGCCCGACACTCCGCACGATTCCCCATCTGGCAATGCTGACGGCAGCCCACAAGCGTCGCCAACCACAACCAGCAAGACCCTGCTGGCCGTGTTCGAGCGTCCTCCGGGAACCGAGGGTGACGCCATCAATTCTGCCGTGATTATTGCCGTCGAGGAGCGCTCCTTGTATCCCCAGATCAAAACCGCTGCCGACTATTTTGGACCCCTATCCGAGATCGCCGAAGAGCACGGCCTAAAAATGGACGGCGATCCGTACTGGTTTGCTGTGGGCGGCAAGCGGGTTGCGCGCGCAGACTTCAAATCGGGCGGGGAGAAAAACTCAGCGCAACAAACCTCGCTGGTGGTTCTCGAAAAGAGTTATATTCTGTCATTCACATTCCTGGCAGGTAGCGGGGATGAGATCGACAATCTAACCGCGAATCTCACGTTTACTGCAGGTGTCAGAAAACCTAGGTCGAAATCAGGTACCCCGGACAAATCACAATGAATCAATTCCGTCGCAGAGTTCTTCTGGTCCTACTCAATATGTTCCTATCGTTCGTTCTAAGTGCCCAAGCAGCCGAGAAACAGTACATCCTCTACGTCGGAACCTACACGACCGGGGACAGCAAGGGGATCTATGCCTATCGCTACAGCGCGGGGACCGGAGAATTAGAGCCCCTCGGCCTCGCAGCTGCGACCGAGAATCCCTCCTTTCTCACCAGCGACAAAGCCAATGAGCATCTGTTCGCTGTGAACGAAACCGGTAACTATCAGGGCCAGTCAAGCGGTGGCGTGTCTGCTTTTTCCATGGATCGAAAAACCAGCAAGCTGACGCAGTTGAACCAAGTCGCCTCTCGCGGTGCCGACCCGTGCTACATTTCGTTCGACCGCAGCGGAAAGTACCTGCTGATCGCAAACTACACGGGCGGGACAGTTTCGGTTCTCCCCGTTTTGCCCAACGGGCGCCTCCAAGAGGCAGTCTCCGTCCAGAAAAACGCTGGCGCGCTCGGCCCCAACAAGGAACGACAGGATGCGCCCCACGCGCATTGGATTGAAGCTAGTGCACGCAACCAGTTTGTCTATGTCGCCGACCTTGGACTCGACGAGGTCCTCATCTACAAGTTCGATGGTCGCAAAGGCATCCTGAGCCGCGATCAGCCTGCTTCAAAAAATAAAGCGCCATCTGCCTTTTTCTCAGCAAACCTAGCAGCAGGCACTGGTCCGCGGCATGTTGCGTTCTCCTCAGACGGTAACTTCATGTACGTGCTCGGCGAAATGGACGCCACGGTGACGGTCTTCGCCAACGACAAAGAGACCTTCCGCTCGATCCAAAAGATCTCCTCTCTGCCTCCAGATTTCTCGGGCGAGAACACGGCGGCAGAAATTGCCGTCCATCCTAGCGGCAAGTTTGTGTACACATCCAATCGCGGCGCCGACAGCATCGCCGAGTTCTCGGTGGATTCAGCCAGCGGAAAGCTGACGCTGGTTGGAAATGTCCCCAGCTTTGGCAAATCACCGCGCCACTTCACCATCGACCCAACTGGCACGCGACTTTTGGTGGCCAATCAAGACACCGGCAACATCGTCGAGTATTCAATCGACAGCAGCACCGGGAAGCTAACCAGAGTAGGAAAAATGGTCAGCGTGCCGTCCCCAGTCTGCCTGATCTTCGTTCCCGCCGAGTAACCCCGGCGGGCCATCAGCGTGCTCCTCGAAAACAGCACAGCCGGCCTTGACGGCGCAACTAGAATGGTAGCGTTCCTTTAACCCGCCAGCCGTGCAAAGTTCCGAACCGAGCTTCCAGCAACTATTCGACGCTGCCCAAAGAAACGAGCCTCGAGCTACAGACAAGCTGTTTAGCGCGCTCTACTCAGAGTTACGCCGGCTCGCCAAACGTGAACTGGCGCGTCAGGGCTCCTCATTCTATCTAAGTCCGACGACAGTCTTGCATGAAGCCTACATTGAGATTGCCGATAAGGACGGCAGAAAATTTCCCGACCGGGGGCGATTCATGGCCTATGCGGCTCGCGTCATGCGCGGACTGATCATCGATCATGCTCGCAGTCGCAGCGCGCAAAAGAGGGGCGGGAAATTTGAGATTACTTCCTCCGACGGTGCGATAAGCGCTCCACCCGACCCTCAGGAACTCACGAAGATCAGCGAGGCGCTGGATGAACTGGCACAATCCGAGGCCGCGCTCGCCGAGGTCGTCGATCTAAAGTTCTTCTGTGGATTTACGTTCGGCGAGATCGCTGCAATGAAAGGCACTTCCGAGCGTACCGTGCAACGACAGTGGGAGAAAGCAAGAATCTATCTCCATCGTGCGATTTCTGCGGATTTGGAGGACTGAGCTGTGTCCGCGTTGAGTCTGACCGTTGGCGGGAGATCAGTCCGCCTGGACCACGCGCTCTCTCTTGACGAAACGGTAGTTCCTAGAGACAGCTCCCGAACCGCTAGTGAGCGAGTGTCACCGATCGGCCAGAAGCTGGGTGCCTACACGCTATCTGGGAGCAGGCGCGCAATGTTGAACTGCGCGTCTTGGGACCCGCCCACCCGGAGACTGCCCGTTCGACCTATAACCTTGCCTGTGTAGCGGCCAACGAAGGAAAGCACGAGGAGGCGTTGGCCTACCTGGAGGCTGCCATTCACCACTTATCCGCCCAGGACCCCACCCCAAGTAACCAAGGATCCTATCCTCACCGGGCTGAGCCGTGATCCCCGCTTCCGCCCTTAGTGAATCGCGCAAAACGGCACCACCCCGGGGACGCAAGGTACCCTCTGTAACCGCTGGATGGCATGGGTTAGCGGAAGATTCCGGCCGCCTTTGTGTCGTCTTTTTCGTGCCGTTTCCGATTGCTTAAGGTAGAAGCCCAGGAAACGCCTCCCCCGTGGGATTCACTATTAAGCTTCGACTCCAGGAGAGAGCTTATGCGTTCTGCTCGTTACACCACGGTCGTTCCATTCATAGCTATGTTGCTCGGGTCAGTTGCATTATTTGCAGGCAAAGGGCTTCCCAATCCCCTCCTGACACCTAGTTCCACTGGCGTACTCGCGACTTACTCCACGAATGAAGGCATTGACATCAACAACCCGTTCTTTCAAAACCTCGGTTCAAACGGCAGGACTTGCAACTCCTGCCATATCTCGACTTCGGCTTGGACGATCACGCCTGCCGATGTGCAGGCGAAGTTCAACGCGACTCAGGGTACCGATCCCATCTTCCGCACGAACGATGGCTCGAATTGTCCGAGTGCGGACGTTTCCACCGTCGCAGCACGTAAGAAAGCTTACAGCCAGCTGCTTTCGAAGGCTCTGATTCGCGTATCCGTGCCCCTCCCTGCAAATGCAGAATTTCAGATTGTCGACATACAAGACCCCTATCACTGCCCGGAAACGACCGCCACCAACCCGGCCCTGTATCGGCGGCCTCTGCCGGCAACAAACCTAAAATTCCTGAGCACCATCATGTGGGATGGAAGGGAGACGGTTTTCGGCGCGATTCCTGGCAAGTCCATCGACATGACGCAAAGCCTGTCCAATCAGGCCATCGATGCCACTACCGGACATGCTCAGGGTGCAAGACCCACGCCCCAGCAGGTTTCGGATATCGTCGCGTTTGAAACGGGACTCTATACCGCGCAAATCAGCGACCGGCACGCCGGCAGCCTGACCGCCCAGGGAGCGCGTGGAGGACCCCTCAGCCTGTCCCAGCAAAGCACGTTCATTGGGATTAACGATCCGTTCGGCGGCAATCCTACGGGTGCGGAATTCGATGCCAGTACCTTCACCCTCTACAGCAGCTGGGCCAACGTGGGCTCACCGCACCGGCAGTCGGTTGCTCGCGGAGAAGACCTGTTCAACAACCTTCCGATTTCGATTACTGGGGTAGGCGGTCTAAACGATGCCCTGAACCAGCCCGTCATTATGGGAACCTGCACCACCTGTCACGACACGCCCAATGCAGGCAATCACTCCGTGTCGGCTCCGCTCGCAATCGGCACGACTGCATTTCCCCCAATATCGGCCTTGGACACGGCCGGTTTGCCGGTCTACACGATCCGCTGCAACACGACCGGAGCGCTCGTGCAAGTGACGGACGCCGGACGCGCAATGATTTCGGGAAAATGCGCGGACATCGGAAAACTTAAAGGTCCAGTGCTTCGCGGTCTCGCTGCACGCGCACCCTATTTTCACAATGGAAGCGCAGCAACCCTCAGCGACGCAGTCGACTTCTATGATCAGCGGTTCAACTTGAATCTGACTCCGCAACAGAAAGCAGATTTGGTCGCGTTCTTGCAAACCCTGTAGCGCAGCATTTCAATCGGCATCTAGGGGAGTGGACACCCACGCTCCCCTAGCCACCGCACAATCCATGCGGGTCGGCATACGGCGGTTCAGTTCGCTTGAGCGAGGGGGAGATCCCGTAGTCGCGGGATGCCGAGGGCATCGAAGCAAGCCATGGATGGCGCGGATGGCTGCGCCGGACTGCTCGCCAGCCGCCAAGTTGCACGGATCTAGGCAAGTTTTCTTGAGTTATGAATTCCGACAAAACGGGATGCAAGCGATATCTGGCGCAGGTTCTCTTTATGCAGCCACCTCGCTCGGCTCGGTATCGGTGCGCTGACTCAGAGGTGCGATAGCACGACTCAGATTCACCGCTGAATTGACTAGCCCGATATGGGAGAATGCTTGCGGAAAGTTTCCTAACTGTCGACCTGAGATTGGATCGTATTCCTCCGCCAGCAGACCCAGATCATTGCGCACATTCAGCAGCCTATTAAAAAGATTCAGAGCGTCGTCGCGCCTACCCAACATAATCAGGCAATCCACAAGCCAGAAGCTGCACAGGAGGAAGGTCGCTTCATCGCCTGCAACGCCATCATCGGACTTTTCCAAGTCATATCGCATCACGAATCCGTCGACGACCAATTTGCGTTCGATAGCCTCGACCGTTGCAACCACACGTGGGTCCGACGCAGGCAAAAAACCGACTAGAGGGATGAGCAAGAGGCTCGCATCCAAGGCAGTTGATCCATAACTCTGAACAAACGTACCAACCCTGGGATTGAATCCGTGCTGACAGACATGTTTATGGATCTCATCGCGCAACGCTCGCCAACGAGCGAGAGGGCCAGCCAGCTTAAAATGCTCGAAATCTTTAATTGCGCGATCCACCGCCACCCAAGCCATCACTTTGGAATGAGTGAACTGCTGACGTTCGCCACGTATTTCCCAGATACCCTCATCGGGCTCCATCCAAATCTGCTCGAGATAAGATATCCAATCTCGTTCTATCGCAGCACTCTGTTCCGACACGCTCGATTGCCTCTTCCTGGCCTGATGCATGGCATCGGCGACTTCGCCATACACATCCAGTTGGAGCTGAGTAGCCGCGGCGTTGCCGACACGTACCGGCTTTGAGTTCTCGTAACCAGGCAGCCACGGCACCTCCCATTCGAACAGTCGCCGTTCGCCGGCGATGCCATACATGATTTGATCCTGCGACGCCTTTCCAGCAACGGCTCGCAGCAACCAATCACGCCACGCCTCAGCCTCACTATGAAATCCAGCGTTCATGAAGGCCAGAAGTGTAAAAGTCGCATCCCGTAACCAGCAATAACGATAATCCCAGTTCCTCTCGCCACCGATTTCCTCAGGCAGCGAGGTTGTTGGTGCAGCTACGATTCCGCCAGTCGCCGCGTAGGTGAGTGCCTTGAGAACAATCAACGAGCCCTCCACCGCATCGGCAGCTATCCCCCGATATGTACACTGGGAAACCCAATCGTGCCAAAAGCGTTCGGTTTGCGCCAGAGCGGCGCCGGAACTGATGGGCAGCGGTGCGGAATGGTGGGATGGACTGTGCATGATCACGAAGGGCACTGTTTCACCGCGATTGATCGTGAAGTCAGCAGTTACCGTGGCGTCCGAGTGATTGAGCGGGGTTTCTCCATTGATGACGATGAGATGGGGACCGACGGTCGCGTGCAAGAGGCCTTCTCCGACGGAACTGATCCAGGGGACGGAGAGCCCGTAGTCGAACCGGATCGTGAGTTCCATGGTCATGCGGACCTGTCCGGTTTCCCCACGTACGATGCGGACCAGGTCCGAGTGACCACTCCGAGGAGGCATGAAGTCAATCACGGTCACAACCCCATCGAGGGTCTCGAATCGGGTCTCGAGAATGAGCGTATGGTCCCGATACTTACGGGTTGTGCTTTTTACAGCAGAAGCGGGAGCGAGTAGCCATCTACCGTTCGCGGGTGTACCTAAGAGTGCTGCAAAACATGCGTCGGAATCGAAGCGCGGCCAACACAGCCAATCGATAGAACCGTTGCTGCCTACAAGGGCGACTGACTCGCAATCTCCTATGATCCCGTAATCCTCGATGGCAGCACTCATGAGTTCCTCCGCGAGACTACCCGGACCAGGTGTACGGTATTCCGCTCCATGCGGGGTTGGATACGAACGTCAAGCGCAACGTTATCCCGATCACCGGTTCGTGACATCTGTCACTGATAACGGCTGCGCGGACAATCATGCCGCTAGTCATGTCAGGTTAGTTTTCGGTCAGAGGTTCCAAGCTCAGTAAGTGAAGTTGATGTTCGCCCAGTTGGACAGGGGCGTCCACCACCAAGCTGTCGTAGAGGTTCGGCAGACACAAGAAAAGCGGCACGATTGTGCCGCCTCTTGCTTTCCCCGCGAGCTGCTACTGGATCAGTCCGCCGTTGTGCTCTTCCTCCGCGGGAATGACGACGGCAGCTGCCACGCGGTCGCCCGCCTCCATGTGGAGCAGGCGCACGCCTTGGGCAGAGCGGCCAGACTCGCGAATCGTGCTCGAGTCCATACGAATGATCTTGCCGTACTGGCTGATCAGCATGACCTCCGAGTCCTCGGTCACTTGAGCAATCCCAACCACTTTGCCATTCCGCTCGGTGGTTTTCACGTTGATGACGCCCGAGCCGCCCCGTCCCTGCAACCGATATTCATCGGCAGCGGTGCGTTTACCGTAGCCGTTCTCGGTCACCGACAAGATGAGTGAGCCCTTGAGCGGCAGAGTCTCGTCGGTTCCCGTCGCGCCTGCAACGCCAGCCTCATCGACCCGCTTCTTGGCCTCGGCTTCAGCTTTCTTGACGTCTTTCGGCGTCGTTGCCATACCCACGATGTAGTCCTTCTCATCGAGCCTCATCCCACGAACACCGTAAGCCGGCCGTCCCATGTCGCGGACGTCCGATTCGTCGAAGCGGATGGCCTGGCCATCGTGCGAAGCAAGGAAGATGATCTGGCTACCGTCGGTCAGGGTGGTGCCCACCAGCTCATCGCCCTTGTCAATTCCGATCGCGATGATGCCGCGCGACATTACGTTGGAAAAGTCCTTTAACGGCGTTTTCTTGACGGTCCCGTTTCGGGTCGCGAAGAAGATATACCTGCCTTCCTCCTCGAGGTTCCGCACCGCCAGCATGGTGCGCACGCTCTCACCGGGTTGCAAAGCAACCAAGTTGGTAACGTGTTTGCCTTTACCAGCCGCCCCTACATCGGGGATCTCGTACACCTTCAGCCAGTACACGCGGCCCGTGTTGGTGAAGATAAGAATGTAGGCATGAGTGGAGGCAATGAACAGATGCTCGACGAAATCCTCGTCGCGCGTCTTCATCCCGGTACGACCCTGGCCGCCGCGGCGCTGCTGGCGATAAGTAGAGATCGGCGTACGCTTCAGGTACCCACCATGACTGACGGTCACCGCCACTTGCTCGTCGGCGATCAAGTCTTCGAGTTGAATCTCTGCCGCTTCGTCTTCGATGACCGTGCGCCGCTCGTCGCCATACTGCTTTTTGACCTCTTCGAGCTCACTGACGATGACTTTTCGCAGCTTCTTTTCCGAGCCCAGGATCGACTCGTACTCGGCAATGTTCTCACGCGTGGTGTTCAACTCTTTTGTGATTTCGTCGATCGACAGGCGGGTCAAGCGATGTAATTGCAGTTCGAGAATTGCGTCCGCTTGAATTGCCGTAAACGGCTTTTCGGGATCCATCTTGGGCGCGCGGCCAGTGGTGTTGATGTCGATTTTCTTGCCGCCAAAGTACGCGACCAGGTTTTCGCGAGCATCGGCGCGATTCGCACTGCCGCGAATGATCGCGATCACGTTATCCAGATGATCGAGTGCTTTGAGATATCCCTCTAAGATATGCTCGCGATCCTTGGCCTTCTGCAACAGATAGGCGGTGCGGCGGCGCACCACATCGACTCGATGCTCAATGAAGTGCTGAATGGCCGGAATAAGGCCCATTTCCTTAGGCTGCCCATGCACCACCGCCAGCAGGATCATGCTGAAGTTCTCCTGCATCTGGGTATGTTTGAACAGCTGATTGAGGATGATCTGAGGCTCCGCTCCGCGCTTCAGCTCGATCACGATCCGCATGCCGTCGCGATCGCTCTCATCGCGAATATCGGAAATATCTTCAATCGTCTTGTTGTTGACCAACTCGGCCATGCGCTCGATCAGATAACGCTTGTTTACTTGGTAGGGAATTTCCGTGACGATGATTGCTTGGCGATCTTTGTTGATGTTCTCGATCGCAGCTTTGGCTCGCATCGTGAAGCGGCCGCGGCCAGTCTTATAGGCGTCGAGGATGCCCGCCTTACCGTGAATGATTCCGGCCGTCGGGAAATCTGGACCTTTGACGATCCTCAAAACTTCCGGCAACGGTGCTTGAGGATTGTTGACCAGCGTGATCGCAGCGTCGACGATCTCAGTCAAGTTGTGCGGCGGTATCTTGGTCGCCATGCCAACTGCGATTCCGTCCGCGCCGTTGATCAGCAAATTCGGAATGCGCGCGGGAAGGACGTCGGGCTCGGTTTCGCTTCCGTCATAGTTTTCGCGGAAATCAACCGTGTCCTTATCAAGATCTTCGAGTAACGCGGTGGCGACGCGCGAGAGACGCGCTTCCGTGTAACGGTCCGCTGCCGGCGGGTCTCCGTCGACAGAGCCAAAGTTCCCCTGTCCGTCCACCAGTGGATAGCGCATCGCAAACGGCTGTGCCATCCGTACCAGTGCGTCATACACCGCGAGATTGCCATGAGGATGATACTTACCCATGGTGTCGCCCACGATGCGAGCGCATTTGCGGGTCGCCCGGTTGGGTTGCAGCCCCATTTGCTGCATGGTGTAGAGAATGCGGCGATGCACGGGCTTGAGCCCGTCGCGAACATCCGGCAGCGCACGGCCAATAATGACCGAGAGAGAGTAGTCGAGGTACGATCGACGCATCTCCTCTTCAATGTTGACTGGTTGAATGTTCGCCGCACCCGGACCGCGGTCGCCGGGAGGAGGTGTTAGAGGGAGCTGTGGGTTCTGTTCGTCTGCCATTTTGAAAGCTCTTAGCTGTTAGCTCTTATCGCCTGGAATGGACCGCAATTCCTACCAATTTGCTCACCGATCTTTGATCAGAAACGACTGGTGGAGAGAAAACAATAAAACAAGCTAAACATTTGAAAAGTAAACAACTTAAGCAACGATCCAGCGCTCTTTGATTATACCATTTTTTGACCCGGTCCTTGGGGCTCGAGAAAGCCTCCCAGCAGTGTCGAACTGAGTTCATCCGGTTGCTCTCAATAGACCTGGGCTCTTAGAAGTGAGACCCCTGCATTGCAGTGAGGATCGGCTCCGACATTGCCGCGCGACGGACTGCTGCATGCACTTCCAACGGGGATGGGTTGAACGCCTATGGCCGCAGTACGACTTCGTTGGGCCCGGAGGGCAGATCGAATTTCAAACCACGTTCTTGGTTCTGTTTGATTGTCGCAGGGAGATCGAGATCGGCGAGCAGGACTTTGCGCGTCCATGCCCCGGTGGTCAGGTAGTCAGCCTTTGTGTACAGGGTCGTTCCAATGATGGAGTAGCTGCTCAGTTCCTCGCTGCGCCCGTCGCGGTAAATGATGATCGCGGGAGGGAGTTTTCCTGCGGCGGGGGGAACAACGGGCGGCCTTGTCGGGGTGGCGGTTGCAAACGCGGACACCTTCACCCATTGATCACCTTGCAGTTCGAGCAGAACTGCACTGGGAACAGGCTCTTGCCTGACCTCTCGAACCGCGGTTTCGGGTGGTGTCGTTGGTTGCAAGGCAGCCTCTGGTTCATAGGAACCTTCGTAGTAGTCCGACGACCAGTACGGCCATCCGCCGTAAAAAAAAGAATTGGTCCCATGCCCGCGGCGTCGCGCTGTGTCTTGGAAAGGTGTTCCGCGAAGGTCGATCAACCCACGCCTGCCGGAGGTAATGGGAAACCCTCCCCGGTGTTGCATGGAGACAGAGGGCTGTTGCATCCCAGAAATCCGCACTCCGTTCTGAGCTGACAAATGCGTGCCACCGAATGCAATCAACAACCCAATGGAGAGATGCCTAAACATTTTAGTTGGCACTGGCAGGCAATCGGAACTCTACGCCGCGCTCGTCATTTTGCTTCACGGTGGCGGCCAGGTCAAGCTCGGCGAGCGCCACTTTCTTTGTGTGGCCCGCTGAAAGGTCGAAAAGGGTCCCGCCAACGATGGCGTAGTTCTCGACGTCTACCTGTCGACCATCTTTGAAGACCAGTACCGTTTGCGGCTGGTTGAGGGTGGCTTCGACCGCTTCAGCTTTGGGTGCTGGCTGTTCTGTAACCCGAGTGGCCCGCAGTTCGTCGCGGTACTCACGTACCGTCGATTTTAAAGACTCCAGTTCACGGCGTACTTCCTCGGCTGCATCAGGTCCACCGCCCTCGGTCACGACTGGTTGCGCGTTTTCCATAGAGGTGTCGTACGCAGAGCTGTCGTATGTGGGCATCGCGTACAGCGGATAGGCATAAGGAGCGTAGTATGTGCTTCCATAAAACGGATTCACCCCGTGATTATGATGGCGCCCGCCCACAAACCCATGCGGGTGACGGAATGTCCCCGGATTCGGAACCCGGCCGAAGTTCAATGACGTCACGCTCGCAGGCACGCCGTGAAACCCAGGGCTGCCACCAAAGCCGAAGGATGTAACACTGGCTGGAACGCCGTTGATCTTGTTGCCATTCCAGGTATTTGTTTGTGCCGATGCGGTTAGGGTGAGAGTTATTCCCGCAAACACGGCAGAGATAAAGAAAACATGGCGTGAGCGCATATTCGCCCCCCCACTTATTTTAGAACGTTCTGCGGCTATATAGGTTGCGAGAAATTTGCGCTCGCCTCGATTCAGCGGCCGATCGAGAACAGGCCAGTCAGATCCCAGATTGCGTTGGCGACCAACATGCCGGCGATAACCGTCATCCCTAGCCCGCGGATGCGAGTTTCAAGTAGGTCTGCCACAATTCCGCCCACAAAAACGAACAGGAAGATGATCCCGAGCAAGGAGTAAATTGATCCCGTCGCGTGCGGGGACCCGACGCGCAAAAGCAAGAAGAATAAGGCCATAAGCAGCGGCGCAGAGTTTCCGAAATAGCGGCTGCGCCGAGCCGCCAGCCACACTCCAAGCGATATCGGTGCCATCAGCGCCAGTACCGGGCCACTACCCAAGATCTCCCGACCCACCTGCAGATAGGCGCCCGGCAGCCGCAGCGCCGCCCCGGTTCCACGGAACAAGACCGCGCTCGCCACACCGTGGGCGAACAAGCCGGGATGGAAAAAGTAACTGGCAAAGATCAGTGCCGCTCCCACTCCGATCGAGGTTCCGAGAATTGTGAGCACCGCTGCTCTCCTATGG
>Ga0157372_10001965_pt1 | contig 22355 bp, 20 predicted proteins | sample C55metaG_FD_115307 | JGI IMG/M metagenome (GOLD analysis project Ga0157372, IMG submission 115307) | Corn rhizosphere microbial communities from Kellogg Biological Station, Michigan, USA - C5-5 metaG | ecosystem: Host-associated > Plants > Roots > Rhizosphere > Soil | place: USA: Michigan... | reverse complement strand
TTTTGTCTTTACGACCCGGTGGCCGTAGTTGGCCATCAGTTTGGCCGCGTTGGGGCAATTGGTGCGGTGGATGGTCAGGCCCTTTCCGACGGATACGAATCCGAAGACGTCGTCGCCGGGGATGGGTTTACAGCAGTTGGCCAGGGTGTAGACGATGCGGTCGCTGCTTTCGCCGAAGATGATCAGCTCGGTATCCTTGCGGGGAACGGCAGGCGCCGCGGCATCGGCGGGACGGGGCTCCGGTTTGGCAGGTTTTGGCGGTTCGAGCCTGTCGCCCAATACCTGGAATTCCTTCAGCTCCTTCAGATCGATATTGCGGACCGATACCTGGTAAAAGAAGTCCAGCGAGGACGACAGCTTGTAAAATGCGGTGAGGATATCGATATTATGCTGGTTGTAGGCGGCGCCGAAATTCTCGAGCCGCCGCTGGACGATATATTTCCCTTCGTCGGCGATCTTCCGCTTCTCTTCTTTGAGGGCGTCCTTGATCTTGCTTTTTGCCTTGGCCGTAACGACGATACCCAGCCAGTCTTCGTTGGGTTTCTGCTTGCTGGAGGTGATGATCTCGACCTGGTCGCCGCTGCGCAGCTTATGGCTGATCGGCACCAGCTTGTGATTCACCTTTGCGCCGATACACTGCACCCCGATGGCGCTGTGGATCGAGAAGGCGAAGTCGAGCGCCGTCGAGCCGACGGGCAGCATCTTGACATCGCCTTTTGGCGTATAGACATAAATCTCCTCGGCGAGGAAACTGGTCTTGAAGTCCTGCAGGAAGTCGATGGAGTCGTTATCCTGGTTGTTGAGTACTTCCCGGATCTGTTGGAACCATTTGTCGAAGCGGCTTTCGTCGGCGGCGCCTTCCTTGTATTTCCAGTGGGCCGCCAACCCTTTCTCGGCAATCTCGTTCATCCGTTTGGACCGGATCTGAACCTCGACCCATTTCCCCTGGGGTCCCATCACGGTGGTATGCAGGGCTTCGTAGCCGTTGGACTTGGGATTGCTGAGCCAGTCCCGAAGCCGTTCGGGTGAGGGATTGTATTCGTCGGTGATCATGGAATACACTTTCCAGCAATCTTCCTTTTCTTTTTCCGGCGGGGAGTTGAGGATGACGCGGATCGCGAACAGATCGTACACCTCTTCGAAGGCTACGCCTTTCTTCCGCATCTTGTTCCAGATGGAGTGGATGCTTTTGGGCCGGCCATAGATATCGAAGTCGAAACCGCCGGCTTTATCCAGTTTGTCCTTTAAGGGCTTGATGAATTCGTTGATATAGCGGGAGCGTTCGCGTTTGGTTTCGGCCAGCTTACGGGCTATCTCGCGGTATTCTTCCGGCTCGAGATATTTCATCGCGAGGTCTTCCAGCTCGGTCTTTATCGTATAGAGGCCCATCCGGTGGGCCAGGGGGGCGTACACGTACACCGTTTCGGAGGCGATCTTCAGCTGTTTCTCCCGTTTCATGCTGTCCAGGGTCCGCATGTTATGCAGGCGATCGGCCAGCTTGATGAGGATGACCCGGGGATCGTCCGTCAGGGTGAGCAGGATCTTCTTGAAATTTTCGGCCTGACGGGAGGCGTTGACATCCACCACATTGGATATCTTCGTCAATCCGTCGACAATCCTCGCGATCTCGCCACTGAACTCGCGTTCGATGTCTTCCAGCGTGATATCGGTGTCTTCGACCGTATCGTGAAGCAGGGCGCAGATGGTGGACCGGACGCCGAGGCCGATCTCTTCGGAGCAGATCCTGGCTACAGCCAGCGGGTGGAGGATATAGGGTTCGCCACTTTTGCGGCGCATGGTCTTATGCGCTTCGGCGGCCATTTCGAAGGCGGTTCGTAAGAGCTCTTTGTCGCCCAGCTTGAGCTTGGGCTTCAGGGAACGAAGGAGGGCACGGTACTCACGTAGAATTAACTTTTTCTCCTGGTCTTCCGTAAGATTGTATTTCGGTATCGCTGCTACTGTATCCATTCTACTTCACAAATTACAAAAAAAAGACCTAGTTTTGCGGGCCTTCTTAAAGCGAGACAATGTGACGCGGGCGTGGCGAAATTGGCAGACGCACCAGACTTAGGATCTGGCGCCGCAAGGCATGTAGGTTCGACTCCTATCGCCCGCACTCATTAAAAATCAACGGCTTACTGCCGTGTGGACCAGTTCTCCCTTTTCATTCAGCGTTTCAATAACGGGTTCATTCTTTTTACTGACATAGATGCGCAGGCGGGGGATGCCTTTGTCATCGCGCAGGAAGAGCCCGGTGCTACCTTCCGGGGTGCGACCGAGGAAGAGTCGCTCGACGCCGAGCAGGCCTTTTTCGCGCAGGGCTTTTGCGCCGGCGTTGAGCGAAGGGGTGTCCTTTAGCCGCCGGAGGGAGTCGAAGTAGTCCCATTGTTTTTGCAGTGTAAAGGCGTCACTCCGGTCCCAGAGCTTGAAGCCATAGCTACGGGTGAGACTTTGGGCGCTGTCCTGCTGGTACTGGATCTGCATGATCTGGTCGTTTTTATACTGGTCGATAGAGTAGACCATGCTGGCCGATGCTTTTGTCCCGTCATAGACCAGTCCCCCGCATTCGTCCCCTTCGGTGTTGAAGAAGATCATGCCCGCCGGGCGGTCGCGTTTGGGAAAGTCTTTGCCGTTTATGGCGCCGGGATGCTGGCGGTCGCGATTGCTGATGACCAGGTCCAGGCGGCCGTCGGGTTCGACGATGTTGATCCGTTGGGCGGTAAACTCGGTGGCAGGGCCGGCCGGGCGGGTGAGGAGGACGAGAGCAACGATGCAGCCGATGACCAATACGGTCAGGACGGCGACGAATACGCGCAGGATGCGGATCTGGCGGATAAGCGGTTCCATTATAGCGGGATTTTATTTTCCTTTTTTACCGTATCGAGGACGATGATGCTTTGCAACCGGGCGACATTCGGCACTTCGCCGAGTTGCTGCACAAAAAACCGGCGATAGGCCGTCATATCGGGGACGATGACCTTGATCATGAAATCGTGTTCGCCGCCGATGACATGAAATTCGACTACCTGGGGGAAGGAGGTAATCTTTTTTATGAATTCCCCACCCTGGCGGGTGGAATGTTCTTTCAGCGTGATGTTGACGAAAAAGACGATAAAGGAGCCGATGCGGGCCGTATTGAGGACGGCGCCATAATGATCGATGATGCCCGTGGATTCGAGCCGCTTCAAGCGTTGATGGACGGGTGTCGCGAGAGGCTGATCTTCTTTGCCAGCTCGCGCACGGAAAGCCGGCCGTCTTCCTGCAGAAGGTTGAGAATCCGGATGTCGATATCATCCAGTTCGAGCGGGGAATCGGGTTGTTCTTTTTTCACGAGGGGAAAGCCGTTAAAAATAACATCTGTGCTTGTTAATTACCTAATTTAAGAACAATTGTAACAAATTTGAATATTCGGTAGTCGATTCTTACTATTGATTTAGTTTCCGCTTATGAAAAGTCCATTTAGCACCCGGCAGCGGATGCTGTTGTGGCTGGCCTGTTCGGCCATCTTCTTCGAGGCCTTCGACGTATCCATCGTCAATCTGTCGCTTCCGCTGATAGCATCCAGCCTGGGGCTTTCGCTCGCGGCCGCGCAGTGGGTGCAGACTCTGTACCTGCTGAGCTTTGGCGGTTTCCTGCTGCTGGGTGGCAGGCTTTGCGACTATGCCGGGAGCCGGTTGATCTTTCTGGCCGGGATGGGCTTATTCGGGGTGGCATCGGCGTTGGGATCTGCCAGTCATCATCTGTGGTCCCTGTTGCCGGCGAGGGCCGGCCAGGGGATCGGCGCGGCGCTGGCGATGCCTGCGGGGATCTCGCTGTTGTCCCGCTATTTCCCGGCGGGTGAGCAGCAGCAGACGGCTTTCGGCATCTTTGGGGCCTTTGCGGCGGTGGGTTTTGCCGGCGGGCTGGCGCTGGGTGGGATGATCGCCAGCCTTTTCGACTGGCATTGGATCTTCGGCATCAATATCCCGGTGATCGCGATCGTGCTGTGGGGCGGTGGACGGTTCATTCCCCGGGGAGGGGGTTGCGTCCGGCGGAGGGGTGGCTGCGCGATCGGGGGCTGCACCCAATGGCTGGATGGCGGCCTGGCTGACGGTTACGCTGGTGTTGTTCAGCTATGCTATCCATGAGGCGGCGGGGTTGGGTTGGCTGGTGTTGCCCGGTCTGGGGTTGGCGGTGGGTTCGGGCATCGTATTGTTACGGGTGGACCGGCGAAAGGCCCGGCCCTTTTTTGGGTCGGGGGTGTATCCGGACCGGGAGGCGTACCGGGGATTGACGGGCTTTATCCTGCTTGGAGCGGCGTTCCTGCCCTTTGTCTTCACGTGTACGTTGAGCCTTTATACGCTGCTGGGCCGAAGCATCCTGGCCATCGGTCTACTCCTTTTTCCGTACAGTATTGGATCGGCGCTGGTTTCCAAATATTTGCTGCCGGTATTGTTCCGGCGGCTTAATCCCAGGGGGGTGGGCATTCTGTCCATTGGGCTGCTGCTGGTGGGAGATGTCCTTCTGATGGCCGGCATTTCCAGCCGTTGGGAGGGATGGTGGCTGGCGGCGTTGCTGCTGGTGAACACCTTTTCCATTTCGATTGGTTACCCGGCTTTTACGGTCCTTTCCCTGACGGGGGTGCCGTCCGAGAGGCAGGGTATCGCGGCGGGTATCCAGTCCACCCTCAATACTATCGGTTCGGGGCTGGGGGTGTCGCTGATCGGGCTTTGCCTGACGAGGGGGGCTACGGAGTCTGCGCTTTTTGCCTGTTGCGGGATCGTTGGGGTCCTTTGCTTGTTAGCGCTTTTTGTGCTGGCGTGGCGCTTCGCGCCTAAAAAAGCCGTACCTTTGCCCCCCCAATTATAAATATAGTCTTATGGCAACAGTAACGAGAGAGAATATCGGACTGCTGACGGACAAAATTACCGTCAGCGTCTCAAAGGGCGATTACCTGCCTTCTTTCGAGAAATCTCTGAAACAATATGGTAAGCAGGCGAACATTCCCGGCTTTCGCAAGGGGATGGTTCCCGCCGGTCTCATCAAGAAGATGTATGGCAACTCTGTCTTCACCGACGAAGTGCTGAGGACGGTAGAAAAAGAGCTTACCACCTATATGTCGAACGAAAAGCTGGAGATCTTTGCCCAGCCGTTGCCCCTGCCGGACAATGATTCCCGGCAGATCGACATCAACAACCCCGCCGACTATTCCTTTGCGTTCGAGATCGGGCTGAAGCCGGCTTTTGCGCTGGCCGATCTGGGTTCGGCCCGGTTGACCCGGCTGAAGGTGGAGGTGACTCCTGCTATGATCGACGAAGAGGTCGAGCGCCAGCGCACCCGCAACGGCAAAATGGCCGACCAGGAGGCAGTGAACAGCGACGAGAACGTGCTCAACCTGCTTTTCACGGAGTCGGACGCCGAGGGGCAACCGATCGAAGGTGGTATCCAAAAGGACAATTCCCTGCTGGTAAAATATTTTAACGAGGCTACCCGGCCGAAGTGGATGGGGTTGAAGAAGGACGATTTCCTGGTGCTCCAGCCTTCGCAGGCTTTCGAAGCGAAGGAACGGGAGTGGGTGCTGGGCGATCTTGGCATCGACAAAAATGATGCAGCGGGCGCCGACAAATATTTCAAGGCCACCATCACGCGGGTTGGGCTGATCGAAAAGCCCGAGCTGAACGAAGAGTTCTTCAAGACCGCCTATCCTGGCAGGGAGATCGCTACGGAAGACGCGTTCCGCGATGCGGTGAAGAACGATATCCAGGCTTACTGGGACGGACAGAGCCGCAACCAGTTGCAGCATACGCTGTATCATGTGTTGCTCGACCAGACGAAGATCGATTTCCCCGAGGATTTCCTCAAGCGCTGGATGCAATCGGGTGGCGAGCAGCCCAAGAGCCAGGCCGAGGTGGAGCAGGAATTTCCTTCTTTTGTGAACCAGCTGAAATGGACGCTGATCGTGGATAAGGTGACCCGCGAGAACAATATCGAGGTAAGCGCCGACGATATCAGGGCCTTTGCGAAGCAGCAGCTGTTTGGATACATGGGAATGCCCGCCGGTGGGGAAGAACAGCCGTGGGTAGCCGATTATGTCCAGCGGATGATGCAGGACCGGAAGTTCGTGGAAGACACGATGCACCGGATCCAGACCGAGAAGGTGTTTGGCTGGGCGGAGACGCAGATCCATCCGACGGACAAGCCGGTGAGTGTGGATGAGTTCAAGCACCTGCTGGAAGAGCATGAGCACCATCATCATCACTAATAATAGATTTTAAAGCCCCGGTCTGGAGACCGGGGCTTTTTTTATGCCGGAATGTCAGTTTTTTGGCAATTTGAAAGTTTGGACGGAGATTTGAACGGGATTTTACCGATCATCATAGAAAAATACGATTATGAATCAGGCAAATGAATTTGAGAAATATGCTGTGAAGCACCGTGGTATTTCCAGCAACACGTTAAACGACTACAATAAGTACATTGTCACGAATCTTACTCCTAACATTATTGAAGAGCGGCCGATGAATGTGGCCGTCATGGATGTTTACAGCCGGCTGATGATGGACCGGATCATCTTCCTCGGTTATCCGATCAATGAGGAAGTGGCGAATATCGTCACGGCGCAGCTGCTTTTCCTGGATAGTACGGACAGGCACCGGGATATCCAGATGTACATCAACTGTCCCGGCGGCAGCGTCTACTCCGGATTGGGTGTCTATGATACGATGCAGTATGTGACTCCCGATGTGGCTACGATTTGTATCGGGATGGCCGCTTCCATGGGTCAGGTGCTGATGTGCGCCGGCACGAAGGGCAAGCGCACCGCACTCAAGCACGCCCGGGTCATGATGCATCAGCCCAGCGGAGCCATCGGCGGGCAGACCAGCGACATCGAGATCACGGTCAATGAGATCAAGAAGCTGCGTAAGGAGCTGTACGAGATCACGGCGTTTCACACCGGTAAGACGGCAAAACAGGTAGAGAAGGATAGCGACCGCGACTACTGGCTGACGGCGCAGGAGGCGAAGGAATACGGGCTGGTGGATGAAGTATTGTTGCTCAACCCCAGAAAGGAGAATAGAGAATAGGCTTTAAAACAAAAGAAAAATTTCAATTACAAAAAACATGACTATGAATTATTCAAAATATTTGTTGAACCCTACCCGGCTGGAGGATGAACCCGATGAAAAGGAGAAGCCCGATGAGAAAGGACCGGAGCAGGGTATCCTGGCGAAGAAGTTGGAGAAGTACTTTTTCGAGAGCCGGAGTGTAGAGCTTTGGGGACCCGTCGACGACAAATCGGCAAAAGAGGTGGTTACCAAATTGAAGCTTCTGGATGCAGACAAGCCCGGCGAGGAGATCAAGTTCTTTATCAACAGCCCCGGCGGCGTGGTGACCTCCGGATTTATCATCTATGATACGATGAAGATGCTGAAAAGCCCGGTCAGTACGATCTGTATGGGTCTGGCGGCATCCATGGGGTCTATTCTGCTTAGCGGTGGGGAAAAAGGTCGCCGATATGTGTACCCGTTGTCGGAGATCATGATCCACCAGCCCAGCCTTGGCGGGTATATGCAGGGGGTTAGCGTCGACCTGGAGATCACGGCAAAACAGACCCGGCGGGTGAAAGATATCAGCGCGCGGATCCTGGCTGAAAATTGCGGCAAGAAGTTTGAGCAGGTGATGAAGGACTTCGACCGGGATTACTGGATGGATGCCAAAGAAGCGATCGAATATGGGATCGTTGATGCCATATTTGACAAATTATAACACAACTCTTTGATTTGCAACGGGGTCTCGGCGACGCCGGGACCCCGTTTCTTTTTTCCACGCTACTGGGAGAATCCAATAAGTTGGGTAACTTTGTAGTTCAAACCTGGATAAATAGCTATAATGGCAAAAAATACTCTCCATTGCTCTTTTTGCGGACGGAATAGAGACGAGGTAAAGATCCTGATCGCAGGTCAGGAAGGGCATATTTGTGAAAATTGTGTGGAACATGCTCAGGAGATCATCCAGCAGGAGTTGATGATCCGTGAGGATTCGACGGGCAGCAGCTCGTTCAAGCTGACGGTCAAGAAGCCCATCGAGATCAAGCGGATCCTGGACGAGTATGTGATCGGGCAGGAAGATGCGAAGAAAGTGCTCTCCGTTGCTGTTTACAATCACTACAAGCGGCTGCAGCAAAAAGTGGTGGAGAATGAGGTAGAGATCGAGAAGAGCAATATCATCATGGTCGGTGAGACGGGTACGGGAAAGACGTTGCTGGCCAAGACCATCGCCCGTCTGCTGAATGTTCCCTTCGCGATCGTGGATGCGACGGTGTTTACGGAGGCCGGTTATGTCGGCGAAGACGTCGAAAGCATTCTTACCCGGCTTTTACAGGTATGTAACTACGACGTTACCGCTGCGGAGCGGGGCATCGTTTATATCGACGAGATCGACAAGATCGCCCGGAAGGGAGACAATCCCTCCATTACCCGCGACGTCAGCGGGGAAGGCGTTCAGCAGGGTTTGCTGAAACTGCTGGAGGGTACCGATGTGCTGGTTCCTCCGCAAGGCGGGAGGAAGCATCCGGAGCAGAAGCTGATCAAGATCAACACTCAGAATATCCTCTTCGTTTGCGGCGGAGCGTTTGACGGCGTGGACAAGATCATTGCCCGGCGGATCAATACGAATGCCATCGGCTTCAATGTCAACAAGGAGCAGCAGGAAGCCGCGAAGAAGAACCTGTTGCAATATGTCCATGCGCCCGACCTGAAGTCCTTTGGGCTCATCCCCGAGCTGCTGGGCCGGTTGCCGGTCGTCACGCATCTCGATCCGCTGGACAAGACGACCCTCCGGTCGATCCTTACGGAGCCGAAGAACTCGCTGATCCGCCAGTACAAGAAATTGTTCGAGCTGGAGGGTATCCAGCTGAGCTTTGACACGGAGGTGCTTGATTTCATGGTGGACAAAGCCGTCGAATACAAGCTGGGCGCCCGCGGGCTTCGCAGCATCTGCGAGAGTATCCTTACCGACGCGATGTTCGAGCTGCCTTCTGCGAAGGAGGACAAGTTCCATCTCGACCTCGAGTATGCGCAGAAGAAATTCGACAAGAGCAAGATGAATCTCCTGAAAGTAGCTTAATACTATGGATGAATTAATCCGGCGTTTGATGGCGGAGGGGCTTACCGAAGAGCAGGCTTATAAAGCTATTGACGTTATCAAAAATTTTACGAAAGAGAAGTTCCCCATCTTTGGCGGTGCGATCGACAAGCTGTTCGATAAGTATGGGCCGAAGGAAGAAGAGGATTTCATGCATTAGTCCTTCAATACCTCGCGGGCGATGACGATCTTCTGGATCTCGCTTGTGCCTTCCCCGATGGTGCAGAGCTTACTGTCCCGGTAGAATTTTTCGACGGGGAAATCCTTTGTATATCCATAGCCGCCGAATATCTGGACGGCTTCGGTAGCGGCGCGTACCGCGACTTCGCTGGCGTAATATTTGGCCATGGCGGATTCGCGGGTGACGGGCAGGTGTTTGTTCTTCCGGTCGGCGGCCTGGAAGGTAAGCAGCTCGGCGGCGGCGATCTCGGTGGCCATATCGGCCAGTTTGAAGGAAATACCCTGGAAATTGGCGATGGGCTGGTCGAATTGATGACGTTCCTTACTGTATTTTAAGGCGGCTTCGTAGGCGCCTTTGGCGATGCCGAGGGAAAGTGCGGCGATGGAGATGCGCCCGCCATCGAGAACGGCGAGGGCCTGTCGAAAGCCATCCCCTACCTCCCCGAGGCGGTTGGCATCGGGGACGCGGCAATTGTCGAAGATCATCTCCGCCGTTTCGCTCGCGCGCATCCCTAATTTATTTTCCTTTTTCCCGCCGGTGAAGCCGGGGGCGCCTCTTTCGACGATAAAGGCGGTGGCGTTGTTGCGGGAACGGGGTTCGCCCGTGCGGGTCACGACGACGGCTATATCGCCGCTGATGCCGTGGGTGATCCAGTTCTTGGTACCGTTGATGATCCATTCCCTGCCGTCTTTAATGGCGGTACAGCGCATGTTCCCCGCATCGCTGCCGGTATTGGCTTCGGTGAGTCCCCAGGCGCCCAGGGCCTGGCCGGAGGCCAGCAGGGGCAGGTATTTCTTTTTCTGGGTTTCGTTGCCAAAGGCGAGGATATGCCCCGTGCAGAGGGAGTTATGGGCTGCGAGGCTAAGCCCGACGGCGCCGCATACCGCGGCGATCTCCCGGATGATGGTTACGTACTCGAGGTAGGACAGGCCGGAACCGCCATATTCTTCGGGAACGACGACTCCCATCATTCCGAGGCGGCCCAATTCCTTGAATACCTCGTGTGGGAAGGTCTGTTTTTCGTCCCAATCCATTACATAGGGTCTGATATACTGTTCTGCAAAATCCCGGGCCGTGTGGCCCACTTGCTGGGTGAGTTCATCTGTTGCAAATTCCATCTGGCGTCGTTTACGTTTGCAGTACTTGCGGCCGGCCGGCCTTTTAAAAGAACCCGGCAACAACTTGTGGTTATTGCCGGGCAGCACTGGCAAACAATCATTATTGGGCAAGGCCCATTCGGTAAGCGTCAAAAGACTTAATGTGAAGATAAAACGAATTTTCCAGAAAAACTAACATTTGTTAGTTTTTCTAGTAATAATAGCGGTACCGGGGTCGTGGTCGCCGGCCATAGGGACGATAGGTTTCTTTGGGAAGCACCCGGCCCAGGCCGATGATCAGCCCGCCGCCGAGGGTGAACTGATAGATCGATGAATACGTATCGATGCCGGCTCCGCTGCCGTAATTGCTCAGGAAAATGCTGCCGCCCGCGCCATCCACCGGTGAAAGGACCTGTGCCTTCAGCTGGATGCCCACCCGGGGATTTATGTAGATGTTGGTCCCCAGCTGGAAGCCTACGGCAAATTTGGTATCGCTGTTATAGCCGGAGTTGGCGTCCGGTGTCAGGACGGCTGCGCCGAGCATGGCGCCGATAAAGGGATGAACGGTGGAATTGGGGATTGAAAAGGATTCGACGGGACCGGCCATGATATAGTCGAGCTGGAGGTTGCTAAGCCCGTAAATGGGGCTTTGATCGGTGCCGTAATAATAGAGTCCCGTAGTCGTATTCATGTGACTATAAAGGACTTCGACGCCAAAGCTGCGGGTGACGTTGAATTTTATCGATCCGCCGTAGCTGACGCCGTCGGCGATGCGGCCATAGGTGTTGTAAAAGTCGTTATGGCTGGCGAAAGTGTATCCTACGCTGGGTAGCAGCTCCACGGAGGATTGGGCAAAGGCGCCGGCCGATAGGAGCAGGATCGCGGGCAGGACCAGGAATATCTTTCTCATACATCTGCGAGTTTATGCTGGCTATAGACGTTAAACCTTGGGCAAGGTTTAACGAACCGGGTGCGCGCATTGTAAAGGCCTCGTTAATGAGTATCGATGGTCAGGCCGTCGTAGGCGAGCGCCATGCCAGGCGGGAGGGTCGGGGCGATATCGGCATGCTTTCCCAGCTGGTGGCTTACGTGTGTGAACCAGGCCTTGGGAACGCCGAGCTGGCGGACCTCGTCGATGGCTTCGGCAAGCGTAAAGTGGGAGACGTGCTTTTCATGGCGGAGGGCATTGAGGACGATCTGTTCGCTGCCCCTGATCTTCCCGCGTTCGATCTCGTCGATCCGGTTGGCGTCGGTGATATAGGTGAAATTGCCGAAGCGAAAGGCCAGCACGGGCATTTTGAGATGCCAGACCTGGATGGGAGTGACGGTGATATCGCCGATGGTAAAGGGATCTTTGTCGATGCTTACGAGGCGGAGATCGGGGATGCCCGGATATTTCATGTCGGCAAAAGCATAGGGGAATTCCCGTACGATGGATTCCTGGGTCATCTCATTTGCATAGAGAGGCATCGCTTTTCCCTGGAAGAAGTTATAGGCGCGGACGTCGTCCAGTCCTGCGAGATGATCCTTGTGCGGATGAGTGAAGATGACGGCGTCGAGGCGGCGGACCTTTTCGCGCAGCATCTGGTAGCGAAAATCGGGGGTCGTGTCAACGACGATGGTCGTTGTGGAGGACTGAACAAGAATGCTTGAGCGAAGGCGTTTGTCTTTGGGATCGGTGGAGGCGCATACTTCACAGGGGCAGGCTACCATGGGCACGCCCGTACTTGTGCCCGTACCCAGGAATGTGATTTTTAATGAGGGGATGCTCACGCGGCAAAATTACGGAATTCTATCCTTCGTTAACCGCATGGGCGGCGGCGACCACTTCCTCATAGATGCGGCGTACCTCGGGACTGAGGGCTTCCGGCATGATCCTAAGTTGGGGGACAATATCGATCAGCGTGCTGATGCGGCCTTCCAGCTGAAGGAATTTGTTCAGCACCACTACCTTCTTCTGTTCGAGGATACAATAGCCGCTTTGGAAGTTGCCTCTCTCATAGCGTACGATGTATTCCGCCTCGTCCAGGATTCGCTCGATCTTGTCGAGTGTCGTTTGTGTATACTTCATACTGTACTTAGTGTAAAGTTACAATATAACGGCGGGCATAGGGAATGGCTTGTCTCTATTTTATCCACGGATGTGGATAGAATATTACACTTTTGTGGTCATCCGGATCACCGGGATGATCATTTCTTCCAGGCTGACGCCACCGTGCTGGAAGGTATTGCGGTAATAGTTCACATAATAGTTGTAGTTGTTGGGGTAGCAGAGGAATCCGTCGCCGCGGGCGAAGATGAAAGAGGAATTCACGGTCGGCACCGGCAGTCCGGCTTCTTTTGGATCGCGGAATGCAAGGACTTCCTTGGCCTCATAATTCAGGTTGCGTCCGTGCTTATACCGAAGGTTGGTGGTCGTCTGCTTGTCGCCAATGACCTTATAGGGGGTTTTTACCCGGACGCTGCCATGATCGGTGGCCAGGATGAGATTGATCTTTTTGTCGGCGATCTTTTTCAATGCGGCGTGCAGGGGTGAATGTTCGAACCAGGAGGTCGTAATGCTGCGATAGCTGATCTCGTCGCTGGCCAGCTCTTTCAGCACTTCCATTTCGGTCCGGGCATGGCTGAGCATATCCACGAAATTGTATACGATGACATTGAGATCGTTGTTCAGCAGGTTGTGGATGTTGGCAACGAGATCCTGCCCGGCCTGGTAATTGAGCACTTTTGTATAGGAGACCTTCAGGTTGTCCTTTTTCAACCGTTTGAGCTGGGCCCGGAAGAACTCTTCCTCGTGCAGGTTCTTGCCGCCTTCTTCGTCATCGTTCTTCCATTGGGAGGGGAACTGCTTTTCGATATCGAGGGGCATCAGGCCCGCGAAGATCGCGTTGCGGCTGTACTGGGTAGCCGTGGGCAGAATGCTGTAAAAGCTGTCCTCTTCCAAAATGCGAAAGCTCTCGGCGAAGATGGGCTGGATGGCTTTCCATTGATCGATGCGCAGGTTGTCCAGCAGGATGAAGAAGGTGGGTGTGCCTTTTTCAACGTGGGGCAGAACCTTGAACTGAAGAAGGCTGTGCGACATGATGGGGCCTTCGGGTGATTTCGGGTGGACCCATTGAGCGTAGTTCTTCGAAACGAATTTGAAGAATTCGGTGTTGGCCTCCTGTTTCTGAGTCTGTAGCACTTCCCGCATTTCCGGGCTGTCCGATTTCTCCATTTCGAGCTCCCAGTAAACCAGTTTTTTATAGATGTCCATCCATTCGTTGTAGTCCGGGTTGCTGTTCAGCGCCATGAAGAGGTTACGGAATTGCTGCTGATAGGCGGTGGTGGTCTTTTCCGCAACGAGCCGTTTATTGTCGATGATCTTTTTGAGGCTGAGCAGCACCTGGTTTGGATTGACGGGTTTTATCAGGTAATCCGTTATCTGGCTGCCGATGGCGTCGTCCATCAGGTTTTCCGTCTCGTTCTTGGTGATGAGCACGACGGGGGTCTGCTGGTTGGCCTCTTTTATTTTGGCGAGGGTTTCGAGACCGGTGATGCCGGGCATGGTCTCGTCGAGCAGGACGACGTCGATAGGGTTTTCCTTTACGAAATCAATGGCGTCGAGACCGTTGGTCAGGGCTTTTACCTCGTATCCCTTGTTTTCAAGGAAGAGGATCTGGGAATGAAGGCTTTCAATTTCATCGTCGACCCAGAGTATTTTGGCTAGTGGCATATTCCTCCAAACTACAATTTCCCGGCCAATTTTAATTACATTTGACAATTGTTTCCTCCCGTTTTAACAAAACCATAAGCCGCAGGAGGCGCAAAAAACTCTAGGAATGGCCCAATCTTCGCGTAAGATCATCAACGACCCGGTGTATGGCTTTATTACGTTGGATCATCCGGTATTGCTGAACATCGTCGCTCATCCCTGGTACCAGCGGCTGCGGCGGATCAATCAAATGGCTTTTGCACACCTGGTCTATCCGGGCGCTGTCCATACGCGGCTGCATCATTCGCTGGGTGCGTATCACCTGATGTGCTCTGCCGTGAGCGAGCTGCAGAGAAAGGGATTTCCCATCAGTGAAGAAGAAGCGCTGGGCGTGAAGATCGCCATCCTTCTCCATGATGCCGGTCACGGGCCTTTTTCGCATGCGTTGGAGAATGTGCTGATCCGTGGCGTCCATCATGAGACCTTATCGCTGGAGATCATGAAGGTGCTGAACGAGGACCTGGAAGGACAGCTGGGGTTGGCGATCGAGATCTTTACCGGCGCCTATCCCAAGCGGTTCCTGCATCAGCTGGTGTCGGGACAGCTGGATATGGACCGGATGGACTATCTCACGCGGGACAGCTTTTTTACCGGCGTATCGGAAGGCGTTATCGGTTATGACCGCATCCTGAAGATGCTGATGGTGAAGGATGGGGAGCTGATGGTGGAAGAGAAGGCGATCTATTCGATCGAGAAGTTCCTCGTCGCGCGGCGGCTGATGTACTGGCAGGTCTACCTGCACAAAACGGTGGTCAGCGCCGAGAAGATGCTTGTCCGCATCCTGGAGAGGGCGAGGCAACTGGTGATGCTTGGGGCCGATGTGCCTGCCTGTTCGCCGGTGCTCGATTTCTTTCTGCAGTATCGGGATCCGGTTTTGAACGTCGAGGCGAACCTGGATAAGTTCTGCCTGCTGGACGACTATGATGTGATGGGGACGATCAAGACCTGGATGTTCCATTCCGATACGGTGCTGTCGTTGCTTTCACGGAGTCTGATCGACCGGCGCCTGTTAAAAGTCAGGTTCCAGGCAACACCCCTTGACGAACAATACGTAAAGGCGGAGCAGGAGCGGGTGGCGGAAAAGCTGGACATCCCTGTCGAAGACGCCCGTTATTTCGTATTTACGGGTGAGGCGGTGAACACCACCTATAACCCGATGGACGAGAGGATCAATATCCTTTTCCGCGACGGATCGGTAAGGGATATTTCCGAGGTCGACAACGCGCTTATCCGGCAAACGCTGGCAAGCACGGTGAAAAAATTTTATATTTGCTATTTGAATACATAAGATTATGCAATTCTCCGCTGCGCAAATAGCCCTGCTGATAAACGGTAAGACTGAGGGGGACGCCAATGTCACCGTGGGTTCTTTTGGCAAGATCGAAGAGGCCGGCGCAGGGCAGCTGGCCTTTCTGGCCAATCCCAAATACGAGGAATATCTGTATACGACAGGTGCGTCGATCATCATCGTGAATGAGTCGCTGGAATTGAAGCAGCCGGTAGCTGCCACGGTGATCCGGGTGGCGGATGCCTATACGGCTTTTGCCAGCCTGCTGACGAAATACCAGGAGATCGAGGCGCAACAGCTGTCGGGTATCCAGGAGCCGGCCTATATCGCATCTACGGCGAAGGTCGGCGAGAAGGTGTTCATAGGTGCTTTTGCTTATCTCGCCGAAGGGGTTATCCTTGGCAACAATGTCAAGATCCATCCGCAGGTCTATCTCGGCAAGAATGTGCGTATCGGGGACAATTCCGTTTTGCATCCGGGTGTCAAGATCTATCACGACTGTGTGATCGGCAAGAATGTGACCATTCATGCCGGCACCGTCATTGGCGGGGATGGATTTGGATTTGCGCCGCAGGCCGATGGGACGTTCAAGAAGGTGCCGCAGATCGGGAATGTGGAGATCGAGGACTTTGTGGAGATCGGGTCCAATGCTACCATCGACCGGGCTACCATGGGCTCTACGATCATCCGCAGGGGCGCCAAGCTGGACAACCTGATCCAGATCGCGCATAATGTGGAAGTGGGTCACCATACGGTTATTGCCGCGCAGGCCGGCATCAGCGGCAGCACGAAGATAGGCAGTGGGGTGATGATCGGTGGGCAGGCGGGTCTTGTAGGGCATCTGCAGATAGCGGATGGCGCCCGGATCAATGCCCAGAGCGGGGTTACGAAGAGTATCAAATCCGCGGGCGGCGCCGTTACCGGCACCCCTGCCTACGATTATACGAGTGCATTGCGCAGCCAGGCGATAGCCCGGAGCCTGCCGGAAATGGAAAGGCGGCTGAAGGAGCTGGAGGAGCAGATCCGGCAATTACTGGCAGAAAAAGTCTGATCATCCCGGTCTTCTTGGGCGCGGACCGGGGGGTAGGGAGGATGGACGCGAGGGGCCGGCAGATGGTGCAGACTCCGAGCGACGCCGGAGGCAGTTGTCGCAGATGCCACAATCCTGGGTCTCTTTATCCCCGAAATAATTGGTGATGTACCGGCTGCGACATTCCTCGGCAAGCCCGATATACCGCAACATGGCCCGGATACGGGTCGCATATTGATCCTTTCTTTGTCTGTAGCTTACCGGGTTGATGTATAGCTCTTCGGCGGCGGGGCGGTCGCGGAGAAAATAGATCTGCGGAGATTCTTTGGCCGGCGTATAGTCGATGATCCCAAAGGCCTGCAGCTTCGCCAGGTCTGCCGTTACCTGTGCGGCGTCCTTGTGGATGTTCCAGGCGAGCTGCCGTTCGCGTATGGAAGCGGGGGTGTCAAAGATGCCTTCATATCCGCGCAGCAGCGCGTGGATGAGCGGTACCAGTTCGGGCTGCTGGTCCTCAAAATCATAGAGACTTTCTTTTCCCGTTACGAACTGGACTCTTGCCGCCAGGAAGATCTGCTGGTGAAAGCTGAGCAGGTCTTCCTGTTCCAGCACTTTAAGGACGTTGACGACGGTGGGCGTCGGCAGCTCGAATCGCGTGGTGAAGGTGGTGAGATCGAAATCAAAGTACTGTCCTTCACCGGCGCCGACCGGCAGCTGGAGGAAGTTCATGATATGCTGGTAAACGGGACGAATCTGGTCGATCGATGGGAACCGGATGTCGGGTTGTTTTTCGAGGCGGGCGGCCTCTCCGTCGTCCGCGAGCAGGATAGCGTAGGCTTTCTCCCCGTCGCGGCCCGCGCGGCCGGCTTCCTGGTAGTAGCTCTCCACGGATTCAGGAACGTCGGCATGGATGACCGTGCGTACTGCGGCCTTGTCGATGCCCATCCCGAAGGCATTGGTGCTGACGATGACGCGGACCTTGTCTTTGAGCCAGTCTTCCTGGCGCTGTGTCCGTTCGTCCTGTGTGAGGCCGGCATGATAAGCGGCGGCGGAGATGCCCTGGCGGGTCAGCCAGTCGCTGATCTCGCGCGTCGACTGGCGGGTCCGGCAATAGACGATACTGCTTCCGGCGACCCGGTTCAGGATCTCCGTGATCTTGCTGACCTTGTTCCCGACCTTGAAAAAGCTATAGGACAGGTTGGGCCTTGTGAAGGGTTGGCGGAAGATGGCAGGATCCTTTAGCTGCAGTTTGTCGATGACATCCTCCAGCACTTCGGCAGTAGCCGATGCTGTAAGGGTGATGATCGGAATGGCCGGCAGATGACCGCGGAGCGCAGAGATGCGCAGGTAAGGAGGCCGGAAGTCATGGCCCCATTGGGAGACGCAGTGGGCTTCGTCGACGGCGATCATGCTTATGTTCAATGCAGGAAGCCATTCGATGAGAAGGTGGCTCTCCAGCCGTTCAGGCGAGACGTAGAGCAGCTTGCAGTTGCTGCCTGCGGCGAGCTTCAGGGTGGCGACGACGTCCTTACGGTTGAGGCCCGCATGGAGGGCAAAGGCCGTGATCCCCCGCCGGCGAAGGCTGTCCGTCTGGTCCTTCATAAGGGCGACGAGTGGGCTTACCACCAGGCAGAGGCCGGGCTTTACCAGGGCCGGCAGCTGGTAGCAGAGGGATTTGCCGCCACCCGTAGGCAGGAGGGCGATGGTGTCCCTGCCGTCGAGGATGGAACGGATGATCTCTTCCTGCTGAGGCCGGAAGGTTTTATGGGGCCAGTACTGGCGAAGAAGGGCGAGCAGATGGGCGGCGGCGGGTTGATTGTGGGTATCCATTAGCGTTAATTCAGCTTTTTTGTATACAACCGCAGCGAGTTGGCGGCCAGGACGACGTCGCTGAACCCCATGGCCAGCGCCGCAACGGCAGGTGTCAGTCCGCCGAGGGCGGCCACGGGTATGGCGATGATGTTATAGGCAAAGGCCCAGAAGAGGTTGCCTTTTATGGTTGCGTACGTTTTGCGGCCCAGCGTCAGTGCGGCGGGAAGCTGTTTCAGCCCGTGGCTCATGAGCACTACGTCGGCCGTTTGTATCGCCAGCTGTGACGCGTCGCCGATCGAAATCCCGACGGTGGCGCGGGCGAGGGCCGGGGCATCGTTGATGCCGTCCCCTACCATGGCGACGGGCATTTCGGCATTGAGCCGGGTCACCTGTTGCAACTTTTGTTCGGGTGATTGTTCGGCCAGCACGGTTGCTATGCCAAGGTCATTGGCGAGGCGATTGCAGGCGGCCAACCGGTCGCCGCTGAGCAGGACGGTGTCGATGCCCTGTTCCCGCAGCTGCTTGACGACAGCGGCGGCTTCGGGGCGGATGGCATCTGCGACGTCGATGGCGCCGAGCAGGCGGTCGCCGCCTACGATATATACATTGTGACTGTCGTCACTGGTCAGGTGTGCGGCTATTTTGTAGCTGCCGGCCCAATAGGTCTCCCCTTCCTTCGTCTCACCGCGCATCCCGCGGCCTTTTACCTCTTCCACTTTTGTCCAGCGAAGGGTTTGGGGTGTCCTCCACTCTTTTGTGATCGCCTTTGCGATGGGATGATTGGAGTATTTCTCCAGCGAGAAGGCAATTTCTTTCAGCGTTTCGGGCGGGGTGTCTTTTGCTGCCTGCCAGTTAGTGATCGTGAACTCGCCGGTGGTCAGGGTGCCCGTCTTGTCGAATACGACCCGCCGGATAGTCCGGAAGGCTTCGAGATGTTTTGCGTTGCGGACGAGGATGCCTTTGCGGGCGCCGCGGCCCAGTCCCACGGCGATGGCGGCCGGAGTCGCGAGACCCATGGCGCAGGGGCAGGCGATGACCAGGACGGCGATGCTGCGCATCAGTGCGGGGGCGGCCTCGTGGAAGAATACATAATTGCCGATGAAGGTGAGCAGCGCCAGTCCGACGACGACGGGGACGAAGACCGCGCTGATACGATCTGCCAGCTGCTGTACCGGCGACTTTTCGCCTTGCGCCTGTTTGACCAGCCGGACGATGCCGGCCAGGACGGATGCGTCTCCGGCCGCGGTTACCTGCGCCTTTACGGTGCCGGAGACCAACAGGCTGCCGCCGATGAGTTTGTCTTTGGTCCCTTTTTCGATGGGCAGGCTTTCGCCGGTGAGAATGGATTCGTCTACGCCCGCTTCGCCCCAGAGGATCTTGCAGTCGGCGGGTACCTGTTCACCGGTGCGGACCAGGATCAGATCGCCGCTGCGAAGCTGGTCGCCGTCTACCGGGAACAGGATCTCCTGGTGCTGGTCGTCGAAGGCGATCATATTGGCCATGGTCTTCTGCGTTGAGGCCAGGTTGTTCAGACTTTGCTGCGTGGCCCTGACGGAAGCATCTTCGAGGTAGTAGCCGAAAAAGACGATGGTGATGATAGAGGCTGCGGTCTCATAGAAGAGATAGTCCGGGCCCAGCCCAAGCACCGTGCCGGCGAGGCTGTAGACGAATGCGGCCGTAGCGCCCAGCGCGATGAGGACGTTCATGTTGGGCAGTCCGTTGAGCAAGCTTTTGACGGCGCTGCGGCCGAAGAACCGCATACCGGCGATGAATACCGGGAGGCAGAGTCCCAGCTGTATCCAGGGGTTCATCAGCCAATGTGGGGCGTTGTGACCGAGCATATGCCCGAGGAGCACGACGGTGAAGGGCAGGCAGAACGCGAAATACCGCAGATGTTTGTTCGGCGGGGTCTTTTTGGCGGCGGCATTATCGGCGGCCTGTGGGTGGATGACGGTGTAGCCGAGATCGTGAATGCCTTTTTCGAGCTGGGTGGGATCGATATTGGCGTCGGCATTGAAGCTGACGTCGCCACTTGCCAGACTAACCTTTATATTTTGGAGGCCTTTTTTCTCCAGGTATTTGTTGATGGTGAGGGCGCAGGTGGAACAAGTCATCCCTTCGACCTTCCAGTTAATGGTTTCCATGTGCTTATACCAGCAAAGTTACTGTATCTTTGCCGTCCTACTATGGAGCTGGTTTTTCAATTGCCCGATATCGAAAAGGCTGCCGACACTTTCTGGCATGCTTTTCCCCTGCAACGCATCTTTGCCTTTCACGGGAGTATGGGGGCCGGCAAAACGACCTTTATCCACGCCCTGTGTGCGATCCGGGGGGTTACCGACACAGTGGGCAGTCCCACCTTTTCCATCATTAACGAATATCGCTATCCCGGGGGAAAGATCTATCACCTCGATCTGTACCGGTTGAAGGATGAGGAAGAGGCGCTTCGCGCCGGTGTGGAGGATGTCCTGTACAGTGGGGAATTCTGCCTGGTGGAGTGGCCGGACCGGGCGCCGGGTCTGTTTCCGGAAGACACGGTCCATTGCTGGCTGGAGATGGTGGACCCGGAGACCCGTAAAATTACGAGCGGGCAGGATTTCCGATGATCAAAATCAATTTTAAATTGTAATTTAACCGGACATACATTATCGAAATTTTCCCAGGCATCTATGTCTCAGCAGCAAAAACCCGTCATCGCCACCTCCTTCAGCTATGAAACCCTGGAAGAAACCCTGGATATCAAGCCCAAGGGCGTTCCCCTCCATATCGGCATACCCCGAGAGACGGCGTTCCAGGAGAACCGCATCGCGCTGACGCCGGACGCGGTAGGGGTATTGGTCAGCAATGGGCATGAGGTGGTGATGGAGCACAATGCCGGGGAGGCTTCGCATTACCGGGATAAGGACTATAGCGAGGCAGGGGCGAGGATCATCCATGACAAGGCGGAGGTGCTGAAGGCGCCCATCCTTGTAAAAAGCGCCCCTGTCATCGAGGAAGACCTGCCGATGCTGCAGATGAACCAGATCATCATCTCGCCCATCCATCTTTCGGCGATGAAGGCCGAGCTGCTGCAGAAGATGATGGACAAGCGGATCACGGGCATTTCTTTTGAGAACCTGAAGGACGACAGCGGGACCTACCCGATCGTGCGCAGCATGAGTGAGATTGCCGGCAGCGCCGTCATGCTGATCGCGGGGCAGTACCTGAGCAGCGCCAACCGCGGCAAGGGGGTTCTGCTGGGAGGCATCTCGGGTATCCCGCCGACCAAGGTCATCATCCTGGGGGCGGGCATCGTTGGCGAGTTTGCGGCCCGCGCGGCCCTGGCGCTTGGGGCTTCCGTAAAAGTATTCGACAACAGCGTTTACCGGTTGAAGCGTCTGCAGAACAATATCGGCCAGCGCATGTGGACATCCGTAATGGAGCCCCGCATCCTCGCCAAACAGCTCAAGACCTGCGAGATCGCCGTCGGCGCCCTATCCTCGCAGACCGGCAGGACGCCCGTGGTGGTCACCGATGAGATGGTCAGCAATATGCGGCCTGGCTCTGTGATCATCGACGTCAGTATCGACCGGGGCGGCTGCTTCGAGACTTCGAGGATCACCACCCACGAGCTTCCCGTCTTTACCAAATATGGCGTCATCCACTATTGCGTTCCGAATATTCCTTCCGGCTTTGCCCGTACGGCTTCGCATGCCATCAGCAACGTGCTGATGCCGCTGCTGCTGGAGGCGGGGGAAGAAGGCGGGTTCGAGAACCTCGTCTGGCACAAGATCCATTTGCGCAGCGGGATCTATCTTTTCAAGGGGGCGCTGACGAATTTCCATCTCAGCCAGCGGTTCGACCTGAAGTATACGGATTTGAACCTGTTAATTGCCAGCCAACGATAGAACGTGCTGCGCGGATCCTTCGCCTCTGAGAAAGCTGACAAAAGCCAGCAGAAGCTTGCCGGGCAGTGAGTGAGAGTAGCCGTCCGAATACGTGTAAAATTCCTGTATCTGGCCTGTCGTCAACAGGTCTCTTTTCTCGTCTTTGCCGTACTGATCGAGATAATCGCGGATAAAAGCCCTGAGGGC
>Ga0157372_10001957_pt1 | contig 22381 bp, 16 predicted proteins | sample C55metaG_FD_115307 | JGI IMG/M metagenome (GOLD analysis project Ga0157372, IMG submission 115307) | Corn rhizosphere microbial communities from Kellogg Biological Station, Michigan, USA - C5-5 metaG | ecosystem: Host-associated > Plants > Roots > Rhizosphere > Soil | place: USA: Michigan... | reverse complement strand
CGCCCATCAGCGCTATAAAACCGGCATACATGGCTAATATGGGTATGGTAACAGTTGTAGCCAACACCCGGGTAGTAACCAGGTATTTAAAAGGTTTGGTGCCCGACACTTCCATGGCGTCGATCTGCTCGGTAACACGCATCGAACCTAATTCGGCGCCAATACTCGAACCTACTTTACCCGCTGCGATAATAGCGGTAATTAACGGTGCCAGCGCACGCATAATAGCTATCGAGATCAGCGACGGCAACCAAGATGTAGCGCCAAATTCGGACAGTGAAGGCCGGGATTGCTTGGTAAATATCAGTCCAACTATAAACCCCGTTACCGAAATGATGGTAAGTGAGCGAACTCCCACTTCAAAACATTGGCGTACAACTTCCTTAAATTCGTAGGGTGGAAAAAATACTTCCTTAAAAAAACGGCCGATGAACTTAAAAACTTTATAAAAATCGATAAAAACGCTGGTCAACCATCGTGTTAAAGCAAAGCCTTTTTTACGAGGTAGTTTTAACTGTGTAGAGTTTTTATCGGCCATTTAAATTTGTTTTGAACAGCATGCTATCAGTACAAAAAAACAAGCATGTTGTTTTTATTATGTCATCAGCGATGATTAAATATATTTTTCCATTACCAACAGTTGTAAAGGCTGTTTTTGTATGCCAAATTTAGTATCTGCAGGGAAAGGTTTTACCTCGCCCGTTTTAACAAAACCATGTCGCTCGTACCAGGCGATCAGTTCATCGCGAATGGAGATCACCGTCATATGTATACGATTGCAATTTTGTTCGCGTGCAAACCATTCAACATGCTTTAACAGCAATTTACCTGTGCCTGTATTTTGTTTATCCGGGTCGACGGTAAGCATACCGAAATACAGATCGTTACCCTTTTTATTTAAATACACACTACCTTGCAATACGCCCTTATTGGTACATTTTAAAATTACGGTATCCTTATCTTCAATATACCCGGTAAGGGTATCCTCGTCTATACGTATCCCATCCAGCAGGTGCGATTCGGTTGTCCAGCCTTTTTTGGCTGTCTCGCCTCTGTATGATCTGTTGATCAAGCCGGTAAGCGCGGGCACATCGGCAACCGTCGCTCTTTGTATCCTTATCATCTTAAAACTAAAAACGCAGCAAAGTTAATCAAATGATTAACCTTTTTATACCCCAACAATAAATGCTGATTGTTTATCACAATAAATTACTTTCAAATAACATGACAGCTATCAAAATTGTGTACAGAAAAGCGGTAATGTGCATAAAAATGTTGTTTACATTGTATACTATGCTGCCGGTTTTTTTCGTAATTTGATGCTAAATACCGGTCGAAATTTTAATATAATGTTACCGGGATAATATTAATAATGCATATTGCACTATGCCTGCAGCCAAACTACCATTTAGTAAACAACTTGCCTATGCTGCCGGTATGATGGGTTGGGCCACCATGTGGAACATTGTTTTTGTGATGGTGCCCTATTTTTATCTGCCGACCTCAAAATCGGGCCTGGTGCCGCTGGTACCACAGCTGATGATTTTCGGCCTGGTTAATATCATGTCGGTAGTACTTGCCTCGGGTAGGGTGTTTGATATCATTACAGATCCTCTTATTGCACTGATGAGCGATAAGAGCGACAACCCGAAGGGACGTCGCCTGCCTTTTATGAAGTGGGCGGCATTGCCTACAGTTATATTTTGCTGCCTCATTTTTTGCCCGCTCAAACTTGCAGAAACGGTAAATAACGCCTATCTGTTAACATTTACCCTGATAGGTTATTATGTAATGGCCACGGCTTATGTAATACCTTACTATGCGCTGTTGGCCGAGCTGACCGAGACCGGCGAAGAAAAGGTTAAACTCTCCTCCTATCAACAGGTTGGCTATGTGCTGGGGATGATATTTTCGGCAATGGTGAACAATTTTGCCAATATAATACAGGATGTGTTTCATATCACCAGCCGTAATCATGCTTTGCAATATACCATTTGGGGCCTGTGTGTTTTTAGCGGTTTGGTGATGTTGATACCTGTACTGGCCATCAACGAAAAGAAATACTCGGGCAGCAAACCTTCACATTTGCCATTGGTAGAGGCACTTACCAAAACCTTTAAGAACCGTAATTTTAAATATTACCTTATATCTGATTTTTCTTTCTACATGGCATTGAGCATCATTACCAGTGGTCTGCTTTATTTTGTAACCGTACTGCTGCAACTGGATGAATCAGAGGGTGGCCCTATGGTTGGCTTGATGGTGGTTGTATCAGTAATGTTTTATCCGCTGGTTAATATCATCACGGCCAGGTTCGGTAAAAAACCGCTGGTTATTATTTCATTTGGTATACTGTCGCTTATTTTCATAACCATCTATTTTTTAGGCAAGCTGCCTTTTTCGCCACAAACGCAAATCTACGCTATGGTTATCGGCGCGGCGTTTCCGTTAGCCGCGTTGGGCATTTTACCCAACGCTATTTTAGCCGAAATTGCCGAACAGGATGCCCAAAAAACCGGTGAAAACCGTGAAGGCATGTTCTTCGCTGTCAAGTATCTTTTTGTCAAGCTCGGGCAAACCATTGGCAGCGCCCTGTTTTTATACCTTACCATATATGGCATTAACGTAGGCCACGACAAGGGCCTGCGCCTAAACGGTATCTGTGGCTTTGTTTTATGCATATTGGCTATGTTATTCTTCAGCCGTTTCCGCGAGGCAAAGCCTAAAAAGGCACAAAGGTTGTTAAAGCAGAGTAAATAAATATTGTGTAAATTTGAAATAGTTGATCAGGTAAATGGCATGAAAAAAACTGAACAGGCATTAGATCCTGCAGAAATAGCACTGTTGAAAGAGGCCTTAAAGCGTACTTACAAAGAGCGTTTTGAAATGGCGACCCGATTATATAAGATTCAACAAACCATGAACAAAGCAACAATTACCCACAAACCATTTATTAGTAAATAACCTGTGGATATTTTCGATCAGGAAATACTCAACTTCTGGAAAGCGCTTTATAACAGCGGAGTAGAATATATTTTGATTGGCGGATATGCAATCAACTTACATGGTTATCAACGATTTACAGGTGACCTTGACATCTGGATAAAAGATACTATAAAGAATAGGCAAGCTTTACGAAAAGCTTTTGTGGCTTGTGAAATGGGAGACTATCCAATGATTGAAAGGATGCAATTTGTACCGGGTTGGACGGAATTTCGATTAAACAACAGCCTTGTACTGGATGTACTAACAGAGATGAAAGGCCTCGAAAAATATTCCTTTGAGGAATGCCTGCAAATGGCCTCAATGGCCGATATTGATGGTATATCTATCCCATTCCTACACATAAACCAACTGATTGCCAATAAAAAAGCTGTGGATCGCCCAAAAGATCAGATAGACGTAATGGCTTTAGAACAGATCAAGAGGCTGCGCGAAGAATCTTAAGTATCCTTACCACTCCAAATTATTTGGCCGGGTATACACCAGATGCATTACATTAATATTGCGCATAGCAAAGGCGGCTTCGCAATAACACAGATAATAGTTCCACTTGCGGACGAAGATATCGTTAAATCCCAATTTTTTAGCTTTAGCCAGATTAGCATTGAACTGATCGAACCATATTTTAAGCGTAGTGGCATAATGCAGGCCAAGATCTTTCAGATCAACCAGAGTCAGATCGCTGGTGCGGTTAATCGCATTATTAATAGCGGCTACTGAAGGCAAAAGAGAACCCGGGAAGATATGTTTCTGTATCCAATCCACACTATTCTTCAGACTTTCATAACGCGAATCCGGACTGGTGATGACCTGGATAGCTACAATACCCTCCTTTTTGAGCAGGTTATTCACCTGCCTGAAATAAGTATCCAAAAACTTGTCTCCTACAGCCTCCAACATCTCAACAGATACAATCTTATCGTAACTACCTTCCAGTTCGCGGTAATCTTTTAACAATATCTCTACCCTGCCCTCTAACCCGGCTTCTGCTACGCGTTTACTGGCCAGTTTCCATTGCTCTTCGGATATGGTTATCGAAGTAACCTTACAACCATAGTTCCTGGCCATATAAATGGCGTTACTTCCCCAACCGCTGCCTATCTCCAACACGTGGTCGGTAGCTTTAAGGCGTAGTTGCCGGCATAACCTTTCATATTTGGCATATTGTGCCTCTTCAAGGCTTAGCCCATCTTTATAAAAATAAGCGCTCGAGTAGGTCATGCTCGGGTCGAGGAAACTGGCGAAGAAATCATTGTTGAGATCGTAATGTTCGGAGATATTTTTGCGCGATCCTTTAAGTGTATTCGATCTCTTAAAATGATATATTTTATTAAAAACCTTCAGGATGTTTAGCGCTATAGATTGTGTTTTGCTACCCGATACACCGGGAGCATTTTCAATATTGAGCAATACCCATTTAATTACGTTGGTAATGTTATCCGTATCCCACAATCCATCCACGTATGCCTCGCCAAAACCGATATCGCCAAATAGAATACAACGTTTGTAAAATTCCTCATTTTTAACCGTGATATTAGCTGATATACCTTTGCCATCGCCTATAAAAAGGGTTTCGCCATCATGTAAGGTAAGGTTCAGGGTTCCTCTATCCATCCGGCTCAAAAATTTCAGGACCACATCCTGGTAGAATCCGCTTTTTTTGACCAAGGTTATCGTGTCAGGCATATCAGGTTTATTTTAATTTAGGATATCTACGAGAAGGAAGCCTCCAAAGATTTATTAAATGTGTTTATTTAGATTGATATGGGCGATATACCCCGCGCTGCAAATCCACCTGCGAGTCCTTTTTATGAAAAGGTATCTTTTTGAGCCATAGCTTAAAAGCCTGCCAATGTATCATACTTATTACCTTCAGCGTGATCAGTGGAAAGCTGATGAAATACCGCAGTAAACGACCATCGCTTAAAGCGACCTTTTTACCACTTAGCGCACTGATAAAAAAGCGGTCGCCTTTTTTATCATAGTCATCAATCCTGATCTGCAGTTTTTCGCCGGGGATATTCAAATCAAAATCGAAATTGGTATCCATATCGATAAAGGGCGATACGTAAAAATATTTCCCGGTATTGAGTTTAAAACTTTCGCCGGCTTTGGTATCGCTACCCAAAAAATAGGGCTTCATCTCCCGGAAGGTGTTACAAATCTCAACAACTGAGCATAAAGGTTTGCCGGCTTCATTATAACAAAAATAAAACGATACCGGGTTAAACTGATAGCCTAACGTACACAGGTTTGTCAGCAGCATAATTCGGCCCCGGCCAATATCAACTTCATGTTTTTTTAAATAATTAGTGATGTGCTGGCGGATATTTTTCGTTTTGTCGGGATTATCCGCAGGCAACTGCAAATGATCTCTATCGCGAAAATTGAACAGGTTGAACCGGTTGCGACTCATCAGTTTCATGCGGCTGTGCAGCTGGTCGAGCTCGTCAAGGTCAAGGTAAAACATAAACACCTCGTAATGAAAGCCGTGCACCTTTGGCGCCAGGCGCTTATGCATTACTTTGGCTTTATACAAACACGAATTAAGCTGCATTGCTGATGGATATGATCAACTGAATTTACGGTTTTTATGTTAACACGGATGTTCTTATATCCTAATTGCATTGGCAAATATTATATTTAACCTTATGAATTTGGATACCCCGATAACCAGCCACGTAAACACCCTCAAAAAAGCACTTGCACAGATAAGTGCCGATATATTGACCGAAGGCGACTTTCACGAAAAATTGGCGCCGGCTGTGAACGAATATTCTAACTTAATGTTCAGTTTAACAGATGTGAATGCCGAACAACCTGAAGGCTTACCGGATATCCATACCGGCCATGGCCGGGCTATTGGTGTTTTTAAAGCTGCCTTCTGTATTAACGAGCCAATACGGGTGCAGCGTTTCTGCCGCGGGCTGCACAAAGCTGTTAGCGATAAATTGAAACTAAACCCGGGTAGGCCCGTACATGTGATTTATGCCGGAACGGGGCCATTTGCTGCATTAGCAATACCCGTAATAATGCAATTTAGTCCTTCGCAGTTACAATTTACCCTGCTCGAGATCAATAGCGTAAGTTATAGCATACTGCAAAAAGTTTTAAAAGAGCTTGAACTCACTGCCTATGTAAAACGCTTTGAACTGTGTAATGCCATTACCTGGAAAGTACCGGATGAGGCTATCGATATCGTGATCAGCGAAACCATGAATTATGCGTTGCTCAAAGAACCGCAGATTAACATTATGCTAAATATGATATCACAACTGGGCGATAGGGTTACTTACATACCGCAAAACATTAGCGTGCAGTTAGCTATTGATCGTGGTCGCGACTCGCTTATGCCAATTGGAGATTTGTACAACTTTAACATTGAAACCTATCAAAAAATAATCGCGCAATCTGCAGGCCAACCTAAATGGTTGTTTGATACCACCACCTTAAACTATCAGCCTGTTGCCGAAGGCAGGCCCGTATACACCACTTCGATCACTGTATATAACGAGGATAAACTTACCGGCGGCGATTGTTCGTTAAATCTGCGCCAACCTATCCGTCCGAAGCTGCCCAACACAGCCAGCCTTTTGCAGTTTACTTATCAGGATGGTGAGAGCCCTGGCTTCATTTACAACATTGTTGAAAAGAAACTGTGATGTTTTTATCACGTTCCAATTTTTTAGTAAAATTGGCTCTCTATTTTAGACCACGATAATGATGAAAACACGTTTATTTTTTGCCGCTTTTTTGATGATGATTAGCGGTTTGCTAATCGCACAAACACCAGTACCGCTTGTTGTAAAATCAGAACTGTCTCGCCGGTATCCTAATGCAAAAAAAGCCGTTTGGAGCAAAACCGGTGGCAATTACGAAGCTAAGTGGAAATCAAAAACCGATGGACAAAGTGAGGCTACATTTACCCCGTTTGGTGCATTTGTAAGTGTAACTACCGCTACACCAATCGAATTTTTACCGGCATCAATCAACGGATATATTAAAGGGCATTATAACTCAACCATTGCCGACGCGCGTAAAAATGTAAGCGTGGTTGGTAAAATAACCTATCGCATTAAAACCAAAACTGGCAAAACCGTCATTTTCGATCAGGATGGCAAATGCTTAAGCCGGTAGATCAATTGTTTTTAAGGCCGATCTGGTGATTGGTATAATCCAGCAAATATTCATTGGTTACAAAAAAATCAAGACTGAATACCGTCCGGTAATCGCCGGTAATATTCGGGTTCTCGACGGAGGTGAGATTAGCCGTACTCGAAGTTGTATAGCTGTACACAAAGCCCTTGGTGGTAGTAACCGTGACCCTGGTATTAGCCGGTAATGCGCCCACACCAGCTGTTTTATCTTCAATTATAGTAACCGACGGCGTACCGGTATCAAACAAAACCTGGGCCGACGTACTTTGCGAACCATAGGTTATTGTTGCCGGGATATCGGATAAATACCCTACCGAACTGTTATAAGTAAGCGGGTGCATAATAAAACCCGACGAATAATCAGAATTGATCAGGCCGATGGTTAGCAGTCCGCCAACATAAGTGCCCGTACTGGTAAAACCTGTAGTACCCAGAGTAGCCAGTTTAAACCCACTGGTTTGGCCGCTACTTGTAGTAAAATAACTTAACGGACTGGCAATTGTACTAAAGGCATAGCTGGTACCCGGCCCAACACCAAAAACATCGGCCGAGTGTGCCGAAGCAATTGCGCCGGTTGTTACATTCTGTATCTTCCAGTATAAAAAGAAGGGTATTCTTTTGGTGGTAATGCTACCGGTTTGATCGCCCAGGGTAACCGTGGCGTAGGCCAGGTTGCCGTACTCTTTGGTAAGGCTGGTTTGATCGCCATAACTCATTACCGATGTTTTGCTGGTTACGGTGATGCCGTTCACCACTACTGAATCGCCGGTTACGGTGATGCCCGAACTGGTGATCATGGATGCGGGCAAAATACCATTAGCATCCAGCGTCATCCCCGTGGAGCCGGTATCGAATATGGAATAATAGGTTACCGATTGGGTGCCCACTTTGGTGATGGGTAAAAATATCCTTTTGTTGGTTCCGGAGGCGTATTCGTACAAACCCAAGGTAGCTAGCGGTGTAACCGTTACGGTTTGCGAAGCGGAAATTGAGTCGGAATTATTATGCTTTGAGCACGAGTTCAATACAGCCAGCAAAGCGAAAGCAGAAATCCAGAATAAACTTTTTTTCATTATCAATTAGTTTTCATCAACCTCATGGATTACTGCCAGCACCTCGGGCGGTTTGTTTTAGATAACGGCAATGTAACATAAATATTATAATTCGTTTATTCGGTACAATATTTAACAAACAGTAACCGACAGTAATCTTTTCCAAAGATATCTTTGTTATTAACGCTGGCCTAGCCTCCAGGTTTTCTTTGGACGAGAAATAACCTCCATGATCCTTTGCCCGGCCCTTATTACTCCGGCTCTGGCAAAGCGTTATCATCATACATCGGGCGGTCCAATAGCTGGCTGCATAATTTTACAGCGCTGGCAAAGGCATCCTCGTGGAAACCATATTTAAAATAACTGCCACAATAATATATCGGCCCATCCTGGTTCAACTTATGTAGTTCATCCTGCGCGCATATGGCGGCTACATCGAATAGCGGGTGCGCGTAGTCAATTTCCCTGATGATCTTTCGCCCGTCGATATTGTTATGTGGATTGATGGAAACAAAATAGTTCTTCTTATCGCTAACCCCTTGCAGTCTGTTCATCCAGTAAATGGTACTGGGCAATAGTTTTCCGCCTTCGTTTTGTATGCGATAATTCCAACTGGCCCAGGTCAGTTTAGCTTTAGGCATAATGCTTTCGTCGGTATGCAGGGTAGCTTTATTGTATTGGTATTTAAAGGCGCTCAACAGGCGTTGCTCATCGGCGGTTGGCTGATCCAAAAGTGCAAGCGCCTGATCGCCGTGCGCGGCGATGATCACCTGGTTGTAAACTTCGCTGTTACCATCGCTGGTGTGTACAACCGTTTTGCCGTTTTCGCGCGATACCTTTACCGCCTTACAATTTACGCGAATCTTATCTCTAAATGGTGCTATCAGCAATTCACGGTAGCTTTGGCTGCCTTTCTTCAAAGTATACCACTGGTGCTGGGTATCCAATCCTAAAAAACCATGATTATAAAAAAACCGGATCAGCGCTACAGCCGGAAAGTCGAGCATCTTTTCCATCGGCGTACTCCATACCGCGCTGCTCATTGGCATCAGGTATTTCCACAGCATATCGTCGCTAAACTTAAATTCGCTGATATATTCGCCCAAGGAGTAGTTAAAATAACGAGGATCATCCATTACCTTAACACTTTCCTTATTAAACCGGGCGATCTCCATCAACATCCGTATATAGCTTGGGTTAAAGATGTTCTTCCGTTGTGCAAAAAGGTGGTTCACACTACTGCCACTATATTCCAGCCCGCTAGGCACATGCTGCACGCTGAAACTCATATCCGTTTTTTTCACCGGCGCGCCTATCTCGCTGAACAATTTCACCAGGTTAGGGTAAGTTTTGTAGTTGAACACCATAAACCCGGTATCCATATAAACCGGCTCGCCACCCTCGTCAACGGTAACGGTATTGGTATGGCCGCCCACATAATCATTCTGCTCGTAAAAAGTAAGGTCGGCAACCGGGTGCAAAAAATGGCCGCAACCCATACCGGCAATACCTGTACCGATGATCGCTATCTTTTGCATTAGTGGATGACCTGGTTTAAAAATCGTTCGACAGTATAAGTTGCCAGCTGTCCGCTTGGGCCATTCAAGGTATAATCGCAGCCATGTATAGCCCATGGCAAGGTAAGTAAATAATGCTTGACGTCATTCTGTTGCAGCTTTTCATTTAACCGGCGGCTATGCTCGTAAGCTACCAGCACATCATTTTGTCCGTGTATCAGCAAGGTTGGCACCGATGTTCTGTCGACATGCAATATGGGAGAACTTGCCGCGTAATTATTAGGTACAGCATCATAGCTGCCTCCCAGGTAATCGCACATTACCTTGCGTGAATCCATGATCCATCGATTCGAAGGTATCGAGTATCCCCAAACCATATCTGCCGGAGCGTAGTAGCTGATCACACCTTTCAGGCCTGGATCGTGCAGGGTATAAGCCGCAAGTAAAGCAATCTGTCCACCGGCCGAGCGTCCTAACAAAACAAAGTTATTGGTATCGATATGCAGGCTATCGGCATGTTTACGCAAATAGGTTATGGCTGTATGCACATCCTGTACCGGACATTGATATTGAAACTTTGGCGCTAACCGATAATTAATAGCCGCCACATTATAACCTTTGCCAGCCAGGTAACTGTTCAATTCTGGCAATTCAGTACTATTGCCACTGCTCCACGATCCGCCGTGCACCGCGATCACACACCCACGCTTGCCGGGCATAGCCGAGGGATAATAGTCAAGCTTTAAACCATTAGATTCATCGTAAGTATAAACGGTCGGCGCAATTTGTTTGGCACCGATGCCGGTGATCATCCTGAATATCCGGAACGGTTTTTTACCCGGCTCTGATTTCAGATCAGTACTGCCCTTACCAAACGCCGCCTCGAAACCGGGCTTCAGCCTGGCCACAACGCTGTAAGCCCGCATAATGGGCGAACAATATAACAGCAAGGCTATAATCCCGATAACAGTTGCAAAGTGCTGGTAAGGCTGATCGCCATACCCCAATATTAAAACCAGTATAGTAACAATGATGAATATCCAGCAAAATTCGGTAACCAGTATCGATAAAATCCACAGATGATATTGCGGCGCTGGTAGCACGGTCAACAATGCCGCCAGAAATAATAGGATCAATAGTATCAAACGAATCATGCCTGGGTTTTAGCAAATAAATAATGACTTACCATCCATTCGTTGCCCCTGTTAAAGTTCCATAACTCGGCACATGCCAGGTAGAATAAACGCCAGTAAACCCACCATTTCACCGCCTGGTGTTTACCATAAGTTTGTTCAAATAAAGGCATAATCTCTTTTTTATGCTTGTCCATATTTTTTAGCCAGGCTTCGCTGGTGCGGCCATAGTGTGTACCGTTAACGTGCCAGTGTTTTTCAACTTTCATATCATTGTTAAAGTAAAACAGCAGGTCGTCGCTGGGCATAATTCCGCCGGTAAAAAAATACTTGCTCATCCAATCGGTTTCGTCCTTCACCTCAAACAGGTAAGCGTACTCTTTATGGGTAAATATATGGATAAACAGTTTCCCCTCCGGTTTTAAAAATGAAGCCACTTTAGTCATCAGCAACTGGTAATTGCGCATATGTTCGAACATCTCAACCGATACCACTCTGTCGAACTTGTCATCGGTGGTAAAAACATTCATATCGGCAGTAATCACCTTTAGATTTTTGATACTTCGTTGCTGCGTCTGTTCATCAATATACTGCTTTTGCGTACGCGAATTAGATATTACGGTAAAAGTACTGCCCGGAAACCTGGCCGACATATACAACGACAATGAACCCCAGCCACAACCCAGCTCCAGCACGTTTTGTCCGTTTTGCAGACCCGCGCGCCGGCAAGTGATCTCCAGCATATCCGTTTCCGAAGTATCCAGATCTGTTACGCCCGGCTTCCAGTAACCGCAGCTGTACTTCAGGTTTTTACCCAGGCAGTATTGATAAAACTCGGTGGGCACTTCATAATGTTGTTCGTTGGCTTCGGCAGTATTCACAGCTATAGGCGATGCCTTTAACTGATCGACCAAGGCCATCAAATGCGCCTGCTGTGTCTCTACATCGCCTTTGTTTTCGTCGGCCAAACGCTGCTTCAATAATTTACGGATGCCCCGGCGAAGCAAAAAGTCGGGCACCTTGTCTTGTTCAACTATTTTATCGTACCACATAAAGGTTTTAGGTCGGCCCAAGTTATTCGTTTGTGCCATAAGTATGTTTTGTAGGGTATATAACGATATTGCGAGAGTGTTGGATTGGAGTTGAGACTTATTATTAAAGTAATGGCCTAATATTTTTATTAAGTAAGGTATTCATGTTCTTTATTTGGGCGTTTCTCTTTGGGCCGCGCTTTCCGCTCATACTACACTGGCCTTAGCCACGAGCCGGTATCCGCTGTAATCGCTAACGCAGCGATAGTTTATTAGTTCACTGGTCATTGGTTCATTAGTAATATACTGTTTATCATCATGCAACACCAATAAACCAATCGCTCATGAACCGATGAACCAAAACATGGGTATTTATGGGTATTTTTTTATTTTGTCATGAGTTTTCAATTACTAAATCCGCAATTTGCTTTTACTCCTCCGTTTATTACAATATACGCATTTTTCTGAAAAAATCTCATAATATCGCCCGTTAAGATAGCTTAGACCAGGGCACAAACGCGCTGGTCGTTTTTTGATAAGTTTTATACTTCTCACCTTTCGATCGTACAGCTTGTTCCTCGGTAGCAGGTATACCTGTAACCTTAAACAACAGATACAATATCACCAGCGGACTGATCACAGCCACATATCCATACGGCGAGGCCAGCGCGAAAACAAAATAAGCCAGCCACATCAACCACTCGAAAAAGTAGTTTGGATGACGGGAATAATGCCACAGACCAACATTGCACACCTCTCCTTTATTGGTTGTATCCTTCTTAAATTCCTTCAGTTGCCAGTCGGCAATGGCTTCGCCTATAAAGCCCACGGCCCATATAGCTGCCCCGGCATACTCTGCAAGCGATATCGTTTTATTAGTATTTGTGGTGATGATAAAAAACGGTACAGCCAGGAAAACGTTGGATAAGGCCTGCATCTGAAAAAACCAGAAAAACTTACGATCAGGGTTCGGCGACCATTCTTTACGTAATTGCTGGTAACGCCCCTCTTCCTCGTGGATGTGATCAGCTACCCTTACCAGCAAATGTGTGCCCAGCCTAAAGCCGGCAATAGCCAACATACCGCATATCATCACCTTGCGTGTGGGATTTCCATCGGCCAGATACAACAATAAAAGTGCGATAATCACAAAGTTGTAAGCCCAGAGAATGTCTACTACGCCGGCGTTTTTGATCTTATTAGCCCATATCCAAACAACAACCATAATGGTGCAACATACTACCAGGCATATCAGCACCAATTGCCAAATAGAATAACTATCCATTTTTATTATTGAATGATTTTTTCAGACCTCTCTCTGATTTATTTAAACAACATACGAAAGCTTTGCCTCGGCAGATTAAAAATTCGATAAAAATTTCTGTCCCCTTTGCAAAAAACTGCTGAATCATGGCCATGCCACCTTAAACCGCCAGCCCCAAAAAGATTATACAAAATACAATTTATTGGTTTATAATGGCTTAAAGTCTATTTTAAAATATATTAAAAAATAGCTTGCACCCTATACGTAATAACTCTATATTTGCACCACTTTAATCAAAACGGTTAAATGATTCCGTAGCTCAGCCGGTAGAGCATAACACTTTTAATGTTGGGGTCCTGGGTTCGAGTCCCAGCGGGATCACCTCTTGGGACAAGTGAGATAAACAATCACTTGTCCCATTTTTTTTGCCTTGCAAATTACTGATCTGTTGATAGATGAGCATAGCAGCGGCGTTAACTCGTGGAGTTCGATGTTCCAGTCCATCGAATACAAGATTTTCAGGGAACATCGAACTTATTATATCTCGTTTTTCTTGTACAGCAGAACTCAAATACCGCAAATCGAACGGAAATCTGTATTACACAAGGGGCGGAATTCAGGTAGGTCGGTCGACGACATGACGACTAAGTAACCAATGTGGCCCACTGGTAAAAGTTTCAGACGGTTATTATTTCATTCTGATGTTATAGTATAACTGAGAGCTATATGTCCCTTCAAAAATATTTTCAACTAATCCTCTTAATTACTTTGATATATGTTTTATATATATAATATTTAAAACAAATTATGGTGCTGGTGAAAATAATCGTGTAAGTGATTATTTCACAGATGAATTACCCTGATTGTAAACAACCTGAAACCCTATCTAATAAATTTATGCAGCGGAAGCTTAGCAAACTAATCAGTTTGGAGACGTTTGTACCGACCCCAGGTATTAACACCACGGTGGCTCAAATGATATCCACAAAAAAAATTTTCTTAACAATAAGCGCCTGGGTCATATTTTGCGCCGCAATGGCGCAAACGCCTATTGACTTACCCAAAATTCTACCACCGTCACCAGATGCCGCCGCACTGATGCGCTATGGTGAAATTCCGGTCGATTACAGCACAGGAGTTCCCAAAATAGAAATCCCGATCTATACGCTACAATCACGGAAACTTTCGCTTCCCATCAGCATTTCGTATCATGCCGCAGGGATCAGGGTAAAAGATATCTCGTCTATTGTCGGGTTAGGCTGGGTGCTCAACGCTGGCGGTATCATCACCTCTACACGAATGGACAGAGGTGATCAAAATCTCGAAGATATCAATTACCGGGTGAGATATAAGACCGTTGCAGACTGGCAAAATGCGAAAACTACCGCGGAAAATCAAGGCGCAAATAGTACGGTCATTTTTGGCCAAAGTATGTTAGACGATTATGATAGCCGCAACCATCAATGTGACCGGTACTTTTATCAGACAACCAGCGGAAAAACGGGAATCTTCCGTTTCGATTTTTTAAATAACGCTTTGGTAAAGCTACCCTATGATCCGATAAAGATAGAAAAGTCCACCGATGGAAAAACTTTTACAACATCAGAGGTTGACGGGACGATTTCTACTTATCAGCAAATCGCTAATACCAGTTCCTCGTCCGGTTCATGGTATTTAACAAACATATCTACAGCGGATCAAAGTGACCAGATTCAACTGGTATATGACAACCAGCATGTAAATTCTTATGTCCAATATTTTTATGCCGAGCAGGTCGATTGGGGAGACTATTTTCCGTCACCTAATTTTTCGGGTGGGCAGGGCTGTCCTACCGGAAATCCTAATCCTCAATTTACAATTAACTATAGCCAATCCAATCAAACGGTATCTTCAACATCTCCTTTATTGCAAAGCATCATTACCTCAAATGCAATCGTTAACTTCTATTACGCATCTGACCGAGTTGACGGCCCGCAGTACAGGATCACAGAGATCAAAATTACCGATAAAGCCACTGGTGCATTGATCAAGGATTTTCGTTTTACCAATCAATCGTATTTCGGAAATGCGACCGATCAGAACCAGCGCTTAAAGCTGACAGGATTAACCGTCAGTGACAACCAAAATACACCTGTCCAAAACTATGCTTTTGTATATGATGAATCTGTAGCGCTTCCACCATATAACAGTACCGACGTTAGTGGTAATTATCATAATCAGGAGGATTTTTGGGGCTATTATAATGGTGCAGCACTTAGCGGTATGATACCAGCTCAGTTTATGCCTTCTAACGTCTCCAATGTTTATAAAGGAGACCGTGACCCCAATCCATTCCTCGCTAAAGCAGCAATGCTCAAAGAAATTCATTATCCTACAGGCGGGCTTACCAAATTTGAGTATGAACCGAATTATGTCGCTAATGCTTATAATTATTATTCCATATACAACCCTAATCCCAATCCCGGTAAGGATTATGTTGGCGGTTTCCGGATAAAAAGGATCCGGTCCTTCGCAAGCCAGGATACACTAATTACTGAATCGATCAAGACTTATGACTATGGTGCAGGGCAGACCGCAGTTCTCAATCAGGAGGCTTTCACCTATGGACAGCGGTACTTTTTTAATTACAATGATGGAAGACAAATTTGCGGTGATTATAACTTCGTTGGCAATAGGACCATCGCCAATTCATCTACTTTAATGCCGTTGGTTATTGGGAATGGTGACCCCATCGTTTATACTAGTGTGACTGAATATGTCGGTACCCAGGGCAATAACATTGGGAAAACAAATTATTATTATAGTTCTCCCAATTATTCGGTATCGGGAGAGGATCCGCGCAGGGCGCTTAGTCAGCCTGTCGATTATGGGATGTACACGCCGCGATTATTAACCAAAATAACATCAAAAAATACCAATGGCACCTATCAGGCGATCAATACGGTAAACAACACCTACACCGCTTACCGGTCCAATCAATTTCAAGCAGGCATTAGTGTTTTTCATAACACCTCCTACAGTATTAACGGGACGAACCTGCAGGAATTCGATTTAGATCAAAGTGGTGTACCTATCGTTAACGATTTCAGCAATGGTTATGACAATTATTTTACCTACAGCGATATTTTGATGTTTGAAGAAGTAAATCTACTTACACAGACTGACGAGACAGACTCATCCGATCCAACACATCCCATCACTCAAACAACTTCTTATCAATATGCCGACCTGGAACATTTACAACCTACGCAAAAAACAACGACGGGCAGTACTAGTGATACATGGATTACACAATATAAATACCCGGTAGATTTTTCCTCAACTGCACCTTACAGCGACATGTATTCTACGTATCATATCTGGTCGCCTGTTATTGAGCAATTGACTTACAAAAACAACACTGCTAATTTACTCAGTGGTGTCAAAACAGACTATCTGAATTGGGGGAACAACATCATAGAGCCACAGCTTATAAAAACGAAAAAAGGTGGTAATAATTATGAAGCCAGATTGCAGTATAATGGATACGACAGCAAGGGTAACGTTCAAAGTGTCTCAAAGACTAATGGGTCCGAAATTTGTTATGTTTATGGTTACGGAGGCGTATATCCAATCGCAAAAGTAGAAAGCTCAAATTACAACACCGTGCAAGCTGCTTTAGGCGGTCAAACTGCAGTTGAGAATTTTCGGGACAATTTATCACCGACAAATGCCGCGGTCAATGCCTTCCTTGCACCACTGCGGACAATAGCCGGTGCGCAGGTCAGCACCTATACCTATATACCGCTGGTAGGTATGACGAGCGCGACAGACGCCAAAGGTGTGGCGACTTATTACGAGTACGACAGTTCCAACCGTTTGCGGATCATCAAAAACAAGGATGGCAATATCGTTAAGGCTTTCTGCTATAACTATGCAGGGCAAGCCACAGGCTGCCTCGTTCCGCAGATTCAGCAAAGCACCCAACCACCGATGATCTATGCCCGGATAGAATATGGCACCAGCCCATCTTATGCCTATAATAACTTCTACAATGGCTATAATAATTGGGAAGAAACCGAATCCGAAGACGTCCGCATCGTTTTTTATTCCGATGCCGCCTGTACCGTACCTTATACTTTAACCGCCGATCTAACCATCGATGTACAGGATGATGTCACCATGTATGATGATATAAACGGCCAGTCGGGCAGTTCTACATCAAATACCTATGTCGTACCTGCCGGAAACAGTTCCTATTCACTGGGCACCTTGAGCGTATACGATGTTTTGGATGTTTACGATGACTACTGGAACTATGTAGATGCAACGACCACCTATTACAACTACACCGTAATACCCCGCTTTGGCGGCGTTTATACCGCTGAAGCATCCACATCACCCAACCTATAAACCTGCACAATGAAATTACACGATAAATATACTCCATATTACTTGTGCCTGGCGCTGCTGCTCCTGATCACAACCGCCGCAAATGCACAAAACAGAGGTAGTAAAAATACGGCAGATAGCGCAAGCGCTATGATTGCCAGGAAACTTTCCGTTAGCCCGGCAAAAGCCAAACAAATTCAGGCGGCGTATTCCTACAAGCGTGAGGACATCATCAAATTGATGAAAGATACCACGTTGAAGGGGCCTGTTAAAATGAGGCTAATTAAGCAACTGGAGGCGGAACGGAGACATCATATCGATTCAACCGTAACACCAGCGCAAAAGGCGGCCATGATTGCCGACAAAGGCGACCTGCAAAAAAAGCAAATGGAGATGCGCGCGCAAATTCTGAAGCGCCATGAAGAGGAAATGAACCGTATCCCGCACCAGCGTACAGTGAAAATAGGTGCGCAAGATACCACCAGGAAACCTAAAACCAAAACTCATTGAACTGATCTTTATGAAAAAATTTGATTTCAAACGGTTCATTGGCTTATTGGTAGTAGCAGGAACCGTATTTTATAGTCAACAAGTTTTAGCCCAGGCACCGAGCATTTCCTATCCCTCAACCTCGTACACCTACAATGTAGGAAGCACAATAAGCCCGTTAGTACCGACTAACAGCGGCGGTGCAGTAGTTTCTCTGGTCTCCACGTTTGCAGGCAACACTTCAGCCGGCTATGCGGATGCAAACGGCTTATCGGCGCGGTTTTCACATCCGATGGGCATCGCGACAGATGCGTCAGGCGCTATCTATGTTGCGGACCGGAGCAATAATCGCATCCGGAAAATAGCGCCCAACGGGGATGTTTCCACCCTTGCGGGAGATGGCACCAGCGGCTATCAGGATAACACAGTGGGAACCTCCGCGAAATTCAACAGCCCCAACAGTGTTGCCGTAGATGCATCAGGCAACGTGTACGTGGCTGATGAGGCCAACCAAAGGATCAGGAAGATTGATCCCAGCGGTGCGGTAACGACCTATGCGGGCAGCGGGAGCCAGGGAAATGCCAACAGCTCCAATCCGATGGCGGCAAGTTTTAACAACCCTTATGGCGTGGACATTGATCTATCCGGCAATGTCTATGTTGCCGATCTGGGTAACGGTGCAGTGCGGAAAATTGCGCCTAACGGAACGGTTAGCACTTTGGCATCCGGCTTTTATACCGTATTGCATGTGGCTGCTGATGCATCCGGCAATGTCTATGCAGCCGATGCCGGTAACCAGGCCATTTATAAGATCACACCGGGCGGCACGGTTACCACCTACGCAAGCGGCAGTTTTAATCACCCGGCAGGTGTCACAGTCGACCCATCCGGCAATATTGAGGTGGGCGACCAGGTGAATGACCAGGTGCAAAAAATCACCCCTGCGCAGGCAGTAAGCACATTGGCCGGTAGCGGCTCACAGGGCGCTACAGACGGTGCAGCGCTTTCGGCTTCCTTTTATTATCCTATTGGCGTTGCATCTGACCATGTAGGGAATATCTATGTAGGCGACTACGGCAATAACCTGATCCGGAAAATTGCCGGGCAATACACTATCGACCAGGCTTTGCCAGCCGGTTTAGCATTTGATTCGCAAACCGGGATCATCAGCGGTACCCCGGCCGCGGGTTCGGTAGCAACTACCTATCATATTACCGCCACCAACGGTATCGGATCCTACACTACCAGTCTGACTATTGCGGTTAACCCCGGCAGTACAATTAACCCAAGCGCCAATCAGAATTATATCATCACCTATACGCCGAAAACCGAAATAGCTGACATTACGCAATTTGCCGGAAAAAGTGTCGGAGACGTCAATCAAACAATACAATACCTGGATGGTTTAGGCAGGCCGATCCAAACTGTACAGTGGCAGGGTTCGCCCAATCATAACGATATTGTCCAGCCAATGGCGTATGACCAGTATGGGCGAGAAACCTTGAAATATTTACCCTATGCCAATAATCCGGCTATCGGTAGTGATGGCAGCTACAAAACGGATGCGATCAGTTTCCAACAACCTGCGTTTTACAACGCTGCATGGACGACCAACGCGGTAACTACCGGTGCTCCTCGAGCGGAAACACAGTTCGAACCTTCCCCTTTGAACAGGCCGGTATTTCGGGGTGCGCCCGGAGCGGCCTGGCAGATCAGCAATGGGCATGCGGTAAATATATCTTATGGCAGTAATAATACCGGTGAAGTGATTCTGTGGCAGGTCAATAGCAGCGGAAACGGAGCGACCGGCACGTCAAGCTATACTGCCGGTACGCTATCTTCGACTACGACGACGGATGAGGACGGCCACAACAGTATTGAATATAAAGATATGCAGGGACATGTCGTATGTAAAAAAGTTCCTGACCCCAATAATGTAGGTTCATACCTTTCCACCTCTTATGTTTATGATGACTACGGTAATCTCGCGTATGTAGTGCCTCCGACAAAAGATAATACTACCTATCCGACCAGTTTTACGGAAGCCAATAACGATCCGGTATTTAACAGTTATATTTATGCGTATCACTATGATCAGCGTAATCGACTTATCGAAAAGAAAATACCGGGCAAGGGCTGGGAGTTTATGGTTTATAACAAGCTGGATCAGGTGATTTTTACTCAGGACGCTAATCAAAGGGCAGTTACCCCACAACAATGGACATATACAGAATATGATGGCTCGGGCAGAGTGGTTATTACCGGCATATGGGCAAATGCGGCATGGGCAGGGAGTACCGGAGATACGAATATCGCTACACCAGATCACACGTTAGAAAATGGACTGGTTAACTGGGCAAATAACCTAACTACCCTGTGGCTCACTCGTGATAATAGTACATCAACAGGCTACACAATCATAGGTCCATTGGGTGGTGAACTGACGATTAATTACTATGATGATTATAACGTCCCGAGCATTCCCTATTATCCCTGGGATGCAGCAATGACAAACCCAACCGGTCAATTGACTGCCAGTAAAACGGCGGTGCTTAACCCCGATGGCAGTTACGGGCCGATGTTGTGGGCCGTTAATTTTTACGACGATAAAGGCAGAATAGAGCAAACCTTTAAGCAGCACTACCTGGGAGGTACATCTGTATACAGCACTAACAACTACGATGCTATCCAGACGAGATATAATTTCGACAACAGCATACAGGCTACGTATCGTTATCATTTTACCTCAGCCAACACCATCTTTGCTGCCTTGCGGGTTGACAATGCTTATTTTTATGACCATGTAGGCCGCAGGTACCAAAACTGGGAAGCGATTACTGTGAATGGCGGCGCTACTCCGCCGAGCACCTTATTGAGCCAGGATGGTTATAATGAAATCGGGCAGTTAAAAACCAAGCACCTGCATAATACCGGTGGTTCAAACTTTTTGCAGGACATCAATTATGCTTATAACGAACGTGGTTGGTTAACGAACAGCACGGCTCAGTTATTTGCCATTCAGCTTAATTATAATACCAGTCTCACTACCGGGCCGTTTAACGGGAATATCAGTAGTCAGGCCTGGGGAACGCCTGGTAACCTAAACAAAAGTTATACGTATACCTATGACGCATTAAACAGGCTGACCTCAGGGGTATCGCCGACCGATGGTTTCGCGGAGCAAAGTATCCAGTACGACAATATGGGCAACATCACCAATTTGAACAGGATAAATCCACTGGCATCACTGAACGCCACTTATGGCTATAGTTATAGCGGTAACCAGTTACAATCCGTAAGCAGGTTAACTACTGGCAACTATAGCTACGACAATAATGGGAATATGAAAGTCGATGCCCGGAATGGTAATACAAATAATTATAATTTGTTGAACCTACCACGCAATATCAATAGAAGCGGGTTAAATGTAGATTATACCTACGATGCGAATGGCGAAAAACTTAAAAAAGACAATGGCACCGTAGTTACTGATTATATTGATGGCATACAATATGATAACGGAACCATCACTTTTATTCAGACCGAAGAGGGCCGGGTACTGAACCTGACTGGCACGTACAATTTCGAATATACACTGACCGACCATTTAGGTAATAGCCGGGTGACGTTCGACAGTAACGGAGGTGGCAGTACAGCCAAGCAGGTTGATGATTATATGCCATTTGGGATGGAGATTTCAAGAAATACCGTAGCTCCTAAAAATGAATATCTATACAATAAAAAAGAACTACAGGAAGAAACGGGAAATTATGACTATGGTGCGCGGGTCTATGATCCCGTGATTGCACGGTGGACAAGTGTGGATCCATTGGCAGAAGTAAGTAGACGGTTTGGTACTTATACTTATTGTGAAAACAATCCTGTTAGGATGATTGATCCGGACGGAATGACCGACTATTACAATCTTGACGGTAAAATGGTAAAACACGTTGATGACGGATCGACAGATAGACTTATGGTATTAACGGATAGTAAGAATGCAAGTAAAGTTGATAAAGCTATTTCAAATGGAGAGGCCGTTGCAGTTCCTACAAATGAAGCTTTATCCAAAATGGATGAAGCCTACAGCGGTGCTGAAAAAACCCATAATGAATATGGCTTTGCCGTTGCAACAGATGGCAGCACAGGTAGGCTGGAAACACAAGATAATCCGATTAAGGTAGCGTTAGATCAATCATACGAAGATATATCCAATGCGGGAAAGACTAGTTCTTACGATGTTCATGTACATCCTAATGTTGTTGATGCAAACGGCAATGTTTTGTCGGATGGAGTTGGGGCGCCATCTCCCTCTGGTAAAAATGGGGGGACACCAAACAAGGCTGGTGATACGGATGGTTATG
>Ga0157372_10001953_pt1 | contig 22390 bp, 19 predicted proteins | sample C55metaG_FD_115307 | JGI IMG/M metagenome (GOLD analysis project Ga0157372, IMG submission 115307) | Corn rhizosphere microbial communities from Kellogg Biological Station, Michigan, USA - C5-5 metaG | ecosystem: Host-associated > Plants > Roots > Rhizosphere > Soil | place: USA: Michigan... | reverse complement strand
CCGGCTCCATTCGGACCAAGTAAGCCGAACATCTGGCCCGCTTCAATCGACAGACTCAGATCGCGGACGGCGACCTTGCTCTCGTAGGCTTTGGTCACTCCTGCGAGTTCAACAAATGGCATGTGTTCCCCTGGGGCTTTGCGCCTGATTTGACCTTACGAAAAGGATTCAACTGAAGTGTAGCGTCTTATCAAAGAGCGAACACGCTGTCGCGTCTGACCCGGTTCCTCGGGATCGATCAATTGTGCCTGTTGTACTCCGGCGGGCCGGCAAGCACCAGGGCATCCTTCTCTCCGTAGACGTACCAGCAGCACCAGTCTGTTTCGTGATTTGGCTGGTCCAATGGAGAAATGAGGTCGCGGTAGATTACCCGGCCATAAACGAAGAGCTTCTCCTCCCACCGCTCCAGTCGCTTGAGCTGCTCATCCGACGAGCAGTACGAGCGCACATCCGAGCGCCGGAAGGGCCGGATCCCGGCAGTCTCGCCGGGCAGCAGGATAATCGGTTCAAACGGAGTGGCAGATTTGCCGCTGTCGTAGTCCGGTGGCGATAAAAGCTCACTCTCGTCTTTGGCGATCTTCACGCAGTCAGCTTTGGCCAGGATGCGTGCCGGCGTTCGCCCCCGGTTCGTGGCCATCACCTTGAATCCATGGTCGACGGAGAGGAACGGCTCAATGGTGATGACGATCCAGGGCCGGCCCGAGTCGACGATTGCCTGGGAGCTCTCCAGCGCGGCGTTGGCGCACTGCAGAGCGGCCTGCGCGGCAGAAACACCAAATTCGGTCTGCCGCTGGATATTCTTGAGTGTCTTCAAGGCAAGAAATACGCCGGCATATCCCAGCAGAACGAGGATGATCTCCACCCCCCAAAGCACCTTATCGTGCCATGTCCAGGCGGCTGCCTGAGCTGGAGCAGACGTAACCACGATCTGGGGCGGTGGCGGAGAAGCGGTGCCGTCTCCAACCGCAGGGTCGGCCTGCGCTAACCCGGTACCGCCGCCGGCCGCAGACCGCTGTGGAGCCTTCAGGCCCGTTGCGGCTGGTTTAGCTCCAATCGGAGATGTCCGTGCTGCCGGCTGATCGTTAATCTGTGCGATTCCTGCCGCGGACGACAGAGCTACTGCAAGGATCAGCGGAAGTAAACCTTGTCGCCTGAACATTAGAAGAAGAATACAACGGCTGATGGGCGCTCCAGAAAAGCCGGAGATAACTCGGAACTCTTTAGGGAAACATCCGAGCTATCAAAGGTACATAACTTGAGTTACACCCCCGGATTTTTCGCTAGCTTGCCCTAGAAAGCTCGCTTAGGCGATTCCTGAGCGGACCGGGTGCCCATAAAAGTTAGGGTCGCTTCAGTGGCGGCGGGAACCCATAAATGAGAGGATAGACAAACACGGGTTTCTGTCTTCTTTTCAGTCCGTTGATGGGCATTACTCCGGTGTATACCCCTGATTGGCCGGGGGTACTCCACAGATGTACTTCCGTGTACACTTGGCTCGACACCCCCAATGCAACGCATTCAATTGTGCGTGAGTTGACATGCGCCAAATCGGGGGCAGAAATTGCTCTAACTGGCAGCTATGGGGACGGGGGAGCATTGGAGGATATGCTTTGCAGCACATGCAGCACTCGTATGCCTGGTGGCCAACGCTTGCCGTGCTGATTGTGGCGACTGTTACTGACATTCGCAGCCGGCGTATTCCAAACTGGTTGGTTTTTCCGTTTCTGCTGGGGGGAATAGTCGTTTCAGCGTGGGTGGCCGGATGGCATGGCCTGGGGGAAAGCCTGGGAGGCATGCTGCTAGGTGGCCTGGTATACGGATTGTTGGCGATGATGGGCGGAATGGGCATGGGCGACGTAAAGCTCTGCGCTGCTATCGGAGCCTGGATTTGGTGGCAGCAACTCGTCTTCGCGCTGGTGATCATCGCCGTCGCGGGCGGAATAATGGCCCTGGCCTGGGCGACCTTTGGCGGTTTTCTGGGCGAGATGTTTTCGGGAGCAGGGGATTTGCTGTTTGGCTGGAGAAATCGCGGTCTACATACGCCTCCAGACCTCAAGCTCGATAACCCAAAGGCGCGCAAGATGCCTTACGCTCCCGCAATAGCAATTGGTACTCTCATTTCCTTCTTTTCTCGTTGAGAAGGTGGTTCAGGAACGACTAAAGTATGCAGACAAACGCCCCGAACTCGGTGACACCGCAGTCAGGCGCAAGAAACTGGGAGCTTTGAATTTGTGACCGACAACACGCACGACTCTGATCCCCTTGGCGGAAGTGTCCTGTCCATCGCGCTGATATGTCCCAGCGAACAGCGCCGCAGGACCATTGTGACCGCCTTGAACAGTTCGCATGCCGCGATTGTTCGGGAGTATTCTTCCTATCCCCCGACTCTGAAGGAAATGCCCAGGATGCTGGGCGAAAAGTCGTTCGACGCTGTCATCATCGACCTCGAATCAGACGTCGAATACGCTTTGGAACTCGTTGAGTTTGTCGCCTCCAGCACCAGCACCACCGTCATGGTCTATACCTCGCGGCTCGATCCCAACATCATGGTTCGCTCCATGCGAGCCGGTGCCCGCGAGTTCCTCTCGGATCCGATCGATGCCAATGCGCTCTCGGATGCGCTCACGCGTGCTTCTTCGCGCACTACAGGTGGAAAAACCGCGAAGAAAACCGGCGGCAAAATCCTCGTCTTTCTCGGCGGCAAGGGTGGCTCGGGAGTTACAACCGTAGCCTGTAACTTCGCCGTAGCTCTCGTGCAGGAGTGTCAGCAGAGCGCCGTTCTCATCGACCTTGACTTACCGCTGGGTGATGCCGCTCTCAGCCTCGGCTTGACCACTCAGTTCTCCACGGGCGATGCATTACAGAATGCAGACCGCATGGATTCGAATTTCTTTAACAAGCTGCTGACCAAGCACAGCTCGGGTCTGCCCGTACTCGCAGCACCAGGAAGATTTCCGCACGTACAGGCAAGCAACGATGCCATTGAGAAAATGCTGAACGTTGCGCGACAGGATTTCGCCTACGTCGTCATCGATGCCGGATCACGTTTTGACCTCACGGATGCCGCCTGGTTCGAGCAGGCCGATACGGCGTATCTCATCATGCAGGCGGGCATTCCGGAGTTGCGCAATTCTCATCGGCTGATCTCAGAGTTTTTCAAGTCCGGCACTCCTAAACTCGAAATCGTGCTCAATCGATATGTAAAAAGCTCCATGGGTGTCGATGAGGAACATATCGAGAAAGCACTCACAAAACCAATTCAGTGGAAGATACCCAGCGACTATTTCAACGTCCGCAGAATGCAGAACGAGGCAGTGCCGCTGGCGTTGGACGATTCAAGCATTGCAAGAGTTCTCCAGGACATGGCAAGAGCGGCGTGTGGTATGCCACCCAAGCCCGAGAAGCGGAAAGGCTTTAGCCTTTTCAAATAATCCCCCGTTATTTGACGGATTCTGAAGTGAAGGACGGCGCAACGTGGAATCAATGAATCTGGAAAACTTCAAGGCAGAAGTACACCGCACGCTGCTGTCGAAGCTTGACCTGGAAAAGCTTTCTCGCATCAACTCCAGCCAGGCTCGTCAGGCAGTCTCGAGCATCATTAACGAGATCATCAGCGACCGCCGGGTTCCGCTCAGCTTCGACGAACAGGAAAAGATCCAGACGGATCTGCTGGACGAGGTCTTTGGCCTCGGCCCCCTGGAACCGCTGCTCAAAGACCCCAAGATTTCCGACATCATGGTCAACGACAAGGACCATGTGTTCATTGAAAAAGGCGGCCTGATTCAACGGGCCGACTGTTCCTTCCGCGACGACCGCCACCTGCTGCAGATCATCGATCGCATCGTCTCCCGCGTGGGACGCCGCGTTGATGAGTCCTCTCCGATGGTGGACGCACGCCTGCCCGACGGCTCCCGTGTGAATGCCATCATTCCGCCGCTCGCCCTCGATGGACCTTCGATGTCCATCCGCCGCTTCGGCACCGGTCCTCTCGCCGCCAACCAGCTCGTCCAGCTGAAAAGTATCTCGGCAGAGATGATGGAGCTCCTATCAGCTGCGGTTCGCGCCCGTCTCAGCATCCTGATCTCGGGTGGTACGGGCGCCGGTAAAACGACCTTCCTGAACATTCTGTCGCAGTACATTCCGCCGAACGAGCGCGTCATCACCATCGAGGACGCGGCCGAACTTCAGCTCGCACAGGAAAACATCGTCAGGCTTGAGACCCGTCCGCCAAACGTCGAAGGGCAGGGCGCCATTCGACAGCGGCAACTTCTCATCAACTGCCTTCGTATGCGTCCCGACCGCATCATCATCGGTGAGTGCCGTGGCGAAGAAGCGTTCGACATGCTTCAGGCCATGAACACCGGTCACGAAGGGTCGATGACCACGATTCACGCCAACACGGCTCGCGACGCCCTGACCCGTCTCGAATCCATGGTGGCCATGACCAACCTCAACCTCCCGGAAAAGACGGTTCGGCAACAGGTCTCATCGGCGCTTACCATCGTCGTTCAGGCTTCGCGATTGAGCGATGGTTCCCGTAAGTGCGTAAGTATTCATGAAATCACGGGCATGGAAGAGAACGTAATCAGTATGCAGGAAATCTTTGCATTCCAGAAGAAAGGCATCGGGCCAAACGGAAGAGTGCAAGGCGCCTTCGTCCCCAGTCGCATCCGTCCCAAATTCCTCGAACAGCTACGTACTGCCGGAATCTTCCTGCCGCCAAGCTTGTTTGAGAAAGTAACGGAAGTGAACTGAGCCGAAGCCGTTCGGAGGTAGCACATGATTTTAATCATCATTCTCGTATTTCTGGGAGTATTCGGGGTTGTGGTCCTCGTCGCTGCCGCGAGTGGATCCGGTGCGACAGAGCAGACTCGCGCCATCATGACCCGGCTCGAATCCGCTATCGCCGTCGGAAAACCGGAAATGGCGGATCTCATCGTGGACGTTCGCAAGAACGACATGATGAGTTCCATCCCAGTGCTCGATCGCTTCCTCTCCAAGCTGGAACTCGCACCCCGCATTCGCAGATTTCTCTATCAGGCCAACGTCAAGTGGACCGTGGGCCAGCTCAGCCTCTTGTGCGGCGCCTGCTTTGTAGTACCGGCGTATCTCGTATACTGGCGCACGGACGCGATGTTGTTAGGCGTTCTCATCGGCCTCGTCACAGGCGCCGGACCAATCATCTTTGTTTTTCAAAAGCGCAAGAGGCGTCTAGGCAAGTTCGAACAGGGCATCCCTGAAGCGCTGGAACTGATCGTCAGCGCGCTGCGCGTAGGACACAGTCTCAATGCCGCGATGGGCCTGGTCTCGCGCGAATGCGCAGATCCAGTGGGCGGCGAGTTTCGGCTTACCTTCGATGAAATGAATTACGGGCTCGAACTGAAGTCTGCCCTCGACAACATGGTTACCCGCGTTCCCTTGCAGGACGTGAAGATCATCGCCACCGCCATTCTGATCCAGCGCGAAAGCGGCGGCAACCTGGCGGAGGTTCTGGAGAAGACTGCCCAGGTGATCCGAGAGCGCTTCCGCCTCAAAAGACAAGTGATGACGCATACCGCCCAGGGCCGTTTGACTGGAATGATTCTGACGCTTCTTCCAATCGTCCTGGGTATTCTGCTCTACTTGGTCAATCCGGATTTGATGAGCCTGCTCTGGAAGAAGCCAATGGGTGTCAAACTGCTGTACGCTGCCGGTACCATGATTTTCATCGGCGGCCTGATCATTCGCAAAATCGTCAACATGGACGTCTAGAGAGGGAAAAATGGCATTTGCAATCATCGCCTTCCTCGTCGCGTTTCTCCTGATCGGTAGCGGCGGCCTGTTGATCTTCTATCGCGACAAGATCCAGGATCGTATCTCATCCGCGCTCTATCCTCGCGCCACGAGCAAAAAAACAATCGCGTCAACACTCGAAGAGACGCGGCACGTCATTGGCGGCGTGGTCGAGCATTTTGAAAAGGTCCTGCCCAAGAGCCAGCAGGAGATATCGGTCGTTCAACAACGGCTGATTCGCGCTGGTCTTCGCTCCGACAATGCCGTAAAGATGTTTTATGGTGCGAAGGTGATTACGCCACTCGTGCTGTGTCTGCTTGCGTGGGTGTCCGGCGCGTATCACTTTGGTCCGATGTTCATCTTCGCTCTGGCGATCGGAGGCGGTTTTCTCGCTCCCGATTTCTGGCTTGGAAGGAAGATCGCCAAGCGGCAGGCTGAGATTAAAAAAGGCCTTCCTGACGTGCTTGACCTGCTTGTAATCTGCGTCGAAGCCGGCCTCAGCCTTGACCAGGCCACCGCGCGTACTGCCCAGGAATTGGAAAAAGCCCAGCCGGCTCTCAGCGACGAACTCGGCATTGTCGCCCTCGAGCAGCGTGCAGGACGAGCTCGAGCAGATGCATGGAAACATCTTGCAGAACGCACCGACGTGGATGTCATCCGCAATCTCGTATCCATGCTCGTGCAGGCCGAACAGTTTGGAACCAGTATCGGCAAAACACTCCGCGTTCACTCCGAAACCCTGCGCACGAAGCGCGTTCAGGAGATCGAGGAGAAAGCGGCAAAACTGTCAGTCAAACTTCTGTTCCCGCTGGTTCTGTTTATTTTTCCATCGCTTTTTTTGGTCGTGCTTGGCCCCGCCGTGCTGGTGATGGCGGATTCATTCAAAACGTTTTTCGGACACTAAGTCCGCAACCATTCAATGAAGGGAGAGAATCAAAATGGATCAAACCACGATTATCCGGATTGTGTCCGGGGTGCTTTTTGTCATCGTGCTGGTCATCCTGATTCAGCGCCGCCGCACTCGCGTCAAGTAGTCTGATCTGCTTCGAAAGGGGGCCGGGGGATTCTAGGGAAAGCTGTCCCCTGACTTCATCCGGCATACCTTTTGCCTCGCCGAGCACTGTCTTTTGACGGTGAAATTTGTGTTGTCCCGTTTGGTCCGTTGTAATCTAGTAGCAGACTCATAACAGTTCTACCTCTTCGTGCGATCGAATGCTGTTGTCGATTGACCGAAGCCCATTCGGGGTGACATTGACGCATGAACTCCCGCGTCACCTGGCGGAAGAGACAAGGTTGTGATCGGGCATAACTCGATCAAAGTCATCTCGAGGCAGGCAGCTTTCTGAAGAGGCGCAGATGACGGACGGCCGCAAGTACTGTGTGTACAACCAGACCCGCGAGAGCTTTCTCAGCCTCGGAGTGGTGATGGCAGATACTGCTGCCAAGCAGTTGAAAGCCCTGCTCGAAAACCTCTCGATCAGCCCGGACGCAGGTCTCTGGCTGTCCCCATTTCGCGGGATTCCTGCCGCCAAGGGTTTGACCCCCGTCGACCTCATCTACCTGGACGAAAACAACCGCGTAATCCAGGCGATTGAGTCTTTTCCCAATTACGCAATTGAGCCTGAACGTGAGCAGCCTGCAAGCGCGCTCATTCTCGCGGCCCATACTATCTTCTCCAGTCAGACTCAGCCCGGCGACAATCTGCTGATCTGCTACGCGGAAGAGATGGAAGAACGACTCGGTTCGCCGAGTGGAAACGGCCGAAGGTCCTCACAAGGCTCCCGGTCAGACCAATTCGGCTCGACTCAGACCAGTGTCGCGGAAGCTCCACCCGAGATCGATCGCGCCACGGAACTCCTGGCCGCGCACCAGCGCCTTGTCGATAAGGAAACGGCGGAGATGGAATCGACCGGAACCGCCAACGTCTCCTGGTTCATTCGCTTCCTGCGCTGGCTATCCACCGATCGCCGCGCATCCAAGCGCCATCCATTGCCCGGCCTGGTGGCTTACTACTGGACCGGTGGCGCTCCACAGGCCTTTCACATCGCTGATATCAGCGGAGTCGGCCTGTACCTTCTTACGGATGAACGCTGGTTCCCAGGAACGATGATCCTGATGACGCTCCAGCGAACCAATACGGACGGCGACGATCCCGACGACTTCATCTCCGTGCTGACCAAGGTCATCCGCTGGGGTGCAGACGGCGTCGGCCTGACGTTTGTGCCCTCAAATACAGTGGATCTGAACAGCGGAGAGCCTCTACCCGACACCGGTGTAGGGAAAAAAGCGCTTCAGCGTTTCATCCAGCGCGTTCAGCAACCCGGCTGATTCCGCTCTGCAACGACTGCATGCCCGGAAGCTCATCCCGGGCACAGCATCGCAATCCATACGCAGGTTGAGCCCCCGAGTTGAGTCCGGTAATTATTGCGTGATCTCAGGAATGATCAGCAGAACTTCCAGCTTTGCAACCTGTCCGTCGTGGCTGCCTGCTCTGAATTGCCACTGTTGCAATGCATTCAACACGAGCTGCTCGCGCGCATATCCCATATCTGTGGGGAACACGACGGAGAGCTTTTCGAAATGCCCTGCCTCATTCACAAATCCGTGCACCATCACTGAATCGGAGGTGGCGTCGTCGGGGTTGAGATTCGGGCGAACTATGTAGAACGGCCACGGCGCATCGAGATGGGCGCTTCCCGCGTTGGCCGAATCTGCCGCGCGGGGAAGAGAATACTGCAGGATCCAGCTCTTCTCGAGACCCACCTTGAGATACACCGAGTAGGCAAGTCGCCCCTTCCACACCTCGGCCGTCTCGGGATACTGATCCTCCAGCGTTGATCCCACCACCACTACATTGAACTGGCCATTCTTCGGCAGGCTGATGCGTGTTACGGTGCCGTCCCCATCTCCTGAACCGGGTCCGTTCGCTGGGCCTGATCCGGATCCCGCGCCGGGATTGTGACCGGTGCCCTGTCCAGTTCCGCTGCCCGGCTGCGATCCGCTGCCGCCGTTGCCACTTCCGGTGCTTTTCTGCGTGCTGCCGTTTCCGGTGCCGGTCGCTTTACCGGCAGTGCCTGGCCCAGAGGCTTTGCCGCCGGTCCCGCTCTGGCCTTTTCCAGTAGCTTTGTCGGAACCTGTGCTGCCCGAATCTCCGCTGCCGTTCTGGATAGTGTTCGGCGTTTTTCCCGTTCCCAGTCCGCCTTTTTCCGAACCCTCAGCCGACTGGTTTGCAGCGGGCATGCTGACCACCCCCTGGGTCATGTGGAGGTCTGAAGCTGAAAGCACAGCCGCCGGCGTGGGATCGATCGATGAGATTGATCCGGTTTCCGGAATCCGCTCCACGTCCAATTGCCGGTTCAAGATCACCGGCGAAGACTTGCTGGTCACCGGCATCGGCATCTTCGACGTGAATGGGGTCGGAGAAATATTGAGTTCCGCAATGTGAGTTTCTTTATTGGGGAAACTCAGCTTCGGCTTGTCGAGCGTAATCGAAGGCGGCTGCGGCTTCGGGGGCGTAAGCATCTGCACCTTCGGCCTGTGGCCTGACCAGAGCAGCATCGCCGGTAGCGGAGTCTCCTTGGGCAACATCTTGTCAGGGTCTACATCAGGCTGTATGAGCGTCTGCGGCGCAAGTTTTCGATGCATGAACTGAACGCGGCTCGAGGCCGGAGCAGCGATCTTTTCCTCGGCCGAACTCTCTTCGCCGGTTGACGCTTTTGGATATGCGCTGCTGCCGCTCCCTCCTGACTTCTGGATCGGCGGATAGGGCATATTCAGGTTGACGTGCTGCATCATGTACACGTCTGGCGTTGGGAGTCGGAAGCGTGGCGCGTAAAGAAATGTTGAAAGAATCAGCGCGATGGCGCTGCTATGGAACACAACAGATGCCACCAGGGCCGATGGCCCGCGGCGAGGCTCCGGCTGGATACTGAAAAGAGTGATGGTGCGCGAAGACCTCATCCGCTGGGTGAACCCCTCTCTGTTGGGTTGCCTGCAAGTACTGTACAGGGGAACAGTTCTTGTTTGTGGTCGGGTGTACTCCGCCGGTCACTCCCTAACTCCGGGGTTACAGAGTTACACCCAAACATCGTCACTTCTGTGTGGTTGCGTGGACCACTGTCTGCGTGGCAAACTTTCTCTCAAGTATGCGCGTAGCTCTATAACTCGACAAGTGCCTTGAGGGTAATAAAGTCACTTGAGTCACATCGTCGCTGATCTTTCTTTCCGATCCGCAAACGTTGGAGTCCACGCCTTTCGAAACTCACGCTTTCGTACCGTTGACACGGCCACAACCACATGTTCATTGTTGGTGCAAAGCATGTGGATTTAACCGCCTCACCGGGTCGTAATGTAAGCCAAGTTTACTTCAAGTGGCGTTCTAGGTACTTCGGTTTAGCGGGGTTAAATTCGATGCATACGTAAAGCCGCCCGGTGCTATACTCTAGCGGCATTCACCCGTGCAGGTTATTAACCATTTCGACCACTAACTCTGCGTGAAGAGGCCACTACTCCCCTGTGTACGATCCAGTCAGTGAGGGGGAACTAGAAACCATGGCGCTTCACCTCACGAAGACAGGATTCTGATGAACCGAAGACTGGTAACTATCCTACTTGCTGCATTCGTCGTAGCAGCACTGTGCTCCGTGCTCGTCTACCGGTTGGTCGGCATGCGCATTGCTTCGGCTAAACCGCAACCGGCAACACGCGTCGTTGCCGCTGCTGCCGATATCAAAATCGGGACAGTGCTGAGCGCGACGGATTTGACCACGGTTCAGATTCAAGGCACGGTGCCGAAGAATGCCATACTCGACGCCAAGAACGCAATTGGACGCGGCGTCACTTCCAACATCTATGCCAACGAACCGATTCTCGAAAGCCGGCTCGCACCGGTTGGTTCCGGTGGAGGACTGGCCTCAACCATCAAGGACGGCTATCGTGCTATCGCCGTTCGCGTCGACCAGGTCGTAGGTGTCGCCGGCTTTGTGACTCCTGGCATGCACGTCGACGTTCTCATCTCCGGCGTTCCGCCAAGTGCGCAGGGAGGTGGAGGCAACAACACCCAGGTGAGAACGGTGCTGCAGAACATCGAGGTCCTGTCTGCCGGTACCGACATTCAGAAAGACGCCGAGGGCAAGCCGCAGCAGGTCCAGGTAGTCAACCTGCTCGTAACTCCCGAGCAGGCACAGGTGCTCGCTCTCGCCAGCAACGAAACACGTATTCAGCTCGTCTTGCGTAATCCGCTCGACCAGAAAGTTGCTCCAGTACAGGGTACGGCCATGACCAACCTGTTCCTCGAACAGAGCCAGCCGGCAAGCAAGCCAAAGCTTACGGGGCCGGTGAGGGTCCCCAAGAAGGCAGCGGAAGAGTTTCACGTGACTGTCATCAATGGCAGCACGGTAAAAGACGAGAAATTTGCAGCGCCCGGGGGTAAACAGTGAACGTTAGGACTGGGATCGCCACAACCTGTGTCAGCGCTTTGACACTGGCATTCATTGCGAGTTCGGCCGTATTGGCCCAGGCGCCTCCGGCGGGTGCGCAGCCCGCAGCAGCTACAAGTCAGGATTCCACCAATGACTTGTCGCTGGCCGTTGGTAAATCCGTTGTACTCGATCTCGCTCGACCGGTGACCCGCATCGTCGTTGGCGCCGGAGGCTACGCCGAAGCACAGGCTGTCAGCCCGACACAGATCCTGCTCAACGGAAAAGCCCCTGGAGAAACCAGCCTTATCATTTGGGATCAGAATGGAGGACGGCAGTTCTTCAATGTTTCGGTCCGTCCGAGTTCGTTCGCTGCCAACGATGTCCTTGATGGTCTCCGTCGCGAGTTGAGGGCAGAGCTGCCGGGGCAGAATGTCAGGGTCTCTCAGGATAACGGTGTCATCTTCCTGCGCGGTACAGTCAGCAACCTCAACAACTCTGATCGTGCTGTGATGATCGCTTCGACGGCGGGCAAAGTAGTCAACCTGCTCAACGTCAATGTGCCCGCTCCGGAACCACAGATCCTGCTCAAGGTCAGGTTTGCCAGCGTTGATCGCACCAGGCTTCGGGAGTTGGGCATCAACTTCGCAATCTCGGGTCTTGGCAACACGATCGGTGCGATCGGGACCAAGCAGTTCTCCGGGGTGAGCGTGGGCTCGAGCGGATCGTTCGGTACCGGAAGCACGAATATCTTCGGCATTTATCCCGGCATAGGGCTCGCGGCCAGCATTGAGGCCCTCGAAACAAAAGGAGTGGCCGAGGTTCTAGCCGAGCCAAACGTACTTGCAAAGAACGGCCACCAGGCCAGCTTTCTTGCCGGTGGCGAGTATCCCTATCCGGTGGTGCAATCTGGTGGGGCAGGCGGCGGCACCTCTCCCATCACGATTCAATATAAGCAGTACGGTGTTCTCCTCGCGTTCATTCCGACCATCACCAATCGCGGCACAATTCGCCTTCAGGTCGCACCTGAGGTCAGCGCTCTCGATTACGCCAACGCAGTCGATATCGGAGGCGCTTCGGTTCCTGCATTGACCATCCGCCGCGTTAAGACTGAAGTCGAACTCGCTGACGGCCAGAGCTTCGTCATCGGTGGACTTCTGGATAACCGGGAAACTGAGAACTTCCAGAAAATACCGTTTATCGGCGATATTCCGATCCTGGGCAAGTTCTTCCAGTCGATATCTCGAAACAGGACCAACACGGAACTCATCGTCATCGTTACACCCGAAGTCGTCAATCCAATCGAAGCAGGTACACCGATACCGGAGCTCAAGTTCCCGTCCGGCTTCCTGCCTCCTAACTCGCCAATTCCAATGCACACGCCTGACCAGAAGGCAGCCGGTTCCGCTCCGCCTCCACCTGCAACCATCCCGGTGGAGAAACTGATCGAGAGCCAGAAGCCCGAACAGCCGCTCGTCGTCGATGGTGGCATGGGAGTAGGCGGCGGTGGTGGTGGTGGAACAGCAGCACAGGCAGGACCGCAATAATAACCTGTCACGAACGCATGCTTAACGTGAGCCCCAGTGAATGTTCCCTCACTGGGGCTCACCTATCAGAACTCGCGTTGCTCGCGTCTGAGACATACTCGAAGCCAGAGGATACGGTGTAAATGGAATCACCTCAGCAACGCGATTCGGCGCAAATCCAAAACTCTTCAGGTATTCCCCATTCCGGCGAAGGCCGAGTCGTCGTCGTGAACGTCACCCGCAACACGCAGATCGCAAATCGTGCAGAGATCGCGGGCAGTGGAATGAAGCGCTCAAAAGGCTTGCTGGGCCGAAAAGGCCTTGCTCCAGGAGAAGGGATGTGGATCATCCCGTGCGAGGCCGTCCACACCTTCTTCATGCAATTCCCCATCGACCTGATCTATCTTGATCGAAAGCATCGCGTGAAAAAGACCAGGGAAGGCGTTCCTGCCTGGCGATTGTCCGCCTGCCTCTCTGCGCATTCCATTCTCGAACTCCCCGCCGGCACCATCCGGAAAACTCAAACCGAGCGTGGCGACGTTCTGGAGATCGTACAGTCCTGATGAACGATCAGGTACATGCCGTACTCCCGGTGTAAGGACCAATCCTCAAGAGCATGATCAGCAGCATCGGTCGTAGCCAGCGGGTTTAGGAAATGTGGCTCAAGAGATTACTGACGGTCGGACTGATCATCTTCGTCTGCGGTGTTATTTTCTTTGCCGCGTTCATGATAGCGGGCGTTATGCCTGTTCAAGATTTGGCCCAATACTGGTCTGCCGCGCATCTTGTTCGACACAATCCGTACTCGCGTGAGCTTGTTGCCCAGCTTGAGCGTTCGCACGGGCTGTTGGTAGATCGTCCGCTCGTGTTGAAGAACCCCCCTTGGGCTATTCCGTTCATCCTGCCTCTCGGACTCTTCAGCTACCGTTCCGCGTTTGCGGTGTGGACTCTCGTCAGCATCGTCATCGTCTTGGGATGCACACGAGCCGTGTGGCGGGAATTGCATCTTGCCCCGTTCCTTATCCCGCTCCTTCTTCCCCTGCTCTTTGGGCCGACGATCGTTCAGCTCATGCTCGGCCAGTGGACCATTCTGGTCTTCCTGGGAGTCGCGGTTTTTCTCATAGCCGCAGAGCGGCGGCAGGATTGGATCGCAGGTGCATCCCTGGTGCTCGTGCTCGGGAAGCCGCATGTGGCCCTGCTGTTTCTCATTGCCGTGGCGCTTTGGATGGTGCAGCAGAGGCGATGGCGCATCTTTATTTCCGGCTGTCTCGCTCTTCTCGTTGCGAGTCTCTCAGTTGAAGTCCTCAATCCGCACATCTGGTCTCAATTCATCGGACGCACCACGCTGGTAGTGCATGAGTCGGAAGCCTATCCGAACCTTGGAGGCATGCTGTACCTCATCACCGGAGTCCACGCCTTGGCGTTGATTCCGCAACTCGCCGGTCTGATCTGGTTTGCTCTTTATTGGAGGAAGCACCGTGGACATTGGAGCTGGTGGGAACACGGCACATTCGTGGTTCTCTGCTCAGTCGTGTGCAGCTATTACAGCTACCCTTACGACGAAACCCTCGCGCTTCCCGCCCTGCTGGTTGCTTTCGCGCGCTCCAGGCCACCCTTCCTGATCGTCTTCCTGATCACGAATCTCGGATACGCGCTGTACATCACGAACGTAGCGGGCCACTTCGGCTTTGGATACATGTTCCTATGGTGGACAGCGACCGGCTGGCTCGCTGCTTGTCTGCTCGCTCAACACAGCAGAGTGCTGAAACACGATCCAGTCGAGGCCTGAAGCTCTGTTTCGTTTTATCGAATATTGTCGGAGAGCTTGGCGCTTTTAGGAACCTTGTAAGTTGTATTTCACAATGCACCAGAGAGCACGGACCCCATCGCGCCAGCCGATCTTCTTGCCTTCAGCGTAAGTTCGTCCGCTATACGAGATGCCGACTTCATAGATCCGCAGATTTGCTTTCGCCAGCTTCGCGGTGATCTCCGGCTCGAAGCCAAACCTGTCCTCCCGGATCGAGACCTTCTGGATTACCTCGCAACGGAAAGCCTTGTAGCACGTCTCCATATCCGTAAGGTTTAGATCGCTCGCCATATTCGAACAAAGCGTGAGAAATCTGTTTCCAACGTAGTGCCAGAAGTACAAAACACGATGCGCTCCGTGACCGCCGATAAAACGCGACCCATAGACCACATCTGCCTTGCCCGCGAGAATCGGCGCAATCAGCAGAGAGTACTCCGCGGGGTCATACTCCAAATCTGCATCCTGGATGATGATGATGTCGCCCGTCGCCCTGGCAATCCCGGTCCGTAGCGCGGCACCTTTTCCTTGATTTACAGCATGTCGATGCGGACGAATCCGGCTATCGTTGCATGCCAGGTTCTCTATGATCCCGCGCGAGCCGTCGGTGGAGGCATCATCGACGATGATCACCTCCTGCACGAGCCGCTGCGCAAGCACCTCGTGCACAACCTTCTCCACCGTAGCGGCTTCGTTATAAACCGGCATGACTACCGATATGCACGGTCTTGCATCGTCATTGCACCTTACTTCTGGCATGGAATACGTCTTCTTACCTGGTCGTGAATTCCAACTATTCGCTTAATATAGATGAAAAGCTCTCCCCGGTATGCAGAGTAAGTCGCCCGTCCAACAAAAGGTAATCTCTGTTGTTCTGTATGTTTGCCGGAAGCCCCTGCCGATCGTTTCGTCGGACTAGATTGGAAGAGCGGTGCCGGCCAAATTCGACTGAGGTTGCCGATGAATCCGCAATATGAGTAAACGCCACATCGCCGTCCTGGTAATGCTCATACTCGCGAGTGGGTTCGCGCTCATTTGGGGGCTCATCCTGGCGCGAGCGTCAACGGGCACGATGCTCGATTACCAAGTGGTGTACACCGGTGCCCGCTGCTTTATCCAGCACTGCGATCCCTACAACGAGGCCGAAGTGATGCGTGTCTATTTCGCCGATGGCGGAGCGCGCATCGCTGAGGAACCGGGCCAACACCCGCATTACATGATCGCGGAACAGTTTTACCCTCCCTCGGCAGAATTGATTTTCGCGCCTTTCGGCGCTCTCAAGTGGCCGGTTGCCTATTGTCTTTGGGTGGCCCTCACCTGCATCTTGATGACAGTTGCGGCCTTCCTCATTTGGGATGCGGCTCAAGAGTACGCACCCGATCCGCCCTTTTATCTGGCATGCATCGTTCTCGCAAATGCCGGAATTCTGTATTCCAGTGCCAATCCTGCGGGACTTGCGGTGAGTCTTTGCATCATCGGCGTGTGGTGCATTGCTCAGCAACGGTTGCTCGCGATAGGCGTGCTTTCGCTGGCGATGAGTCTAGCCATCAAGCCGCACGATAGCGGAGCAATCTGGCTCGCTCTGTTGTTGCTCGGAGGGGTATTTCGAAAGCGCGCGATTCAAACCTTGGCCGTCGTTGTGGTCTTTGCGGCCGCCGGCGTTTTTTGGATTTCCCAGATTTCCCCCGGATGGTTCGGAGAGATGCGCTCCAACATCCTCCAATACTCAACCAACGGATCCAGAAATGATCCCGCCGGGGCGTCGATGTTGATCAACCTGCAGCCAGTCTTAGCTGCATTCCGAAATGAGCCGCACTTTTATAACTTTGTGAGCTATTTAACGGTGGGTCTACTCTTCGTCATCTGGATCGTCATTACAGTTCGAAATGTCGATTCTTCCAAGAGACGATGGCTGGGACTGGCGGCTGTCGCCGCGCTTTCCCTTCTACCCCTGTATCACCGCTCATACGATGCAAAACTTCTTTTGTTGACGCTGCCGGCATGCGCTGCCTTGTGGGCGGAAGGCGGACTCATCCGGTGGGTCGCGCTCACTTTCACCGCAAGTGGGATACTGATCACTTCTTCTCTCCCGATGGCCGCTTTGGACATCTGGGCTAATTCGCTGAGTGAAAAGCCGGGTACGGCAAATCACGTTCTCTTTTTGGCAGTCACCCGCCCGGCAGGACTCGTGATCCTTGCAGTCAGCATTTTTTACCTGTGGGCTTACGCCAGACAGAACAAGGACAATCCGGGAGCAGTCGCCGAAACAGCGAAACGCGTACAGGACCCTGTCCTGAGTAGCAAAGAGTAACTTTCTGTCGAACGGCATTCATGACATCAGATGGGCTGCTGCTTCCACCTATATGCAGTCATGTCGACTTGCCGTAGCAGAATCGCCTGGCGGCGAGCGCCTTCTATGTCATAGCTTTTGTTAGACACTGCAGACTTGAGCGGAAAGTAGATCTGCATCAAGCATCCGTCTGAAACTCGATGACCGGAAGTGTATGGCAAATCCAATTACGGTCTCCCTCAGGCACGAAGGTACTCCTTCAGGCTGGCCTTTCGTGCCAGGACTGCCACACCCATTGCTATGATTTGGTGAACATGCATTCCTCGGTTGTAGCGCCTGACACGGTCAAAGGAATTCAAGTCGAGCAAACGCCTCCTTCCTCTAACCGGCGAGTGATCATCGCGTTGTCTGCCTGCAGTCTCCTGCTGCTGATGTTTTGCGTGCTCGCGGCTCCGCCGGGGATTTTGAAATCAGCTCAGCCGCTCATCATCACCGTGCTCGCTCTCAGCGGTCCATTGTTGGTCCCTGCCGCCCTGTTCCATGATCGAAAGAAGTGGGCTCACCGCGACAGCTCGCTCATGCTGCCGTGGACATTGCTCATTGCCTGCCTCATCGTCCAGGCAGCGCCGATCACGGCCACCTTTGCCTTTCCTCTGCGCGACGGCCTCTGGCGGAGTCTCGACCAGCACCTCGGTATAAATGTGCCGGCGATCATGGCTTTTACGAGTCGCCATCCGGCCTTGAATTCTCTGCTCTCGAGGTCCTATGCGTTCACGTTGCATCCGCTGGTCCTCTGCGCGATTTTCTTGCCCACCCTGCTGGGCAAAAGGGAAGCGGCGCAGCGGTTCGTCCTCTCCAATGCGTTCAGCTTTGTACTCGCCTTGCCGCTCATGATCTTTCTTCCCGCAATCGGACCCTGGGTGGGGTGGGGAATCACGCCGGACAAACTCCAGAAGGCGTGCGAAGCTACCATCTACGCACTTCGGCATGGCTCGCTCGACATCCACGATAACTTCGGCGGCATTGTCTGCCTGCCCTCCTTTCACGCCTTCTGGGCCATCATCTCGGCCCAGGCGCTCTATGGCTTCCGATACCTTCGTTACCCAGCCATTGCCATTGCCTGCCTGATTACAATCTCAACCGTGACAACCGGCTGGCATTATGGTGTCGATGTAATCGCCGGGCTGTTGATGGTTGTCATCTGCACAATCCTCTCCAATTCTGTGATGTACGGTAGAGTTAAATTCGCACCGCGAACAAAATCGGGGAGTTCACCGCAATGAAGAAGCACGCTGGCAATCGGGTTCAAAGTTCATTCGTTTTAGCTCGGATTTGTGAATACCACTTTGGTGTTATTCGCTCGCCAAAAACTGGAGTTCCAGTAACCGATTACGCTTGGGCACTAAGGTTACCCCCTTTAGTGGTATCCCCATATATACATAATTGACTTCTAATAAAACCAAGTGCTAAAACCAAAAGCACAACACTTGCTTCAGCCATGCACTACACCCAGTCACAGACTGGAACCCCAACCCAGGAAATGGAGAATTTGGAAATGAACAACAAACTCATGAAGCTGTATCTGGTAGCAAAGTCACTGATCGAGCGCGAAGAAGGTCAGGACCTCGTTGAGTACGCCCTCGTTGTTGCTCTGATCGCGTTCGGTGCGATCACCGGCATGGGCTATCTCTCGACCGGCCTGAACCACGCCTTCTCGGGCATCTCGAGCACCCTCACCTCGAACGTGTAGTTGTCAGACCAGGCAAGGCTTGTCCTTGCCTGCATATCTCAACTGTGAAACGCGGAAACAGCCTGTCTGTTTCCGCGTTTCATTTGCGCGCACTCCGGCTCATACGGTGCATGTCCTCCCCGCTCGTTAACCTTCCTTTTGAGCTTGCCCGAGTTACACCGTTTTATGGGCAGTTACTCCGGATCGATAAATCGATTAATCCTGTTCTTACCATTTCTTCCCAGCCCTTATTATTGGATTTGCCAACCCCATGTTTGTTGCTCCCCAATCAGCGCCTTTGGCGACTCGCTGCCTGATGCGGTTCGAAGCTGCGCTGACCGCAATTGCCATCGCTGCTTTTGCCGGACAAAATGCACAGAACAAAATCCCACTGCCATGGAATCGATTGTTGGCCGTCCTGCGTGCGGGCTCGCGGTGACGAGTTTGAGAGATCAGCAGACGAGAATCCGTTTCTGGCAACATCTCGGCCTATTCATGTTGGCGTACGCGCTTGTAATTACACGCAAACCCGACGCTATTTTTCACGCGCAGTTTTGGGCAGAAGATGGCCGGGCATGGTTCGCTGACGCTTACAACCTCGGACCCTGGCATCCCTTCTTTCGCCCCGAAACCGGGTACTTCCAGACCCTCCCGCGTATCGCAGCCGATCTCGCACTGCTCGCGCCGCTTTCCCTGGCTCCTCTCGTCCTCAACGTCATCGCCATCGGCGTGCAGGTGCTTCCGGTAAACCTGCTGATTTCCTTTCGTTCTGCAGAGTGGGGCAAAACACGGCTCCGCGCTCTGCTTGCGTTCACCTATCTCGCGATCCCCAGTAGCCCGGAAATTTGTGCCAACATCACCAATGAGCAGTGGATACTAGCCTTCTGCGTATTCCTGCTGCTGGTCGGCTCACCGCCCAGATCCTCGTCGGGCCGGTTCGTGGACCTCTCGTTCACCGTCTTGTGCGGACTGACAGGACCTTTCTGTATCTTCCTCTTGCCCGTTTCACTTCTGGTCGCCTTGCGGCGCACTGGTCGATGGCGATGGGTGCCCGTCCTCATTCTGGCCGGGTGCTGCGTCATTCAGGCCGTAGGCTTGTTGATCGTGAGCCCCAACGCCCGGACAGCCTGGGGCGTCCTGGGAGCAAGGTTTGACCTGTTCGTGCGCATTCTTGCGGGAAATGTCTTTCTCGGTTCGTTGATCGGCGCAAACAACATAGCCATCGATCCCGGCGCGCACGCTTTCATCTTTCTAAGTTTCGTTGCAGCCTCGGGAGTAACGATTGCCGCTTTTGCCTTGCGACGTGCGCCACTGCCGATGAAGCTCCTCGCCCTTTACGCCGGTATGCTTTTCCTGGCCGCTCTGCGTCTTCCTTCTTCGTACGCCCCCCGCGGAACGACTCAATGGGAGATGGTCGCCGGCGCCGCCGCAGTCCGCTACTGGTTTTTGCCTACGCTCACCTTCATCTGGCTGCTGATCTTTGGGGTCTTCGGCAAGGGCAAGATCATCAAGGTCTTGTCGGGCGTCCTGCTGTGCTGCCTCTGTTTCGGCATCGCCATTCAATGGAGACGTCCGGTTTTCCAGGACTTCCACTATGCGGCCGAGGTAGAGCGAGTCAACGTCGCACCTGCCGGAACAACAGTTTCGATTCCAATCAACCCTGAAGGGTGGCAGATGCGCCTCGTCAAGCATGAGGTCCCGGGTAAACCCTGACGGCGCTGGGTCGGAGAACAGCATCAGCTCCGAGCCATCTTGAATCAAGTTGCTGCTTTAACAGACCATCGCAGCCTTATCATGAACTTGCCACCCCTCATGCTCCTTGCCCTCCAAACGGCGCCCCCCCCGAGCCTCTCCTTGATGGAGTTCGAAGCTGCTCTGACGGCAATCGCAGTGGGTGCTTCTTTTGCCTGGCCGAAACTCGCGGCTCGATTCTTCGCTTCTCTTGAATTGCATTTTGGTCGCCTGGCACGAAAACCAGTTCTATCCCTCTTCGTCGTAGGTCTTACCCCTCTTCTCATTCGGCTGGCGCTCTTGCCCATTCACCCGATCCCGATGCCCTTCGCGCCGGACGACTTCAGCAATCTCCTCGCTGCAGACACTTTCGCCCACGGACGCCTGGCAAACCCAACGCCGGTCATGTGGGTCCATTTCGAAACCATCTACGTCGATATGGTTCCGACCTACACATCCATGTACATGCCGGCGCAGGGACTGGTTATGGCGGCTGGAAAGGTTCTTTTCGGCCAGCCATGGTTCGGAGTAGTCATCAGCGGCGCATTCATGTGCGCAGCCCTGTGCTGGATGCTTCAGGCGTGGCTGCCGCCCTCGTGGGCTCTCCTGGGCGGTTTTCTCGCCGTGATGCGAATTGCACTGTTCAGCTACTGGACAAACACCTACCACACCGCGGGCCCCATCTGCGCCATTGGCGGAGCATTGGTGCTGGGCGCCCTGCCCCGCTTTAAAAGGACAGCCCAGGCGCGCTATCTCTCCGTAATGGCGGCAGGCGCAGTGATCCTCGCCATCTCTCGGCCATACGAAGGCCTTCTGTTGTGCTTGCCCGCACTCATCGCCCTTGCGGTTTGGCTGATCAAAGCTAGACGCCTGTCCGTCCGCACCTTGCTCCTACGCGCCACGCCGGCACTCGCTCTGCTCATTGCTGGAATCGGCTGGCTCGGCTACTACGACTATCGCGCCTTCGGCAGCCCGCTCACGCTGCCCTATACGATCCATCGCGCTACCTACGCAACGGCGCCGTATTACATATGGCAGCAGGCGCGTCCCGAGCCCCACTACCGCCATGCGGAGATGCGGCGCTTTTACAAGCTCAACGAGCTGGATGAGTACAACCGCAATCACTCAGTCCCCGGCTTCTTCACAATGACAATTGTGAAAGCCCTCCGGGGCATCTACTTCTTCACCGGGGTCGCTCTTCTTCCTCCATTGTTTTTGCTCCCCTGGGCTCTTCGCGACCGCCGTATCCGATTTCTCGTCATCTCGCTGGTCGTGCTGGCCGCAGGAATGGCCGTCGAAATTTTACTGTTCCCGCATTACCTTGCACCGTTTACGGCAGCCTTCTACGCCGTAGGGCTGCAGGCCATGCGTCACCTCTACCACTGCAGGCCGGGGGGCCAGCCCGTCGGCCGTGCCATGACCCAATGGATCATCGCCGTCTGCGTTCTCATGGCAGTGATGCGCCCATTCAACAAGCAGCTGAACAGCCCGGTACCGGAAAGGCCCGTCTCTACCTGGATATGCAACTGGTTCGGGCCGGATCACTTCGTAACCCAGCGGTCTATCGTGGCGCATCAACTGGAGCAAGTGCCGGGCGGCCAGCTCGCCATCGTACGTTACTCGCCCGACCACGACCCGATCGATGAATGGGTCCACAATGCCGCCGATATTGACGCCTCCAGGATCATTTGGGCGCGCGCCATGGACCCTGCCAGCGACCTCGAACTGATCCGCTACTACAACCAGAGAAAAGCCTGGCTCGTCCAGCCCGATTCTCCATCGGAACAGATCGTTCCGTACCCGTTGCCGCAACAGGTTACTGCTGGTTCACTCCATTGATAAACGGCACGTTAAAAGATGTGAGAATAACTTCAGCGGGGGTCGATAAAGGATGATCAACGGGAAAAAGATCGCCGTGGTCATGCCAGCCTACAACGCTGAAAAGACCCTCGAGATGACCGTCCGCGAGTTATCCGATGTGGTCGACATCAAGATCCTTGTAGACGACTCCAGCAAAGACGAAACCGCCCAGCTCTCGCGCGATCTCGGCATTACGACCTTCGTTCACGAAGCCAACTATGGCTATGGGCGTAACCAGCAGACCTGCTATCGCGAGGCCCT
>Ga0157372_10001950_pt1 | contig 22402 bp, 12 predicted proteins | sample C55metaG_FD_115307 | JGI IMG/M metagenome (GOLD analysis project Ga0157372, IMG submission 115307) | Corn rhizosphere microbial communities from Kellogg Biological Station, Michigan, USA - C5-5 metaG | ecosystem: Host-associated > Plants > Roots > Rhizosphere > Soil | place: USA: Michigan... | reverse complement strand
GTCCTTCGGACAACGGGCCTTCGGCCCGTTCCGCACCGGTTGCGGATGCGTCGCTGGTAAAGAAGGCCCATATTGCGGGGCTGGATTGTTACCAGATCGTATTGGTCAATGGTTCCTGGGATGGAACTGTCGCGGGTGGCGAGCTGCCCCAAGGCATACAGGTGCTGAAAGTAGCGGATGCCCGCCAGGACCCCGCATTGTCCATGTATTTTGAAAAGCAAACCGGGTGGAATGAGCATTTTGCTAATTTGAATGCGGCGCTGTTTGCTGATGGGCTATTTGTTCGTGTAGATGCGGGCGTCACGATCGAGAAACCGCTGCATATCATTCATGCTTATACTTCCGAGAACAACCTGTTGGTACAGCCCCGAAATGTATGGGTGATCAATAGAAATGCGGAGCTGTCGGCCATCGAGTCGGTGGTTTCCGATGGGAAGGGGATCATCTGGGTCAATGGACTTTCGGATGTGCTGGTACATGCGGATGCGCGATTCCATCACACGATGATCCAGACGGCCGGCCGGGGGGTGAGGATCGTTCAGCAGACGAGTGTGCGGCAGCATCGCCAGAGCCTTTATAATAACTTCACCTTTACGCTGCCGGGCGCGGACCTGGTCCGAAATGATCTGCAGACGAGGCTGGAAGAAGATCATACGGAGACCCATTTGTATGGTCTGTATCTTACGGCGGGCAATCAGCTGGTGGACAATCATACGCTGGTGGACCATCAAAAGCCTCACTGTCTCAGCAATGAGCTGTACAAAGGGGTATTGCTGGAGCAATCCACGGGGGTGTTCAATGGAAAAGTGTATGTGCACCAGGATGCGCAGAAGACGAATGCATTTCAGCAGAACAATAACCTGGTGATCAGCCCCAAGGCGACCATCGACAGCAAGCCGCAGCTGGAGATCTTTGCGGACGATGTAAAGTGCAGCCATGGCTCTACCGTGGGCCAGTTCAGCGAGGAGGCATTGTTCTATCTCCGATCGCGCGGTATCGGCGAAGAGGCGGCAAAGGGGCTTCTTATCAATGCTTTTGCCTTCGACGTGACGGAAAAGATCCGTATACCCCAGGTAGAGGCGCATGTCAACGAGCTGATCAGTCAGCACCTGGGACTGCTGTAAGCAGTTCGTCCAGAACCGGAGGTTCCGACCGAGGAGGAGCTTTCGAAGTACCCGAGGGACGAAGGGTACGAACGAGACAGACCGTGACGAAGCAGGTCTGCGAAGTTCCCCGACGAAGGCCTCAGACATTAGTCCTCTGCGGGAAAAGGGCTAAATTTCAGAATGCACTTTTCCCGCACAAACACCTGTCAACCATGGATAACCCTGTAATGATAAAGGATAGTAATGTGCTGGATGTCGAGAAGGTCCGGAAGGATTTCCCTATCCTGGACACACTGGTATTCGGTCATCCGCTGGTGTATCTGGATAATGCGGCTACCACGCAGAAGCCGGAGGCGGTGCTGAATGCCATGAATGAATACTATCACACGATAAACAGCAATGTGCATCGGGGCGTGCATCATCTGAGCCAGCTGGCTACGGATGCTTATGAGCTGGCGCGTAAGAAGATCGCCGAGTACATTGGGGCAAAGCATGCGCATGAGATCATCTATACCCGTGGAACGACGGAGTCCATCAATATGGTGGCGGCTGTTTTTGCCAAACGCTATTTGAAAGCGGGTGACAGCGTGCTGGTGTCGGGCATGGAGCATCACTCCAATATCGTGCCCTGGCAGCTGGCCTGTGAGGAAAGAGGGGCGACCGTGAAGGTGATCCCCATCGACGGGAATGGGGAGCTGGTGCTGGATGGATTGGACAAGCTGTTGTCGGAAGGGGTGAAGCTGGTGTCGGTGAATTATGTATCGAATGCCCTGGGGACGATCAATCCTGTGCGGGATATCATTCAGGCCGCGCACCGGCATGGCATTCCTGTGCTGCTGGATGCGGCCCAGGCGGTGCAGCATATGGAAGTGGATGTGCAGGAGCTGGATGTAGACTTTCTTGCCTTCTCCAGTCACAAGATATATGGACCCACGGGTTTTGGCGTATTGTATGGGAAGGAAAAATGGCTGAATGAGCTGCCCCCTTACCAAGGCGGCGGAGAGATGATCAAGACCGTAAGCTTCGAGAAAACTACCTATAATGATCTGCCGTACAAGTTCGAGGCGGGAACCCCGGATATAGCGGGCGCCATTGGGCTGGGTGCGGCACTGGATTATGTACAGGCATTGGGACTGCCTGCTATCCGGCAGGTGGAGCATGAGCTGATGGTGTATGGGCTGGAGGCGCTGCAGGAGATAGAGGGATTGCGGATGATCGGCAATTCTGCGAACCGCGCGGGGGTATTGTCCTTTTTAGTGGGGGACATACATCCTTTCGACATGGGTGAGATACTGGATAAGCAGGGTATCGCGGTGCGGACGGGGCATCACTGCGCGCAGCCGATCATGGACCTGTATTGTATTCCCGGTACGGTGCGGGCGTCGCTGGCATTCTACAATACTCCGGCGGAGATTGACCGCCTGACGGCGGGAATCAGGAAGGCAATGAAGTTGCTGGGGTAGGCCGGGGCGACCAAGGCCGGGTGCTGGCAGACTGCGGCCAGGGAAAAAAAAGACAAATGACCATTAAGGAAAAACAGGACGAGATCATTGGGGATTTTGAATTCTTAGGCAACTGGGATGACAAGTATGAGTACATTATCCAATTAGGTAAAGAACTCGCCCCGATGGATCCTATATATAAGATTGACGAGAACCTGATCAGGGGGTGTCAGTCCAGGGTATGGATGCATCCGGAGTATAAGGATGGAGTGATCACCTTCACAGCAGACAGCGATGCTGTCATTACCAAAGGGTTGGTTAGCCTGGTCATCAGCGTGCTCTCGGGCCACACTCCCAAAGAGATCATCGATGCGGACCTTTATTTTATCGATGCCATCGGGCTGAGCAGTCATCTTTCTCCTACACGCAGCAATGGTCTTTTGTCCATGGTGAAACAGATCAAAATGTATGCTTTGGCATATCAAGCGAAATCTCTGCAGTCATGAGCGAAACAATAACATTACGGGATCAGATAGAAGGGGTGTTACGTACGGTGTACGACCCGGAGATACCTGTGAATATATATGATCTCGGTCTTGTATACGAGATCAAGATCGGCGATCGTGGAGAGGTGAAGATCACCATGACGCTGACGGCGCCTGCCTGTCCTGCCGCGGGAGAGATCATCCACGATGTGCAGCAAAAAGTCGAGGCCATCGAAGGGATCATCGACTGTCATGTCCAATTAACTTTCGACCCACCCTGGAATAAGGACATGATGAGCGAGGAAGCGAAGCTCGAGCTTGGGTTCCTCTGATACTTTTTTATCCTTCTCTTCTTATTAATTATCCTGTTACCGGACTACCCGGGTTTTTAAACGTCAATCCTACAATTCAGAACGGGCCGGAGGCTCGTTGTCTGCAACCGAGGGACCGAAGGTTACGACCGAGGTAACCGAGGCGGGTCCAACAGTGTTGGAACCAACGAAGGTTATGAGCGTAGCTCCGTGTCGAAACAGGTCCGACGAAGGCCTCAGACATTAGACTTTTCCGGAAAACGGGCTATATTTCCGAGAGGCCCGTTTTCGGATATTTTCCGGGAACGATTGCGTAGATTTTTATGCAAAAGCAGCACACTTCAGGACAGTGCCGCAATGGGGTTGATCTACATTTAGGATACTTGGATTATTTATCACCTTAATTGCTGCTATTATGAAATTAGTTGCGCTTTTGCGGCGGGGATGTGTTTTGGCGTTCCTGTTGCACCTATGTTTGTTTTCTTTTCCCCAACAAAATTTTCATGTTTCCGGAAAGATATTGGATGAGACGGGTAAGCCGTTCGCCAATGTGACGGTGGCCGTGAAGGGTACTCGTGCGGGTACTTCCACCGGTGTGGACGGCAGATTCGAGCTGAGTGTGTCTTCGGGCAATGACGTGCTGGTCTTCAGTGCTGTTGGATACGAGCAGCAGGAGATCAAACTGAATGGGAGGCATGAGCTGTCGTTGTCCATGAAGATCACCGGAAGTGCGTTGAGCGATGTCGTTGTCGTGGGGTATGGTACGCAGCGGCGGGCCAATGTCACCGGCGCCGTGGCTACTCTCAAAGCGGACGCATTTGACGACAGGCCTATCACCCGTGTGGATCAGGCGCTGGTCGGCCAGGTGGCGGGTGTTACGGTGAAGCAAAATACGGGTATACCGGGGAAGGCTTTTAGTATCCAGGTGCGCGGCTCGGGGTCCATCAGTGCGGGAAACGAGCCTTTGTATGTGGTGGATGGGATGCCATTGACGAATAATTCTTCGAACACCGGCAACGGCAGTTTCGTGAGCGGCAACCCAATGGACAATATCAATCCGAACGATATCGAGAACATCGAGGTATTAAAGGATGCGGCGGCGGCGGCCATCTATGGATCGAGGGCTTCGAACGGCGTGGTCCTGATCACTACGAGACATGGAAAGTCGGGCAAGCCTGTTATAGGGATCACGGGGTATGCGGGATACAACGAGGCGAGCAAGAAATTGCAGATGTTGAACGGTCAGCAATGGATCGACCGGGCGACGGAGATGATCAATGCCGCCTATGTGTTGAAATATGGTTCGGCGGGCGCGACTGCGGGTGATGATGCGGCTACGAGGGCTGCCAAGATCGGGCTGTCGCCGGGGCAGGTGAATGTGCAATATATGCTTGATCCGCGGTGGGCGATGCCGGGGCATCCGGGTCTGGAATTCGCGGACTGGCAAAGTCTCATCGAGCGGAAAGGACCCATGCAGAATGGCGGGATCTCTGCCAGCGGCGGCAGCGATGCTGTCCGGTACTATATTGCGGGCAACTATGCCAGGCAGGATGGATTCATAAAGGGCGTGGATTATAAAGAGTATTCGGCAAGGGCGAATGTGGATGTCAATGCCAGCAAGATATTGCGGTTTGGCATAGCCGTTACACCATCCTATTCCATTACCAACGACCCGGGCGTGGAAGGGAAGGATAATATCTTCCACCAGGCCCTGAGCATGTCGCCCGTGCAGGAGGATACGGTAGGCGCCTATCCCAATATCGGAAAGAACGCGCAGTATCTGTGGAGCAACAGCACCAATGGGCCGCTGGGCAAACTGACCTATAACATCGGACAGACCAAGCGGGCGCGTATGCTGGGCTCGATCTATGGGGAGGTACAACTGTACAAGGGGCTGGTTTTCCGGACAACCGCGAACGTAGACAATGTCAACAGCAATACGAACACTTATGTGCCTTATATAACCACGAGCAACCTGGCTGCGCGTACTTTCAATCCCACTACCAATCCCAATCTTACGGCCGGCACGTCGGGCACTTATTCCAATTACCGGCGGCTGACCCTGGTGAACGAGAATACGCTGACCTATAGCACGGTGATCAGCGAGGATCATAGCTTAAATGTATTGGTGGGACAGTCATACAACAAGGACAGGTTTGATCCGATGAGCATCACGTCCGTAGGCGGATTTACGAGCGCGTCGATACAGACCCTGAATGCGGCAGCCAATATCGGATTCGGCAGCGGGGCTAACGCCAATGTGTCGACCCAGAATGTGCTGATATCGTATTTCAGCCGATTGCAGTATGCGTATAAGCATAAATATTTGTTGTCGGCCAGCCTGCGCAGGGATGGATCATCGAGGTTCGGCGCCAACAACCAATGGGCCAATTTCCCGTCCGTCAGCCTGGGATGGAGAATGACCGAGGAGAGCTTTATGAAGGGATTGCCGGTGGTGAGCGATCTGAAGCTGAGAGGCAGCTATGGAGTGAATGGCAATAACAATATCGGTGACTATGATGTCCCTACGCTTGGGTCTTATGGATATGTGCTGGGTTCCACGCAAGCGGCGGCCATCGGGCAGGCGCCCAATGTGATCGCCAATCCTAATCTCAAGTGGGAGCGGTCGCAGACCTATGACCTGGGCGTGGATTTTGGCCTGTTCAACAACCGGATCACGGCTAGTTTCGACTATTACAACAAGCTGAATACGCAGCTCCTTTTGAATGTACCTGTGCCTGAGGTATCGGGCCAGCAGTTTGCGTTGCAAAACGCGGGTTCCGTAAGGAATATCGGCCAGGAGCTTGCCATAACATCCCGCAATCTGACGGGCAGGCTGGAATGGACCACCAGTATCAATATAAGCCACAACACGAACAAGATCGTGGCTTTATACGGGAACCAGAGCCAGATCATCATTCCCAATTCATTCGATGTCACCGACAATATTCAGCGTGTGGGGAGTCCGTTGAACAGCATATATGTTGTTAAAATGACCGGTATCCTTACACAGGACGATATAAACAAGAAGGTGGCTCTGTATGGAACGGGCGAGACGGTGGGCGATCCCAAGTATGAGGATCTGAATCATGACGGCGTGATCACGGAGGCTGACAAGCAGATCGTAGGACATCCCAATCCCAATTATACGTACGGAATGACCAATGTAATCCGGTACAAGGGTTTTGATCTGAGCGTGCTGATACAGGGACAATCGGGCGGATCCGTTTATTCCCTGTTGGGCCGGGCGATCACGCGTACGGGTCAGGGATTCACGGATAATGCGCCGGAATTCTATGTCAATCGATGGAAGTCGCCGTCAGATGTGGGCGCCGGCAGGGTGAGCAAGGCGTACTCGACGTTTGGTTTTGTAGCGAATACGGACTGGTTGTATTCATCCGACTATATACGGGTGCGGAATATCACTTTCGGGTATAACCTGAAGCAGGTGATCAGGATCTCTGCCGTTGGCAGTGCACGTCTGTACGTGTCGGCGGAGAATTTCTTTGGTCATGACAAGTACTATGGCGGTCTGAACCCGGAGGCGGCCAATACGACGATAAGTACTAATTCCGCCTATCCGGAGGCGGGTGATTATGGCGGATTGCCCTTGCCGAAGTCGTTTATTGTCGGACTGAACATCAATTTTTGATCATTACAATCATGCATACCATGAAAAAAATATTTATTCCAGCGCTGCTGATCTTTTTGTTGGCGGCCTCCTGTACAAAGGATTTGAACCAGATACCTATTTCATCCGCCACTACGGCGACATTCTATAAGACTCCCAGCGATTTTATTCAGGGGGTGAACGCGGTCTATGCCGACCTGAGAGGATATCCTGACCGGCTGCTCGAACTGTCCGAGATAAGGTCGGACAATATCTATGGCGTGTCCGTGGCGGTGCGCGACTGGGACCCGATCAATGATTTTTCACCCGGCATTGCATCGAATACGTATGTGGAAGAGGGATGGAATACGGACTTCAATGGCATCTTTCGGGCCAATACTGTTCTCGACCAATTGAGCAGGAACGGCGGTAATGTAGGATCGGCGAGTCTGGCCACCCGGCTACAGGCTGAAGCGAAGTTCCTGCGGGCCTTCTATTATTTCGACCTGGTAAAGTATTATGGGAGGCTGCCCATTGTAGACCATCCTATGACGGTGGATGAGGCGAATAAGCTGAAGCAAAGCGATGTGGCCGCTGTGTATGACCTGATTATTTCGGACCTGCAGTTTGCCATATCGAACCTGCCGGCCAGCTATACGGGGGTAGATGTGGGGCGGGCTACCAAGTATGCCGCGGAAGCGGTGCTGGCGCAGGTGTATATGGCGCGTTCGGGCCCTGCCTATGGCATCAGCGGGCCTGGCCTTGGATTGAGCGAATGGGCGCTGGCCCAGCCGTTGCTGGATGATGTCATTGGCAGCGGACTGTTTGCCTTTAATCCGAACTATGCGAATATCTTTTCTTATGCTAACCAGAGTCCGACTCCCACGGGAAACAAGGAAGCCGTCTTTGACGTGATGTATCTGACCGGCATCAGCGGGAATGCTTCTACATATGGGGCGACTTATCCGTGGGTGCTAACGCCCAGCGGGTACTTTTTATCGCTGAAGGATACGAAGTCGAATGGAAGCCTCGAGATCATACCTGTGTCGCAGGACCTGGTAAATGATTATGAGAGCGGGGATCTGCGGCTGCCTGCCACTATCTATACGGCGGGGTATACGAATGCGGGGAGTACTGAAAACCGGCCTTTCTTTAAAAAGTATGTGGATGTGACGAAGATACCGACTACCAGCCGATTTGACTGGGGAATCAATTTTATCGCCATCCGGTATACCGATGTGCTGATGAGGAAGGCGGAGTGTATCCTGAATGGCGCGCCGGGGTCACAGACTACGGTAGATTCGATCGTCAACCTGGTGAGGACCAGGGCCGGGCTGGGGGCGTTGACCGGTGTGACGCTGGCGCAATTGTTCGACGAGCGGAGGAAGGAATTTGCGGATGAGGGTACCAGGTGGTTTGACCTGCAGCGGAGCGGTCAGCTGTTGACCGTTATGAACAACTGGATTGGGACGGAGGATGTGCAGCATAGGATCAATCAGGTGGTTGCGAACTATGTGATCTATCCTGTGCCGCAGTCGCAGCTGGATGCTGCGCCGGGATTGTATATACAAAATTTGGGGTATTGATCCCTGAGGGGTAGCTTTAAAAGATGAACTGTATGAAAATTGGAGGACTTGTTGTTGCGGGGATGATGTTTTTGTTGCCGGGGGGGCTTTTGCAAGGAATGGGGATGCCTGGGCAGGGGATGCTTTTGCGAGGAGCGGGAGTGACTTTGCGAGGAACGGGATTGCCTTTGCAAGGAGCGGGAGTGACTTTGCGAGGAACGGGAATGCCTTTGCGAGGAACGCGAATGCCCGTGCAAGGAGCGGGATTGCCTGTGCTGGAGACCGGGTCGGCGAGGCCGATGCCTGCTGCCTGGATCGATAAGGATACGCGTCATATTGTGATGCGGCTGTCCGACCTGGGTCTGGGCGGTAGTAATGCGAGCTTCTATTTTCATAACAATCCCTTTGTCGGGAACAAGATGGTGTTTTACCATAGTGAGGGGAAGAACAAGCAGATCTATACGATGGACCTGGCGACGCGGCGGACGGTGCAGGTGACGCATATGTCTTCTCCCATGAATGGGGAGATCGTAGGGCGGAGCAGCGGGCGGGTATTTTACCAGATAAAGGACAGCGTGTTCTATTCCCGGGTGGACAATGGAGAGACAAGGCTGGTGTTTGTGTTTCCATCGGACTTTAAGGGAAGCGTTACCACCCTGAATGCGAATGAGACGTTGCTGGCCGGTGTGCAGAGCGGGGATGAGGAGAAAGAGATCCTTCGGCAATATCCTGAAAAGCACGATTTTTTTAACCGGATATACGATGCGCATATACCGCATACTTTGTTTATCATCGACCTCCGGACGGGCGAGCTAAGAAAAATACACCGAGAGAATACCTGGATCGGGCATGTGCAGTTCTCGCCGACGGACACGGCGTTGCTGATGTTCTGTCATGAAGGGCCCTGGCAAAAGGTGGACAGGATATGGACTATCGATGTGGCGACGGGCAAGGTGCGGCTGATGCACAAGCGAACGGTGGAGAATGAGATCGCGGGGCATGAGTTCTTTGGTCCGGAGGGGGATACGATCTGGTTTGACTGGCAGATACCAAAAGGGCAGACCTTTTTTCTGGGTGGGGTGGATGTGCGTACGGGTAAGGAGAGAAAGTATGCGATGACGCGGGATGAGTGGTCGATCCATTTTACTGTTTCGCCAGACGGGAAGCTGTTTGCGGGCGATGGGGGTGATAGCGGACAGGTGGCAAAGGCTAAGAACGGGCGCTGGATATATTTATTCCATCGGGAGGGTGACCGGCTGGTGTCGGAGAAGCTGGTGAATATGAAGGGGCAGTATTATAAGCTGGAGCCGAATGTGCATTTTTCGCCGGATGGGAGATGGGTGATATTTCGCGGGAATTTTGAGGGAAGGGAGGAGATTTATGCGGTGGGGACTGTTGCGGGGGGCTCGGCTGACGCCGGCGGGGTGGGCGGGTGGCCTGCGATCACGGCTACGGCGCGGCCCTGGACGCGGTGGTGGTGGATGGGAAGTGCGGTGAATAAGAAGGACCTGACGGAGAATATGGAAAAGTATAAGGCTGTGGGACTGGGCGGGCTGGAGCTCACGCCCATCTATGGGGTGAAGGGTTATGAAGCGCAATTTATTCCTTATCTATCCCCTGCGTGGATGGATATGCTGCAGCATACATTGAAAGAGGCGGGCAGGCTGGGATTGGGGCTGGATATGGCTAACGGGACCGGCTGGCCTTTTGGCGGAGGGCCATTGATCGACGGAAGGTATGCCTGCAAGGATTTTGTTTATAAGACGTGGTCGCTGAAGGGAGGAGAGACATTGAAGGATACGGTGCAGTATATACAGGAGCCGCTGGTGCATTCGGATGGGGGTGTGAAGGTGGATATCGATGAGCTGGTGGAGCCGGTGTATGCGAATAAGGATCTGCAGCGGCTGGCCTTGTTCCAGGTGCGATGGGCGCGGGCGTTGCCGTTGCAGGCGTTGATGGCGTATTCGTCGGATGGGAAGGTGGTGGACCTGACGGGGAAGGTGGATGCGACGGGGCGGCTGAGGTGGACGGCGCCTGCAGGAGCGTGGACTTTATACGGCATTTTTCAGGGGTGGCATGGGAAGATGGTGGAGCGGGCGGCGCCGGGTGGGGAGGGGAATGTGATCGATCATTTTTCGAGGGCGGCGTTGATGCGTTACCTGAGCAGGTTTGATAGCGCTTTTGCGGGCCGGGATTCTAATGATGGTCCATCGGACAACGGGCCTGCGGCCCGTTTGAAGGGGCTGCGGGCATTTTTCAACGACAGCTATGAGGTGGATGATGCGCGGGGGCAGAGCAATTGGACGCCGGGGTTTTTCGAGATATTCCGGAGGCGGAGGCGATATGATCTGCGGGAGCATTTGCCGGAGCTGTTGGGGGGAACTGGGAGACCGGGGGGGATGCTGTTGCGAGGTGCTGGAGGACATGGCGGACCGATGACTGATGGCCAGGTGGCGAAGGAAAACCGGGTGTTGTGTGACTATCGGGAAACCATATCCGAACTGTTGCTGGACGAGTTCACCCGTGGATGGGGGGACTGGGCGCATGGCAAGGGGGCCGTCATACGCAACCAGGCGCATGGGAGTCCGGCCAATATTTTGGATCTGTATGCTGCCAGCGATATACCGGAGACAGAGGGGGCGGACATACTACGATACAAATTTGCCACCTCGGCGGCACATGTCATGGGTAAGCCGCTGGTGTCTTCGGAGTCCGTCACCTGGCTGAACGAACATTTTCTCAGCAGTCTGGCGGATGTGAAGAAGGCGTTGGACCTGTACTGGCTGGGCGGGGTCAATCATATCTTTTATCATGGTACGGGGTATTCTCCTTCCAGTGATCCGTGGCCGGGCTGGCTGTTCTATGCGGCCGTGCATTTTACACCGAATGATCCCTGCTGGCAGGACTTTGCTGCGTTAAACGAATATGTGGCACGATGCCAGTCGTTCCTGCAGCGGGGCGAGGCGGACAATGATGTGCTGTTGTACTGTCCTGTGTATGACAGCTGGATGGAGCCTGGACGGGAGCTGTTGAAACATTTTGATAAAATGGAGGCGAACTTTGAGGGGACGGGGTTTGCGGCATGTGCGGGGGAGATGGTGAAACGCGGGTTTGCTTTTGATTATATTTCCGACCGACAGGTGCAAGGATTGGCTATTGGGGAGACAGTTGCCGGCCAGAAGAGTGGTATTCGCGCTCCGGGAGGCGGTATGTACCGGACTGTTGTGCTGCCGGACAGTCGATATATTTCGCTGGGGGCATTTAAAAAGCTGATGGAGCTGGCGGAAGGAGGAGCGCAAATCCTGATCTATAAGACAATGCCGGGGGATGTGCCGGGGTGGGCAGCATGGGAGGCGCGGAGGGATACGCTGCATGGATGGATGGAGCGGCTGCATTTTTCAACTATTTCCGGTGGGATCCAGCGGGCGGATATTGGAAAGGGAGCTTTTATAAAAGGGAATGACCTGGAGGAGTTGTTGCGATATGCGAAGATCAGGCGGGAGGTGATGGTGGATGACAGCCTGGATGTGTTGCGGAGGCTGGAGGGCGAGGGGCGTTGTTATTTTATCGTCAACAGAAGCAGCCGGCGATGGGAAGGATGGACAGTGCTGGCTGACAGCCTAAAGGATGCGGTATTGTTTGATCCGATGCGAGGGGTGAGCGGGCTGGCGCGGGTTCGGGGTTCGCGTGAGATATATTTGCAGCTGATGCCGGGGGAGAGTGTGATCGTACAGACCTATCCTGAGAAGGTAGGGGCTGGGACTGATCCTGGGGCAGGGGCCGGGGCCGACCTTGGGACTGGGGCTGAAGCGCGGACCGATGCCGGGGCGGGGGCGTTGTTCCCCTACTACCATACGGTGGGGGAGGCTGTTGCATTGAATGGAGAGTGGGGGATTGAATTTATATCGGGCGGGCCGGTGCTGCCATCGTCTGCAAAGCTGCGGACGTTAGATTCGTGGACGAAGCTGGGTGAGGATGCGGCGCGGTTCTCGGGTACGGCGAAGTACACATTACATTTTTCGCGACCGGTGTTGCCTGAGGGTGCGGATGGATGGATGCTGGATCTAGGGAAGGTAGGTCGAACGGCGCGGGTGTCATTGAATGGCCATGCGTTAGGGACATTAATTGGGCCCTATTATAGAGTGATGGCGCCTGTGGCGGTGATGGCATCCCCGGCGGCGGCAGGGGATAGTAATGTGCTGGAGGTGATGGTATCTAACGGTATGGTCAACCGGATCGAGGACATGGACAGAAGGGGTGTGGTCTGGAAGAAGTTCTATAATTATAATTTCCCGGCGCATGTGCGGGAGAATAGGGGGGCGGACGGGCTTTTTAGTGCGGCGGAGTGGAAGCCGGAGGAGTCGGGGCTGTTGGGGCCGGTGCGGTTGACGGCGGTGGGTTTGCGGGGAATAAGCAATGAGGAAACCGGGGCAGATACTGTAAAAGATAGTACATGGACACAAAAGGTAGGAGCCAGACCATATGCATTCAGTAAAAAACAATTCTTTGTCAACAATTATGGGGCTGCGAAGGATGGAAAGACCCTTGCTACGCGGGCGATACAGGCGGCCATCGATGATTGTGCGGCAAAAGGGGGCGGGGTGGTTGTGTTCAAACCGGGCAGCTATCTCAGCGGGTCCCTGTTCCTGCGGGAGGGGGTGGAGCTGCGTATCGACAAAAATGTGACGCTAAAGGGCAGCCAGCACTTTGAGGACTATCCATTGATCGACACGCGGATCGCGGGTATCGAGATGAAGTGGCCGGCGGCGTTGCTGAATATTATTGGAGTGCGGCATGCGGCGATAACCGGTGAGGGGTTGGTAGATGCGCAGGGAAAATTTTGCTGGGACAAGTATTGGGCCATGCGGAAGGTGTATGATCCCAAGGGGCTGCGGTGGATCGTGGATTACGATGTGCAACGCATACGGACGGTGCTGATACAGCGGAGCTCCGACATTGTGGTCAAGGGCATACATTGTCAGGATGCGGGATTCTGGACGGTGCAGGTGCTTTATTCATCGCATGTCACGGTGGATGGCATCGTGGTGCGCAATAACGAGCATGGACATGGGCCAAGCACGGATGGAGTGGATATCGACTCATCCACCTGGGTGCTGGTGGAAAACTGTGATATCGACTGTAACGATGATGACTTTTGTTTGAAAGCCGGCAGGGACTGGGATGGACTTCGGGTGGGCAAACCTACGGAGTATGTGGTGATACGGAACTGTATAGCACGGAAGGGAGGCGGGCTGCTGACCATCGGCAGCGAGACATCGGGAAGCATCCGGCATGTGCTGGCCACGAACCTGGTGGCGCATGGTACGGGGAATGGGTTTCATATCAAATCAGCCACTACGCGGGGTGGTGTGGTGGAGGATATTCACCTGCGCAACATTACAATGGACAGTGTAGGCAATGCCATCCTTTTCACCATGAACTGGAATCCTGCCTATAGCTATTCGACATTGCCTGCAGGGTACAATGCGGACTCGATACCCGAACACTGGAAGACCTTGTTACATCGGGTGGAGCCGGCGGAGAGGGGGATACCTCATTTCAGGGACATTTATATATCGGGTATGAAGGTAATGAGCGCAAAGAAAGCCATTGTGGCTTCGGGGCTGGAGAATTCCCTTATTACGGATGTGCATATGAATGATGTGCGGATCAATGCGGACGATGCGGGAGAGGCGCATTTTATAAAAGATTGGGATCTCAAAGGGGTGAATATTGTTACTAAGAACAAATCGACATTACATATACTATGAGACGACGTTTTTTTCAGTGGGTGTTGCTGACGGCAACCTGCCTGTCTTTTACGACGGTGGCATCGGAGGATGGAAAGCCTGTGTTTTATATCATCGGGGATTCCACGGTGAAAAATGGAAAGGGCAAGGGGGATGGCGACCTATGGGGATGGGGCAGCCTTTTAGACTCCTATTTTGACACGACCAGGATATCCGTGCGAAATTATGCGTTGGGTGGACGCAGCAGCCGGACCTTTATCACGGAAGGGCACTGGGATGCGGTGCTGTCGACGTTGAAAAGCGGGGATTATGTCATTATGCAATTCGGGCACAACGATGCGGGGCCATTGGATGATACGGCCCGTGCGCGGGGGACGATCAAGGGTACCGGGGATGAGACGAAGGATATCTATAATCCCATCATGAAAAAGAATGAGACGGTGCATACCTATGGCTGGTATCTGCGGATGTATGTGGCCGACATCAAGGCGCGGGGGGCAACGGCGATCATCTGCAGTCCCGTTCCGCGGGATAGGTGGGTGGATGGAAAATGTGTGCGCGCGTCGGGGGACTATGGCAAGTGGGCGCGGGAAGTGGCGGAGGCGACGGGGGCGTACTTTATCGATCTCAATAACCTTATTGCGGATGAGTATGATAAGTGGGGGCCTGCGATGGTGAACGGATTTTTTCCCGGAGATCATACCCATACGAATGCAGCAGGGGCGCGGGTGAACGCGGAGGCTGTGGTGAAGGGAATAAAAGAATTGGAAAGGTCGGGGTTGACAAAATATTTGTCTGTTCGCAGTCAGGACATGCCGAAACAGAAAGAGGTGTTGCAATCCATGCGGCTGGCGAATACCTATTTTATGAACAAATGGCCGGACCCGGGGAAAGAGATTGTAACAAATATTTCACGGCCTAGCCATATATGGACGAGGGCTGTGTACTATGAGGGATTGATGGCCTTGTATTCCATCGACCCGCAGAAAAAATATTATGATTATGCGGTGGATTGGGGGGAGAAGCATGCCTGGACGCCACGGAATGGAGTCACAGATCGCAATGCCGATGATCAATGCTGCGGGCAAACCTATATCGACCTGTATGAGATCGACCCGCGACCGGAAAGGATCGGCGCCATCAAGACCTGCCTGGAAAATATGGTATCCAGCGACAAGAGCGATGACTGGCACTGGATAGACGCCATCCAGATGTCCATGCCGGTGTTCACCCGGCTGGGGGTGGTGCTGAAGGATACGGCTTATTTCAGAAAGATGTATGACCTGTATGCTTATACGAAATACAAACATGGGGGGAATGGTCTTTACAATGCTGCGGAGCATCTGTGGTGGAGGGATAAAGATTTTGTTCCGCCGTACAAGGAGCCCAATGGCCGGAACTGTTATTGGAGCCGGGGAAATGGCTGGGTGCTGGCGGCGCTGGTGAGAGTGTTGTCTCTGTTGCCTGTGAGCGATCCGCACCGGAAGGAGTATCTGCAGGATTACCTGGATATGGTGCAGGCGCTGGCGCCATTGCAGCGGGGGGATGGATTTTGGAATGTGAGCTTGCAGGACTCTACGCATTTTGGCGGGAAGGAGCTGACCGGGACCGCGCTTTTTACGTATGGGATAAGCTGGGGTATCCGCCAGGGCTGGCTGGATAAGAAAACGTATTTACCTGTCGTGGCGGCGGCGTGGAATGGCATGGTCCGGGAGTCGCTGCATGACAATGGGTTTTTGGGGTATGTGCAGGGCACGGGGAAGCAGCCTTCGGACGGGCAGCCTGTGACGTATGACAAGGTGCCGGATTTTGAGGATTACGGGTTGGGATGTTTTTTACTGGCGGGCAGCGAGGTATACCAATTGGCAACGCCACCTGCGGCCAATCTGGATGAGAAGCTGGTATCGCCTTATAGTGAGCCGGATATTCTTAGGACGCCTGACGGAGGACGGGTGAGGACGGTGAAGCAGTGGGAGAAGTCCCAGCGACCTTATCTCTACGGATTGTTTGAAAAGTATGTGTATGGCCGGATGCCCGTGGCGAAGGTGGCAATGAGGGCGGTGGTGGTGTCGGTGGATTCGGCTGCCCTGGATGGGGTGGCGGTGCGAAAGAAAGTGGTATTGTATTTCTCCGGGATAGATGGGACTGATCAAGCGGCGGTGGATACTTCTGCGACCTCCCGGCTGAATGTTGTGCTTTATCTGCCGCGACGCAAGGGATCCGGACCTGCCCGGGTACCGGTGTTTGTGGGGTATAATTTCGGAGGCAATGGTGGGGTGGAAAATTCATCCCAATGGCCATTGAAGGAGATCCTTTCGAGGGGGTATGGAGTGGCGACTGCCTGGTATTGGGACATCGAGCCGGACAGGTTGGATGGATGGCAGACGGGGATCCGTACGCGGTTGGCTGGCGCCCTGCATATAGAGCCTTATGAATGGAGCGCTATCGGAGCGTGGGCCTGGGGCCTGAGCAGGATGGCGGATTGGTTGGCGACGGATGGGCGGGTAGATCGGGGGGCGATGATTGTTATCGGTCATTCGCGACTAGGCAAGACAGCTCTTTGGGCTGCGGCGGGAGATAGACGGTTTGCCGCAGCGGTTTCCAATGAATCGGGAGAGGGCGGCGCCGCATTGTCCAAAAGAAATTATGGAGAGACGGTGGCGATTATCAATGCCAAGTTTCCCTGGTGGTTTGTTCCGGCCTATAAGCAGTATGGGGACAATCCGGAAGCCCTGCCTTTGGACCAGCATATGTTGCTTTCCCTGATAGCGCCTCGTCCTTTGTATGTTGCCAGTGCGGAGGGGGATCAGTGGTCTGATCCGAGGGGGGAGTTCCTCAGTGCGGAAGGGGCGGGTGCGGCTTATGGGCTGTATAAGGAAAAGGGGGTGGAGGGATCGTTTCCTGCCCTGAGCCATCCGGTGGGAGACTATGTACGATACCATATCCGGCCGGGCAAGCATGACATTACGCTGTATGATTGGACGCAGTATATGAATTTTGCCGACTGGTGGCGAAGTCGCGGTAAGAAATAAGCCTAATATTCATTATTAGAAGGAAAAAACGTAATACCTGGTTAAAATAACTTAATAATCAGATAACATATTTAGTGATTTCTCCGGATGAATGTACTTTCTTTGAACCTCCTTCCAAGGAGTCCCGAGGGGCTCGTCCGAAGGACAGAGATCTTATTCGCTAACGTTGCTTAATTGTCCGGACATGTCAAAAAACAAATTGCTGGTTCCATTTATCCTGGTGACTTCCCTGTTCTTCTTATGGGCGTTTCTCCATAATCTGAACCCTATTCTGATCCCCCACCTTCGAAAAGCGTGTCAACTCAATGATACTCAGTCTTCCCTGGTGGACTTTCCCATTTATCTGGCGTACTGTATGGCAGCCATTCCGGCGGGTTTGTTTATGCATAAATACGGGTATAAGAAGGGGATCATACTGGGGTTGCTGATGTTTGCCGTCGGGGCGGTGCTATTTACTTTTGCGGCGTCGGAGCGGAACTTTATCTTCTTCCTGGTGGCTTTGTTCGTACAGGGCAGCGGGGCTGCTTTCCTGGAGACGGTGGCCAATCCCTATATGGCCAACCTGGGTGATCCGGCCAATTCGGAACAGCGGCTGAATTTTGCCCAATCCTTTAATGGCCTGGGGGCGATGGTGGCTCCGCTGGTAGGCGCCCAGTTCATCTTATCGGGTATCGAACATACGCCGGCGGAGCTAAATGCTATGAAAGCCAATGGAACGCTGAATGCTTATCTGCAGTCGGAGGCCAATCTGATCAAGCCGCCTTATTATGTGATAGCTGGGGTGGTATTGCTGGTGGCGCTGTTGTTTGTATTTACCAAGCTACCGGAGATAAAAGAGCCGGATGCGGAATTGGATGCATCGGCAGGTGCGCATGGACATACCGTGGGTACGAAGTTTTCTTTTAACGTCTTCCGGTTCAGCCACGTGAGATGGGCCGTCCTTGGAATATTCTTTTATGTAGGATCACAGGTGGCGGTGGGAAGCTTCTTTATAAGATTCTCCCGATTTGTCGCGGATATTCCGGAGAAAGAGGCGGGGAGGTTGTTTACGGGCGCCATGGCGGGCTTTATGGCGGGAAGGTTTCTGGGAACCTTTTTTATGAAATATATCAAGCCGGCGAAGCTGCTGTCCCTGTATGCGGGGATCAATGTGCTGCTGCTGACCGTGGCCTTGTTGACCAAAGGGCATATCGCCGTCTATTGCGTGATGTGTACCCCCTTCTTTATGTCCATCCAATTTCCCACCATCTTTGCGCTGGGTATCAAGGGGCTGGGAGAAGAGACCAAGATGGCTTCGTCCTTCCTGGTGATGGCTATCATCGGGGGAGCCATTGCACCGCTGGCGATGGGCGCCATCTCGGATGCAACGCATAGTATTCAGGTCGCTTATATAGTGCCGCTGATCTGTTTTGCCTATATTTTATTCTATGGGCTCAGTGGACATAAAATAAAACCTGTTAAGTCATGAGATATTGTCTGGCATTGGACCTGAAGAAAGACCCGGCGCTGATCGCGGAATATGAACAGTGGCATCGGGATGTGTGGCCGGAGATCAAGCAAAGCATCCGGGACGGGGGTATTGTGGATATGGAAATTTACCGGCTGGAAGACCGTCTGTTCATGATCATGGAGACGGGGGAAGGGTTTAGCTTTGAGAAGAAGGGAGCGATGGATGCGGTTAATCCGGCGGTGCAGAAATGGGAGGAGCTGATGTGGAAGTATCAGTCCGCAGTACCGGGTGGCAAGGCGGGAGAGAAATGGCGATTGATGACAAGGATATTTTCATTAAACGAATCAAAATAATCAGCATGTTCAGCTTAAAAGGAAAGAATGCCGTCATCACCGGCGCGGGTAGCGGGATTGGCAGGGCGGTGGCCCTTCTCCTGGCTAAACAGGGGGCGAGGGTATATGCTGTGGACCTTAACGAAGGGCAGGCTTTGGAAACGGTAAAGGAGATCGAGGCGGCTGGTGGAGCGGGTTCCGCGCATGCGGTAGATGTATCCAAACAGGAAGAGGTGGTAAAAGTATTTGCGGCGATGCCGAAGGTGGACATTGTCGTGAACAGCGCGGGGGTATCGCATGTGGGTACGGTGGAGACCACGCCCGAAGCGGATTTTGACCGGCTGTACAACGTCAATGTAAAGGGCGTATACAATTCGCTGTATGCGGCGGTGCCTTTGATGAAGAAGAGCGGCGGCGGGGTCATTATCAATATGTCGTCTATTGCGGCGCTGGTAGGTATTCCGGACAGGTTTGCCTATTCCATGACGAAAGGGGCGGTAACGGCCATGACCTTGTCGGTAGCGAAAGATTATATCAAGGATGGCATCCGCTGCAACTGCATCTCTCCGGCGCGGGTGCACACGCCTTTTGTGGATGGGTTTCTGAAGAAGAACTATCCGGGCAAGGAGCAGGAGATGTTCGACAAACTGTCGAAGACGCAGCCTATCGGCAGGATGGCAAAGCCGGAGGAGATTGCGGGGCTGATCCTTTATCTCTGCAGCGATGAGGCAAGTTTTATTACGGGCTGCGATTATCCCATCGATGGGGGATTTGTAAAACTGAATAATTAAACTTTGACCGGAGAAGGGCCGTAATTAAACTTTAACTGGTCCAGTGAAGGGCCAAATAAATTTAACTATATATGAAGCTGATACGACATGGTGAGCTGAATAAGGAAAAGGCGGGCATAGTGCTATTCGACAAGTATTATGACGCATCTGCACTGGGAGAAGATTATAATGAGCAATTTTTCGAGTCCGGAGGACTGGAGAGGCTGAAAGCATTTGTGGAAAAGAACAAGGGAACATTGCCCGCCCTGCCGGCGGGTGTACGGCTAGGGTCGCCGATAGCCCGTCCTTCGAAGATCGTTTGTATCGGGCTTAATTACGCGGATCATGCGAGGGAGACGGGTGCTACTCCACCACCGGAGCCGGTGATCTTTTTGAAGTCGACCACGGCGCTGGTTGGACCGAATGACGATATCATCATTCCCCGCGGATCCAAAAAGACGGACTGGGAAGTCGAGCTGGCCGTCGTCATCGGCAAAAAAGCAAGCTATGTCACGGAGGAGGAGGCGCCGGACTATGTAGCGGGGTATTGTCTGCATAACGACGTATCGGAACGGGAGTTCCAGATCGAGCGCAGCGGCACCTGGGACAAGGGCAAGGGTTGCGATACCTTTGCGCCGCTGGGGCCCGTGCTGGTGACTCCGGATGAAGCTGGCGATATCGATAAATTACGGTTATGGCTTACCGTGAATGGCGAGAAGATGCAGGACGGGACCACCGCCAATTTTATCTTCCGGATACCTTTTATCATTTCCTATGTGAGCCAGTTCATGACCCTGCTGCCGGGGGATGTCATCTCTACCGGTACACCAGCAGGGGTTGGCATGGGACTGAACCCGCAGACCTATCTGAAGGCGGGGGATGTCGTGGAGCTGGGTATTGACGGACTTGGAGTATCAAGGCAAAATGTAAAGGCATATGCTGGATCGTAAGCCTACCATCGATGCACATCAGCATTTCTGGAAATATGATCCTATTCAGCATGAGTGGATCAATCAAGAGATGCAGGTGATACAAAGGGATTTTATGCCGGGGGATCTGCAGCCTGTGCTGCAGGCGGCTGGTGTGGATGGCTGTGTATTGGTGCAGGTGGATCAGTCCGAGGAGGAGAATGAATTTCAGCTGGGGCATGCGGAGAAACACGATTTTATCAAGGGGGTTGTGGGCTGGGTGGACCTTCAAGGCCCTGCTGTGGAGGAGCGGCTGGCTTTTTACAAGAGATATCCCAAGATGAAGGGGTTCCGGCATATTTTACAGGGGGAGAAGGACAGGGCGTTGATGTTAAAGCCCGCCTTTAAGAGGGGGATTGGGTTGCTGCGAAAATTTGGCTATACGTACGATATACTTATTTTTCCGGATCAGCTGGGCTATTCGCTGGATCTTACCTCTTCCTTTCCGGACCAGCCGTTTGTCATCGACCATGTAGCGAAGCCGTATATAAAAGACAAGCGGCTCACGGATGAGTGGAAGGCAGCCATACGGGCCGTGGCGGCGCGGGAGAATGTTTATTGCAAGATCTCGGGTATGGTGACGGAGGCGGACTGGAAGAGCTGGAAGGCGGAAGATCTGTATCCCTATATCGACACGGTAGTGGAAGCTTTTGGCACCCAGCGGATACTCTATGGCTCCGACTGGCCTGTGTGTCTGGTGGCTGCGAGCTACGAACAATGGCATGGATTGATGAAGGATTATTTTTCCAGGTTTTCGAAGGACGAGCAGGCGGCTGTTTTTGGCGGCAATGCCATTCAATTTTATAACCTTTAATGATATACTATGGATCTATTGTTGAAAGATAAAGTGATCATCGTCTCCGGTGGGGCCAAGGGTATTGGGGAAGGTATCTCCAAGGTGCTGGCGGGGGAGGGTGCTATTCCCTTTATCGTAGGCAGGAATGAGGAGGATAACAAGGCCACGGTGGCTGCGATCGAGGCGGCGGGAGGTAAGGCGTATCAGTGCGTCGCGGAACTGACGTTACCGGAAGAGTGCGAGAAGGCGGTGAAGAAGGTGCTGGATAAGGCGGGGCGGATCGATGGACTGGTGAACAATGCGGGTGTGAATGACGGAGTGGGGCTGGCGTCGGGAGATTATGAGGCTTTTATGGCATCGCTGCATAAGAATGTGGTGCATTATTATTTATTGGCGCATTATTCGCTGCCGGCCCTTCGGAAGTCGAAGGGGGCCATTGTCAATATCAGCTCGAAGACGGCTGAGACGGGGCAGGGGAATACTTCGGGATATGCGGCTTCCAATGGTGGGAGGAATGCGTTGACGAGGGAGTGGGCGGTGGAGCTGTTGAATGATGGGATACGCGTGAACGCGATCGTCGTGGCGGAGTGCTGGACGCCGTTGTATGAGCGATGGATCAAGACTTTGCCGAACCCGGAGGAGAAGCTGAAGTCCATTGTGGCGAAGATACCGTTGGAAAACAGGATGACGACGTCGGAGGAGATTGCGAATATGACGGCATTTCTTTTGTCGTCGAGGTCGAGTCATACGACGGGGCAGCTGATCCATGTGGATGGGGGGTATGT
>Ga0157372_10001949_pt1 | contig 22404 bp, 17 predicted proteins | sample C55metaG_FD_115307 | JGI IMG/M metagenome (GOLD analysis project Ga0157372, IMG submission 115307) | Corn rhizosphere microbial communities from Kellogg Biological Station, Michigan, USA - C5-5 metaG | ecosystem: Host-associated > Plants > Roots > Rhizosphere > Soil | place: USA: Michigan... | reverse complement strand
GATGCGCATTTCAATCGATAACTGGCGGTGGAAGGGAGTCCCGTTCTACCTCCGGTCCGGCAAAAGAATGGCACGGCGGATCTCGGAGATCGCGATCCAGTTCCGCTCGCCGCCGCTGCTGTTGTTCGGACAGAAGGCGGTCGAGGAGATGTCACCCAGCGTGCTGACGCTGCGCGTCCAGCCAGATGAGGGAATCTCACTCCGCTTCCAGGTCAAGACTCCTGGCGCGATGCACGAGCTCACGCCGGGGTTGGAGATCACGCCGGTGGATATGGACTTCACATACGCGGAAGCGTTCGGGAACGATGCGCATCCGGCTTACGAGACACTCCTGCTCGATTGCATGATCGGTGACCCAACCCTGTTCACACGCAGCGACGAAGTGGAGATGGCGTGGAGCATCATCGACCCCTTGATCGAGTACTGGGACAAGCATCCCGCGACCGAGCTTCCAACGTACCCTGCGGGCAGCTGGGGACCGGAAGAAGCGAACAAACTCCTCGATGGAGATCATGCACGTTGGCGATAGCTCCGATGATACTTTCGCTGGTCGCGCTCATCGTTTCGTCGACCGCTTGCCAAAATCCAACTCCGAGCCACAAGGATTCAACGACCGTTCTGGCCGGGGACACCACACAGCATGTTCTCCCCGCGGACGCCAGGGCACTCGTGCTCCGCGCGCGGGAGCTGGATCGAGCTGACAGTCTCGACGCCGCGCGCTCCGCTTACGAGCAGGCCGCGCAAAAGCTGCCTCAGCTCTCGGATTGGCTGTACTTGAGAGCTGCGGGTGTCACCGGTGACAGCGGCGTAAGAGCGGGATACTTCGCCAAGCTTCGAACGGACGTAGCAAAGGATCGTGTGCGCTGGACTGATGCGATCGCGCGCGAGCGGACGCGTGATTTCGCGGGCGCCATACGCGAGTACAACGCACTGGGCGCTCGACTGGACGCGCTGCGACTTCGCGTCAATCCTCCGGCTGACGAAGCTTCACGAACGGCTGCGCGCGGGGAATTGCTGTCCTTCATCTCGACCTCGACCAATTCACCGGACACTCGCGAGGCGATCGATCTATTCGACAAAGTCTTTACGACCACGACGCCCGCCGAGGAGCTCGTCATCGCGCGCGCGGCCAATAAATCGGGGCTGCCTGAACGCGCCGCGACCGCGTACGCCAAGGCCCTCGGCGCCCGGCTCGGCGACGTGGACGACAACGTTGGATATGGCTCGGTGCTTTACCGCCTGAGGCGATACGCCGATGCCGACGCCCAGTTCGCAAGAGTGACAGCGCCACCCAGGCTTGCAGCGGCGGCGCAATACCAGCGGGCAAGAGCGCAGGTCGCTCTCGGAAACACTGAGGCGGGAAGGACCATCCTTCGGTCGATCACGACTCGGTACCCGACGGACACAAGTGCGGCATCATCGCTTCTGCTTTTGGCCGATCTCGCCACCGACGACAATCGCGATCAGGATGCGCGTCAGACACTGAACGCGCTGCTCAAACGCTTTCCCACCGGGCGCCACGCCACCAACGCGCGCTTTCGTGCCGGGATGATTGCCTACATTCAGGGTGACAGGAAGGGAGCGGCGGCGGAGTTCGATTCCCTGGTCGCCCGCGACTCGAATAGCATCGAGGCTATGGCCGCCGCGTATTGGGCCGGCCGCTCCTACGCCGCGTTGGGCGACAAGACTCGCAGCAAGGCGAGGTGGCGCTCGATTGTCTCCAAAGATCCTTTGAGCTATTACGCGGTTTTGGCGGCAAAGCGGCTCGATACCACGCTGGTCACGCCGGATCGCTCACCGGCTAACTACGCGCGCGTTCCGGCGGTCGATTCGGCCATGACCCGCGTCGTGGCGTTGAGAGATGTCGGAATGGATGTCGAGGCTGGATTCGAGAACGATCGGCTGTTCCGCGATGCCATGGGGAACACAACCCGAATGATCGCCACGGCGCACGCACTTGCCGGCACCGATCAGGCATCGCGCTCCATTGCGCTTGGGCGCCGCGCCATCGACGAGATCGGCCACAGTCCCGAGAACTACCGATTGTATTTTCCCGTTCTCGAGCGCGAAACTCTGATCTCGAGCAGCAAGGAAAACGGTCTGGATCCGGTCCTCGTCGCGGCTCTCATTCGGCAGGAATCCAATTTCAACCCACTTGCCACGTCGCCGGCCGGAGCGAGGGGATTGATGCAGCTGATGCCTGCGGTCGGAAAAACCGTTGCGGACAGCAAAGGGATTGGCCCGTGGGATCCGGAGCTACTCTATCAGCCGGCCATCAATATCAAACTCGGCACCGCCCATCTGAGCGGGCTTGCGCACAAATACCCGGAAGTCGTAAAGGTTTTGGCTGCGTACAACGCGGGGGAGTCGCGCGTCGAGAAGTGGTCGAGCAAAACTGGGGCGGCGGACCCGGAGGTTTTCACAGAGCGGATCCCATTCGTGGAGACGCGAGACTACGTGCGCACGATCCTTCGCAATCGCGCCTACTACCAGGCTCTCTATCCCTGGTAGCCGCTCGAGTGACTGTCGGGAGGCACGCTATCCCTGATAGGTTTCCGCGCTCGCGGACTCCTTTGCGCTTTTTCTTCGCTTGAGCCAGTCGAGCAGCCATGTTACAGGGACGCCGGTAATCAGCGGCGTGAGGAAGAGTCCCAGCAACGTGTTCAGCCAGATCAGCGCGATATAAAAAGCGATCAAGCCGAGCGATACCCACAGAGTGCCGAGCGGGCCGTGCGTTTCCAAGCGAAACTCCCCCGTAAATAGGTAGATTAAAAGTATCATGACTTCTGCCCGCGTTGAAGCATCCGGCGTCGAGCGCGCCGTCGAGACGGCGCTCGGCGGTTGTGGACCCGCGGTGCTTGCTGTCTCGGGTGGTCTCGATTCGATGGTGCTTCTTACCGCGGCCTCGCAACTTCCGACGCGGGCGCGCAGGCAGGTCATGGTCGCCACCTTTGATCACGGCACCGGGAAAGCCGCGGGTCGCGCCGCCGCCCTGGTCGCACGAGAGGCCGTCTGCCGCGGATTCGTTTGCGTCACGGGCCGCGCATCGACGATCGGCACGCGCGAGGAAGAATGGCGCCGCGGGCGCTGGCAATTTCTCGAACAAGTGGCAGCGAAGCGCGAGGCAAGCGTTGTCACGGCTCACAACCTCGACGATCAGGTGGAGACAGTTTTCATGCGGATTCTCCGCGACGCCGGACCTCGCGGCCTCGCGGGTCTGTACGCGGAATCCGATGTCGTGCGGCCGTTCCTGAACATCGGCCGGGAAGCGCTGTCGAATTACGCCCGCGAAAAGGGCGTGGTTTTTGTGCAGGACCCGTCGAACCGCGACCGCAAACACCTTCGCAACCGCATCCGACTCGACATCCTGCCATCGATCACGAGGCAAAACCCGCGATTTCCGGACGAGCTGCTTTCGCTCGCCAGAAATGCGGCGACTTGGCGGCGGTCGCTGGAGGACATTGCGGGCACTGTCGGCGCCGAAACAGAGCAGAGCGGTGCGCTCCGCATCAGCCGCTCGAGTCTCAAGGGCTACGATGCCGAATCGCTGAAAGTCCTTTGGCCAGCACTGGCCGCTCGCGCTAGCGTCGTGATGGATCGGCGAGGAACTCAGCGAGCCGCCGAGTTTACTATTAAGGGACTGACGGGCGGGTCAATTCAGCTCTCCGGAGGGATCGAAATCGTCATGCGGCGGGACCACATGCTGCTGCGCCGGTGGCGAACGGAACCTCGGGAGGCGCTAGTATGAGCAGCACGATCAGGCCGCTCGACGGGAAAGCTGATCCGCGCCTTTCTGGAAGAGTGGTCAAGCGGATCGCGTTCGATGAGCCCGCGATCACAAAGCGAGTCATCGAGCTCGGCAAAGAGATCACGGCGGCGTATCCGGACGGCGATCTTCTGGTGCTGGGCTTGCTCAAAGGAAGCTTCATCTTCCTGAGCGATCTCGTTCGGCAGATCACCCGGCCGCTTCAGGTCGATTTCCTCGTCGCGGCGAGTTACGGAGATGGGACGGTGTCGAGCGGGACGGTCAATCTGGTCTATGATCCCGAAACTGAGCTGGAAGGAAAAGACATCCTTTTGGTTGAAGATATCGTTGATTCCGGCCGCACATTGAATCGTCTGATGTCTATACTTAAAGAGCGGAATCCGAGGTCGTTGGAAATCTGTGCACTGCTCCACAAGCGGATCGCCGCTGGACTGAAGTACGAAGCACGGTTCGTTGGTTTCGATGCGCCGAATGAATTTCTGGTTGGATATGGGTTGGATCACGCGGAGAACTTCCGCCACTTGCCGTACATAGCGAGCTTGCAGTAATGCCTATACAAATGCCTCCCAAGACTCCCAAGAAGCCTACGAACTGGAGCAAGGTCTCGAAGCAGCTCTCGTTCTGGGTTTTCGTCATACTCGTGCCCGTCGCGATCATCCAGTTTTCGGGGAAGGGCGCCGACGCGACTCCCGAGATTCCATATACGCCGCTGTACGATCAGCAGCTCCAGGCGAACAACATCGACAAGGTGACGATCCAGGCTGGTCGGCTGCTCACCGGAGAATTCAAGAACAAGATTCCGGTGAAGGGTCGTCTCGTCTCCAAGTTCAAGGTTCTTCTGCCAACGGAGAATTCGAGCGACGAAATCACGCGCCTTCGCGATCACGGCGTGCAGATTCAGGCCGAAGATGCGCGCATGTCGTTCACGACGATCCTAATCAGCCTTTTCCCGTACCTCCTGATCTTCGGAATCTGGTTCTTCCTGTTCCGCTCGATGCAGGCTGGGGGTGCCAAGGCGTTCAGCTTTGGAAAATCCAAGGCGAAGCTGCTCACCGGCGACACTCCTAAAGTGACGTTCGATGACGTCGCCGGCGCGGACGAAGCCAAGGTCGAGCTGCAGGAGATCATCGAATTCCTGAAAGACCCGCAGAAGTTCACCAAGCTCGGCGGACGTCTGCCGAAGGGTGCACTGCTGGTCGGGCCTCCGGGCACCGGGAAAACTCTGCTTGCCCGGGCCGTTGCCGGCGAAGCCGGCCGGCCCTTCTTCTCGATGTCGGGCTCCGACTTCGTGGAGATGTTCGTCGGCGTCGGCGCGAGCAGAGTGCGCGATCTGTTCGAGCAGGGAAAGGCGCACGCACCGTGCATCATTTTCATCGACGAGATCGACGCGGTGGGGCGTCACCGGGGCGCTGGACTCGGCGGTGGCCATGATGAACGCGAGCAGACGCTGAATCAGCTGCTGGTCGAGATGGACGGGTTCGAGTCGAATGAAGGTGTCATTCTGATCGCCGCGACCAACCGCCCGGACGTTCTCGATCCCGCGTTGATGCGTCCCGGTCGTTTCGATAGACAGATCGTCGTCGATCTGCCGGACCTGCGCGGACGCGAGGGAATCCTCCGCGTGCACATCCGCAACAAGCCGATGGCCGAAGATGTGGATGTGACGACGCTCGCGCGCGGAACTCCGGGAATGGCGGGAGCTGATCTCGCGAATCTTGTGAACGAAGGGGCCCTGCTTGCTGCCCGTCGCAACCACGAGAAGGTCTACATGGCCGACCTCGAGGACGCGAAGGACAAGGTCATGATGGGTGCTGAGCGGAAGTCGATGGTCATGAAGGACGAGGAGCGGAAGCTCACTGCCTATCATGAGGGGGGCCATGCCATCTGTGCGGTCAAGGTCAAGGGCAACGATCCGCTCCACAAAGTCACCATCGTTCCGCGCGGACGCACACTCGGTGTGGCGTGGACGCTGCCGGAAGACGACCGCGTCTCGGTCACGAGAGAGCAGCTCGAGGCAAATCTCGTCAAGGCGTACGGTGGTCGCGTTGCCGAGGAGCTCGTGTTCGGCCGCGATAGAGTGACCACTGGAGCTGCCAGCGATATCCAGCAGGCAACGGGACTCGCCCGCCGCTACGTATCACAGTGGGGACTTTCCGACGAAATCGGTCCGATACTCGTTGGCGACAACGAGCAGGAGCTGTTCCTGGGCCGCGAGCTGCAGACTCGGCGTGAGGTCTCGGAGCGCACTGCGCAGCTCGTGGATTCCGAAGTATCGCGGGTGATCAAGGAGGCCTACGCCCGCGCGACGGCGGTTCTCATCGAGAACATGGATCTCCTTCACGTGGTCGCCGCGGCGCTGCTGGATCGCGAGACGCTGACCGGTGACGAGGTTGCGGCGCTCTCTCGTGGAGAGACGCTTCCGCCGCGCCCGATCAGTCCGCCGCCGTCAGCGCCAGCGCTGGCGACGCCGGTCATGCATCCCAAGCCGTCGAAGCCGCCGCTCTTTGGAGGACCGGAGGTAGCCCCGGCGTGACATTCGCGTGGCCGTCCAAGTCACAGCGGCCAACCATCTTCGGAATTCTTAACGTTACCCCCGACAGCTTCAGCGACGGGGGTAACTTTTTGTCTACTGAAGCCGCGATCGCACAAGCGGGCAAGATGATCTCCGAAGGCGCCGATGCGATCGACATCGGCGGGGAATCAACCCGGCCCGGAGCCAATCCGGTGCCGGCACGAGAGGAGTTGAAGCGCGTTCTCCCCGTGATTCGGGGCATACGGTCCCGCTGGAGTGATGTCGCGATTTCGATCGACACCGTCAAGGCGGAGGTTGCGAGCGCTGCCCTCGGCGAAGGCGTCGCGATAGTGAACGACGTGTCGGGGATGTCGCTCGATCCGGAAATGCCGCGCGTTTGTGCGGAAGCCGGCTGCAGCGTGGTGTTGATGCACTCGCGCGGAACGGTCGCCGACATGGCGAGCTACGAAAACGCGGTCTATGGCAAGGATCCGGTCGGCGAGATAGTCGCCGAGCTGGAGGAGAGCGTTCAGACGGTGCAACGCGCCGGGATTCACCCGGGGCGCATTGCGCTCGATCCCGGTATCGGATTCTCGAAGCGAACCGGCCACTCGTTGGCGGCGCTGGTGGAGCTTCCCCGGATAGTGGCGCTCGGATATCCGGTGTTCGTCGGCGCCTCGCGCAAGCGCGTCATCGCCGAGCTCATTCGTTACACTGGCGGCTCAACCAGCGCAGCGGGAGGCACGACGCTCGCGCCGCAGCTCGTCTCGAATGACGACCGGGACATGACGACGGTTGGAGTCAATGTCGTCGCGTTTTTCGCGGGCGCGCGAATCTTTCGGGTGCATAGCGTCCGCCCCAATCGGCTCGCCCTCGATGCCGCATGGGCTCTCACGCCGGAAGAGTCCGAGCTTCTCGCGGACTGATCAAAACAAAGTCCCGGGAAGAGGATCCTCGAGGAATATGGTGCGCTTTCCAAGCCACCAGACGAGCAGCCAGGTAGCCACGACCTGAATCAGAATTATCGTCGGCAAAATCGCCGGATGCTCGACGATCGGCGTGAGCGATCCGGGCAACGTGAACATCAATGGGATGTTGAGCAGATTGAAAATGATGATTCCGACGAGCAACCCACGTGAGCCCTGGAAGATCTTCCAGCACGCTATGCAGAAGACGAGCTCCACCGTGAAATCGAGAATAGGATAACCCTGGAGATTGAGCCCGAGGCGCGGCCCCCATGCCGACGGAAGCAGCGCGATGTCGGGCTCGTGTTGAATGATGTCCAGCACGATGTGCGAGAAGATACCCAGTGCCATCGCGATCCCGAGATTCGAGCGTCGCGCCGACTTTCCCATGACCCACGCCAGCGCCGCGAGCAGCGCGCCCGTAGCTACAGAGTGAGAATACGGAAGGAAATCCAGATGCACGGCGTCAGGGGTAACGCGAAAGTGCTCGATACCGAGGTAGGTGAAAGCAATCCAGAGCAGCTCAACGAGCTGAACCGATATCAATAACGGCCACAGCCCCACTCTCGGATACTTTTTCTTGAGAACCAGCGCTGTTGAGGCGTGAGCGATAGCGTACGTAGTGCCTCCGGGGAGGGCGTTGGACCTTCAATGTCGAGAATGTCAACCGCGAGTGTACGGGCAACTCACGAGCCGCTGAATTAATTTCTAGTCGACACCCTTAACCGGGGCGATCCCGATAAGACGATTCCCATCGCCGGGTTGGACTACCGCCGTACTTCTTCTGTTCGTCTACATGCTCACCCTCGCCCCAGGCGTCACGCTCTGGGATTCGGGCGAGTTTCTGGCGGCCATCCACTCGCTTGGCATCCCACACCCGCCCGGCACTCCGCTCTATGTCCTGATCGGTAGGGTCTGGAGCATGATGTTCGCTTCGGTGTTTGGATTCGCGCGGTCGATCAATTTGCTCTCGGCCGCATGCACCGCTTTTGGGTGCGGCATTCTGACCAATCTGTTCGCCAGGTGGACGGGCGATGGATTCGCGGCGACCGCCGCTGGCCTCGCGGCCGGACTCATGTCCACCGTGTGGCTGAGCGCGACCGAAACCGAGGTTTACGCCGTCGCGCTGCTCTTCGGCTGCATGATTCTCTGGTCGGCGGATCGTGCCGGTGAGAACTCCGATGCACGGTGGGCGCTCCTGGCGGCGTATCTCGCTGGATTGGCGTGGGCTCTGCATCTCACCGCGCTCCTGGTCGTGCCGAGCGCGATTCTGCTCGTCTTCAGCACCGGCGACGGATACTTCGCAGTTCCGGTGGGAAGGCGCTACGTCGACGGTCGTCGCGAAGCGCACTCGTTCGCCAAGCTGCTGCGCGGATCGATCATCGTGACGATCCTGGGAATGACTTGCGTGCTGTTCCTGTTGATTCGCGCGCGCCACGATCCCGCGATCAATCAGGGTAACCCTTCGTCATTCAGCTCGCTGTACAGCGTGATATTTCGCAAGCAGTACGATGTGCCTTCGCTTTGGCCGCGGCAGGCTCCCTTCTATATCCAGCTCGGGAATGTCTTCGAGTACGCCGATTGGCAGTTCGCAAAAGGCCTCGCGCCCGAGGCACCGCCAAGCTGGATGAGGACTTCCGTCACGGTTCTCTACGCGCTGGTCGGACTGGTCGGGTTTCTGGCGCATCGGAGCGCAGACCGGCGCAGTTGGCGCGCGATGGCGCTCCTCTTTCTCGTTTCAACTCTGGGCGTCGTGATCTATCTCAATCTGAAGGCGGGACCGTCATTCGGAGAGGGATTTCTTCCGGCCGGAGCATCGCACGAAGCGCGCGAGAGAGATTATTTCTTCTTCTGGGCTTTCATCTGCTGGGGGGTGTGGGCCGGGTTCGGCGCCATCAGTCTCTCTCGGCGCCTCAAGCCGCCGCTTGGACTTCTGGCGATGGTGCTTCCGTTCGCGCCAGCCGTTCTGAACTGGACAGCGGTGGATCGCAGGACGGACGACGTCGAAGCACGCGCTAGAATCGGTGAGGGGGACATGTTGGCGAAAGTGCCCCCCTCGGGCATTCTCCTGGCGCTCGGAGACAACGATACCTATCCGCTCTGGTATCTTCAGCAGGTCGAGGGAACGCGCAAGGACGTGACGATCGTGACCCTTCCACTGCTTGGCGCCGAGTGGTACCGATCGGAGCTCTCGCGCCGTTACAAGCTGCTCGATTCAGCGGCTGTCTATAATTGGTATGGGAGCGACAGCACGCTGGCGCTTCTGGTGCGCCGCTCCTACGATCAGAATCGGCCGGTTATCCGCTCGCCATTCTTCCTGGCTGATTCCGCGGCGAACAAGAAGTAGCGTCGGGCGGATGCCCGATCTTACTGTACGCTGAACGTGTAAGCGCCGGTGGCGCCCGCAACTCGTGACGCGGCGGCGATTATGAAAAAGCCACCTGTCGAGGTGCCGGTGTTTGGAACGGCATACGTAACGCGCGCGTCCTTGGTCGTCGCATCGATGTCGTCGTTGGACGCCAGAACGGTCGGATTTCCGTTGGCCCGAATCTCCACATACGAATCGAGTGTGCTCGACGTCATCGCCACGGTAACGGATTGTCCCGGCTTCAGGAAAACCACGTATTCATCGGAAAAGAATCCGTTGGTTGAGCAGTCCGTGGTGCCCAGACTCTGCTGTGTAGCAATCCCGGGCACTACGAATACATCCTCGCAATTCGCGACTTCCTCCGTCGACGCCGCCGATGTCAGGGAATAAGTGCCCAGCGTATTCACGTTGAACGAGTTGGCGCCGATCAGATATGAGCCGGGCGGCACAATCACCTTGAGTCGCGAATCGGTGCTGGTAGTCAGGTAGTCGTCATTGATCCCAACCAGCACGTTCGCCGATGTGAGGAAAGCGAGATAGGTATCGAAGATGGAGGATGACTCGTTGAATATGTAGGTGCCGCCAGTCGGGATTGTTAGAGCGTAGAAATCCACGAAGCTCCCATCGGAAAGGCGGCAGTCCGTGCTCGAGAGCTGATTGTTGACTGTCGAGCCCAGGACGTCTGTATCGATTCCACACGCGGAGAAAGTCACCGCGGGCAGGCTTCCGGTTTGGGCCGACAACGTGTTCGCCCCTGGTGCGGTCCCGAGCGTCCATGCTCCAACTGTGGCGATGCCCGAAGCGTTGCTTGTCGCCGTTGCGCCTGTGACGGAGCCCCCGCCGCTCGTTACCGTGAATGTCACCAGCGCGCCCGCGACTGGTGTTCCCTTCTGATCCGACAGGAGGACGGAGGGAAGATTCGTCACTGGCGCGCCGGGCAGAGCCGTGAACGCGACAGAAGAGTTCGCGCTGATGTTCGTCGCGACGGGCGCGGGCCCTGACGAGTCGCCACCGCCGCCACATGATAGCTGCAGCGCCAGCAGTCCCACCGGTGTCAGTGAGGAAATGATATTTCGCAGCAGCTTCATGATCGGAATATCCGCATGAATGGTATCGCGTCAATACTCGGGCAGGGCCAAGGCCACAAATATGGCGGTTGGTTACTGCTACGGCCCCGCGAGCGCAGTAAGGATGTAACAAAGAAAAGCCCCGCCATTTCTGGCGGGGCTCTCGGTCCGTAGTTGGTTCTCTTAGTACCTGTAGTGCTCCGACTTGTAGGGCCCTTCAGGCGGCACACCGAGGTAGTCAGCCTGATCCTTCGACAACTTGGTGAGCTTCACTCCCAACTTGTCGAGATGGAGTCGCGCGACTTTCTCGTCCAGCTTCTTCGGCAGTGTGTAGACGCGGCACTCGTAAGCGTCGCAGTTCGTGTGCAGCTCGATCTGAGCCATCACCTGATTGGTGAAGCTCGCTGACATCACGAAGCTCGGATGACCCGTCGCGCAGCCGAGATTGAGCAGGCGACCCTCGGCGAGAATCATCACGCTGTGGCCATCCGGAAACACATACTCGTCGTACTGCGGCTTGATCTGCACCCGCTTGATTCCCTTCGTCTTCTTGAGGCCGGCCATGTCGATCTCATTGTCGAAGTGCCCGATGTTACCGACGATCGCCTTGTCCTTCATCTGCGCCATGTGATCGGCGGTGATGATGTTCATGTTGCCGGTCGCGGTGACGAAGATGTCCGCCGTCTTTACGACGTCGTCGAGTGTGGTCACCTGGTAACCTTCCATCGCCGCCTGCAAGGCGCAGATCGGATCTATCTCGGTGATAACGACGCGCGCGCCCTGGCCCTTGAGAGCCTGCGCGCAGCCTTTACCTACATCACCGTAGCCGCAAATCACGGCAACCTTGCCTGCGAGCATCACATCTGACGCGCGCAGAATTCCGTCGGTGAGCGAGTGTCGGCAGCCATACAGGTTGTCGAACTTCGACTTTGTCACAGAATCGTTAACATTGATGGCGGGAAAAAGAAGGGACCCGGCTTCCATCATCTGATAGAGCCGATGGACACCGGTCGTCGTCTCTTCCGAGACGCCGCGGAGATCCTTCGACATCCGCGTCCAGCGCTGCGGATCCTTCTTGAACTCGCGCTTCAGCAAGCCGAGAATGACACCGTACTCCTCGGAATCCTTATTGGCATCGAACTCGGGAACGCGGCCGGCCTTCTCGAACTCCACGCCTTTGTGGACGAGCAGGGTTGCATCGCCGCCGTCATCCAGCAGCAGGTTCGGGCCTGAACCGTCGGGCCAGACGAGTGCCTGGTCCGTGCACCACCAATATTCCTCGAGCGTCTCACCCTTCCAGGCGAACACCGGAGTTCCCTGAGGATCGCTGACAGTGCCATTCCTGCCGACGACGACGGCGGCGGCCGCGTGATCCTGCGTCGAGAAAATGTTGCACGACACCCAGCGCACATCCGCGCCCAGGTGCGTGAGCGTCTCGATGAGCACTGCGGTCTGCACCGTCATGTGCAACGAGCCCATGATCTTTGCGCCGGCTAGAGGCTGCTGTGCCTTGTACTCCGCCCGCAGCGCCATCAGCCCCGGCATCTCGTGCTCGGCAAGGCGAATCTCATTGCGACCATATTCGGCGAGCTCGAGATCCTTGACCTTGTATGGCTCCCGTCCCGCCTCGATTGCTGCGGTGAATGCGTTCATCGGTTCTGTGATCGTGCCCACTGTGCGCTCCATTGGAATTCAGCGTTAGTGCGAGATTACGCGGTTTTCATGAGCGGAACCGCATCCGCTTTCTTGCGTGTGCCCTTGGTTGCGACTGCACTTCGTTTTCCCGACGCGGCGAACAGCATCGGACCTTTCGCATCGGTGTCGGCGGGAAGCTCGTTATAGCGAAAGGACTCCAATCCTGCCGCCTGCATCCAGCCGCCGAGCGTCGTCGAGTCAAACCCCTGCCACAGATGCCCCATCGTCTGCCGCAGATCCTGCCGGTCGTGCGGCATCATGTCCAGAACGAGAAGTCGTCCGCCGGGCTTGAGGACGCGAACTGCTTCCGAGATCACGCGCGCCGGATCGGCGACGTAGTGAAGCACCAGAAACAGAAGCGCGACGTCTACTTCTCCATCAGCGAGCGGCAATGCTTCCAGGCGGCCATTCCGGATGTCGACGTTTTCCACGCCGTGAAGTCGCTTTTTGGCGGCGGCGAGCATCGGCCCGGATTCGTCTATGGCGATCACGCGTTCGACGAACGGAGCCAGCGATTGTGTGATCGCGCCCGTACCGCACCCGAGATCGGCCACGACCCATGATTCATCGAGCAGCCCCAGCAGAGCGACGTCGGCGCGCCGTCCGAACAGCTCGAGCCGCATCCTGTCCCACTGCCCGGCGGAGGTCGAGAAGAACTGCTGCGACCGAGTGCTGCGTTCGGCGAGCACCGCTTGTGTTCGGCGCGCGTCGTGTTCGGCGGCGCTTGTGTGCATCACCTCGTCGCGGACGATGTGCCAGAGTCGCCGACTGGCGGGGTCGAGAGAGTCCGAAGCGAGGCGATAGTGGCGGCTCGTTCCCTCGGCTCGGGCGTCAACCCAGCCCTCTGCGCTCAACATCTTAAGGTGTCTGCTGATCGTGGATTGCGGGAGCTGGAGGATCGACCGAAGCTCGTTGACGCTGAGTTCGTTCCGCTCGAGCGCGAGCAGGAGCCGGCTCCTCGTCGGGTCGGCGAGGGCTGTCATCTGCCCGAAAAGGGCGGGGGCGGTCAACCTCTTAATCCGTTCATCCGGATTAAAGGTTATATCAGCGGAGGTCGGAAGTCAAGCTCGGGCGGCGTCCGGCCCCGCCCGCTGGTTTGACCCGCACGTTCGCGCCCTTCAGCCTGTATTTTCCCCGAATGATTTCGAGGCTTTTGGCGATCGGGTTGATGGCGCTTTTGGGCACTGCTTGCGCCCAGCGCCCTGGAAGCGTCCGACTTTTTCTGGATTGCAACGCGGTCGGGTATTGCACGGATCAGTTCGGCCATATGACCGAGCCGACAGTTGCTTCGGAGTCTGATTGGCCGAGTTACGGCCGCACTCCGTATGGGGAGCGTCATTCTCCTCTCAGCCAGATCGATACGGGCAACGTTTCGAAGCTCCAGGTCGCCTGGCGTTTTCACACCGGTGAAGGCGCGCCCCAATTCAAGACGCGCGCGCCGACGGCCCTCGAGGTGACTCCGTTGGTGTTTCGCGGGACGATGTACTTGAGCACTCCGCTCGGACGCGTCTTCGCGCTCGATCCGGTGACCGGCACGCAACGCTGGGTCTATGATGCGCAGATCGACCGCACGACCCAGTTCGGCGATTTCGCCAATCGCGGCGTCGCACTTTGGTTGGACAGCGCGGCGTCAAACGGCTCGCGGTGCTCGCTCCGGGTTTTCGTCGGTACGATCGACACGCGGCTGATCGCGCTCGACGCGGCGACGGGAACGCCGTGCGCGAATTTCGGCACCGGTGGAACAGTGAATCTCCGGGACGGGTTGAGAAATGCGCCCGGATTCGCGTCGGAGTACGAGGAGACGTCTCCGCCGACTGTCGTGGATGGCGTGGTCGTCGTAGGCTCCGCGGTCGCTGACAACAATCGGATCGATGCAGCGAGTGGGGAGGTGCGCGGATACGATGCACGAACGGGCACTTTGCGCTGGACGTTCGACCCGGTGCCTCAGAGCAGCGCGGATTCGGCGTCGGCCACGTGGATCGGACCCAAGGCGCACCGAACCGGCGCCGCCAACGCGTGGACTGTTTTCGCCGCCGACCCCGTTCGCAAAATGGTGGTCGTCGCGACGGGATCGCCGAGCGTCGACTACTTTGGCGGTGAGCGAAAAGGGCGCAACGAGTATGCGAACTCGGTCGTGGCGATTCAGGCGGCGACGGGTCGAGTGCTATGGCACTTTCAGACGGTCCGCCACGACCTTTGGGATTACGACAACGCATCGCCGCCTGCTCTGGTCACCGTAAACGTGGGCGGCAGGCCGGTCGACGTGGTTCTCCAGGGCACGAAAACCGGCCAGCTCTTTGTGCTCGACCGGGAAACCGGAAAGCCTCTCTTCCCGGTGAGCGAGGGCGCGGTTCCGTCGAGCGATGTCCCCGGTGAGGCGGCCTGGCCCACTCAGATTTTAAGCTCCGGACTGCCACCTCTGAGTCCACAGACGCTGACGCGCGATCAGGTTTGGGGTGCTACAGCGGGAGACCGCGATGCGTGTCGGAAGCGCTTCGACGAGCTTCGCGACGATGGCACATTCACGCCCCCGAGCACTCGCGGCTCGCTGATCATTCCATCGAACGTAGGAGGCGCGCATTGGGGCGGCGTCGCGTTCGATCCTGTCAACGATGTCGTCGTGGTACCGACGAACCGAATCGCGGCGATCATTACACTCATTCCGCGCGCCTCGTTCGAGGCGAATCGGGCGCGTGAGTCGGTCGGCGAGCGGATCGGAACTGAGTACGCGATGATGCATGGCACTCCATTCGTGCTGAAGCGAGAGCTGTTTCTTGGACCCTCCAATGCGCCTTGCACACCACCGCCTTTCGGATCGCTCGTCGCTGTCAGCCTTCGTACGCGCCAGATAGTGTGGAGCGTTCCGCTGGGGACCTCGGAAGGCCTCGACAAAATCGGCATTCAAGCACCTCCAGACATTCCGGGGACGATCAACCTCGGCGGCCCAATCATTACCGCTGGCGGATTGGTATTTATCGGCGCTGCCCTCGACCGGTATTTTCGCGCGTACGACCTGAACAACGGGCGCGAGCTCTGGAAGACTCCGTTGCCCGCCGGTGGGAAGGCGACGCCAATGACCTACCAGGGCGCGGATGGACGGCAATACGTCGTCATCGCCGCGGGTGGGGACGGGAAGGCCTGGGGCTGGAGCGATGAAGTGATAGCGTTTGCGCTTCCGCACCCCGTGCCCTGATATTTTTCATGTAGAACCCGGCGACGCATCCATGTCATAACCCGCGTCCCGCTTCCCCCTTCCCGCTTTTATGAATTTCGAGAAGAGCATTCGCCGGCTCGATGAGATCATGGCTGCGCTCGAAGGCGAGCAGGTTGGTCTCGACGCATCGCTCAAGCTGTTCGAGGAGGGGATCCAGCTCCTTCGCGCCGCCTCGACTGAGCTCGACAAGGCAGAGACCAAGGTTCAGATGCTGATCGAGAAGTCGGACGGTGGCTTCGAGTTACGGGAGATGGATCTCTAGCGAAGTGTCCGCCCAATTCGATGCGGATCGCGAGAGAATCGAGCGGCGCCTCGACGAGATCTGCGGTAACTATCTGTCCGAGCTCCCGACCGAGGTCGCGGCTGCTGTTCAGTACGGGCTCAGGAGTCCCGGAAAGAGAGTGCGTCCACTCCTTCTGTTGTTCGCCTACCGCGCGGCGGGTGGTAGGGAGGACGCCAGCCAACTTGCATGCGCGCCCGAGGTTATTCACGCCTACTCCCTCGTGCACGACGATCTGCCGTGCATGGACGACGACGACGTGCGCCGCGGACGGCCCACGGTGCACAAAGTACACGGCTCGAGAACCGCAATACTGGCCGGCGTCACCATGATCCCGCTGGCCGCAAAAGTAGTCCGGGAATCCACCCGGTCGATGGGTCTATCGCAGGGAACGACGGCGAAGCTTCTCGGCACACTGCTCGAAGCCGGTGGGGCGCGCGGGATGATAGGAGGACAGGTTCGCGATCTGGCTGGCGAGGGATTGTCGCTGTCCCTCGAACAGCGCGAAAGAATTCACTCCGCCAAAACGGGCGCTTTGATTCTCGCTTGCGTGATGATGGGTGGAATCGCGGCGAACGCCGATATTGTCCGGATGGAGGCGCTCGAGCGATACGGTCGCGCCGTCGGTCTGGCCTTTCAGATAATGGACGACGTCCTCGATGTGACATCGACCACGAGCGCCCTTGGCAAGACGACCGGCCGCGATGTTGCCCTCGGAAAGAGCACTTATCCCGCGCTGCTCGGCGTGGAGGGGGCCAGGAAGAGGGCGGAGACCCTTATTAGCGAGGGTGTAGCGAGTCTCGCAGAGCAGAAGCTGCTTACGCAGGAGCTTTCACAAGTTGCTAATTTCATGTTGACCCGTACGTCCTGACACTTACGTCGCACATGTCTATTCTGGACCGAATCCACACCCCCGCGGATCTCAAGCCGTTGACGCGCGCCGAGCTGCGTGAAGTCGCGGATGAGATGCGCGTTCGTCTCATCGAGACCTGCTCCCGAACCGGCGGTCATATCGGTGCCGGGCTCGGCGTGGTCGAGCTGACGGTCGCGCTGCACGCGGTGTTCGATGCGCCCAGGGATCGAATTGTCTGGGACGTTGGGCATCAAGGGTATCCGCACAAATTCCTCACGGGTCGCGCTGACAAGTTCGAGACCCTTCGGCAGGAAGATGGCCTGTCCGGATTTCTGAAGCGGACCGAGAGCGAGTACGACACGTTCGGCGCAGGGCACGCGGGAACGGCGATATCGGCGGGGTACGGGATGGCCGTTGCGCGCGATCTCAACGGACAGGACTTCAGGGTCGTCTCCATTCTTGGTGACGGCGCGCTCACCTGCGGGCTGGCCTATGAGGGTCTCAACAACGCCGGCGCATCGGAGCGTGATTTTATCGTCATTCTCAACGACAACGAGATGTCGATCGCGCCGAATGTCGGCGCGATGTCCAAATACCTGACGTCCATACAGCGGAATCCGCTTTACAATCGCGTTCGCTCCGCGATCGGAAGCGTGATCGATGCCGCGCCGGGGCCGCTTGCCGGCGTCGGGACGCTCGTGAGAAAGTGGGAGGAGAGCGTGAAGACCTTCTTCACTCCGGGTGTTCTGTTCGAGGAGCTCGGTCTTCGCTACTTCGGGCCAATCGACGGCCACGACATCGACGCGCTGATGGATACGTTTGCGGCGGTGAGGGACATGAGCGGACCGCGGCTCATTCACTGCATAACGCAAAAGGGAAAGGGATTCCCCGCCGGCGAGCACGTCGAGAAGTGGCACGCGCTTCCGCCCGGTCATGATCCCGCTACCGGCAAGCAGCGCAAGACTTCCTCGGCCAACTCGGCTTACACGGCGGCCTTCGGACAAGGGCTGGTCGAGCTCGCGAAGGAGAATGCAAAGATCGTTGCCATCACCGGTGCGATGCCGAGTGGGACGGGAACGGCTGCATTCGCCAAGGCGTATCCGGATAGGTTCTTCGACGTCGGAATCGCGGAGGGGCACGCGGTCACTTTTGCGGCCGGTCTAGCTACAGAGGGAATCCGGCCGGTGTGCGCCATCTACTCGACTTTTCTCCAGCGCGCATACGACAACGTCATTCATGACGTCGCGATCCAGCACCTGCCGGTTGTGTTCGCGATGGATCGCGCCGGTCTCGTAGGTGAGGATGGTCCGTCCCACATGGGTCTGTACGACATCGCCTACATGCTCGCCGTCCCCGGCATGGTAGTGACAGCGCCGAAGAACGGGCGGGAGATGATCGCTCTCTTGAGGAGCGGACTCCGTTACGACAAGGGTCCTTTTTGCCTTCGGTATCCGCGTGATGCCACCCCCGATATCGTTCCAGCTGCCGCGGAAATCGAGGCGATCCCGCACGCGACGTGGGAAATCCTCCGTCGCGGGGCTGCAACGGGGCGCGATGCCGCAGCGTCCGTCGCCATCCTCGCTGTTGGCACGATGGTCCTGCCGTCGTTGGCGGCCGCTGACATCCTCGGCGAGAGTGGTATAAGTACTACGGTGGTGAACTGCAGATATCTCAAACCGCACGATGAGCGTGTGCTCAGCGAGGTCGTCGGCGACCACCGGAATATTCTGGTGGTCGAGGAAGGAACGATCGTCAACGGCTTCGGGGCGTATATGTCGAACGTGATCGGTGAGATGGATTCGTCAGTAAGAGTCGTGACGCACGGAGTTCCGGACGACTTCATCGATCAGGCGCCCCGCGCGAAGCAGCTCGCGCGACTCGGACTCGACGCGCGCGGGATCGCGCAGCGAGCGAGCGCCGCGTTTGGTCTGGAGAGCTCGCGGGGCAGCCACCTCCGCGCCATCTGATGCGGCTCGGCGTTATCGGGCATCAGGGGTACGATGAGCTGCCTGAAATCCTGCGCACGCTCTTTCGTGTCGCAAAGGGTCTGGACATCGAGCCGTTGCTCGAGCAAGGACTTCACGAGATAGCTGGGAAGGGTGGCCGACTCGAGGACCCGCAGCATCTGGATGCGCTGGTAACCTTGGGTGGCGACGGAACACTGCTACGTGGCGCGCGCTTTCTCGACGGGCGAGACATCCCGATACTTGGTGTAAACCTCGGACGCTTGGGATTTCTCACCAGCTGCCAGAGCGACGAATTCGAGCCGGCAATCAGGAATCTCGCCAGCGGCGACTACGTCGCACAGCCGCGCATGGCGCTCACCGCGCGGGCGATCGGCTCGGATGGTGAGGTGCGCAAGCAGTGGCGCGCGCTGAACGATTTCGTTCTGCACAAAGGCGGCTTCGCGCGCGTCGTGCGGCTCAACGTTTTCGTCGACGATGAAAGCATCGGGACATACGCGGCCGATGGCGTCGTGATCTCTACGCCAACGGGATCCACCGCCTATAGCCTGTCAGCGGGCGGCCCGGTCGTCGTACCAACCGTCGAATCGATCGTCATCACGCCGATTTCTCCGCACACTCTCGCCATCCGTTCCATGGTGATTCCGCCCGACGCGGAAGTGACAGTGGAAGCAAACGAGACTCCCACCGAACTTCTGGTTACGGTGGACGGTCAGGTGGGAACGAGCTTCGTCAAAGGCGAGAAGCTGAAGGTGAGAAGGGCCGACAACCCAGTTCGTATCGTACGCTTTCCAGGTGCGACGTTCTTCGAGCGAATGAGGGTCAAACTCGGTTGGGGTGGCTTACCCGACATCGACCAGCCGCACTGATGCTGACAGAGCTGCGCATCCGGAATTTTGCGATCATCGAGCAGGTCACGCTTCCGCTCGCGGAGGGGTTCAACGTCCTCTCGGGTGAGACGGGTGCGGGAAAATCGATCATCGTGGGGGCGCTCGGACTGCTGCTCGGAGAGCGCGCGAGCGCGGACCTGATTCGATCCGGGGCGGACAAAGCGACAGTCGAAGGAGTTTTCGACGTCGCGAAGCTCAAAGGGGTCGCGGCATTGGCCGACGACCACGGAATCGAGGTTGAGGATGACACGCTCGTGCTCAAGCGTGAGATCGCGGCGAATGGACGCGGACGGGCCTGGGTCAACGGCGCCACGGTTACGGCCACCGTGCTGGCTGAGATAGGCCGCCAGCTCGTGAACCTGCACGGTCAACATGACGCGCAAACATTGCTCGACGGCGAATCGCAACGGCGAATCCTCGATGCTTTCGGCGGAGCCGAGACTCAGGCGGCTGCCGTACGGAGCACCTATACCGAGCTTGCCGGTCTCCGGCGAGAGATCATGAGCTTGTCGTCACGTCGTGCTGAAGCCGAGAAGCGGGCGGACTATCTGAGGCACGTCGCGAAAGAGATCGAGGACGCGCGTCTTTCGCCGGGCGAGGATACCAGGCTCGAGGATGAAGCGCGCGTTCTGGAAAATGCCGACGAGCTCCGCACGCTTGCAAACAGTCTCAGCGAGCTTCTGAGCGGAGACGAAGCGAGCGTGATGACCCAGCTCGGCGCCTCCCAGCGTCCGCTGACGTCGATCGAGCGCATCGATCCTTCCGCGGCGCGTATGCAGGAGTTGTTCGACGCCGGCTTTTACGCCTTGCAGGAGCTCGCGCGAAGCGTCGAGGACTACGCGGGGTCCGTGGAGCTCGACCCGGCACGATTAGCGGACGTGCGACTGCGGCGCGACAGATTATTCGGGCTTCTGAAGAAATACGGGCCGACGCTCGACAACGTGATCGAGGCCGGTCGGTCCGCGCGTGCGGAGCTCGATCTTATCGACACCGCGCAATTCGATCTCGCGAATCTCAACGCGCGCGAAGCCGATGCGCGACGCCGTTTGTCGGCGGAGGCGGAGAAGTTGTCAGATCTGCGCCTTTCCGCCGCGAAGAAGCTCAATAAGGCGGTTGATGCGCTGCTGCCGCCGCTCGGGATGCCGGACGGCCGCTTCTCCGTGCTGCTCATCGCGCGCGACGAGCCAACCGCCGAGGGCGCGGAAGATGTCGAGTTCAGGGTGGCGCTCAATGTCGGGCACGAGGACCGCCCGCTGGCGCGAGTGGCGTCGGGCGGAGAGTTGTCACGCGTGATGCTAGCGCTAAAAACGATTCTGGCGCGCGTCGACCGGGTTCCAACTCTGATTTTCGACGAAGTTGATGCCGGGATCGGAGGACGCGTCGGTCTTCAGGTGGGCGACACCCTTCGTCGCGTGGCGAAGGAGCACCAGGTGTTCGCAATCTCACATCTGCCGCAGATCGCCGCCCGGGCGCACCATCATATAGTTGTGGCGAAGGGCGCCAAGGGTGGCGTCACGAGCGCCGACATTACAGTCCTCGAAGGATCGAGCAGAGTGAACGAGATCGCACGGATGCTCGGTGGTGATCCGGAGAGTAAGGTCAGTCGAGCACACGCCAAGGAGTTGCTCGAGACCGCGGCGGGGCCGGGCTGAAAACTGGCTCTGCTGATAACTCGTCTCGCGACTGGCTCATGCAACTGATTAGGCGAGAGGCACCAGTAGTAGAGTTGTCAGCGATTTAGTTCGCGACGCCGGGACGCGCCTCCGTGGCGCGACGCGGACAGAACGCGCGTTCTGTTCCTCTCACGCCACAGAGATATGTCAGGGGGTAGTGACTAAACAGCTTGCTTATGCCACTGAGACCTCTCGCCTGATCCGTTGTATTTCTCTCCCGATCCGTTCTACTCTGTTGTAGCGCCCTACTTTCCAAATATCCGGGCGTACAGCCTTAGCTGAACCTGGTCGGTAAAGAACTTCGGCTGATTCCCGCCAGCTCCCTTGACGGTTTGCCAATGAAGGTACTGGACCTCGAACGGGACCTTCGCCTTCCCCTTCTCGAAAGCGAACAGATTCGAGAATGACAGTCCGCCGCCGAGTCTGTGCTCCGTCTGCGCAGTCTCGAGATCGAGCGTTGCCGCATTGATCGTGATGTCGGAGAATCCCGTCACTGCCGCCGGAATCGTGAAACTCCCCGTGTAGTCATCCTGCTTGTGGTTCCGGTAGAGGTACCATCCGGACAGCGCGAGATAGTCGTTGAGAACGATGCGGGGTGCCGTCTCGAACTCGAACGTGGTTCCGAGCTGGCGGTGCACCTTCTGCTCGCGGTAGAGTGGAGCGAGCTCCTCGTTAGGAAGGTCGATGATGCGCATCGTCTGGTCGTCGCCGAACGGCTTGTTGAATCGGAAAATGAATGACTCCCAGAGGCGGCTCCCGATCAATAGATCGCTGAACCATCTCCCTTCGACTGTCGTCGCTTTGCGACCCGTGCCGATATCGATGAAGTTGTCGGGCGATTCGATCTGGCCGGTCGGGAGACGGAACGTCACTCCGACGGCACTCCGGAAATTGAGTCCCTGCGGCGACATTCTCGCTTCCGTGCTGCCGCCGAAGGAATCGAACACGGAAAACTTGCCGCCGATATCGATGTCGCCGACGTGCAATTTGCTGTTCGACTCGAGCGGGGCGGAGGAGATCCCGAACGCAGGGTTTGTCAGAATCGTCTGTGCGTCGCGAACCGTCAGCCGGTTTTGCGATGCAAACGGAGTTATTTTTGTAATGGTACTGCCACCACCGAGAAAGCTGGTATAAAGCGCTCTGAACGCTTGCACTCG
>Ga0157372_10001948_pt1 | contig 22406 bp, 24 predicted proteins | sample C55metaG_FD_115307 | JGI IMG/M metagenome (GOLD analysis project Ga0157372, IMG submission 115307) | Corn rhizosphere microbial communities from Kellogg Biological Station, Michigan, USA - C5-5 metaG | ecosystem: Host-associated > Plants > Roots > Rhizosphere > Soil | place: USA: Michigan... | reverse complement strand
TTGACGACGACGAGGGTCGTCGGGAGCGCGGGCATTGGGCGCATGGCCCTGTTCATACCGACGGTCGCCCGATTGCGCAACGCGTTCGACGGCCGCGTTCGGTTCGTCCCCACGTCATGGCGTTGCCCTCGCGAAGATCGCGACTCGTCACACGCCGCTCGCCACCTGTCGCGCCACGCGCCAGCATCAACTCGTGATCCGGCCCTCCTTGGCCCACAGTCTCCGCCGATGGCGCTCGATTTCAGCGTGCGCACTCGTCGCCTGCCTGTCCGCCGGCACGTCGGAGCCCGAGCTTTCCGGAAGCGGAGCGCCGGTGCTGTTCATCGGCAGCCTCACGTTCGTGAACGACGTGCAGGGAATCGTGCAGGCGCTCGCCTTGTCTCGCTCCACGCTGGCGCTCTACTCCGACGGCCTCCACGCGTCGACGGCCGAGTCCTATCTATCCGCGCTCACGATCTACGCGCTTCTCGTGCACAAGACACCGGTGGGTTTGCCCGCGTCGCTCACGCTTCGTTCGGGAACGCGGATCGCCGTCGACGCCTCGACGGCCGCCGTTCTGCAGGCGGCGGCAGCCTCGGTGGCCGGATGGTAGTTTGGCTGGAATGACGCGCCGCCTCCGATCGGCTCTGATCCTCTTCGCGGCCTGGTTCGTTTTTTATGAGACCCAGGCCCTGATGGGAATCGCGCTCGCACCGAAGGGCGCGTTTAGTCGCAGCGGATGGATCGAGATCGACGCGAGTGTCGCTGTGCTGTGGACCCTTCTCAGCACGGTCATCGCGGCGTGGCACCTGCGCGCTCGACGCTGGTCGCCGAACCTGTGGACGCTGATCGCGCTTCACCTGCCGCTGTTTTTCGCGGCCGCCTGGGTCGACGCCCTGCTCGCCCGCTGGATGATTCCGCTCATCAATCCCGCCGTGCCCATAACTCCGATGTGGAGTCTGATTTCCTCGTACGCGGATTTCGATCTCGTGAGCTACGCGGCGATCGTCGCCGTCGTCGAAGCGTTGATCGTCCGCCGCGCGCTCGCCGAGCACCAGCGCCAGACGATGCGCCTCGAGCACTCGCTCACGCGGGCGCGCCTCGACTACCTCGAGGCCCAGCTCCAGCCGCACTTCCTCTTCAATTCGTTGGGCGCCGTGTCGGAGCTCGCGTACGACTCGCCGGCGACGGCGTCGCTCGTTCTGCAACAACTGTCGGCCGTCTTTCGAACGGCGCTCGCCCAGCGAGCCGACGAGGTCACGCTCGGCGAAGAGCTCATCGCGCTCGAGCCATACCTCGACATCCAACGAGTGCGGTTCGCGGACTGGCTCAAGATCGAATACGACATCGCCGACACCGCGGTGGACTGCCTCGTGCCGCGATTCGTCTTGCAGCCGTTGGTGGAGAACGCCATTCGCCACGGTCTCGCCGGGCGCAGCGCGGCGGGCTCGATCCGCATCCAGGGCGTGGTGGAGAACGACGACCTCGTGCTGCGCGTGTTGGACGACGGCGTCGGTCTGGCGCGCGCGACCCGTCCCGGCCGGGGGATCGGGCTCGCCAACGTGCGGGAACGACTCTCGATTCTGTACGGCAGCGATCGTTTGCGCCTCCTCGACGGACCGAGCGGAGTCACCGCCGAGGTCCGGGTTCCGCGCGAGCGGCGCGCGTCGGCACGTGACGCCGCGAGCGCGGCGGAGGCGCGCGCCGACACCGAGTTCGGCGCGGCGGCGTCGCCGCGCGTTCCGAAGATTCTCGCGCATCCAGCGGCCGCGATCGCGCTCGTGTGGACCGTGTGCGCCGGGATCTGGATCCAGCAGAGCTACATCTATCTGCTCGTCCGCCACCGGCTCGACCAGACAACGTGGCGGTCGCTCGTCGCCTTCGACTTGACGAACGCGGTGTTGTGGGCGCTCCTCACGCCGCTCGTGCTACGCGGCGTTCGCCGATTCCCGGTGCGCCGGCCGCGCGCGTGGCTGCGCGTTCTCGCGCTCGCGGCGGCCGGCTTCGTCGTCACGATCGTGCACGTCGAGCTTTTGCGCCTGGTGACACGGCAAACGGCGCCCCTCTGGTCGTCGACGTTTCTCACCAACCTGATCGTCGACCTCTGGATCTTTGCCGTGCTCGTCGTCATCGCGCATCGCGGCGTCCTGGCCGAGTGGCTGCGCGAGCGCGAGGCCGGCACGTCGGCGCTCGAGCACGAGTTGGCGCTCGCCAATGATCGATCGACGGAGCTCCGCCGCATCCCGCCGATCTTGTTGCAATCGCTCGATGGGATCGCGGTAACGGTTCGGCTCGACCCGGCCTTGACCGAGCGGCAGCTGGCACGACTAGCCGACTACCTCCGCGTCGCGCTCGAGTGCGCCGACGCGCAGGGCGTCACGCACGAGCGGCGCCGCCGCCTCGACGCGGCAGCGAACGCGCTGCGCGAGAGCGGCGCCTACGTACCTGAACTCACACGGACGGCCTGAGATGCTCACCGCCATCGTAGCCGACGACGAAGCCGTTGCCCGAAGACGCGTCGTCCGCCTCGCCGAGGAGACCGGCGAGGTCGAAGTCCTCGCCGCGTGCGCCGGAGGACGCGAGACCGTCGAACAGGTGACGGCGCTCCAACCGCAGCTGCTCTTTCTCGACGTCCAGATGCCCGACCTCGACGCGTTCGGCGTGCTCGAGGCGATCGCCGGACGCGCGTCGCCCGCGATCGTGTTCGTCACGGCGTTCGACCGCTACGCGCTTCGCGCGTTCGAGGTGCAGGCGGTCGACTACCTGCTCAAGCCGTTCGACACGGACCGGTTTCGCGAAGCGTTCGTCCGCGCGAAATCGCGTGTGACCGTCGGACAGCCGCGACGCGACGAGGAGCGCATTCGCGCGTTGATCGCCGAGTACGTGTCGACGCTTCAGACGAACGGGCCGAGCTATCTCGACCGGGTGGCGATCAAGATCGACGGCACGCTGCGTGTCGTGCGGACGGCCGACGTCGACTACTGGGAGACGGACGGCAACTACGTGCGGCTCCACGTCGGAGCCGCGGACCATCTGCTTCGATCGACGTCGACGGCCATGGAATCGCAGCTCGATCCCGGACTGTTCATCCGAATACACCGCCGGTACATCGTGAACGTGGACCGCATCGTCGAAGTGCAGCCGTGGTTCGCCGGCGACGCGATCGCCGTGCTGCGCACCGGCGCCAAGCTGCGCGTGTCGCGCACGTACCGCGAGCGTCTCCACACGCGACTCGGCGCGCGTCCGGAATCGAACGGCGAGGGCGACGCGGCGCCCTGATTCGCTTGGGGGGGGCGGGACGGCGCCGGGCCTGTGGTAGCTTTCGCGCCACATGGTCCCCGCGAACATCTGGTTCTGGGTCGGATTCATCGCGTTCGTGCTCATCATGCTCGCGCTCGACCTGGGCGTGTTCCACCGGCACGCCCACGAGGTGCGAGCGAAAGAGGCCGGCATCTGGACCGCCGTGTGGGTCGGCCTCGCGCTCCTCTTCGCCGCCGGCCTGCATTTCTTCGCCGGCCGCCACGCCGCGCTGACGTTCCTCACCGGCTACGTCATCGAAGAGGCGCTGAGCGTCGACAACATCTTCGTGATGGTGCTGATCTTCGAGTACTTCCGGGTACCGAAGAACTCGCAGCATCGCGTGCTGTTCTACGGCATCCTCGGCGCGCTGGTCATGCGCGGCGCGTTCATCGCCGCGGGCACGGCGCTGATCACGCGCTTTCATTGGGTGCTCTACATCTTCGGCGGACTGCTCGTCTTCACGGGCATCCGCATGGCCGTCCGCAGCGGCGAGGAATTCGACGGCGAGAAAAGCCGCATCGTTCGCTCGCTGCGACGGGTGCTTCCGCTGTCGGACCGGTATCACGAGGGAAGCTTCACCATCGTCGAGCACGGGCGACGGCTGGCGACGCCTCTCCTGCTCGTCTTGATCCTGGTCGAGGCCACCGACCTCATATTCGCGATCGACTCGATCCCCGCGATCTTCGGCGTGACGACCGATCCGTTCATCGTCTATACGTCGAACATCTTCGCCGTGATGGGGCTCCGCTCGCTCTACTTTCTCCTCGCGGCGGTCGTGGACCGCTTCCACCTGCTGAAATACGGTCTGGCGCTGATCCTGACGTTCGTCGGATTCAAGATGCTGACCGAACGGTGGATCGACATCGACATCGCGTTGTCGCTCGCGATCATCATCTCGGTGCTGGCGATCTCGATCATCGCGTCGCTGGTGTGGACCAAGGATCGCCAACAGCCGCCGGCCCCGCCGTCCGCGACCCCCTGAGCGCGACCGCTACTTCCGCTCGAGCGCGTCGCGCACGTCGAGCAGAATCTCGAAATAGAGTTGTTCGCGACGATAGCTGAAATCGAGCGCCGCCATTTGCGAATCGTCGCCGGACACTTTGGCGCGGTCGAACGCTTCCTTGTACATCTCGTCGAGGTTTTCCAGAATGCGTTCGCGGGAACGTGACATACCGATCTTCTCGAGGGCTTGAAGAGTCAAACGGGGAGGCGCATCGTCGGGGCGCTGCCGCGGTTCCGTCTCGATCTGATCGAGCAGGTAGCGGCGCGCCCGATCCATGAGCATTCGCCGCGTGCTGGGGAGGTTGTCCATTGAGGCGGGAGCGGAATCCGGAGCGAGCGAGGGCAAGCTAGTGTCGCCGTCACGGGGCTGCAACGCGTGTCAGGCATTAAGACGATGAAACACCGCCTCCTCGACGACGCGCCCATCCCGTAAGTGGTCGACGACGATCCGCTCCAGCAGCTGCGGCGTGACCCCGGCGTACCACACGCCCTCGGGATACACGACGACGATCGGCCCCCCGGCGCAGACTCCGAGGCAGGGCGTCTCGCCTCGCTTGACGCGGTTTGGCCCGAACAGGAGTCCCTCGCGCTGCAGCAACGCCGGTAGGAGCTCGTACAGGCCCCGCCCGCGCGAATCCGGCGAACAAAAACCGCCCACGCAGATCAGCACATGGCGCGAATATGGGTCCATTCGAGGCTGGGGAACGTTTTTGGGCATGTCTCTGAAGGTATAGCGCAGTAACTTTCCGGCTCGATGCCCGATTCCACCCGCATCGCCGACCTGTCGGTGTTGTATTCGCGGCCGCCGCACGCCCACCGGCGGGCCGTGTTGTTCATCCACGGCTACTTCGCGACCGCGTCGGTGTTCGCCGAATGGGTGCCGTTCTTCGCGGCGCGGGGCATGCCCGCGTACGCGGTCAACTTGCGCGGACGAGCGGGAAGCGGCCCGGAGGTCAATTTGGGCCGCACGTCGATCACCGATTACGTCGCCGACGCGGCGGCCGTGGCGCGGCACCTGGACAAGCCGATTGTCATCGGCCACTCGATGGGTGGCCTCATCGCGCAGTGCCTCGCCGAACGCGGTCTGGCGCAGGGCCTCGGCATGTTGGCGCCGGCTCCCCCGAAAGGAATTCGCTTCATGACCTTCAAGATGGTCATGCGCCAACTCAAGTATTTGCCGGCGATCTACGGATCCGGCGTCGTCGCGCCGACGCTCGCGGACTTGAAGGAAATCGTTCTCAACCACGTCCCCGAGTCGCAGCACGAAGAGGTCATCTCCACGTTCATTCCCGACAGCGGGCGCGTGGCGAAAGAGATGTCGATCAACGGCGTGCCGGTGGATCAACGGCGCGTGCGGGTTCCGGCGCTCGTGGTCGCGGCGGACGACGATCAGTTCATTCCGCTCGAGACCTGCCGACAGATCGCGGTGCTGTATCACGCGTCGATGCACACGGTGCTCGGTCACGGCCACATGATGCCGCTCGAGCCCGGGTGGCAGGCGATCGCGGACACCGTCGCGCGCTGGGCCGTGTCCCTCTGAGGGCAAGGAACGCGCGGTCCGGTGGGGGATATGTTTCGCGTATCATCGCCCCACCCTGTTGAATGCACGCACGCACCGCGCAGGAGGACGGACCAGTGAGCACCAGCACCGCGACCACCGGCGACACCTCGATCGCCGCCAAGGGCTACGCCCACGCCGACGCGCTCGTGAGCACCGAATGGCTCGCCGAGCATTTGAACGACCCGAACATTCGCGTCGTCGAAAGCGACGAGGACGTGCTGCTCTACGACACGGGCCACATCCCGGGCGCCGTCAAGATCGATTGGCACGACGATCTGAACGATCCGCTCGTGCGCGACTACATCGGCGCGAATCGATTCGAGGAGCTTCTTCGCTCGCACGGCATCGACAAATCGACGACGGTGATCTTTTATGGCGACAAGAACAACTGGTGGGCCGCCTACGCGCTCTGGGTGTTCCACCTCTTCGGCTTCACGAACACCAAAATCCTCGACGGCGGACGCGTGAAATGGGACAACGAGGGCCGTCCGATGACGACCGAACCGCCGGCGAACCGCGCACCCTCGGCCTATTCAGCCGGCCGACGCGACGACGCGCCGATTCGCGCCTTCAGGGGCGACGTGGAGGTTCACCTCGCGTCGTCGGGTAAGCTCGTCGACGTCCGGTCGCCCGACGAGTACACGGGCAAGAAGCTGCACATGGCCGAGTACCCGCAGGAGGGAGCGCTGCGCGGCGGACACATTCCGGGAGCGAAGAGCGTTCCCTGGGCCCGCGCCGCGAACGCCGACGGAACCTTCAAGTCCGCCGCTGAGCTCCGCGCGATTTACCAGGACGAACAGGGACTCTCGCCGGCGGACGACGTCATCGCGTATTGCCGCATCGGCGAGCGGTCGAGCCACACGTGGTTCGTGCTGCGCTATCTGCTCGGATACGAAAAAGTTCGAAACTACGACGGCAGTTGGACGGAGTGGGGGAACACCGTGCGCGCACCGATCGAACGATAAGGATTCTCGAAAAATCATGTCCGCCGCTTCTTCAGAACCAGCCGGCGCGAGCTCGTCGATCGGCGACTTGCCGACGACCACGGGCTCGACCGCCCCCGTCATCACGCGCAGCGAGGCGACGTGGCGCGGCGACCGTTCATTCGACGCCGGACCGGCCGGACGACAGCACCTCATCGACGGCGGCGCGAAACGCGGTCCCGGCCCGGTCGAGACGCTGCTCAACGCGATCGCGACCTGCTCGAGCCTCGACGTGATCGACATCATCGCCAAGCGAAGAACGCCGGTCGAGCGATTGTCGGTGAAGATCACGGCGCATCGGCGGCCGGACTATCCGCGCCGCGTCATGCGGCTCGAGATGGAATTCGTGATCGACGGAGCGGAGATCGAAGCCGAGCACGCCGAACGGGCGATTCACTTGTCGTTCGAGCGCTATTGCTCGGTGGCGGGCTCGCTCGGATCGGACATCGTCGCCGAGACGCGGCTCATCCTGAACGGAGTGGGCCGCGATCCGGTGCTGCAACACGTCTGGAAGCCGGCCACGGCGTAACGCCGCGGCTGGCGGCTCAGGCGATTCGGCGCTGGTCGACGGGCCGCGCCGTCGCGGACGCGGCGAATCCGGCGTCGCGCGCGTACGTCATCAGCTGCTCCTGCATCAGCCGCCGCCCGCGGAAAAGGCGTGAGCGAACAGTCCCGATCGGCACGCGAAGAATCTCCGCCGCCGCTTCGTAGGACTGGTCCTCGACGTCCACGATGACGAGCGTCGAGCGGAACGGCTCCGGAACGTTCGCCAGCGCGGCGGCGATCGCCGGCGCCAAATCCAATCGCGAGAAGATGCTCTCGACATTGTCGCGCGCGCCGTCGTTGTAGAGCGATCCCACCAACGCGAGATCGATTTCTCCCGACTCCAACTCGACCATGGGCCGGGCCCGCTCGCGAGAGCGCAGAAAAACGTTTCGACAGATCGTGAAGAGCCAGCGCCGACAGTCGCTCCCGGGCAGGTATGTGTGCCACGACCTGAAGGCGCGAAGGAAGGTGTCCTGCACCACGTCGTCGGCGTCGGACTCGTCGCGAGTGAGCGAAAGGGCGAATCGATAGACGTCATCGATCCACGGAATCGCTTCGCGCTCGAAAGTGATGGTCTGTTCCAAAGGTCGCTGAGTGTATGGCACGCTAGTCATCAGTTGACGTGTAAAGTATATGGCCAAGACACCTGGGACGCGAGGTCCCCCCTACGCGGCGGGGTCCGTTGTCACCACTAACCCATTAAGACGAGTTGTGGTCATATTTGGTCGCTTGAAACCGCTGTCGGGACGACTTAACACCGCCATCTTACGGTTAACGTGAACGAGCTCGAGAACTCGGACCAAACGGTCGAATTACGCCTCGATTGGGCGATGGCCCGTGCGGGACTCGGCATCTGCACCATTTCGAGACAGGGTGAGGTGCTCTCGGCAAGCGACGGATTGGCTCGAATGCTCGGGTACGTCGCGGCAAACGACGTCCTCGGCCTCGACCTCGGCGCGGGAATCTTCGTGGACCCGGACGATTTTGCTTCGATCGTCGCCGGCGCTGATGCGCCGAGCTCAGAGTGGATCGAGACGCATTGGAAGCGGCGCGACGGAAGCCTCGTCGTGATGCGTTTGGTAGCGCGCCGGGTTTCCGACGACAGCGGCCGCGATCGTCTCGAGATTCTCGCCGACGACGTGACTGAACGCCGGCGTCAGGAAGAATTGGTTCGGCGCAGCGAACGGATGGCGTCGCTCGGCGCCGTTCTCGCCGGAGCGGCTCACGAGCTGAATAACCCGCTCGCCGCGATCTTGGGATTCTCGCAGCTGCTTCTGCGCCGACGTTGGCCGCTCGAGGATCGGACCGCGCTCGAAGCGATTCACCACGAGGCGATGCGCTCGGCGACGATCGTGAAGGATCTGCTCGCGCTGGCTCGCCGGCGCGGAGTCGAACGCCGCGCCCCGGCCGACGTCAACGAGCTCGTCGCCTACATCATGCGCACGCGCCGGTACGCGTTCGAGACGGCCGGAATCCTCTGCAATCTCGAGCTCGGACACCCGATCCCACCCGTGCGGGGCGACCGCACGCAGCTCGAGCAGGTGATTTTGAATTTGCTCAACAACGCCGAGCAGGCGCTCCGCCCGCGCGTCGACGGGCACCGCTCGACCTCGCCCGGCCGGATCTTGATCCGAACGAGACACGAGGAGCCGAACGTCATCGTCGAGGTCGAGGACAATGGCCCCGGCGTACCCGACGACGTGCACGCCGACATCTGGGATCCATTCTGGACGTCGAAGGAGGAAGGCGAAGGAACCGGCCTCGGTCTCACCGTCGTCCACACGATCGTCGTCGACCATGGCGGCAGCGTGACGCTCGAGCGGAGCTCGCTCGGCGGCGCTCGATTCGTCGTTCGTTTACCGACCGTCTCGGCGACCGAGCAGCCGGCGGCGCCCTCGCGGGCCTCGCGTCCGCTCGACGTTCTCGTCGTCGATCCGCGTTCCGCTGATTTGCCGTTCGTCGAGCGTTTCCTCGCGTCGCGCGGACACGCCGTGATCAACGCGGCCAGCGGCGAGGCCGCGCTTCGCCTCGCGTCGCAGAGTCGCTTCGACGCCGTCGTGTGCGACGCGGATCTCGCCGTGTCCGGAGGTGTGCCGATCGTGAACGAGCTGCGCGCGTCGTCCGGATGTGCCCACGCGCGCTTCGTCCTGTCGGCCGAGCGTTCACCGCCGGCCATGGACGAGGGCATCGCCTACGTCATGCGACCGTACGACGTCGATGAACTACGCCGCCTAATCGAAGGATGATCGGCCGGGCGTCATTCCATGCCGATGCCCGTGTCTGTCTCTGACCGCGACGCCGCCCGCGGGCGCGTCATCGGCGCATTCGCCGCGGTCTATGTCGTTTGGGGATCGACCTACCTCGCCATCCGATACGCGGTCGAGAGTATGCCGCCGCTGCTCATGGCGGGAAGCCGATTCGCCGTATCCGGCGCGATCCTGTACGCGTGGGCGCGGCTCCGCGGCGCCTCAAAGCCCACCGCGGCGGAATGGCGAACCGCGGCGATCACCGGATTCTTGCTGATCTGCATCGGCAACGGCTCGGTGGCGTGGGCGGAACGCCGAGTGCCGTCAGGGCTCGCCGCGTTGCTCGTAGCCGTCGTTCCGTTGTGGATGGTGTTGCTCGACTGGATCCGGCCCGGGGGCGTGCGACCGCGAAAGGCGGTCGTCGCGGGCGTGATCATCGGCCTGATCGGGCTGGCCGTGCTCGTGGGCCGCGACTCGCTGACCGGACAAGGCGGCGTGGACGCGCTGGGCGCCGGTGTGCTCGTGGCCGCGTCGATGAGTTGGGCGATCGGCTCGGTGTACAACCGGCACGGTGCGCGCCCGGACTCGGCGGCGATGTCCACGGCGCTCCAGATGCTCGGCGGCAGCGTATCGCTCCTGGTACTTGGCTTCGCGCTCGGCGAGACCGGCGGCATCCACATGGCCTCGATCACGCGCGCGTCGTGGCTCGGCTGGGGTTATCTCGTGACCTTCGGCGCCCTACTCGGCTTCACGGCATACATCTACTTGCTGCGCAACGTGAGCCCGGCGAAGGCGTCGACCTACGCGTACGTGAACCCGGTCGTCGCCGTGATCTTGGGTTGGGCCGTCGCCGGTGAAGTCGTCACGCCACGCACGGTTCTGGCGGCGGCGATCATCCTCGGCGGCGTGGCGATGATCACCATCGCCCGCTCTCGGCGCGTTACGCTTCCCGGCGAATAGCCGCCCGCTGCCGCGCGTCCGTGTGCCGTCTGATGACGCGCACGGCCATCAAGCTCCGGTCGGCGCGGTCGATGATCTGCATCAGCGATTCGCCCGTCTCGCGCGTGGCCCAGCCGAGGGAGAAGGGAACGGGTGCCCGCTCGAGCGCCTCGATGCGCAGGCGGTCGGCGACGAGCTTCGTCGAGTCGGCGTCTTGTCCGCGCAGCAGGACGACGAATTCGTCGCCGCCGATTCGCACCACGCATTCCTCGGCGCGCACGTAGCGCATGAGGAAGCGCGCCATGCGGCGGAGGACTTCGTCGCCTTCCCGGTGTCCCCACTGGTCGTTGTACTGCTTGAACTGGTCGACGTCGACGAAGACGCAGCCGCATTTCGCGGACGGATCGCGTGCGAGCTCGACGTCGACCTCCGCGAGACACCGGCGATTGAGCGCGCCGGTGAGCGCGTCGTGCGTGCTCATCTCTAGCAACGATGCTTCGAGCGCCTTGCGGCCCGTGATGTCGATGAGGATTCCGTGAATGAACGCCTCGTTCGTGTCGGGATCGCGGACGAGGTTGCAGCTGTCGAGAACCGTTCTCGTCTGGCCGTCCGGCCGGCGGATGGCGATCTCGAACTCGCGCACCGAGCCGTCGGTCTCCAGGAGGCGCACCTGCTCGTCGCGCCGCTCGGGCTCGGCGTACAGCGCGACCGCGCCGCCTTTGCCCAGGTCGGCCAATGACTCGACGCCAACGATTTCCAGGAACGCCTGGTTGGCGTCCAGGATCTCGCCGTCGCGCGTGGTGATGTAGATGCCTTCGCGAATGTTCTTGGCGAACTCGCGAAGGCTCTCGGGATCACTCAGGCTGCGAAAGCGCGTCGATCCCAACAAGGGCGGCGATCCTAATTGACTCATTCACACTGATCCCGGCCGCTGAAGGGCACCGCAACGGCCGCGAGGCGGGAACAACCTTTCCAACACGGACGATTCGCGCGCGGAAGGGGCAATTACATCCGACGGTCGTCCGGCTGAGCCCGATTCAATCTATCAGCCGAGCCGGCAGAATGCCCCGGTCGCCGAACTTGGCCCGAACGCGATCCACCGTCCGCGCGAGAACCCGGTCCCGGCTCGTTTCCGCGACCCGCTCGTCCGCAAGCTCGAAGAGGGTCATCTGGTCGGCCGTCGAATCCATGGCGAGCGACGACAGCGACACACCAAGCAGCCGGGCCGGCACGCGCCGCTTCTCGCGCAGTTTGCCCAGGAGCTGCCGGCCAACCTCGAGGATCACGCGGTCGGAGATGACAGGCGCGTCGAGCGTGCGGCTGGCCGAGCGCGTCTTGAAGTCGAAATCGCGGATCTTGATGGTGACCGTTCGCGCGGTCAGGCCATCGGACCGGAGGTCGGAGGCCGCGCGTGTCGTCAGCGCGAGCAGTTCGCGCGCGAGCTCGTCGTCGCTCGCGATGTCGGCGGCAAACGTCTCGTCGCGGCTGATGCTCTTCGCGTCGCCATGCGATTCCACCTCGCGCGCGTCCACGCCGCGCACCCGCGCGTAGAGCCATTCGGCTTCGCGCTGGCCGAGCCACTGCGCGAGCGTGGGAACGTCGTACGCGAGCACGTCGGTCACGCGCCGCATGCCGAGCTTCGCGAGGCGTTCCTGGAAGCGTGGGCCGACGAGAGGAATGTCGGCCAGGTCGAACGTGTTCAGAAAATCTTGTTCGGTTCCGGGCTCGACGACGTGAACGCCGGTCGCCGCGGTGCCGGGCTTCGGTTTCGCGCGCTCTACGGCGAGCTTCGCGACGAGCTTGGACGTTCCGCCGCCGATCGACACGGACAACGTCGTGGCCTCGGTCACGGCCTCGCGGATGCGGCGAGCCGTCGCCGCGAGCGGCTCGTGACCGTACACGCCTTCGGTGCCGCCCATGTCGAGATACCACTCGTCGATGCTCGCGCCCTCGACGACGGGCGAGAACTTCTCGAGCACGCCGCGGATCTCCCGGCTCTTTTCTGAGCAGACGCGCCGGGGAATCGGCACGCACATCGCTTGGGGACACAATCGCAGCGCCCGAGCGATCGGCATCGCGGATCGAACGCCGAACCTTCTCGCCTCGTACGACGCCGAGCAGACGACGCCGCGGCTCTCGCGCGTGCCGCCGACGATGAGATACCTCGCCTTCCCAGCGCCTTCCGGATCGACCAGGCGCGCCACGGCACAGTAGAACGCGTCGGCGTCGGCGAGCAGGATGCGGCGCGACGGCGTCCCCGTCATCGGACGTGCAGATCCTGGACGAAGCGCGAGCCTTCCTCGTAGCGCGTGACACCGAGCGTTCGCGCCATGATCTCGCCGACGACGCCCGCGACATGGTCGCGGTACTCGTCGGCGGCCATGCCGTCCGTCGGCTCCGTATTCTCGATGATGAAGTCGATCACGTCGCCGGGCGTCTGAAGCACCTCGCCGTCCGAATCACCGGCCACGCCGAATTCCTCTTCGATGGCCGCAAAGAATTCTTTGAGGGCCCAACTCATGTGATCGGCGGCCGGTAGATGAGCAGCATGTTCAGTGAATGTCGTCGGCGTCGGAACGACGAGCAACATCATCGTGACGTTCGGTTCCTTACCCCTTTCGCCCACGCCTGTATATTGCGTTCCACATGACTTCGACGAGGAAGCCACCGGCGCGCAGTCTGTTGGACGTCGACGCGACGGCCCTCCCACCGGGGAGCGCGGCCGATGCGCCGCACGGATCGCGGCCCGAGCAGGTGTATGTCCGGCTGCGCGACCTGATCGTGCAGGGCTTGCTCGCGCCCGGCAGCCGGATCGTCGAGACCGAGATCGCCACACGCCTGGGCGTAAGCAGGACGCCGGTTCGCGAGGCGCTTCAACGATTGCAGCAGGAAGGCTACGTCATGGGCTCGCCGGGGGCCCAGCAGTCCCGGCTCACCGTCGCTCCGTTGACGCGCGACGACGTTTATGAATTGCTAAACATCGTCGGCGCGCTGGAAGGGATCGGCGCGCGGGGCGTCGCCTCGCTGCCGAATCCAGACCGGCGCGCGCTGGTGCGCGACCTCAGGGGCCTCAACGCCGAGTTTCAGCGCGCGGGCAAAGCCACGCCGATCGATCACGGCAGTCTCTACGACGCCGACCAGCGGCTTCATCGCCGCATCGTCGAGGCGTGCGCCGGCCCCCGGCTGCTCGCGCTGCACGACGCGGTCAAGCCGCAGGCCGAACGCTACATCCGCATGTACATCAGTATGCTCACCGGCGACATCCGTACGTCGGTGTACGAGCACGACATCATCATCGCCGCAATCGACGAAGGGCGTGCCGACGACGCCGAGCTCGCCGTACAGGTGAATTGGCGCCACGCCGCCGACCGCTTGAGCAAAGTGATCGCGGTCGCCGGCGAGCGCGGCTCCTGGTAGCTCGCTCGCGTCAGCCGGCTTCGAGCTCTTCCAACAATCGTCGGTAGCTGTCGTAGCGCGCCTCGGACACCGTCCCGGCGTCGACTGCCGCGCGCACGGCACACTCGGGCTCGGCCAAGTGCCGGCAGTCGGCGTAGCGACAATCCGGGCTCAGCGCGCGCATCTCGGGAAAACACCGGTCGAGATGCTCGGGTGGAAGCGCCCACAAACCGACTTCGCGCAGACCTGGCGTGTCGATCACGTAGCCCGCGCCGCCCGCCGTGCCGTCGCCGGGCAGGGGAAGCATCAGCGCGCCGACCGTCGTGTGGCGACCCTTGTTCACCGACTCGCTGATCGCGCCCACGCGCAGACCGGCTCCGGGAAAGATCGCGTTCAGCAGCGACGACTTCCCCACGCCCGACGGCCCGGTGATCACGGAGCGGCAATCGTTGAAGCTTGCCTTCAGATCCGCGAGTCCGGCGCCGGTCTTTACGCTCGTATAGTGCACCGGATATCCGGCGGTTTCGTACGCGCGGAAGCGCTGGCGCGCCTCCTCGGAGTCGGCGAGATCGATCTTGTTGACGATCACGCGAGCGCGGAGATCGTTTCCTTCGGCAATGACGAGGAAACGGTCCAGCATGCGCAGGTGCGGCTCGGGCTTCGCCATCGCGAACATGATCACGACCTGATCGACGTTCGCGGCGACGATGCGCTCGCCCTGCCCTCCGCCCGGAGCGCGCCGGGCCAGCGCGGACTTCCGGGGCAGGATTTCGGCGATCGCCCACTCGCTGCCGCGGGCCGAACGCTCGAGCATCACGTCGTCGCCGACGGCGAGCTTGAGCGACTCGGCGGCCGATTGGACGGTGTCGCGCCGGAGCGACCCGTCACGGCGCCGACCGGCGTCGGATTTTTTCAGCCGGCCGCGCAGCGAGGCATCGATCGTTTCCCCGGCGTCGGTTCGCACGCGCCACACGCCGCCTGTCCCCTCGAGGACGACCCCGTGTGCCGGCGGTCGATGCGCGACGGTCATTATGGGCTCTCGTCTCCGCCTTCGTCGCGCATCGCGTCCCACCATCGGCGCGACGGCTCGGCACCGCGGCGCTCGGCGATCAGCCGGTCGAGCAGCTTCTTTACTTCGTCGAGCGGCGTCCGTCCGAGTGCATCGCGTGCCTGCTGCTCGCTCGGGCCCGTCGCGAGATAATCACTTTCGACGTGGCCTTCGGGAGTTTGCGCGCCGATTCTCGCCCACTTGATGAAGAGGAAGAACGCGCGCCAGTCGCCGCCGGCGGGTTCGGCCATGATCTCCACGCTGTAGGAGAATCCGTCGTTTCCCTCGAACGCCGCGGGACGGTCGTGGACTGCCGCGTATCCACCGATCGTGGATTCGTCGCCCTTGCTGTGGTCGGGTGGCCGATACCGCGCGTGCGACATCATCGCTTCCGTCCGCGCCCTCCGAACGCTTCGCGAATCACGTTGCCCGTGATGAACGCCACGTTCGCGGGCCGCTCGGCGAGGCGGCGCATGAGGTACGGATACCACTGCGTGCCGAACGGCACGTAGACGCGCATCCGAAATCCCTCGCGCACCAGCTGCTCCTGCAGATCGCGTCGGACGCCGTACAACATCTGAAACTCGAATCGCGACCGGTCGATCTCTTGGTCGGCGACGTAACGCTTCGCCTCGTCGATGATCTTCGGGTCGTGCGTGGCGATGCCCGGATAGTTGCCGCCGCCCAGCAGCAGGCGCATGCAGCGGACGTAGTTCGCGTCGACTTCTTTCTTCTCGGGAAACGCCACCGCCGCCGGCTCCTTGTACGCGCCCTTGCACAGGCGCACCCGGCAACCGAGCTGCAGGGCGCGTTCCACGTCGGAGCGCGTCCGGTATAGATAGCTCTGGAGCACGATTCCGACGTGATCCTTGTAGGCCGGGTACAGGCGGTTCTCGAACAGATTCAGAGTCCGCTCGGTGTACGCGCTCCCTTCCATGTCCAGGCGCACGAACGTCGAGAGCCGGCGGGCACGCTCGAGCACGTCGTGCATGACCGAGACGCACAGCTCCTCGGAGATGTCGAGTCCCATCGCCGTGAGCTTGAGCGACACGTTCGCCTCGAGCTTCTCCTGGTGGATTCGGTCGAGGATCGCGAGATACTGCGCGCCGGCAGCCCGCGCCTCCCGCTCGTTGGTCACGCTCTCGCCGAGCAGGTCGAGTGAGGCGGAGATGCCCTTCGCGTTGAGCGCGGCGACGGCGGCGACGGCCTCGTCGAGCGTCTCTCCCGCAACGAACCGCTTCGCAAATCGTTTTGCCAGCCGGTTGTTGCGAACGAAGCGGAAGATCCGCGGCCGGCTGGAGAGGTACAACAGGGTGGAACGGAGCATCAGTTGCGCGACGGGTGCGACTTGAGCGTCACCGGCTTCGTGATGCGCGAGATCGGAAAGTCGGCGTGCGCCGCCAGAATGCCGTCGAGGAACGACCACTGCGCGAGTCCGTCTTCCGACTCCGGCTCGAGCAAATAGAACGCGGCCAGCCCTCGCGGCTGCCCAGCGCGAACGATGTAGCTCTTGGCGGCGAGCGTGCGCGAGCCGGGCTCGCCCCAGCGGCCCGCCACGTCCTTCATCATTCGCGAAGTCTCCGACCGGCCGCGGTCGATCACGCTGTCGACGGCGAACGTTTGCACGGTCGCCGACGCCGGCGCGCTGAGCTGCTCGACGGAGATTCCATGGATCGCGAGAATCGGCAGCAGCGCGGCGCCCGTCGCCGAATCGAACGCATAGGCGAACGGCAGCGTCGACGTCAAAGTCGGCGAAAAAGTCGCCATCACCGGCATTCGCACCAGCTTCACGATGCCGAGGCGCTGGCGGTTGCCGAGCCCCGCTTCGCGCTTGGTCGAATCGGTGAGCGGTACGACCTCTTCGACGCGGACGTCTTCCATGCGCGTCGTATCCATTCGCGATTTGAGCGACAGCGGCGGGGAGCTTCCCGGGTGTGCCGCCCACGACGCGACTTTCGCGTCGCCCGCCGGCCCGAGCGCCCGGATCTCGCGGCTATGCTCGGCAACCCACGAGAGAATCTCGCTGACGAAGTCGTACGTGGAGGCGACCCGCCGCGCGAACGGATCGTGCGAAAAGGCTTCGCTCAGGATCGCCACTCGATTTCGCAAACCGTAATAGTTCGTTCCGTATCGGGCGAGCGATTCGTAGGTCGAGAACGCCCAGCCTTTGGACGGAATCGAGTCGACGATCATTTGCTCGAGGCCAGGACCTCGACCGCCGAATCCTCCGCCGCCCGCGCCGCGACCCGCCGATCGGCCGGCGCTGTCGGGCGGTGCGCCTCGGCGACCTGCGCCGGCGCCTCCACGAGGACCGCGCACGACATCGGTGCGGCTGAAATCGCCATAGTCCTGCACGTAGAAGCCGTCGCGATCGAGCATCCGCTTACGAATCTCCGCCATCATGTTGGCGGAATACCCGAGCACGTTGACCGCGGTCGGCGTGAGCGGCGGCGCGTACGTCAGCGCATACCCATGGATGCTGCCGTCCGTCGTGTGGAGATCCATGAACAGATCCGGATTCCACTCGTTCAGCATCGCGAACGCCCCTTTCGTTTCAGGCGCGTCGGCACCGATGTAGTCGCGATTGAGGTTCCAACCCGACGCGTTTTGCCGAGTGCCGACGAGCTCCGGTCCGTTCTGGGCGCCGCGGTTGCGCGCTTGAGGGCCCCACTTCTCGTTGCCGTCGGCGTTGTAGATCGGTTGCACGATGAGCACGATCGAATCGAGCACGTTCTTGTGCTTGTCGAACACGAGATCGCGCAGCAGCGACTGCATCGCCTCTTTGCCTTCGACCTCGCCCGCGTGGATGTTCGCCTGGATGTACGCGATCGGGCGCCCGAGTCGTCGCGCGGCCGCCGGTGTCGCGACGAGAGGCCGCGAGGCGATCACGTACGGCAGCTCGCGCCCTTCGATCGTCTTGCCGATCGAGCCGGTGGCGATCTTCGCACCGAGCGCCTTGAGTGAATCGATGAAGACGATGACGTCGTCGTAGTGCGACGTCTCGGTGAACTTCGTCCGTTCGGCGCGCGTGAGCGGGCGCTTCCCGGCGAAGCTCTCGAGCGTGTACTTGCTCTTGCTCGGAATGCTGTAGTTGTCGACTTGCTGAGCGGCGCAGGGCCAGGCGGAGAAGAAGAGTACAGCCCCAATCGACGCGGCACGACGCATGTACGAAACCCCGGCGGGTTGGACGGGGAATTGTACCCGATCGAGTCGCCGCGACGCTACTCTGACGACTCGGACGGCTTGCCTGTGCTGGCGCCGCGCTGGAGGAGGCCGCGCGCGCGCGTCTGCGCGGCGACGGTCGGGTCGGCGCCTCGATCGATGTCAGCGCGAACGTTGCGCTGAAAGAGCGCGAATTCCCCGTCCTTGACGCCCGATTTTTCGAGCTGGATGACGAGATTCGTCGCCGTCGCCACCTCGATCCGTAGTCCAATCAGATCGGTGATCACGGCGAGCGGCATGGTGACGGGGCGCTTTCCGTTGGCCGCCTTGACGCGCGCGAGATCGCGATCGGATACGCCCGCCTCGAACGCCGTCGACGCCGCCTTGATCTCGTCACTGCTGGCGCTCGTTCCGAGTACGGCACGCGCCGACGTCATGCGCACGCTCAACTGCTTCACGGCGGTCACGATCTTTGGCCCGTCAGATCCCTTCGCCGCGCCCTCGAGCGCCTTGTCGACGAGCGGCGCGGTGGGAAGCTTGGCGGCGCGCGCCGAATCCACGATCGCGTTCACCGCGACGTACGTGGGCTTGTCCAGCCTCGCCACGAGCCTCGGATCGGCACCCGCGCTCTGCGCCGTGAGGGCTCGCGCGACGAGCGAGAGCACCGTCACGGTGCGCAGAAACTTCGTCATTCTTGCGGTACGACGATCGCCGAGTTTGGGACGCCGTAGTCGTTGTCCACGACGCGCGGAGCCGTTGGATCGGCGACCCAGACGCTGTCATCGACGACGAACGAGTAGCGATGGTGGCCGACCGGAACCGGCGCGGTCACCGACCAGACGCCGCCGCCGCGATGCTGCGCCTGATATCCGGCATGCTGCGCGTCCCAGCCGTTGAAGTCGCCAACGACGGCGACCTTCTTCGCGTCGGGGGCGACGAGCACGAACTGCACGCGCTGCGGCGCCGGCTTCGTTTGCGCCGGGAAGAGCGCGCTGGCGATCGGCTTGGCCGCGCGATCGACGTCCACCGCGAAATGCATCGCGCCGAGCACGGCGAACAGCGCGACGGAAGCGGCGAGCAACCCCCACGTCAGCGGCATCACGGTCACGGTGCGCGGCGTCGTGAGCCGCGCCCACAGCTTGAGCCGCTCGTGACCCGGCAGGCGGCGCACCGCCGCCATCACCCGAGCGTCGAACGAGGCGCTCAGGCGCACGGGCGCGCGCAACGCCCGCGCGATCTGGCTCATCCTCACATCGTCATCAGACACTGTGCACCTCACTCAGCAGCTCGCGCAGGCGTTCGCAGGCGCGCATTACCCGCATCTTGAGCGCCGAAACCCCGACGCCTGTGAGCTGCGACATCTCGTCGTAGCCCAGCTCCTCTACATACTTCAACAGGAAGGCTTCGCGTTGGTCGGGCCGCAACTGCTGCAAAGCGCGATCGATTTCTTCGCGCCACGCGGTCCGCTCGGCCGGATGATCCTCCGCTGCACCGAGCAGCGCCGTTTCGTCCGCCACGAACGTCCGCGCCCGTCGCCCCCGTCGCGCCCCGACGGTCCGGCACCGGTTGACCAGGATGCGGAACAACCAGGCCCCGAATCGTTCGGGATCCTCGCACTGCGGCAACGATCGGTACGCCCGCGTGAACGCGTCCTGCAGTGCCTCTTCCGCGTCCTCGCGGTTGCCGAGCATGTGAAACGCGTAACGGGCGTACCGGTCGCGATACCGCTCGACCAGTGTCCCGAACGCCTCCACATCGCCGCGCAACACGTGGGATACGACGACTGCGTCCGAGCTAGCTTCCACGTCGAATGACCTGCGGTGGTCGGAGAGGGTCACAATTGGTGTACGTCAGTTTGAATCAACCACTTGCGATCGGCGGTAGAACAAAGAAATCCCAGCGTCACCTCAATTCTACCGTGGGCCGGCGTAAAAGCTCCGCCCCCCGGCTGCCATGTCGACGAGAAGTCGTGCGGGGTCGAATCGCTTGGGGAAGCGGATGTTGAGATCCTCTAACCGTTCTACGATCCGGCTCACGCCTGTGCTGTCCATGTAACGGAACGGTCCGCCACGGAATGGCGGGAACCCGACCCCGAAAACCGCCCCGATGTCGCCGTCGCGCGGCGACCGAAGGATTCCCTCCTCCAGACATCGCGCGGCCTCGTTCAACATCGCCAACACACACCGGTCGGCGATCTCGGCCTTGTCGATGGGCCGGCGCTCGCCGCCGATCACCGAGTACACGCTCTCGTCCACGGGGCCCTTTTCACCGCCGGCGCCGTATCGATAGAAGCCGCTCGATCCTTTTCGCCCGGTTCGCCCGGCGACGACGACGCGCCGCATCGATTCCGGTGGCGTCATGCGTTGTCCGAACGCCTCCGACAGTACGGACGCGACGCGGCCGCCCACGTCGATGCCGACCTCGTCGAGGAGCGTGATGGGCCCGACCGGGAACCCAAAATCGACGAGCGCCTGGTCGATCGCTTCGACCGATGCGCCCTCGTCGAGCAACCGACCCGCCTCGCTCATGTACGCCGACAAGGTTCGCGTCGTATAGAAGCCGGGGCCGTCGTTCACGACGATCACGGTCTTGCCGAGCCGCTTGCCGTAGGCGACCGCGGTAACGGTCGCTTGTCGCGACGTCGCCGGCGTCACGACGATCTCGAGCAGCGGCATGCGGTGGACTGGCGAGAAGAAGTGCATGCCGAGCACGCGCTCCGGATGACGCGCCGCCTCGGCGATGCGCGAGATCGGTATGGTGCTCGTATTCGACGCATAGACCGCGGCCGCGTCGAGCACCGGTTCCACCTCGGCGAGCACTTGGTGTTTGAGACCGAGGTCCTCGAATACCGCCTCGATCACCAGATCCACGGCCTCGAATCCCGAGTAGTCCGTCGTCGCGCCGACGAGACTCATCGCGTCGTCGAGTTGCTGCGGCGTGATCTGCCGGCGCGAAACACGCTCTTGCACGACCCCTCGAATCGCGGCGAGTCCATGCCCGATACGACCGGTGTCGGTGTCTTTCAAACGGACCAGCGTTCCGTGCTGAATGGCGACCGAGGCGATGCCCGCGCCCATGAAACCGGCGCCGAGCACGGCCAGCCTGTCGACATCGCGCGGCTGCGGTGCCGGCTCGGGAACGCCGCGATCCTTTTTCAAGGCGTTGCTCGCGAAGAACAGAAAGACGAGCTGCCGCGAAACCTCGGTCGCCGCCATCTCGCCGAAATGGCGGGCCTCCTCGGTGAACCCCTCGCCGTTGCCCGAATAGCCCGCGATCACGGCATCGAGCGCGGCGAGCGGTGCCGGGTAGTGCCCGTGCGTTTTCTCGAGCACGCTCTGCCGCGCCTTTTTGAAGACCACCCCGCGGCCGAACGAGTTGCTCTCGAGCAGGAGACTCGCCGGGCCGGCCGTGCGCCGGCGCGGTGGCCGGAGCGTGCCGCTCGCGAGAGCCCGAGCGCGACCGAGGGCGACGTCGCCGAGAATCGACGGATGCACCATCTCGTCGACGAGCCCCATCTGGAGTGCGCGCCTCGCGCGAATGGTCTTCCCCGTGAGGATCATGTCCAGCGCGGCCTGGAGTCCCACGCGGCGTGGAAGGCGTTGTGTGCCGCCCATGCCGGGGATGAGACCCAACTGCACTTCCGGGGCGGCGAACGTCGTCTGCGAATGATCCGTGCAAACGCGGTAACGGCAGGCCAGCGCGACCTCGAGGCCGCCGCCCAGACACGCGCCGTGAATCGCCGCCACGACCGGGACGCGCAACGACTCCAACCGGTTCAACAGATCTTGACCGGTGCGGCTCAGGCGCTCCGCGTCGGCCGCCGACCGGAGCTCGAGGAACTGCTCGATGTCGGCGCCGGCGATGAAACCGTCCGGCTTGCCGGAGATCAGTACGAGCGCTCGAATGAGCGTATCGTCATCGACGCGCGTGAACACACTCTCGAAGTCGGACACGAGATCGACGCCGAGCGTGTTCACCGGCTGGTCCGTGCGGTCGATCGTGACGACGAGAACGTCGTCGATCAGCTCGGTGGTAAGCGTCGGCGCCGACGTCATGCGCGCTCCACGACCATGGCGTGGCCGAGACCGCCCGCCGCGCAGACCGTCATGAGACCGAACTGACCGCCGCGCCGCACGAGCTCGTTGGCCAGCGTGGTGAGAATTCGTCCGCCCGTCGCGCCAAACGGGTGCCCGATGGCGACCGATCCGCCCATCACGTTCAACTTCGCGCGATCCACCTCGCCA
>Ga0157372_10001946_pt1 | contig 22414 bp, 20 predicted proteins | sample C55metaG_FD_115307 | JGI IMG/M metagenome (GOLD analysis project Ga0157372, IMG submission 115307) | Corn rhizosphere microbial communities from Kellogg Biological Station, Michigan, USA - C5-5 metaG | ecosystem: Host-associated > Plants > Roots > Rhizosphere > Soil | place: USA: Michigan... | reverse complement strand
TGGCGTGGTCGTACCGGAATAACCAAAGACAGTCATCTCACCGAATATGATGCCGATCATTACCTGGTAAAAGAAGAGATGCCCCATTACGGAGCAAAAAAAGTGATCTTGAAAGAGAAGCGCACGGGCAAGATCGTGGAGAAAGCGCTCGGATAACCATATGCGAAAAGCCATTATCATCGGGGCGGGCCCGGCAGGTTTGACAGCCGCCTATGAGCTGCTTGCCCGTACGGATATTGTGCCGGTGGTCATCGAGGCGGACAGCCAGGTGGGCGGCCTTTCGAAAACCATCCATTTTAAAGGCCGCCGGATCGACATCGGTGGGCATCGTTTCTTCTCGAAGTCACAGAAGATCGTGGACTGGTGGCTGCATTTTCTTCCCCTGGCGTCGGCGGAGCCGGGGCAACTACCCGAACACGCGGCGTCTGAGGACAGATATATGCTGCTGCGGTCCCGGCGGTCCCGGATATACTACCGGCGTAATTTTTTTGAGTACCCATTGCAGGTCAACCGGGCAATGATACGCCGGCTGGGGCTATGGAAAATGGCTCGCATCGGTGTGTCCTATCTCAGGGCAAGGATATTCCCTATCAAGTACGAAGACAATCTCGAGAAATTTTTTATCAACAGGTTCGGGCGGGAACTGTACCGGACTTTTTTTTCGGAATATACGGAGAAGGTGTGGGGTGTACCCTGCAACCAGATCCCTGCCAGCTGGGGCCGCCAAAGGATCAAGGACCTCGATGTCCTCCGGCTGCTGGGGCATTGGATAAAAAACCTGTTCCGCCCCGATACAAGCCTTCACCAAAAGAATATCAGCACCAGCCTCATCGAGCAATTCCTCTATCCCAAATTCGGACCGGGGCAGATGTGGGAGACGGTGGCGGAAGAAGTGACGCGCCGTGGCGGGCAGATCTTTTTGAATACGGCTGTTACGAGCCTCGTCGGGGATGGCGCCGGCGCATTGACGGCGGTGAGCGTAAAAGACCTGATCACTGGAGAAAGCGTGACAATGGAAGGGGACCATTTTATCTCCACTATGCCGGTGAAGGAGCTGATAGGCCAGCTGGCTTCGTTGCCGGTGCCGGAGGAAGTGAGACAGATAGCCGAAGGATTGCAATACCGGGACTTTCTCATCGTCGGCATACTGCTCGACAGGCTGTCATTGAAAGACAAGAACAGCGCCCCTATCGATGATAACTGGATCTATATCCAGGACAATGGGATCCTGGCAGGGCGTCTTCAATTCTTTCACAATTGGAGTCCCTTCATGGTAGCGGGACCCGATGACAGCTGGCTGGGTGTTGAGTATTTCTGCAACGAGTCGGATGAACTTTGGCGGCGCAGCGATGAGGAGATCAAAGCCTTTGCCCTCACAGAAATGGAATCCATCGGCATCCTGTCTAAAGAATACGTAAAAGACGCCGTGGTGGTAAAGGTCAAAAAAGCCTATCCTTCCTATTACGGACCATATGACCAATTCCATGTGATCCGGGCCTTTTTGGATAAAATAACCAACCTGTATCCGGTGGGCAGGAATGGGATGCACCGCTACAATAACAGCGATCACAGCATGCTGACAGCCATGGCTGCGGTCGACAATATCAGCAGCGGCCGGATGGATAAAAGCAATATTTGGGAGGTCAATACGGAGGAAACTTATCATGAATCAACGGACAACCAATCATGACATCGCCTAAACTTTCGCCAGGGTTTCTGCTGGCCGTTTTTGTCCCCGTATTGATCTTTTGCGCTATTCGGGACAGCAGTATTCAGGGGCAGTTTTACGGCCAGGACCTGCGCAACCGGGTGGTGGGCGCCAGGCTGATCAAGGACGGGCGGTCTCCCTATTTTTACAAATGGCAGGCCGGCGACGGCATGCGGTATTATGATCCCGACAATAACCCCGGGCCATGGGGCGAAAAGGCCAGGCTCTCGACCATTACGGCGTCGCCCTTTTTCCATCATCTGATGGCCCCTATCGCAGACCTCCCGGAGATGACGATATATCGGATATGGCTGATCCTGGAATATCTGATCCTCATCGGAATGACAGCATGGTTTTTCGTTTATGCCAGAACGATGGTGCAAAAGGCGATGGTACTGGCTGCATCCGGCTTATTCCTATTCACGGTGGCCTGGTATGACCATATCGTGATGGCCCAATATTATCTTATCATCCCTTTTTTGGCAATGATCTTTTATGGAAGCATTCGCCATGAAAAAAGCTATTTTGCTGCATTCGTGGCCGGTACCGCCGCCATCTCCCTCGTTCTCATACGACCTAACGGCATCTTGATCTTTTTGCCATTCCTGCTCCTTCACCGAAGATTCAGCCGCAGATACCTGGTAGCGTTCGCTATCCCCCCGGTGCTGCTCCTGGCCTGGCTTCTTACCGATGGCCATGAACAAAAGCTATGGAAAGACTACAGGAATGCCATTATGGAACATACTGCCCAGCACCTGCAGTTGCATCCTTTTATTCATAGCGCCAAGACCTTTCCATTTCCGTGCTGGGAAGGAGTGGATTCGGTAAGACTGGCCGCAAGAACCAAACCGATGGATGGGAATGAGCCCGGCAATTTCTTTTTATTGATACGGCGTTTTTACCCGCGGGGACTGAACCTCGTCTCGCTGCAAGCCATCAGCATGATCCTGATCGCAGGATTGTCCGCGGGGCTGTTTATGCGATATAGGCGGAATATCTGCTGGTCCCTTCCCCAGGCAGCCATGGCAGGCTATTGCCTGTACATGATCTCCGATCTTTTCTCTCCCGTCTACCGTTGGCAGTATTACACCGTACAATGGCTTTTCCCCGTCCTGCTGGCCGCCTCCATCTATCTGCGCGGACAACGGCGGGCCTATGTCGCATTATCGGCAGGGCTGATATTGAATGTCCTCAACATCGAACGGATCGGCATGGAACATACTATCGGAGAATATATCATGCTGGGATCGCTTGTCTGGCTGGCATTTAGCCGTCATGTGCCTTCCATCGATGCTACAGCAGCGAGTTGAGCGAAGCCCTACATCCGCAATTCGCGCCAGAATTGACTTCCCAATTTTTCAAAAAAACTATGCACAGACGGTGGATAACATACCCATTGTTTTTTAACTGGCAATGTTATTTTTGGGTTATCACCGCCCGATTTATATTCTAGCAGGAATTTTTTTCGAGCCAAGTAGTTTTGTTATAAAGTATTAATCTGCAATCTGTTTTAAAAATGGAGTACGGAAACGAGATCTTATTGCGTGAAAACAAGGACAGGTTTGTGATCCTCCCGATCAACTACCCGAAAGTGTGGGAAATGTATAAAAAGCATGAGGCCAGCTTCTGGACGGCCGAAGAGATCGACCTTACCCCGGACCTGCAGGATTGGGCAAAGCTCAACGACGGTGAGCGCCACTTCATCTCCCATGTGCTGGCCTTCTTTGCCGCCAGCGACGGCATCGTGAACGAGAACCTGGCGGTCAACTTCATGAGCGAAGTGCAGCTGCCGGAAGCCCGCTGCTTTTATGGCTTCCAGATCATGATGGAGAACATTCACTCGGAGACCTATGCGCTCCTTATCGATACCTATGTCAAGGACCCGCAGGAAAAACACCGTCTGTTCCATGCCATCGAGACGGTACCCGCCGTCCAGAAAAAGGCTGAATGGGCCCTTCGCTGGATCGAGAACGGCAACTTCGCCGAAAGACTGGTAGCCTTCGCGGCCGTGGAAGGGATATTCTTCAGCGGTAGCTTCTGCTCCATCTTCTGGATGAAGAAAAGAGGCCTGATGCCCGGCCTCACCTTCAGCAACGAGCTGATCAGCCGCGACGAAGGCCTTCACTGTGAATTTGCCTGCCTGCTTTACAGCATGCTGCAGAATAAGCTGTCTCAGGAGCAGGTGTACGCCATCATCGGGGATGCCGTGCGCATAGAAAAAGAGTTCATTACAGACGCATTGCCCGTAGACCTCATCGGTATGAACGCCCGGCTGATGCAGCAATACATCGAGTTCGTTGCCGATCGCTGGCTGGGCGAGCTGGGCTATCCCAAAATGTTCAATGCGTCCAACCCCTTCGACTTCATGGAAATGATCTCTTTGCAGGGAAAGACCAACTTCTTCGAAAAAAGAGTGGGAGATTACCAGAAGGCTGGCGTCATGTCCGGTAAGGAATCACAGACCTTCAGCCTGGAAGAGGACTTCTAGCCCCTTTTCACACAGCCCTGTCACCGTTAGAATTTTTTTCGAAACTACAAACCCATTGATATTATATGTTCGTTATTAAAAGAAACGGTAAGAAAGAGTCCGTGAAATTCGACAAGATCACGGCCCGTATAGAAAAGCTCTGCTACGGCCTCGACAGGAGGTTCGTCAACTCCATCGACGTAGCCAAAAAAGTAATTGAAGGCCTTTACGACGGCGTTACCACCACCGAGCTGGATAACCTGGCCGCCGAAACGGCTGCCTCGCTCACGGTAAAGCACCCTGACTATGCGCTTTTAGCCAGCCGCATTGCCGTTAGCAATCTGCACAAGAACACCATCAAGAGCTTTTCCGCTACCATGCAGCTCCTGTTTGAATGCAAGGACAGCAAGACGGGAAAACATGTTCCCCTGCTGGCCGATGATATATGGGAGATCATTCAGCAAAACGCCGAGCTGCTGGATTCCACCATCATTTACGACCGGGATTATGGCTTCGACTATTTTGGGTTCAAGACCCTGGAGAAATCCTATTTGCTGAAAGTGGATAGCAAAGTGGTGGAGCGTCCTCAGCACATGTACATGCGCGTAGCCATCGGCATCCACAAGGAAGACATCGACAGCGCCATCAAGACCTATCACCTGATGAGCGAGCGCTGGTTCACACATGCCACGCCTACCCTCTTCAACGCAGGCACTCCCAAACCCCAGATGAGCAGCTGCTTCCTCCTCACGATGAAGGATGACAGCATCGACGGTATCTACGACACGCTCAAACAGACAGCCAAGATCTCCCAGAGTGCGGGAGGCATCGGCCTGTCCATCCATAATATCCGCGCCACTGGTTCCTACATCGGCGGCACCAACGGCACCAGCAACGGTATCATTCCCATGCTCCGCGTGTTCAACGACACGGCCCGCTATGTGGATCAGGGCGGCGGCAAGCGCAAAGGCGCCTTTGCCATCTACCTGGAACCCTGGCATGCCGATGTATTCGAATTCCTCGACCTGCGTAAGAACCATGGCAAGGACGAGATGAGGGCAAGAGACCTCTTCTACGCCATGTGGATCCCCGACCTGTTCATGCAACGTGTCGAGGCCGGCGGCGATTGGAGCCTGTTCTGCCCCCATGAAGCGCCGGGTCTGCCCGAATGCTGGGGCGAGGAGTTCGAGAAACTCTACACCCAGTACGAAAAGGAAGGCCGCGCCCGCAAGACGGTCAAAGCCCAGGACCTCTGGTTCGCTATCCTGGACGCACAGATCGAGACAGGCACCCCCTACCTGCTGTATAAGGACTCAGCCAATCGCAAGAGCAACCAGCAGAACCTGGGCACCATCAAGAGCTCCAATCTCTGCACGGAGATCATCGAATATACTTCCCCCGATGAAGTGGCCGTCTGCAATCTCGCCTCGCTGGCCCTGCCCCGCTTCGTCTCCAATGGGACCTTCGATCATCAGAAACTTTATGATGTCACTTACGAGGTAACGAAGAACTTAAATAAGATCATCGACGGCAACTACTATCCGGTGGATGAAGCCCGCAACTCCAACCTCCGCCACCGCCCCATCGGCCTCGGCGTACAAGGTCTGGCAGATGTCTTTATCCTGCTGCGCCTGCCCTTCGAGAGCGATAAGGCCAAACAGCTCAATAAGGAAATATTCGAAACCATCTACTTTGCAGCCATGACGGCGTCCAAGGACCTCGCGAAGCTGCAGGGCCCTTACGAAACCTTCGCCGGCTCACCCGCCAGCAAGGGCATCTTCCAGTTCGACATGTGGAATGTAGAGCCTACTCTCCGCTGGGACTGGTATCGCCTGAAGGATGAAGTGGTAAAATATGGCGTGCGCAACTCCCTGCTGGTAGCGCCTATGCCTACGGCCAGCACCTCGCAGATCCTGGGCAACAACGAATGTTTCGAGCCCTATACCTCCAATATCTATGTGAGAAGAGTGCTCAGCGGCGAATTTGTCGTGGTCAATAAGCACCTTTTAAAGGATCTTGTAGAGCTGAACCTGTGGAATGACGATATGAAGAATAGGATCATCTTCCACAACGGCTCCATCCAGCAGATAGAAGAGATCCCCGCCGACATCAAGGATATCTACAAGACGGTTTGGGAGATACGCCAGCGCAACATCATCGATATGGCGGCCGACAGAGGCGCTTATATCTGTCAGTCACAATCCCTGAACCTGTTCGTGGAGACCCCCTCCGCCAGCAAGCTCACCTCCATGCACTTTTATGCCTGGAAGAGCGGTCTGAAGACGGGCATGTACTACCTCCGCACCCAGGCAGCTTCCCAGGCCGTGCAGTTCACGGTGGAAAAGCAGGGTGGCAAGATGGTGGAACCGCTGGTCAGCCAGCACAATCTGAAAGTGGTGGAAGGCAGCAGCAATGTCGAAGATATAGCAGGACCCACCTGCAGCATGCAGGACGGATGCGTCACCTGCAGCGCATAAAGCTTAAAAAAAATCCCGCGTCATGCGGGATTTTTTGTTTTGTTCTCGATATGTTCCAGAACTTTCATCTCTTCAATGAGCTTTAAAGCTTCCTCATATTTTTTGACAAAAAAAGGATCATTGCTGAAATCGGGCATGTTTTCGTCGATGCACAAAGGAGTCGGATCCAATGCTGTTCTTATAATTTTTTTCTCTGGCATAGGAGATGATTTGATGTTTTATAAAATTACGCCTTTTTCCGCCTTAATAAAAAGGCTTTGTAATTGCGGCCTGGTTGAAATGCCTCCCATTTGTTGTAAATAAATCCTTCTATTTCAAAATAGGTAGTAATAATAGCTAAATAAGAAGTTATATTCATCCGATATAGCCTTGTTCTGGCGGGGGTAATGCCAACTGCAAATATATGTGCTTCGCGATTTTCCTCCATAAAATGGATTACAGAAGCAGCGATCGTTGCTAATACCTTTTGTCTGTCTCCATTATTACTTATTACCTGATCATCAATTCGTTGGGTCTTCTCATTCCAATCTCCAAAAGTGAGATTATACAAAGGAGTATCTCCTCTTTTCACCATTTGATAAAGGATATCCTTTTGAATCTTTCCCTTTGGCCCCTCACTGTGAAAAGTATATTGATTTTCGAATATTTTGAATTCGTACCTCTCCAAATGCATTGCTCGCCTGTTTAGACTGAATAAAAAAAGGGCTACCGTCGCTGGTAGCCCTCATATACCGAGGTCATTACCCTCAAATTATATTCCCGCAAGGGGTTTCCTGATAAACTTAAATTTTTGTTTGTACTATAAAATTATCAAATTCGGGGTCGCAAAAAAATCTATTTCCCCACGGCATATTTTACATCCTCCGTCGCCCCCTTCCACTCATCCGTCCGGAAAGGCGGGGCAGGCAGGCCCTCCTTGTTAAAGAGATTATCCTCCAGCGCATCATCCATCCACCCATAACGCACCGCTACAGGGCTGGTGACCACATCCGACCAGACCACGACCTTATCACCCTGGATGCCGGCTTTTGCATAGTGCCACACATGATCTGAACCTGCAACCTCGAATCCACGCAGATACCCATATTTGTCGGGAGTGCTTAACCCGCTGCCCGTATGAGAAAAATGCAGTATCACTTTCTGCCCGTCCACCTGCATGGATTGATAAACGGGCCCGCTGTATTCCATCGTCTGGCCATAGAGGTTATTCAGCGCGATAAAAGCAAGGCGCTTACCTACATCCTGTTTGTCCTTCGGATGTATATCGATGGAATTGCCGATATCCGTCGTCACTGCCATTCCTGTATTCGGCAGCGACAAGGTCATGGCCTGCGCTTCCCTTAGCTCGGCCCAGGTGCTGCCACGCTGGCTGTTCCCGTTGTCGGCATTCCAGCTGGCCAGCTGCACGAAATAAAAGGGGAAGTCGCCCTCCTTCCAGTGCTGCCGCCAGTCGGTGATCATAAGAGGAAAAGCCTTGCGATATTGATACGCCCTGCCCGCATTGGCCTCTCCCTGGTACCAGATGGCGCCGCGGATAGTATACGGGATCAAAGGGTTGATCATCGCATTGAACAGCAAGGTAGGCGCGCTATTGGGTCCCATGGCGGTGTTCATAACGATGCGGGCCACCCTGAACGACCAATCTCCCGCCAGGGAAATTTCACGGACGCCAATGGTGCATTTCAATTCTCCGGGCTCTCCATAAATGCCGCCATTACCTCCCGTGTCCTCTACCCGTACCGCAATTACATTTCTGCCTGCCTTCAGCACGCCGGCCGGTATCATATACTGCCGGTGCGTGGTATAATTCGTAGTGGCGCCAACCTTCACCCCGTTGACATATGTCTCGTCCGCATCGTCTATTTTGCCGACATCCAGAACAGCGGCCTGCCCGGCTTCGGCGGCAGATATATCGATGACCTTTCTGAACCATACGATCCCATCCAGGTCCTCCAAGCCCATCCCCGCCTGCTCCCACTGCCCGGGCAGCTTCATCTTTTCCCAATGGGCATCATCCAGCCCCGTGGACGCATATTGCGTTTCATCGCCCGTCATTGACCCTTGCAGCGCAACGATCTTTTTGGTAAGCTCATCCTTCTTTTCCTCTCCCATTTTTTTTATATCGGAGCCGCTCTTCATCGTCCCAATCATCCCTCTGAATTCATCACTCTGTTCAAATGCTCCACGGCTTGTCCAGGTCTCTACCATCGTACCACCCCATGATGTGTTGATAAGGCCGATAGGGATATGGAGCTTTTGATAGAGCTCACGTGCAAAAAAATAGGCTGTGGCGCTAAAGTCGCCGGCCGTCTGCGGACTGCAGACCTTCCATTCCCCGTTGGGAATATCTGTTTGAGGAATAAGCGCCACCGTATTGGGGACTTTGATCTGACGGATGGCGTCAAAATTCGCATCGGCTATCTCCTGCCGATAGTTATTGATCTTACCCCAGCCGGCGATGGGCATTTCCATATTCGACTGACCGCTGCAAATCCACACCTCTCCTATCATCACATTGTTGAAGGTCTTGTCGCTCTTTCCCCCATTGACGGTCATTTGATAAGGGCCGCCCGCAGACATCGGGTCCAGCCGGAGACTCCATTGTCCCTGCTTGTCCGTCCGCACGGTTTTGGTCTGTCCGTTGAAATGAACCGTGACCTTTTCTCCGGGTGATGCCCAGCCCCAGACGGCAATGGGCTTATCACGCTGTAACACCATATTATCTCCGAACAGCCGGGGCAAACGGACTTCTGCAAAAAGAGAAACAGATAACAACAAGGCTGTAAAGAACAGACAGGATTTTCTTATCATATGGAAGATGTGGGTTATTTCAATTTCATATCCTTAATGATCCCTTCGATGCGGCCATTCAGTTCCGCATGCACCCGGTCAAAATCAGCGGCGCTGGGCAGCTTGGAATGTACGCTGAAATAGAATTTGATCTTGGGCTCCGTACCGGAAGGACGGGCAGATATCTTCGATCCATCCGCAAGAATGAATTGCAATACATTGGATTGAGGCAGATCGATCTTCCAGCTTTCGCCGGTCTGAAGGTTCCTGCCATTGCGCAGCTCATAATCCAGCAATTGGACGACAGGTGATCCATTGATCGAGGCAGGAGGGTTGCTTCGATAGGCGCTCATCATATCGGCAATTTCCTTTTGCCCGTTCATCCCCTTCTTTGTGATGGAGATCAGCGACTCTTTGTAGAAACCATATTGTACGTATAGTTCTATCAGCTTGTCATATAAGCTGTGCCCTTTGTCCTTCTCATAAGCTGCCATTTCGCAAAGCAGCGCGACGGCGCTGACAGCGTCCTTATCCCGGAGCCGGTCTCCGATCATCAGTCCATAGCTCTCTTCACCACCGATGACATAATGCTCACTTCCCTCCTTTTCTTTGATCAGCTCGGCGATATATTTAAATCCTGTGAGTACGTTGTAACATTTAACCCCATTGCGACTGGCTATTTCATCTATGAGATTTGTTGTCACAATGGTTTTGACAACCATGTCATTGGGCTGAGCAAGCCCCTTTGCCTTACGGGCTTCGATCATATAGTTGAATGCCAGCACGGCGGTCTGGTTGCCATTCATCAGCACCCATTCCCCCCGTCTGTCCTTGATCCCAATGCCTACCCTGTCCGCATCCGGGTCGGTACCTAAAAGAATATCCGCGTCTATCTGTTTGGCTTTCTTCAATCCAATGCTCATGGCTTCGCTCTCTTCCGGATTAGGATAGATCACGGTAGGAAAATTCCCGTCCGGGGTAGCCTGCTCATCCACTACATGGACATTGCTGAACCCAAAACGCTGTAAGACTTCCGGCACCAGCTTGATCCCCGTGCCGTGGATAGGTGTGTAAACGATGCGCAGATTATGCTGTTTTTCAATAATTTCAGGGTATACGGACAGCTCTTTCACCATGGCGATATACGCTTCGTCGATGTCCTTTCCGATCATGGTGATGTTGGCTTCCCCTCCGCCCCATTTTACCTCATCCACCGAAGCGATCTTCTCCACCTCCTTTATGACATTTTTATCATGGGGAGGCACCAGCTGACCGCCGTCATCCCAATACGCCTTATACCCATTGTATTCCTTAGGATTGTGACTGGCCGTACAAACGACCCCACCCTGACAGTGAAGCTGACGGATGGTAAAGCTCAGCTCAGGGGTCGGCCGGAGTGACTGAAAAAGAAATACTTTTATTCCATTGGCTGCGAATACATTAGCTGTAGTTTCGGCAAAAAAACGGCTGTTGTTGCGGCTGTCATGTGCGATGGCGACACGAATCTCTCTACCGGGGAAGGATTTCTTCAAATAATTGGCATAACCCTGCGTAGCCATCCCAACGGTGTACTTATTCATGCGGTTAGTACCCACTCCCATGATCCCTCGTAAGCCTCCGGTGCCAAATTCCAGGTTCCGGTAAAAGCTCTCTGTCAGCTCAGTGGGATTTTCCGCCTTCAATCTGTTAATTTCGTCCTTGGTACCCTGATCATAATTGCCTTTAAGCCAGAGATCTACCTTGCTTCGAATAGCAGCATCCATATCGTTGTTTTTTCGGCTAAAACTACGTTATTATTGATATAAATAGTAAATTTGTTAGGTCAATCCCCTGAAATACCTGCATTGAAGTATAACTTCCCCAAACGAACCGAGAGGTTCGTCGTTCGAAGAACATAACATCTATTTCACAATATCCGGTGAGAAAATTGTAGCATTTTCTGTACCATTTGATGATGTTTTAATTTGTATACCTCTTAACCGGAATGCTGGATGACCAATTATTTATTACTTCGGGACAATAAGCAGAGCGGCCCTTATACCTTCGATGAGCTGAAGGAAAAAGGGCTGAAAGCCTATGACCTCGTTTGGATAGAAGGCAAAAGCGCCGCCTGGCGTTACCCCTGCGAGATACAGGAGCTGAGCCCCTTCGCTCCCCAGGTGGAAGAGCAGCCTTTCGACCGTTTTTACAAAAAGCCGGCCCAAACATCTGACAATACCTCGGTTACTCCCGCTTCTGTACGTACCGCTCCTAACGGCGCCGTTGCAGCCACTATCCTTACAGGTGATACCTCTTCTTCTTCCACCGCGCCCGGCCGGCGGATCATTTATGTCACCCTGCCCGCGGGAAGGACAGCGCCCGTTACGCCCCCTGCCGCACGTGAGACCAGAGAGATCCGGAAAGAACCAGTAATCACCCAGCCCGAGATACCTGTGATCAAAGAGCCCGAGGTTAGGGAGCCCGCTGAGGAATGGAAAGCAGCTGTAGAATTGGCGCCCCGCACCGGCAGGAGGAATCATTCCTCCCGCCTGGGCCAGACCGTGATGGTGGGTCTCACCGTGATGGCGCTCCTGGTGGCGGGCATTTTTATCGGCATGTCCCTGAACAAGGATTCGCTGGGTCTCGATAAGCGTCTTTCCCTGCGCAATGGGAAAGACCAGGCGGTGACAAACCCGTCCGAGCCCCCTAATAATCCTTCTGCTGCCACCGTTACTTCTACCGCTGCAGCTAAAGATAATGCGCTCAGTAAGGACAGCATCGTCTCTACCACCTCCGTCAGGACGGAACCTGCGACGGCATCCATGTCCCCGGTGACGACGCCTAAGACATCCGCCAGGCAGAGGGAGAGGTCCACATCCGTGACCCAAAAAAACCTGACAGCCGCCCCCGTACCCAGAGACTCTTCATTACAGGCCATCCCCGCCGCACACCGGGAGGCTGTGCACCGGGCGGATATTACAGCCGACAAGGTCGACAAGGATGCCATCCGGAATAATCTCGCTAACCTTGTATCCATTGGCGCCAGCGGATATTCGGTAGGCACATTCGGAGGGATATCCGGGCTGCAGCTCACCGTAAGCAACCGCTCCACCTATTCCCTGGATCTTGTCGTAGTGGAAGTGCAGTATATCCAGGCCAATAAAAAAGTATTTAAAACGGAAAATCTGTATTTCCGTGGCATCGCGCCAGGCTCTGCTTTGATGCAGGAAGCTCCTAAAAGCTCCCGTGGCATAAAAGTTCAATACAAGATCACGCTGGTTAATTCAAAAGAATTGGGTTTGTCCTACTCTGCGCTGTAAGATGTTCAGTGTTAGAGTTTGGCAGAAAGCATAACTACGAGTTAACGATTACTTCTTCTCATTTGGCACAGTAGTTGAAACTACTGGCGTTTTCCATGTTCAGTTCTTATTGGAACCGCCACAGGCGGCTCGTCCGAAGGACAAATATTAGCCATATGCGGGAACCTTTAAATCGAATCTGAATGAAAAATGCAATAGTGCAGCTGACCTTAGTCCTGATAGGTATTACCAGTATACATGCTGTGAAGCTGCTACAGGCTTCTTCCCCTCATACCCATATATCTTCTCCTGGCGCCGCTGAGAAAGTCCGGGCCATCCATGGCAAAGACTCGTTGGGAAGGATGGGCGTCTACGTCGGGGCCACAGACGGACAATAGTGCGTATCTTGCCTTTATGAACAAACATATTCTCCTTTTCGGTGCCGGCAAGTCAGCCACCTGTCTGATCCAGTTTCTCGATGAGACCGTTACTTCCCGGGATTGGCTGCTGACGGTGGCCGAAAACAATCTGGAGCTGGCCCAGTCCAAGCTCAGCGGGTCCCCCCGGGCAAAAGCCGTGCAGGTCAGCGTGGAGGATCGTGAACAGCGGGACAACCTCATCCGGGCGGCAGATATCATCATTTCCCTCCTTCCCCCTGCCCTGCATTTTCTGGTAGCCACCTCCTGTGTGGAATGGAAAAAACACCTGCTGACAGCCTCCTACCTGGATGAAAAGCTTAAGGCCCTGGAGCCCGCTGTCAGGGACAAAGGACTTTTATTCCTTTGCGAAATGGGATTGGACCCTGGCATCGATCATATGAGCGCCATGCAACTGATCCACCGGATCACGGAACAGGGTGGAAAGATACATTCCTTCCACTCACACACCGGCGGCCTGGTATCGCCTGTCAGCGACGACAATCCCTGGCATTATAAGATCAGCTGGAATCCCCGGAATGTGGTGCTGGCCGGATCGGCGGGCGCAAAATACCTGGAGAATGGACAGACGGTCACACGTAGCTATGAAGAGCTGTTCCGGCAGATCAATAAGGTGGAAATAAACGGGCTGGCGCCCCTGGCCTGGTATCCTAACCGGGATTCGCTTTCGTATATTCCTGTCTATGGATTGGAAGGAATAAATACCTTTATCCGCACTACGCTGCGCTATCCGGATTATATCAGCGCCTGGAGCAGTATTGTGAAAGCCGGTCTCACAGACGATAAAAAACCGTTATCTAAAGATGACGTCACCATTGCTCAGTGGTCCTCCCCCATCCGCCCGCTGGTCGATGATCCTATCCGTCCTCAGCTGGAATACCTGGGTCTCTTTAGCGACGAACCGATGCCTTCTTCCGCTCATACTTCGGCAGATGTGCTGCAATACCTGCTGGAGACCCGGCTCGCCATGCGTCCGGGGGACAGGGACATGATCGTTATGTTACATGAAATAGCTTATACGACCGCAGCTTCCTCTTCCAGCGCCACCCGTAAAATAGCCAGCAGCCTGGTCGTACACGGGGAAGATCATCGTCGGACAGCCATGGCAAAGACAGTAGGTCTGCCCCTGGGTATCGCCGCCGTATTGATACTGGATGGAAAGATAAGGCTTACAGGACTTCATATCCCCATATCCCCGGAGATATACACCCCTGTGATGGAGGAGCTGGCCTTACATGATATCCGATTTGTAGAAGAAGAGCATTAACTCACTTCGATGCTCAGGGTGCTGAGTATGTGATAGTCGATGTCCCTGAAGTAGATCACATACTTCCCTTTTTTCAGATACAGCAGATAAAGCCTCTTCCCGCCGGGAATATAGGTTTGGTCCGCCGGTACCAGCTGCCAGGGCTTATTTTTATTCTCCGCTATCTCGTCCTGATAATAGGCCTGAACAAAAAATACGGAGGGTGAGCCGGGCTTGATCGGCACAGGCTGCCGAAGACCTCCTAAATTAAGCCAGGTAGGCCTCCCATCCTGGTAAGTAGTGGGAGGATGAATGACGGAAATATCATAAAGATCTCCATTTATGACGTTCACCGGCACATTGTTCACCATGGCTATGGAGGGCGACCTTATAGAGAACTTTTGCAAATAAGCCTGATATAACACCCGGCCATATCCGAAATTACCTTCCTCCGTCATATCCGTCTGGTCGATGGTCAGCGGATCGATGCCCGACATTCTTTTAAAGGCCAGCGCCATGGGAATGAAGCCATCTTCTCCCTCCTTCTCGCTGATATGGGTATAGCTGGCCAGCACCAGCATCCGCGCTGTCGTATCTTTCTGCAATGCCCGATAAATGTTGGCAGCCTGGATGGAGTCCCGCTGATTGGGTCTGTGCCCTGTCACGGTATCCTCATAGGACACCAGCCGATAGCCTATGGCCAGCGCCTCGCGTACCAGCTCTCCCAGCACCGGCTCAGACGTATAATACCCGGTATGCAATCTCAGACGGGACAGCTCATGGTCGGAGAAATTATTCAACATCTCCATGGCCAGCAGACGGTATCCCTCTTTATAGAGGTCTTTTAACAACGATAGGACAAAGGCGCTGTGCAACGGCTTGTTATGGGCTTCATTGATCATCAGGACCCGGGTGCTCCTGGCGGCAAAATGGATATATTTCCAGGCTTCCGCATGCTCCACATTCTTAAGCCCGTCCACCATCCGGAAGACCTTCCGGCGGGTACCGTCATCGATGCTGTCATAGCTGCGCTCCAGGTATTGCATGGCCGTCTGATAGTCCCCGGCAAAGGCAAAGTACTGGCTCAGCTCGTCATAATACCCTTTCTCCGTATAGATGCCTTTGAACTTTGCTTCATCTTTGAAGGCGTGGTACAATGGGAAAAGATAATGCAGATTGCCCTTGGGCATCAACGTAAGGACATTCAGCTTGGGGCTGTATCCTGCCGGTATGTCCCGCTTGCAGTGATCTTGCAGCTGCTCCACGGGCGCCAGCAGCTGCCCAAAAACGCTTTGTACAGCCGTGATCAGGATCGCCGCCAGTAAGCTCTTCTTAAAAAAGGTCATTTGGCCTGCAATATCATAAACTCTTTGTTACAAAAAGCTTAAATCAACGCCAGCTGTTCGCGCAATAGCTGTACACCGAGGGACGCCGGCTGCTCGATCGTCACCATGCCGGGAATGGCGGAACTGTATGGGATCTTCTTATCCACGATGAATTTGGGTATCCATGTCCTCGCAAAATCCACCAGGCCGGCCGCCGGATACACCACCAGGGAGGTTCCTACAATGACAAAGACATCCGCCGACCGGACTAAAGGGATGGCTTCCTGGATCATCGGAACAGGCTCCTCGAACCATACGATATGCGGCCTTAGCTGCGCTCCATCGTCCGCCAGCTGCCCCAGTAAAATATCTTCTTTGATATCATATACCAGCGACTCGTCGGCCTCACTGCGCATCTTGAATATCTCTCCATGCAGATGAAGCACTTTTGTACTCCCGGCCCTTTCATGGAGGTCATCGATATTCTGCGTGATGATATGTACGTCGAAATCTTTTTCCAGCCCGGCCAGTCCGAGGTGACCGGCGTTAGGCGCCGCCGCCCCTACATCCCTTCTGCGCATGTTATAAAAATCCAGCACCAGCTGCGGATTGGCCCTCCAGGCCCTGGGCGTTGCCACTTCCGTCACATCGTATCCTTCCCATAATCCATCGCTGTCCCGGAAGGTCTTTAAGCCACTCTCCGCGCTGATGCCGGCGCCGGTGAGCACTACCAGCTTCTTCTTTTTGTTCATAATGTTAAGATACACTGCTTTTAGCGAGCTATTCGCCCGCCAGCTCCATGATCACCTTCCACTCGTCATCCTTTACGGTCTGCACGGACAGCCGCCCCAGACGCACCAGGTCCATTTTGGCCAGCCGCTTGTCCGCCTTGACCTGCGCCAGGGTCACGGGATGCTTAAGCTTTCTTACAGCCCGGAGATCCACGGCTACCCATCGATCGTCATCCGTGGTCGGGTCCTGGTAGGATTCTTTGATCACCTTGGCAATACCCACAATCTCCGTGGCACCCATACTATGATAATATAATACCTCGTCTCCTTTTTTCATGGCCCGGAGATTCAGACGGGCAGCATAGTTCCGCACCCCATCCCAAAATGTTTCCTTGTCCTTTACCAGCTGAGCCCAACTATATACTTCCGGTTCGGATTTCACCAACCAATAAGCCATAACGTACCAATTTGTTTTCGAATGTACAACAAAAAAGTTATTGCAGGAAGGGATGTAAAATAATGATTATCAATGTTTGCTCGCAATTTTAAAAAAAAGTTGCTTTTTTAAAATCCAAAAGTCATCGCACTACGTATGTTCATTCCGAGGCCTGGTTTTAACCCTATTTAACGCTTGCGACAGGTTGTTTTAAGGGTCAAGACCATCCAGTTACGGATGTAATTTGGGTGGTCTTATTTTTTTGCAAGACCGCGCACAGCGCGGTCGTCCGAAGGACAGAAAAACAGCGTCCGTGTAATGGCCGGGCCTTCAGGTCCGACGCCATGTGAAGGTTTGGGAAAATTTACCTACTCGCCAGCACATCCGCAATATGCATGGTCCGGATCGAATACCCCTTATGCCGTATATACCCATCCAAATGCATCAGGCAGGAAAGATCTGTGGAGATAATATAGTCAGCACCTGTCGCGAGGGCATTGTTCACTTTCTGGTCAGCCATGGCGATAGAGATGGATTCGAACTTGACGGCAAAGCTGCCCCCAAATCCACAGCAGGTCTCGACATCATTCATCTCCACCATCTCCAGTCCTTTGACACGTGCCAGCAGTTTCCGGGGCTCCTCCTTGATACGGCATTCCCGCAGGGCCGCACAGCTGTCATGATAGGTGGCCTTCCCTTTTAAGGCAGCTCCCACGTCGTCCACTCCCAGGACATTGACAAGGAAGTCGGAGAACTCGTAGATACGCCGTCCCAGGTCCTTGACATCGTTGTGCAGAGAAGAATTATTAAACAGCGTAGAGTAATAGTTACGTACAAAGCCGACACAGGAAGCGCTGGGCGCCACGACGTAATCCTGTCCATCAAAATCCTCGAGGAATTTGGAGCATACATCCCTTGCCTCATCTCTGAATCCGGCATTGAACGCAGGCTGGCCACAACAGGTCTGGTTGCTGTTATACGTAACCTCCACACCCGCCCCCTCCAGCACGCTCACCATATTGAAGGCTGTCTGCGGATACAGCTGGTCTATAAAACACGGTATGAAAAGCTGAACTGTCAGAGCGACGAAGGTTGTTTAAAGGATTTAAGCAGGGAGATCATCTTGACCGCGGTGATGGCAGCCTCTTCTCCTTTGTGACCATGCCGCCCACCGATACGTTCGTCCGCCTGTTGCTGATTATCCACCGTAAGGACGCCAAAAATAGTGGGGACAGGCAGCAGCATATTCAGCTGTACGACGCCATCCGTCACGGCCTTGCATACATATTCAAAATGGGGTGTATCCCCTCTCAATACACAGCCTAATGCAATAAAGGCCCGGGGACGGTCATCCTTGTATTTATGTACTTCCCAGTAAGCTTTTATCCCGAATGATATCTCGAATGCACCCGGCACGGTGATCACGTCCTGTACATGCGCCCCGGCCTTCTCCAGCGCGGAACGGCATCCTCTCTCCAGCTCATCCACTATGGCTGCATTCCATTCAGTACGTACTATAACGACACAGGCATCCTTTGAATGGAGAATGCCTGTATCAGATCTTAATAAGCCGCTATTCTTGACTTCAGCCATATGGTTCTATTGTGTCACACCCAGCCTTGCCAGATACTTATCGATCTCGGCCCCTCTGGGAGTAGAAGGATACTTATCCTTGATAATTTTATACATGGCAATAGCATCTTGCGTCCTGCCCATGGTTTCATACAAGGCGCCACAGCGGAAAAGATACTCAGGAGAGAATACCTCATCCTTGTCGTAGTAGGTTCCTGCCTTTTTATACTGCTCCAATGCTTCTTCTTTTTTATTCAGCTCGGAATAGGCATCGCCCAGCAGCCCGTAAGCGCGTATCTGCAGCTGCTTGACAGGAGTGGAAAAATCCTTCAGGTATTTTACGGCATTGTTGAAATCGCCCAGCTTGAGATAGCAGCTGCCGGCATAGAAAGACGCCAGGTTCGCAGCCTTTGTACCGCTGTACCGGGACATGACCTTTAAAAATCCGATGTCGGACTTCAGGTCCTGGCCATTCAGCGCCAGCCTTATCGAATCCATGCGATAATGTTCCTGCGCAGGCCAGATGGCATTATTAGCCTCGGCTTCCTTGGGTTCGCTGATAAAGTTCTTATAGCCCAGATAGCCCGCTACAAGAATTGCTATCACCAGCAATCCATAGCCTGCCTGTTTACCCCACCGGGCCCAGAATTTTTGCAGCTCATCTACTGGACTCTTCTCTGCTTCCAGGTGTGCCGGATGTTTGATCTCTGACATTAGTATTTACTTTTATTAATCTACGATAAATGGATAGTTCTTGTCTACATATATATCCTTCAACACTTCGGAATCATCCGGCCAGGGCGACTCTTCGGCAAATTTCACCGAAGCGGTCACGGTCTCGTCTACCCGTTTGTTGATGGCGTCGATCTCTTCCTGTGTAGCATATTTCCTGGAAAGGATGGTGCTCAATACCATTTGAATGGGATCTTTCTGCTTGTATTCGTCCACCTCTTCCTTGGTACGATACTTCTGAGGGTCGGAAATAGAGTGACCTTTATAGCGGTAGGTCTTTATCTCGAGCAAGGTAGGACCATCCCCCTGACGGGCGCGCTTTACGGCCCTCGAAACACCCTCATGAACGGCTTCCGCACTCATTCCATCGATGCTATCGGCAGGCATTTCATAGGCATCCGCCAGCTTATAGATGTCCACTACGTTGGAAGTCCTTTCTACGGAGGTCCCCATCGCATAGTTATTGTTCTCGCAAATAAATACCACCGGCAGCTTCCACAGCATGGCCAGGTTGAAGGTCTCATGCAGCATTCCCTGACGGGCAGCGCCGTCCCCAAAGAAAGTAAGACATACATTGTCCGTCCCCTTGTACTTCTCAGCAAATGCCAGCCCGGCGCCTGTACCGATCTGCGCACCTACGATACCATGTCCCCCAAAGAATTTTACATCCACTCCAAAAAAGTGCATGCTTCCACCCTTACCCTTGGCAGCGCCCGTAGCCTTACCATATAATTCAGCCATACATGCATTGGCGCTGACTCCTTTTGATAAAGCCAGCCCATGGTCACGATAGGCGGTGATAAAGGGATCGTCCGGCTTGGTAGCTGTCATACAGCCTGCTGCAATAGCTTCCTGGCCGACATAGGCATGGAAGAAACCGCGGATCTTTCCCTCCATTTTATACTTTTCTTCCGCCATCAGCTCGAATTGGCGGATCAGCTGCATCAGCTCATACCAGTACAGATAGGTCTCTTTTGAAAACTTGGTAGCCACTTTTTTGAGAATTTGAGGTTTGCGCCCGCCGGGTTTTACAAACCCGGCACGGCGGGGGCAAATATACGGGGGAAAAAGCAAATTTCGGCGTTATCTTGCGTCTGAATATATTCAACTTGTTATTTCTAAGCGAGATATCACTGGTGCAGTTCAAGAACTACGAAAAGGCCTCCTTCCGATTTGACCAAAGGATCGTAGGCATCTGCGGCAGCAATGGCATTGGGAAGACCAATCTGCTCGACGCCATCTATTACCTGTGCTTTACCAAGAGCTATTTTACGCGCCAGGACCAGCTCAGTGTACACAAGTCTCCGGAAGATCCCCCGGGCGCCGCCGGCTTTCGCATTGAAGGGCAATTTGAAAAGGAAGGTCAACCGCTGAAAGTGGTCTGTATCCTGCGGGAGAACGGTAAAAAAGAGCTGCTTTCCAATGGAGAGCCCTGCGAGCGCTTCTCCCGGCATATAGGCCAGGTACCCTGTGTCATCATCGCCCCCGACGACGTGCAGATCATTACCGCCGGCAGCGAAGAACGCCGCCGATGGCTGGACGCCCTCCTCTCTCAGCTGGATCCTGTCTACCTGCAGAGTCTCATCGAATACAATAAGGTCCTGCAACAGCGGAATGGATACCTTAAGTCATTGACAAACAGCGGAATGCAAGACAAAGGTCTACTGGATGTATACGATGGACAGCTCACGGCCCCCGGCATTTATGTCTTTGAAAAAAGAAAAACCTTTCTCCGGGACCTACTGCCCCTGGTCGAGCAATACTATACCGACATCGCCGGGGTTGAAGAGCCCCTCTCCTTCACCTATGACAGTGCCTTGCTGGAAGCTCCATTTGCCCAGCTTCTCAGGAACTCCAGGGACAAGGACCTCTATCTCCAGCGGACCAATACAGGCATTCATAAGGATGACATCGACATCCTCTATGGCGGACAGCCTTTCAAATCCATCGCCTCCCAGGGGCAGCGAAAAAGCCTCTTATTCGCCCTGAAGCTGGCGGAATATGAAATGCTTAAACAATACAAGGGTTTTTCTCCTCTCCTTCTCCTGGATGATGTATTTGAAAAGCTGGATGCTCATCGCATGCACAACCTTCTGGACAAGGTCTGTCTCAGGGATCATGGACAGATATTTATTACTGATACCCATGGCGACCGCATCCGGCAGGAGCTGGATAAATTGAATATACCCAGCCAGATAATATCTCTTTAGAACCGCACTTTTTTTATTGAAAAAATTTTACATTTAGTCTTTAAGCAGCCCGTAAACCTAACCGCTATGTCCACTGACCTGGGATCTTCCATTTCTTTTTTAGAATCTACCAACGATCCGGCAAACGCCTACTTTTCCTTTACCGTGGACGAAACGGGCGAATATGGCATCATCAAGGCCAATAAAGAAGGGCTCCGTCTCTATGCCGCTGAGCTGCTGAAAAAATCCATCGAGCTGGAACAAAAGCAGGATGGGCAGCCCCTGTTCTTCGACCACCAGGAATGGATGGTCAGCGATGCGGGATACGATCTCATAGCCGGTATCGACCCTCTGTATCAATCCCGGGCTGACATTCGACGTCCTACGGACCAGGAACACCGCGAAAAAGCGACGTATAAATATGAACAGTCCCGTCGCAGCGGGTGTTTGTTTTCTATCATGTTGTTGGTAATTGGAGGATTCATTTATCTTGTAGGCCACAAAGCTTTTGCTAACTTGCACCTATGGGAGAATATTCATTAGGGGACGCCTTACGGAAATTCCTGGACAACAGCCGGCTCAAAGGCTCTATCCAGGCCCTGCAGATCGAAGAAGTATGGGAGCAGATCATGGGTAAGACCATTGCCCGTTACACAGACAAAATACAGATCCATGGCTCCACGCTGTACATCAATACATCTGTAGCCCCCCTGCGGCAGGAATTGCTCTACCAGAAAGAAAAGATCATACAACGCGTCAACGAGGCCCTGGGTGAAAGAGTGATCAGGGAGGTGGTGATAAAATAACCTATCCTCTCCGAACCCTTGGGTCGATGATACCATACAACGCGTCGGCCAGCAAGCCGATGAGAATAAAGAAAAAGGAAGATATCAGCACCGACCCCATCACTACAGGGAAGTCCAGCTTCTCCAGGGCATCCACCGTCACCTTCCCGATGCCTGTCCATCCAAAGATATATTCTACAAAGAAGGCTCCTGCCAGCAGCTCGGCAAACCAGCCGGTAAT
>Ga0157372_10001942_pt1 | contig 22443 bp, 20 predicted proteins | sample C55metaG_FD_115307 | JGI IMG/M metagenome (GOLD analysis project Ga0157372, IMG submission 115307) | Corn rhizosphere microbial communities from Kellogg Biological Station, Michigan, USA - C5-5 metaG | ecosystem: Host-associated > Plants > Roots > Rhizosphere > Soil | place: USA: Michigan... | reverse complement strand
TATTGCGTAATATATGTTTTCCGTTAAGTTGATGCTTTAAAACAGCCAGAATATGTCCGGCGATTAGCAGTGCAAGCGTCATGCACGCGAGAACGTGTACTTGATTAAAAAACGTAATGGCACCCACGCTATGCAGGGGTTGCGGCACGTGAAACATATGGAAGACATCGATAGCATGATTCATCATCAGCACGCCCGTTATCAGCACTATGCTGATATTCGCATACAAAGCCAGATGCCCCAGATGCGCAATTCGCTGTTCTCCCGGCGTTAACAGACTTTCTTCCGGACTACCATGTCTGAAAAGATACCACACCCGTAATATAAAAAACGGGATAAACACTGTTGTCAGCGAAACGTTAAAAAAACCTACCCACTCTTTAACAGGCTGAGCGGGATGAAAAAACGCTACATAAAATCCGCTCAGGGTTGACCAGATTATAATGATGGCTGAAAGCCAGTGTAAAATAATTTGCTGCGTGCTGTATTTCATTTTAAAAATCCGTTTTGAATTTAAAGCTCGCAAACCGCTACAGGTGCGCACGCGCCTTGTACAAGTCTGCGAGAAATAGAAGTAAATAAATGTACAGAGAATATGCTGTAAGCATGAACAATATGGATAAGTGGTTCGAGCTTAGCGGCAAAATCATATCCAGACGCTTTTGAAATAACAGTAAGGAAATTCCTGATTATCAGCGAATATCTGGAAGCGCGTTAGATTTCATATTTTCCATGGTATAAATAAACAGCATTCATTTAAAAAATGAATACAAAATACTCAGCTATTTAAGAAATCGGTGGTCTTTTATTTTGTTGTGATTTCACCTATTTCACACCTTGTCAGACTTTACATCATGTCTTGAGGCTTCATCTCTGGATAATGAAACGTAAAGTGCTCGGAAATGTCTGCCTGGTGGGAGGCCACCCTAAATTGAGTGCTGGTTGGAGGGCTCAATAAAAGCGCTCGGGCGGAGTACGCAATACTTTCAGATTAAGCCGGCCTCTACTATCACTACTGTTTCGATGGGCTGATGCGATTGAGCAATCGCATGACTGAAATCAGACCCGCTGACCTGATGATTGGATCAGGGCAACAGATTTCTCAGGGTTATAACTCAACATTCTGCGTGGGATTAGAACAGGTGCATAAGATACTGTGTGTTCAAGGCTGATACGGTACACATCAGTGACTAGCTTAACCTCTCAAAACCCACGCTTGCGGGTTTTCAGGCTTAACCAATCAAAACTGAACAGCATGATTATGCATCAATCACTTCTCGTACCTGTAGCCTGGCGTCGAGCGTTGCAGTTTCCGATCCATCTATAATCACTCTTCCGCATGTCAGGCAGTGACTTCCTCTTACGGCGGATATCACCTTTTCAGGATCATTTATATCCATACATACATCACGTGTACCGTATAAAAACGACTCTTTATGGCATCCTGAACATCGCATAACTCTCTCCCTAAGTAATGTCTGTATAACAACAATAGCTAAGGATGTTAAGAGTGTGTAATTGATTTATCTTTTTTGCATGCCGAAACAGCATACGATTGCTTTAAACAAACAGCGTTAAAAACGCTAGATGACGTCATTTATCGTAAAATACCTTCAAATTGATTTTGGCTGCAGATGAATCAGGTTCATCGTAAGCATAAGCAGGCTCTCCCCTTTACCTCACAGCTGGATAAACAGGGAGTTTTTGCCTTTTTCAGGGCCATAGCTGACTTTCATTCATGATAAAATTGCCCGAAACATCAAGAGGCAAATAATGAAATTTGACAAGCAAGATTTTTTAATCAGGTTTGCAGGCAAACCTAACCGATTGTACTACCTTTCTTTTCTGGCTTATGTAGCAATCGTTTTGTGTGGGACAACAATGCTGGCGCTGGCAGGCCACAACAACGCCGTGTCAAAACCTTATGTGTATGTCGTTTTTTTCACGGCCCTGATGCTGACATGGTTTATTGAAAAATCGTTTCGTACTCAGCCCCTGGAAAAACACGTCACTGCGTTCAGACTAGGTCTATTTCTGTTGCTCAACGCGCTTTTTTTTATGCTGGCAGGCGGGCTGGAACTGTTTTCGCTGGATCGTGCCATCCTTGTTTCATCTCTACTGTTTGTTCCATCTATGGTAATGATAATTACAGCATGTAATCATTTTATTACCTATGTCAACGTGAGCTACAAGTCTGCCGTAGACTTGTCCCTGAATGATGAGCTGACAGGCCTGCCTAATCGCCGTTACTTGAATCTCATTTTCCGCGAGCTTGAAAATAAAGCCGGCACCGTGTGTGCACTGGACATCGATCACTTCAAACGCATTAACGATACCTTTGGGCATGAAACTGGCGATAAGGTTCTGACTACACTTGGGCTTATCCTCAATAACTTCATCAGCAATGATGTGTTCATTGCACGTTCAGGCGGCGAAGAATTTTGTCTTGTCCTGTCCGACAGGATTGATTCGGACGCCATTATCAGAGCCATCAAAGCAGCGCTAACGGTGCCTTATAATCAGGACATCAGTATTACGATTAGCGCAGGCGTGGCCCGCAAGCGCAGAAGCGAGCCTTGCAGCCAGACGCTGATTGCGGCAGATGACGCTCTGTACCGGGCGAAACGGGCAGGCAGAGACTGCATAGTCACGGCTCGTTAACGCTGCTTACCCCTTCGATGCTTGGGGCGCAGGCAGCAATCTCTGGCGTATGATATTTGCACATTGACATACACCTCTGCGCACGAACTCGTTACTGTATGTTATCATTAAGCTGTGTATGCGAGGCGGCAATGCGGCCAACACCAGGGCAAGCGTGAAGGCTGCCTCGCAGACACGTATCATGTTTGTGCTTTGCAAAGGCCACCTGATTTGTGCATCGTGCTGAAGTTGTCGCTCTTTGTTCAGCGAAAGCGGCAGTGCCGGTGTAACAGGAGAGCAGGCTCACAAAACCCCTCACGCATTCCAGCGTCGTGCTTATCCCCTCCCCTGTCAGGATGTGAATCCGATCATCGCAGATGCGCCAGATTTAGCACATTGAGCAGCCAGACTTTGAACGTTTCCCGGGCAAAATGCGTTTGCTGATGCCGGGGAAATACCAGATAATGTCCAATATAGTGAATTTCACTGGTGGTGCTGATGAGCGGGCACGCCAGTTTGCCGCTGGCAATCTCATGCTCAGCCAGCAGTGTGGATTCCAGCACAACGCCCAGCCCGTCTATGGCCGCCGCGATAGCCATAAAGTTGCGATTGAAACGCAGTCCATAATGCCGGGGCGGTGTCAGATCGTTTGCCTGAAACCTCCCTTTCCACCTTTAGAGCTGCGTCAACGCATACAAATCTTCAGGCGCTTTCAATCGCGCAGCCAGCGCCGGTGAGCAAAGCGGCGTGAGCTCTTCCACCGCCAGCGGAATTTCTTCGCAGGGTGACGTACAGGGTTCGCTATAAACGATACCGAGATCATACATATCCTGCTCAGAGCGCGCATAATCCGTGCTTGCTGAAGCCACAGATCAATATGCGGATACGTGGCGTCATATTCTGTGGAGCACGCTGGCAGGCTCCGCACTGTGGATGGGCAGTCATCTGTTTTACGGCGCCCTGAGTGACAGAATTGCCCGCGGGCAGGTTTTCCTAATAAGTGAGCTGTTTACCGTTGCCTTTGGCATTCCGATGTTTATGCTGATCAATACCAGTGCCGTCATCCTTGTGATTGTGACGATAGCTCTTTCCCTATTGTTCAGTCATGACCCGATCTTTGCCGCGGAGACCAGCTGGTTTTCAGAACAGTTTCCGCCTCACCTGTGCTCAACAGGTACCTCACTGGACTACAATACGGCATCCGTAGGGGCAGGCCCCCTGCCCTTTATCTCAACCGGGGCATTCAGCATGGTGGGCAGGACGGGACCCGCGGTGATTTTTTCACTGTTAAGTATACTGTCCGGATGCTATGTGTTAAAACGCCAGAAGCCGCACCGGTTAAATGTGATAAATATTTCCATCTGTCGCAGGAAGTCACTGGTACTGCTCATGATAATTAACCTGCTTTGCTTCGAGAATAAGTGTAATGGGAAACAATATAATCAAGAAAAGATAGTATAATCACCTTTGCCGACGTTTTAATTTTATCGTCGTTCAAGGCAGGCTGCTCAGTTTCATAATGCCGTGCAAGATCATTATCTTTGATAGACAAAGTGCACTTTTATTTTTTATGAAAATTTTAAAATGTCGATTGCGCCTTGAAGACAATAAACAACGTATATGATTAAAATGTGGACAATGGTTGTTGTGCGTAACAAAGCATTTGATATGAATAATAACCCTGCTAAAAACTTATCCAACAGCAATGAACAGGATGCTAACTGGCTGTTTTATTATAGAAAATAAGATATCGCCATGCTAATCATGCACCATGTACAGAGTGAGAAAACGCCTACAACAGTCCATGTTAATGGACGGGTAAGTTCATTATTTACTCTGTTAGTACATGTGGCTTTCATTAAACTCTGCATTCATAACATGACTTTTTCTCTGATTGATGGCTCATTTTGGCAGTGTTTAAGAAATTAATGAATGAGAATGAATGAGGGGCTTAGTAGGAATTTGACTACATTCAATTTGTTAAAAGGGATAGATTAATATATCCTGATTTTAAGACTACATGACATTTTGTGTAGTCTTTTGACTACACAAATAATATTTTCGCCGTTTTTAGATTTGCAGCTTATTATACCTGTGCTTTTTTTAGACTGGTGAATTATGGCTGCATTTATTGTTGTTGATGATCATCCATTGGCCCGTATTGCCTTGCGTCTTTTACTGGAAAAAGCCGGGCATACCGTCGTTGCAGAGACAGACCGGGGCGAAGAAGTAACGCAACTTGTGCGAAGATTTGCGGCGGAAGCGCTAGTTATGGATATTGATTTGCCCGGTATCGACGGTATTCAGGCGATTGCTTCTCTGCGTGCAGAAGATATTCATATCCCAATTATCGTAGTAAGCGGTAAGAACACCGAGCACTATGCAGCACAAAGCCTGAAAGCAGGTGCTAGTGGGTTTGTGAGCAAGCAAAACCGGCTTTCGGATTTCACCAGCGCCGTATCCGCTGTGTTCTCAGGGTATGGATATTTTCCCCTGTGCACACATCAGGCGTGTCTTAACCAAGAGCCTAATCCTGATACAGCGTTGTTGGGTATGTTATCGCGACGTGAGTTCGAGGTCTTACGCCATTTCAGCAAAGGTAATGACATCAGCGGCATCGCTGCATGCATGCACGTCAGCAATAAAACAGTCAGCACTTATAAAACCCGATTGATGCAAAAGCTAAACCTGGAGAATTATCGGGATTTGCTGGATTTTGCCCGCCGTAATGCGTTGGATTGATATTGCAGGGCGCCTGATTCTGCATATCCTGTCTCGCAGTGCATCCGAGGTGCAGTTCTGTTAGCCTGCCAAAGCCACTTTAAAACAAAAAGTGTCCCCTTCCCTACTCTACGACCTCATTGTCCACCGTATAACGGTTAAACCGGCTGGAAAGCGCTGACCTGCTGTATTTGCAATGGTAAACATGTGATTAAAAAGAGCTGAATACAGAGCTTTCATACAGACAGGCGAAATGCTGTCCTATTTAGCCCCCTCTAATTGTGAGGTTAAATACAGGCATGCAAACGGGAGGACTTATGTTTACGTTAACGGTTATAGACAATGATAAGTGGATTGCTGCAGGTATCGCAGACTATTTCAAAGCGCGTCATATTCAGACCATACTGCTTTCAGAAGGTCAGCCCCAGGATATTTTAGCCATCGCGGCACGTTTAGATGTGGTTATCAGCGAAATATGCGCGTGTGGGCTGGATATGCAAGCCATGACAGAGTTACTGGTCAAACTCAGGCAAATCTCGCCTCTGATGCGTCTCATTATTCTTACAGATATCGATGAAGCCGCATTGCTGGGGTATGTACAGTGTGTTTTACCTGGTGTGACTATTCTTTCTAAGCGCTGTGACATGGCAATGTTGACTGCCTCAGTATTTGGTAACGATAGTCTCAGCGCAGCACAAACTCACGCTGATAAACGGGCTTCCGGAAGCAGCGCGCTGACGCGACGGGAATTTGAATTACTCAGACTACTGGCCGTTCATCACACGCTAACTGATATCAGTGCTGTGTTGAAACTCAGCATCAAGACAATCAGTCACCATCGCAAAAGCATTATGCGCAAACTTCACTGTCGCACGTGGATAGAGTTGCCTCTGCAGTTGGAGCGTATAGGTTATCACAGAATACGGGCCTGACCGCCCTGACCTGTTTGCAGCGGTATGTACTGCAGGGATATGCAGTCAGCCTTTTCTGTTCGGGGAGGTGTGATTCCCGTACTCCCCGTTTTTTTTTACTTGGATACAAAGATCCTTAACAAGAAATATCATTATCAAATGTAGACGCCTGCTTTTCACGATGTTGAGTGGTTAAAGCAAAGCATGCATTTTATGGAGTGTTTTCAGTAACAGGCGCTTTCCCTTTTCTTTAGATTGTAAAATGTGTGGCGGTTGATTGGTGTGTTCAGAGATTCCTCGCTTATTGCGCATGTGCAGAGTGCCCGTAAGCTACGGTGATCTCAGTTGTGTACTTATCATCACTGCTTTGATCCTCCTCCCTTACGTATGCGTAACTGTCCTTCAATGTAAATAAGGATCCGACGAGTAACGCTTGTGGGATCTACAAATTTTTTGTGGATCCCACAAGCGTTGAGCAAGCCGGAGGCGCGGTAGAGCTTGTTAATCAGGTAAAGCGTTAAGTTATTCACAAATCCACAGGATAGATCCAATAGATCTTCCATACAGATCCTTATAGTTCCTAAAAGATCCCCGTGCTCGGTAAGCCGCGCCGTAACTGGGCTAAAGCCCGATCGTGATGTGCGCTGGCGGGAAGTTGGTGTGTGCTGACGGGAAAAAGATGTGTGCTAACGGGCTGGCAATGTGTGCTGGTGGGAGCTATTGTGTGTGCTGGTGGGATTAGTTTATTTTTAATCCACAACAGCCACTGGTAAAGGATAAACTGAGATAACCATATGAAGGATAAAACATTTATAGCCGATGCGCTCTATAGCGACATGGTTAGTAAAGGAAAACAACTCACTGTTAATTCTAATAACACAGTTCAGCCAGTGGCTTTGATGCGCTTAGGCGTTTTTGTTCCTAAACCTACTAAATCCCAGGGCGAAAACAATGTTGTGGATGCCTCAGAATTGTTTTCACAGCTGGAGATTGCCAAAGCCGAAGGCTATGACAATATCAACATCTCCGGTCCCCGGCTCGATATGGACTGCGACTTCAAAGTCTGGATAGGGGTTATCTACGCATTCAGTAAATACGGCTTAAATTCTAATAAGATAGAACTAAAATTTACTGAGTTTGCTAAAGGTTGTGGATTCACGTCTAAACGTATTGATGCGCGTCTGCGAGGCTCAATCCACGAGTCACTGGGAAAATTGCGTAACAAATCTGTGTCATTCAAACGCGGTGCAGACGTACGTGGTAGCTATCAGACCGGGCTACTAAAAACCGGTTATTTTGATGCGGATAAAGATATTGTCCGACTGGAAGCAGATGAAAAACTGTGGGAACTGTTCCAGTTAGACTACCGGGTTTTACTGCAACACCATGCTATTAGAGCCTTACCTAAGAAGGAAGCGGCGCAGGCCATCTACACGTTTATTGAAAGTCTGCCCGCAAACCCTGTCCCTGTTGCGTTTGCACGCCTGCGGGAGCGGCTTTCTCTCACAAGCTCGGTGAGTGAACAAAACAGAACGATCAAAAAAGCACTGGATCAGCTGCAGAAAATTGGATATCTGGAATTTTCCCTCGTCAGAAAGGAACGTGAAAATCACCTTATAATTCATAAACGTAATCCTAAGCTGAAGCCTCTGGATCTATGAAGATGTGTGCTGGCAGGATACGGTTGTGGTGTATGTGCGCTGGCGGGTATAACGCCTAGATATAGCCCATAATGTGATTTTGGTATATCAGGGATGCTGAATTGTTCAGCTGAATCTACCCACCACTGCACATTTACGAAGTCGCAACTGATCGTATCTACCACTTCTCTACTGGCTTTATCACACGCTAAACCTGCCAGCGCACATCGATATAAGGTGATCACGCAATGATCCCGCCAGCGCACATTAAACTGAGCCCCTATCCCGCCAGCACACATTTATATGACTCGATTGTCCCGCCAGCACACATTTAATCCCGCTTTATTATCCCGCCAGCACACATTGATCTCGCATTGATCTTGCTATAGTTTCAGACAGGGAAAACATAATTCTCTATTTCAATTGCATTTTTATGAAGATATCGATCGAAGAGGAGAATGTATCTCGGTGTGTCTCATCAACTGAGTAAACATAGCCGTATAGACAGGATCATAGCTAGCTTACCCTTATGTCGAGGTTATTGACCTCTGATATGGTCGATCCTTTTATTTTCTTGTGATTTTGAGGTAATGAAGCCTTCGCAGGTATGTTTACTGCTGCGCGCAATGGCTATCAAAAACGCTATTTGATATTACGTTGCGCTGTTCTTCATAAAGTTAAGAGCATCTGAGTTTTGAATACGCAATGGCTAAACGCCTGTCACTTGTTATACACCCTTAAACGCCCTGTATACTGCTTTAAACGTGTGTAAGGTAAATCTTAGCAAAGCACAGGTTTATCTTATAAGGCGCGCTTAAAGCGCACTGTGCGCCGTTTTTGCAAGTGTTGTCCACCTATATTCTCGTATGCGTGCTGGCACAGTTTTACGGCTCAATTGTCATTTGACGCAGTTACCTGCATCTGCGTTCCTGCTTCATCTCGCGTAGATAAAGAGGAGCAGTAAATTTACGGGGGTGATGTAAATTAAAATCAGTTATCCAGCTCGCTTGCAAGAACAGTGCGCAGAGTAGTAAAAGATGCTTTCTGCTTGCCCTGAGTTTCCCACCAGCGCACATTCGCAAAAACGTTATGCCGGATATGAGTGATAGTGGGCAAAGATATTGAGTCTGACAGTGATTTTGATTTCAGAACGGATGCATAACAGCCTGATGTACAGCAGCTCTTTAGTCTGTTGATTTGCCATAAAACAACAAATTATCAAAGATGCTTTCGTCAACTGCTCGCAGGACTGCAATAGAGCAGTTTGGTCTGCGGCCACTGCAATAGAATCAAAGGTGCCTCAGTAGGCGTATTAGTCCGGAATACAGGCTCACTGAATCTCCTTAACTCATATTACAGGTGGTACAGCATATCAAAGTTGAAGGCAGGGTATTGTTTTATCGAATACTCTGGCTCCGATGTTATGTCAAGGCCTTAAGTCGATGGCTTTATGCTCAGATTATGGGCAAAACGGCGGACTATCATGTTCCCCTCCTTCTGATACCCCTGCCTGATGAGAATCACTATGCTGGCTGTTTTGTAACCGTTACTGCTTACCAGCTACGTCATATCCGGCAAATGACGGCAAAGTGACATTGTGCGGAAACTCAGGGACGACTGCTCTCGCTGAGTTAAGTGCGTGCTTGACATATAAGTAAAGATACAGGCTAACTTTGACAGAGTTACACAAGCGTCAATCGCTATATAAGTTGAGCACAAGCGCTCATCAAAGAAGCGGGACATTACAGCCTCATATTGCATACCTACACCACACGCCATTAAAGGCTCTTTTTTGTTGCTGGCTTGGTAATGTCGTCAGACATTAGAATCAATATTTCTGCATGTAGATGATGCTTATGCGAATACTTTGTAAGTGTTTTCTGTCACAGAGGAACCGCAGCTTTTCCCGACTGATGTGGCATGCTTACACAACTATCTGCATCAGCTGACAGCCATGTGCTTATTTACACTGACCCTCATTCATGAAGCGCACGATCGTGTTTCGAGAACCAAATGAAAAAAGGGATATACGGGGGAAGCTCTATCGGCCTCATTGATCTGTATATGTTTAGTATCCTTGTCCTGCCATGCCGAACATTATCATGCATGATATGCAGTTAAACGATGAACAGCACAGGTCTATCTTTGAGACAATCAGCGGATAGATGCATTCTGGTCAATACATGCAGATTAAGCCTGATATCAGAATAACTTTGGCCCTATAAGCTAGGCTACGGTGAATTCTCCGCAAAAGTCTGCAAGATTTTAACGCTTTGCCGGATTGTAAGTAACGAAGAGCATATAGGTTAATTACCCCCCTCTCAGGCATGGAGCAACCTGCAACATTCATTTGGGTAAACCATTGCCTTAATACGGCTGCTGCCACCTGTGGTTATGATTGTCGTATGCCACTTATCCGCTACCTCTTGAGCGGACAGCTTAACGCTGTATTCCTTCAGATTTCATATCAACATGTCATACCCTGACCCGAGCCAGTAAGCGAAAAAGCTGTTCACACGTGGGAATTTCAGGTTGAAATAATTGCTATTTTTAATTATTAAACAATAGCTTATACGTGAAAAAGCATGGGTAAAATTATATTTCGTCTCAGCAATAACCATGCAGAATCTGGTATGTTCAACAGAACAAGCACCCATTTATACAGAGCAAAAGCGTCGAGAGATAATGGCACAGTCTAGATATATAGTATGAATAATGCTGCAGACGCACCTGTATGTTAGTGCTTCTGTACACTTCACCTATACCGGTTACAGGCCTAATCTTTCCACGGCAAGCATGAGGCAAAAATTACCTCAAATCCCATGGGAATTTCAGGTTGAAATAATGTGAGGTAGTAGTGTTATTTCATGAAGTTAGGTATGAAAAAGAGTGGGGAAATGCACTCTGTCATCTCAGGCGAGATGACAGAGTGAAAGGCAGATCAGCGGGCTGCCTCTGCGGCCATTTTGTCCATCACGGCCTGAACAGCTGCGTCGAGTTCTGCCTGCCAGGCAGCAGGCAGGCGTGAAAATTCATAGGTAACAAGGCGTTTTTCAGTATCCGTTTTTTTGCGCGCAAACTGCTTTTTATCAGCAAACCCTGCAAGTTTCTCAACGGTGACTTTTTTTGCAGGTTTAGCTGCTGCTGCGGCCCTGCTTTCGTGGCGAACAGCGGCCAGTATGCGGGTTTTTAGCGCACCTTCATCAAGGGTTTCAGCTACGTTTGTGGTTATCTTCTCACGTACCCGAGCGGCCAGCGCTTCAGGCGTAATGGCATTGAGTTGAGCTTTCTCTGCACTTTCAAGCAGAGCCTGATAATCGCTGATAGCCAAATCGGTCAGTGACGGGAAGAGTGCCACTAAGGCATCGGGTACTTCAGCTGCCTGAAACGCCCGGGTTACTTTTGCCGGCGACAGACCTTCAGCGGCGGCAATGTCCGCACGCGTCATGTCTGCAGGGTACATGGTCTTTAAACGCATTCCGAGCTCACGCAGTGTGTGCTCGCGGGCAGTCTGAATATCAATAGCGAGCTGCCGGGCATCTGCCAGGGTCAGTGCATCCCGTGTGATAAGCACCTCAAATGGCATCCCACTGTAAAGGCACGCGGCGCGCCGGCGTGATCCATCCAGCACTTCAATGCGTCCCTCTACTTCCCGGCCAATTGCAGGAAAGAACTGCTGTAATGTGATGGTGCGTGAAATATCGCTCACTGACTCAGGGGTCAGGCATGCCTGGTCCCTGCCGTTAATCGCCGGATCAACATAGGTATGTGCTTCAATATCATCGTGCAGGATTTTAGTAAGGGTAAAGCGCGCCTCTGCACCTGATTTCAGGACAAAGATGCGGGCGTTTTCTGTTTCGCTCAGCATGCGGGAAAAGCTGGAGTTGCCGAGCGTGCGGCCCATTTTTTTCATTTCTTTCACGATTTGCTGCTCCTGATGAATTCAATCCGCTTAAACACCGCCTGTGTAAAACGCTCGGCTTCACGTTTCGCGTTTTTCAGTGCTTCTGTACTGCCTGGATAGGATTGCGGATCGGCACTGACAATGGTGTCAAAGGTTTCCCCGCAGCGCTCAAAGCCATCAAGGCGTGGCAGCGCCGCATCCAGAATGTATGAGGTGAAGACGTCCCGTGCCAGACCGTGTGTCATTTCATGGTCCCGTTTGGAGGTCATTTTGGACATAAACCCAATGTTTCCTTTAATACGCGGATTGATCCCCTCTTCTTCCAGCTGCTCCAGCATTTCAGGCAGACGCGTGAGGTATTTCAGCGTGGAGTGGAAATCGACCTGTGCCGGCGGGGTAGGCGTCAGCAAAAGATCGCTTGCTGCAATGGCATTCAGCATGAAGGCATCCAGATGCGGTCCGGTGTCGATAAAGATAAAATCGTAATCATCGCCAACCCGATCGATGATATTGCGTCGCAGCACTTCTGAGGGCAGCACACCTGGCAGATGTTCACGGACCAGTTCATTCCACTGGCTGGCCACAAAACCGTCATCAATTGAGGCAGGAATAATATCCACACCTGGAATAATGGTGGGCTGAATGATGTGCTGATGAAGCTGCTCTGCATCCAGATCGTTGAGCATTGCCTGCGCTGCCGTTTCCATGATGGACCCGATGCTGTTGGCATGATTCAGGAACATTGTGCTGGACGCCTGCGGGTCAAGATCGATCACCAGATTGCGTAGATCATATTGCAGCAAATCAGGGTGCACGCGCAGCCCATGAGCCAGCGTCACGGTACTGACAGTTTTAGAAACGCCCCCTTTCAGGTTCACCACAAAAATGACAAAGGGCCCTTCGCCTTTATGAAGATCGCGATACTTAGGCACATCCCGGTGTGCATAAATGTCTACGACGTCCTGAACGGTCAGCGCATAAGGTCGGGTGTTACCGGCTTCTTTGCGGTTAAACACATGGCCACTGGCTTCCATTTCATCGATAGCTTGCTCGACCGCACGTCGACTCAGTTTGGGAAGATTTGCAACGGAGTTACGGGTAAACGTCTGGTAATACTGATCGAGTCCAAATTCATGACGCTTATCAATGATGTCATCGCTCATGCTGCGCAACATGGCATTGGCTCTGCGCGCCGTTTCGTCCACACCACCATAATTACTTTTCATTACTCCGCTCCGTTGGCAAATTTTGAACCAGTGTACGCACTGAAATGTTATGTGCAACAATTTTTGCAATTCAGAAAAATATTGTACATGACAAGAAAAGTCTGAACATTGCTTTAGTTAGCATTCAGGGATGATGGTTTGTCTACCAATACGATAGAAATTATTTGCTCAAATAAGCATTTTTTCCCCTCGCTATTTTGCATATAAGTTATTGAATATAGGGGTATTTATCCATTTATTTCAGGTTGAAATTCCCACTAGCAGGATGTTTCTTTCATGCAATGAAACACAGCCCTGGCATGCTGTGTATAAACATAATCAGGCACTGTCCAGGACATAACGTAGGTCAGAAAAAGCATAAATTAAACAAGCTGGGCAGACGCAGGCAGATTTAACGCTGGTTATGTCTTCATCCTTTTGCTTTACCTGATATGGTGATGCAGGAAACACAATCACCATCCTTAAACTCTTCAATGCGCCTTCGCTTAGTGGGCGACAGCTCTGCTGTATCCAGGGGCACTACACACTGCCCTGGAAGTTGGATAGCACAACGAAAGTGCATAGAGCCATAATGAGAGTCCTGTCAGCAGCAATTCTATTCAACTACCTCGCTGAATACGGTCAGGTATGAGCAAACCAATTCACGATCGGTATCACAGGCTCATTATCTGAACAAGATTCGTAGTCAGACGGTGACGTGTTTAGCATATACCCAGCTATTTGGCGCAGCTGCTACGGTTACCGCGTTACACTCGCAAGATGGTTCTGCGCGGGTTAAAAGTGTGGATTACTTCCGGGTGGAGCATTGACCAGAGCACAGTTTATCCAGACAACGTTATATCAGTCAGTTGTTAACGTGTACAAAAATTGCAAAACGTGCGTGTGAGCTATTAATAAACTTTAACCTCATCGCATCACCTGGTGTGCATCCTGGCCCTCCCTGTCTGAAGAAAGACGAGTGCTGTTTTACGAAGTCAAGCTCAACCGCGTTAACCGGCCTCAGGTGTGACAAGCTCAACATGCGTTCGTGGTCAGCCTGCCCGCTTTTCTGTTCTCACTATAGGCACCGGGTCAGCGCATACTAGAACCGGGTCGCTGACGAACATTAAGTCTTATGCCTTACTTCACATCGGCCTGATTGCAGTAGCGTCGCTGAGAGCGAAAAACGATGCAGGGCAATTCTCAAGCCGCCTGTTTTGCATCCGGTATCATTGGTGGCCCAAACGCTTACACGAAACTCGTTATTGCCTGATTTAATGATGGGTGGCGGTAACAAGGTTAAGAACTGCCAGGCGAGAAACACCCTCAGCGCTCAACACAGAGGCGACAGATGGCGTGAAGACGAAAGGGCATCGTATGCGTCTCTTGATATTTTCATTTTGCCATGTACCGACTATTTATACTCGACACCGAACAGGGTAACTGGCCGTTTATGGCTCGTGCTTTATGACAATACAGTAGTCACATCTGTTAAAAAGTCAGACGCAACAGCTGGCGAGTGTTACAGTGCCTGCTTTAGCCGAACAGCTGTAAAAACGCTTAGTCAGGCAGCATCGGCGTGTTTTAATTGCGCTTATCCATACCTTAATCTGTGCATCATCAAATGTTGCCCTGTGCACAAGTCGTCCCGCGCCAGCGCGAAATTCAGTTGCTTAAAAACTGCACCTGAGCATGCGAACGCGTTAAGGTGCTTAACATAAAGCAGGATCGGGTTTTCCAGGCGTTTTTGATGATCTGCATAAGGTTGCTGTTAAGATGACGAGCAGGAAGCGAAGGGGCCGGGAGTTAGGTTCCCTTAATATCTAACCTGAAGGGATTGATAGCGCTTTCTATTCATCTATGAGCTGATGTACGCAATGAAGAAAATCCGGTTTAAAAATCACTGTTATCCGTTCATGATTGATGAACTCTTAACACGTCAAAATCTGACTGCCAAGAATGCTGCTCAGAGAAAAACAGATGACAGTACAACCTCAATATTTTAAGTCATTATAAACGGCAGCAGCGTTTAATCATGTCGTTTTCAGTATTTGCATCGCAAAGGGTCTGACTGCGTCTGATGTATAAGGCGACATGTTACCTGACAGCATACATGGTTTTAAACGCCTGGAGGATTTGCGAGTATTACAGAGCAATGCGTTAAACACTCAGGGTTTGTTGCAAATACTCACGTAATCCGACGTCTAAAAGCCAATCAAACAGGGCTTGAAAGTCACGCTATCTCATCCTGTTCAGTTTTTTAGCCACCGCCTTTAGTCGACTGTAGAAATATGGCAAAGAAGATGAAGATACCCATGCATTTTCGCTCTTAACATTTTGATTTTATATTTATTTTAATAATTATTTCACATTGAAATTCCCATGGGCGTTCAGGCTTTATATCGGTTGATTAGCCAAACCTGATCACACACAGTGTAAGCCGCAAATTCCGAGTAGAAGTATCCACTTGCGATGCTATCTGATTGCCATATCACTTTAGTCATAACCTTGGCGCGGAAAGCTTCACGTGTGCTGTAGACAAAATGCCTGAATGTTAACGCAACCGCATGGCACAGTCCCAGCCCATGAAAAGCGATAGACGATATGGTTTCCTGACATCACATGGGAACAGACAATAAAGGACGCTTTGTCTGGCACCATAAGCTCTGAAGTGGCGCATCAGTTATCATCTACTTAGTCGTTTCAAAAAGGATAATGGAAATCCATTTTACAGGCTCAGTACACTACCGGGACTCTGCTTTGCCTGTATGCAACCTCTGCTTAATGTCGCCTTTTATACCATCATGTTCCTGTTGCTCTACTGGCACTGCCATCAGATGCAGTCACTGACGTGTTTACTTTTCTAGGAGCTGCCACTTAACGGGCATCAAACATTGTCTTATATAGTTAATAAGAATGTTCAGCCATCCCTGCACTCAGATGCAGCCGGTGTCTTCTTGTATGGGATAAGTTTGAAGAGCTTGTATGGGATATGAGAGTACAGCTGTTCGTTATGTCAGAGGTTGTTATACGCCTGCATATTTCTGAGGAAAATTCTGCCGCTGTAGCGTTACGGGGAAGGCGAATGTACTCACTGCAATGTATTGACATTCAGCACCGCAGGCCTGTCTCCTGTATGAGGACTGCTGGCTGCGTGATAACTTCAGAAAATCACTGCGGCTGGGGAGAAATTACCTGCCTGAAAAGACCACAGTCACAGCGCATAAACCGGATCTGTGGGGATGGTTTATACAAATTAACAGCCTTAGATCAGAAACCTTTCGCTACACACCATTCCTGCAGGAGAGGAATGCGGCCAGGCCTGTCAATCAGGCTGTATTGCCCGCTATAAACCGCGCATCTCTCTGTAAAAAAGTTTAAGGAGCACAGCGCTATGACCCTGCCTCACGCACTGAAACGGAATTCTGCACTGCACGATGAGTAGTGCAGATCAGTATCTGCTTGCTGTGCGGCTGTTAGCCTTGAGGCTTTATGCTGACAGGATAACTGACTAAATATCAGGGAAGAGCAGTCATGAAGTTTGTGAGCATACAGGCATTGTTTAATTGCCGTCAGCAACACCACTTCGGGAATCGTTAAATTAAAGAGCTGAAGTCGGAGAAGAGTTATTTACTGAAAAGCATGCCAAGCAATTCGCGGAGATGAACGGACTCAATCGGATCCTCTGTGGTGTCCAGTTTACCGATGAGTTTCAGGCACACTGATGTACGCGTCAGCCGGCGTTCCTGACGCAAAATATCCACAGTGATCCGGCCCAGCATTTCAATCTGAGAAGGATGAGTGACCTTGTTAAAGTAGCTTGTCAGCCCGGTCACGGATTCTATAGGAGGCGAGTCCTGACACATGTCATTACCTGAAAGTGATTATGAAGTCGTGCGCAAAGTAAACGATGTCAGAAGGTCTGTACAGCGCTCATTTCGTATTGTGCCATAAATTACCAGTGGTATGACTAAAACCGAATACTTTTCATGAAGATAAGTAATTTTTTATTTGTGTATCAGCGTGCAAGATCTCGTTAATTCACTTTATTCAACCGTGTTGTACGTTTATAGACTGTTTTGTCGCAAAAAGGATGATCTTGTACAACTTAACTCAGCCAGTGATAAGAAGAATAATTCGCATAACCTTACAACTAACTGAAAAATCTGCTAAAGCACTTTTTGCAAAAAAAATTAACATGTACATAATAGGAATCGCTGTACAACTTTATCGAAGTTGTATAACTTTACGCTCATGCAGTAGTGCTTACATTATAAACAAACAGAACAGACAATCAGAGGTTCACTATGCGTCAGAACATCGCGAACTATCCATCATCTGCACAGGATATTGCTCATTACTTTAACAATATCTCAGCACCCAGCCAGCAGGAAACACTGGGACAGGTTGTAGTGGAGATTTTACGTTCGGGTAAAAATTTAAACCGCAAAGCGATTTGCAGTAAATTACTGCGCCGCCTTGAAACTGCTACTAATGAGCAGGAAGAGCGTCATTATCAGGTACTGATTGGACTGCTGTTTGACCGCTAAGTTCACATGATGTGCCTGTGCTTGTTAAACGCGTTCAGGATGGTCTGGAGAGGCTGTCAGTTATCCTTGCCGGAGCAGGCGCACAACGTGAAGAAGCGATTATGCAACGAACTAATTTAGAACGACTCACAGACATTGTGATTGGCGAGGCCGTTACAACTTTGCTCAGTAATGCCGATCGCATCAATGCGAATGCGCTGGTAGCAAATCTCAAACGCATGGCTGTAGTGGAATCAAACCCGGAACGCCTGGCCGCTATTAATAGCGCGCTGATGGAAGTTCAGCAGGAATTTCCGCGGACGCGAGATGACGCCACAGCGCTTGGCTTTGCCACAGGGATGGTGGCCATGAAAAAGAGTCATTAAGCAGGAATTATTTCCGCCTATGCGGAAAGTGGCAAGAAGCCCGCAGGATGCGGTCATCGTAAGATGGCCGTTTTTATTTCAGGTGTTTAGCCTGGCAACTCAGCCGCCTGATGCGGATTAAACGGAATAATTATGCAACAGCAAAACACACAGCAAACGTCAACCATCGAAGCTGACATCATTCATCATTTTCGCGAAGCCGGTGATGCGCTCTCGGCGGAAACGGCTGTACTGGATGCCGTGATTCGCGATATTGTGGTTCATGGCAAACGGGTAACCAGCAAAACCATTATTCTTTATCTGATTGCCGAGCTGGAAAGCACATCCGATGTTGTGCATCTTGATGTGCTTCGCAATGCACTGGAGATCGTGGTTGGTCGTACCCCTGATGATGAAGGCTTCTGACGAATAACTGATCAGTTCTGCTGTGCGGCCTGCACAGCAGAACGTGCTGCTGTGGTTTCAAATCCACCCTGCGACGCCCACACAGAGCAACTCACCGCCGCAACCATTGTTATTGCTATCCACACCTTCATCATGTCCTCCTGTTATTTCAGTCATCATTCAATATCAATAAAGCCTGGCACGAATTTGACGATCTGCAATGATAACAATCAGGTACAGGAAAATTCTGAGCGCGATGGATCAGCATCCAGGTGTATTAGTGAGTTTTGGTACAAGATGCAGAAAACAAAACTGTATCGCTCGAATCCTCAGCCAGCGACAGGCGCAGCCGCATTTCATTTCTGATGTGCTCAATGGCCTGCGTTCCGGCCTGCAGACGTTGTGTATCAGCAGTGGTGTTGACTTTAATATGCAGTCTATCCAGTAGCGCATGCCATGTCACAGCTTCACGCGCCTCCAGCAGTTCAGTTACAGCTTCGCCTAGCACTATTTCCATTAGTTTTTCATCAAAAGAGCTTTTCATCGCGCTATCCGGCAACAAATTTATGAAAGTCTATCACAGTCGCGTTACCTACTCGGGGATAATCGCAAACGTATCCGTTTGATTATTCAGAATACTCTACCCATTAACTCTATACTTGTAGCAGAACCAACCGTTGCTCAGTCCCGCTCTGTTTTATCCTCGTTGAGCCGGTAAAGATAAGTATCGTTTCGTTCACGGTATCGGGCCGGATAAATCATGGCGCCGTTGCCATCACTGAGATACTGCATTCCTATGGGTTCAATAATGGCAAACGGCTCTGCCAGCGCTGTGCGATAACGCAGAATTTCACGCGCCATTTCTACCGCTTCAGGCGAGTTATTGTCAGGGTGACCCGCTATATATTGCAGGCGTTCGTCGCTAAGCATCACGCTCTCCTCGTTTTTCTGACGCTTTACGGCCAAACCTACGTCCGAATCTGCTGCCATCATAGCCAAGAGCAAGCCGGAAACCAAAGCCTGTATGCGTTTGTTCGCTTGTCCTTTTTCAGGCGATCAACGTCCGGATAAGAAACAGGATTAAATGCACAGGGTTTTCCGGCCTGTTAGCTGGCATACGAGGGGGGAAAATCGTTAACCTGCACAGACGAGCACAACACAAAGCGCGTCTGAAAAAGACATCGCTGGGGCTGATGTGCCTGCACATAGTGAGTGAATTTCGTACGCGCATTCATTCTGCAAGCAGAGAGGGATCTGACATTGTCTTTGTGCAAAATCGATTAAAGGCAATCAGCGGCAAGTATGTTAGCCATCGTGGACTCAAAACGAGAAAGCATCAGTGATATTTCGTGGCTTATGACGCAGTGTTTAAAAAGAGAAGTAAACTGAAGCAGAAGGGCAGGGGAGTGCAGGATAACAGCATGCAAACCGCGGCGGTTACGCCGCGGCTGGCACATCACTTACGCGCTCTGCCACTCAGCTTCGACATCTGATTTGGATTTAGACAGAATGACTTTGTTGTCATCCACTTCTTTTACCCAGCTAAATGGAATGATGTGATGCTGACCACCTGCTTCCGGATCGCTTTTAGCCAGTTTGATCTTATCTTCACCTTCAAAGTGATCAACGATACCGACGTGCTCACCGTTAACGTCAACAACCTGTGCGTGATCCAGGATTTCTGATTTGTTTACCATATTGCCTCCGTTCTGTTGATGTAAATGCAGCAGTTGTGCTGTCAGACTGCTTAAGTCTGGTTATAAATCTGCAGATTTCCAGTTATTTACAGAATGAAATATTTTAGGGGGCTTCCAGGTGCAACCTGCTGACGTTGTCTATGATTTGCTGTAGTCACTGACTGGCTTGAACACCAAGGCGGTCTGCGTATTTATCTTGATAACAGGAAACCACAGCATGCAGATATCACTCCAAGGGCAGGTGGCATTGGTCACGGGCGCAAGTTCAGGGCTGGGTCATGCCTGTGCGGAAGCACTAGCTGCCGCAGGCGCGGCTGTTGTGATCAACTACAACAGCCAGCGGGAGCCGGCTGACGCGCTGGCCAAGGCCATTCAGGGGCGGGGCGGTCGCGCCATTGCCGTGGAAGGCGATGTTTCTGATGAAAAAGCCGTAGACGCGCTGTTTGCAAAAGCACTTAACGCCTTTGGGCGTCTGGATATTCTGGTAGCTAACTCAGGGTTGCAGCGCGATGCGCCGGTGGGTGAGATGACGCTTGAAGAGTGGAACAAAGTAATTCAGGTCAATCTCACCGGTCAGTTTCTTTGTGCGCGTGCCGCACTGCGTCAGTTTCGCAAACAGGCGGCCCGTCCTGACATCAGCCGGGCGGCGGGGAAAATTATTCACATGAGTTCCGTGCATCAGCTGATCCCCTGGGCGGGTCATGTTAACTATGCTGCATCCAAAGGCGGGGTGGACTTGCTCATGCGCAGTCTGGCGCAGGAGGTGGGTGAGGAGCGTATCAGGATTAACTCCGTGGCACCTGGCGCCATCAGGACGCCGATCAATGAAGAGGCAACGGAAGGGGATGCAGAGAAGAAGCTTCTGGAGCTGATTCCGTATGGTCGGGTAGGCGACCCGGAAGATGTCGGCAATGCGGTAGTATGGCTGGCAAGCGATCTTTCTGATTACGTACACGGCACCACGTTGTTTATTGATGGTGGAATGAGCCTCTATCCAGGATTCCGGGATAACGGCTGAGCCTGTTCATCAGGCACCGTGATTGTCCTGAAATGTGGTCTCTTCTGATCTAATGAGTGGCGCCCTCAGGCCGATATAACTAACTCTCCCTTACAACCGGAAGTTAGTTATGTCGCTGAAAAAGTCCTCCCTGATTGTGTTCCTCACTATGCTGATGCTGTTCCTCGCCAGCGTCGCCCTCAGCAGCTGGCTGCTGGTGCGCAGTAATGCGTCGTTAAACGCCGTCAACAAAGAAATCCGCGTAGTGCTCTCAGTGATTGACCCCATTAACCACAGTCGTACGTTACGCGTGCGGATAATGGAGTATATGGAAGCCGCCGAGGACAACGATTCGGCGGTGGCGTCGCTCGACAGCGTTAAAGCCGTGGCGGTTAAGGCCGATGCAGCGTTTCAGGCCTACATGGACGCACCTCGCCTGCCCGGAGAAGCGGCGGATGCTGATGCCTATAAACAGGCCTATCTGGCCTACAGGGATAATGGTATCACTCCTCTGATCGCCGCCGCGGAAGCGCGCGATCAGACCCGTTTCAAAGCGCAGATCTCGGTGGTGGTAGGTCTGGACAGGCAGTATGAAAAAGTGCTGGATAAGGTGCTGGCTCAGCACGAAGCGTATGCGCATCAGCTCAATGAAGACGCGCAGAGCCATTTCACCTCAGGCCTGCTGCTGCTTACTCTCTTTGGTGCGCTGTTTGTGGGTGTGATTATCGTGATTTCGCTGCTGATGCATCGTTTTGTTCTGGCGCCGCTTAATGCCGCGACGCGTCACTGCGACCTGATTGCCGCAGGTGAACTTGATCGTGTTGTGCCGGCAACCGCTGCATCACGCAGTGAAATTCAACGCCTGATGCGATCGCTGGAGTCCATGCGCGGTGCGTTAACCACCATTATTCGTCAGGTGCGCGACTCAGCACATACGGTGTCAACGGCGTCCAGTGAAATTGCGGCCGGCAACATCGATTTGGCATCACGCACCGAACAGCAGGCAGCAGCGCTGACGGAAACGGCTGCCAGCATGGAAGAGCTTGGCGCCACCGTTAAGCAGAATACCGATAACGTGTTTGAAGCCTGTCGCCTGACCGGGGAGGCAGTGAAGAATGCCGAAACCGGTGAAACCGTGTCGCGTGACGTCATTATCTCTATGGATCTCATCAACGCCAGCTCAAGGAAAATTGAAGAGATTATCTCGGTGATTAACGGCATTGCCTTCCAGACCAATATTCTTGCCCTCAATGCTGCTGTAGAAGCGGCCCGGGCAGGTGAGCAGGGCAGGGGATTTGCGGTAGTGGCAGGTGAAGTGCGTAATCTCGCACGGCGGAGTGCGCTCGCCGCCAAAGAAATTGAAAGCCTGATGGCGGAGTCTGTGTCAATTATTCACACCGGTTCAGAGCAGGTCAGCCGCACCGGCGAT